>Ga0194118_10004662_pt1 | contig 14780 bp, 7 predicted proteins | sample TA2MahsurfametaG_2_FD_148662 | JGI IMG/M metagenome (GOLD analysis project Ga0194118, IMG submission 148662) | Freshwater microbial communities from Lake Tanganyika, Tanzania - TA2015013 Mahale N5 surface | ecosystem: Environmental > Aquatic > Freshwater > Lake | place: Tanzania: Lake Tanganyika...
AATTTATAATTCCAGGTAATGAATCAGGTAAAATCAAAACTCTCTGTCCATATTTAAATGGTAGTGCCGTGGTTATCGAATCTCTTAACCTGGAAAGTTGTATAAATTGATCATACTTTTGATAAGCACTTAATCTAACTTCTAAATTTTTAGATAATCGGTCTTTTTCTTGAAATTGACTCTTTAAAACTAATATTTCATTTTCAAGTGTATTTTTTTGAGAATTATTATCTAGTTTAAATGAAGCAAGCTGATTTTTTTCGTAAATAATATATACTATAAGAGATATTAATAAAATGGAAATAGAAATTTTATAGAGCTGATTTTTAGATGGTCTCATTTTGTATTAATTATAATATTTCATTTTAAGAATCTATTTAATAGATTTGAACAATTGTTAATTTTTATAAGGAACAATAGCATTCAATTACTATTTAAATAATCATAAGTACTAATAAATCTTAATTAAATTGATATTAATACCTAAAAGAAATTAAAATTAATTTAGATTAGAAGATAAAATGATATGGTTCATAAAATAAAAACCTATTTATCGCTCATCCCATAAATAGATTTCATTAATACTTCATCTAAAAAACACATACCTTGAAACAAAAATGGAGAACTCGAAAATCTGAATTCTGCTTCATTCTTAGTTCTGGTTCGTAATAAATTATTAGCAACCCAATCTTCATCCGATTTCACATAATTCTCTAGATTAATCTCTACAAACTTATTAGCCTTATCATTTAGTTTATAGTAATCAAATAAATCCCATTCACGAACTAATGAAATATACTCATTTAAGAATTGATCAAAACGTTTTAAACCTGTAGGATTTTGAGGATCTGGAGTAGTTATTGGAAAATGTAATTTTTCGCCAAGTTCAAAAATATATTTACTTTCCATTGGAGTGTTCCAATTCATACTAATTGACTTACCAGTATCATCATAATTATAACCATACTCTCCTAGAATTTCAAAGTCAGCAAATTCTGATTTCTGCATCATACCTCTTGGAGAAGCAAGTCCCAGAGAAACCTCCATTTTAAGATTTTCTTTCTTAACATGATAATTGAAGTTTTTCAGAACGCCTTCTTTAGTTTTTAAATCAGGGAATTCATAAATTTCTAACCCTCTAGAGAAGCATGATTTATAATATTTCAAAGCTGTTTCCTCGCCTAGCGCAACAGGCAGCCAGTCAAATAACTTTCCGCCCTTCCCAAATGTCGATATATGTAGATTCAAGCCTTTATTCAACCCCAAGCTTGAATTTTCATTCTCAATATTATTCTTTACTACACTTGCAGTCAATTGACCAGAATGAAACAAAAGAAGGCCACATATATATGAAGCAATTGCAATTAATCCTCTTGTATGATCACGGCTTAACTCTTCATTTTCGGGATCCCAAAGTTCCGAATAAAAAGATCTTTCTAAATCTTGATTTATCTCAAGTTTTTCAAATAGAAGATTAGTATAATACGGAGCTGTTATGCTATCCATATCCTTCATTCCCAAAATGTTTATTCCTTCACGTCTTAGAAAGTGATTAATACATTTTTTAATGCTTTCAGAAGCCCCTATAGCTTTTGAAATTCTATCACCAGCAATTTTTGCGGACGACTGTTTCAATAGTAATGCTCTTTTATCACCTGGATCATTTGAAAGAATAAGAATATCAGAAGTTACACCACCTATATCAATTCCAAGGAAAATTGATCCTCCAGGCAAGCCAATACCACCCATTGATAATGCATAATTACATACAGCTTCACTTTCGCTAAGAGCTGTTGAATACATTTTAGTATCCCCAGTAATTTTTGCGGTTTTAGGTTTTGGGCCTTTAATTGGACAGGAATCTTTTACAACTTCCTCATAAATACCCTCGTAAGTTCTTCGGAGATCCTTTGGCATTGCATGAGGATAAGACCACATTAATTGTGTTGGCCTTTTACCTTGCTCAAATAATTCAGCACATATAGTGAGCCAAATATTTTTTAAGTACGCTTTTTTATGAACTAAAAATCTGTCTTCTCTCTTCCATTTTAAATCATAAATTATCTTGGACTCTTCATCTTCAATTTGAATATTTAAAACTGCTTTATCTCCATATTTGACCGGTACGTTTACTTCCTGAAGTGGAATACCGCCACTAACAGGCTGAGGGAGTTGCAGCTCATATTCTGATAATCGTTGTGTATTATGAAGAACTAAAGCGGATCTTAATGCTTTTGATTCTTTATCATTTTGAAAGAAAAATATTTCATTGACCCCAGCATTAGATTTTGAATCATTTTTTTCTTCCCCTAACATGAAAACTCTTCTAGGATTTATACTTAGATTATTAATAACATTTGACTTATCAACTATCGAGACAGATGTATTGGTAGATCCAAAGTCAACAGATACAGTTACAGGCTCAAGTTCCTGTCTTTCGTAACTATAATTTCTCAAACCTTTACCCGAAATGTTTCTATTCGATAAAATTATATACCCGCAACTATAATCCTCATAATGCTCACTACTTGCCCTCATTTCAACTCCCAAAAAAGGAACATTGGATTTAAAAATTTCGTACTTGACGGCTTTCTCCTTAAGTTTAGTAACATCGTGCTCCACAATACATGCTGCTGGTGAATCAGAATGTTCGTTAAAATAATAAAGTTGATCCTCCTCTTTGAAACGCAATTTTTCAATATTGTTTTCATCAGCAATCAATGGAATTGCTTTTATCCCTTTACCTGAATGAGGAATTTCAGAGTATAAATAATATTCAGACCAATTTTTGGCATAAAAATTGGGCCAGAGAATTATTGAGGTATTTATAGGTTTCTTATGGTTATTAACAGTATACCTTTTTGAAAAGTATGTATCATATCCTGAAATCTCAAGTTTAAGAGTAACCTCAAGTTGAAAATCGTTGACAGAATAAGTAGCTGTTAAAATTTTATCATAACCAAGTTTCCGCTCTCCAAGACCAAGTACATCATGGATTTGATTTTGAAATTCACTTATACCAATTGAACTCAATGGTAAAGTAAAATAATAATTTTTCCCATCATCTCCTTTAGCTGAAAGAAGTGAAACCATTCCGTTTGAAATATCACTAGTATCAACCATTAACACTTGTGATTTTTCCACAGGAAGAAGTAACTTATCTGGATTGAACTCTTTTAGATCTCTATTCGCATTTTCAGTCAAATATCTACCATCAGATGTTTTATAAATCTTTATATCTACGTTAAAAAGAGTATCAAAAGGCTTGTGAGATGAAAACTTATCACACGAATCTAAAATTCCAGAGACTTTTTCATTAAAATTTGGATCTAACTCGTATAGTTTTTCTTTTACTTCCTCATGAAAATTTCTGAGAAATGAATGCACTACAATTATGTTGAAATCATTATCTTTAAACTGTTTCTCAAATTCATTAACCTGTTTGCGTAAACGCCCTACATAATGATAAATCCTCTCTAACTCTTTACGCTCAAGATGATCAATAGGGTTTTTAAATCTACCTTTAACATAAAAAGGAATTTTTGACTCACTAAGATCATAATTTGCTGCAGGATAAAGAAGTGTCAATGGATTTGACCCAGCTATAACCTGATTATCAAGAGATATGAGGAGGACAAATGGAAAGGCAACACGATTATTTTTTTTGTCTTCATCAGACTGGGTAGGCTTTGAGAATTTTGATTGTTCAAAAAGCATATTACCAAATGCCCCAGAGAGCTCGTAGATGTTATTTGCTTGTTTTAAAATATCAGTAGATGATAACTCATTGAAATTAAGGTCATCGCTATATTTTAAATCCACCCTTTCAACAGTAATTCTGCTATTATAAAGTGCCATACATGCAACGACACCTTTGTATTCATCTTGGAGAGCACTATATAAGTGATCCATACCTTTCATCCCGTCTTCTCCTTTCTGATTTTTATGAACAGCAGTTATGTACTTATAGCTTATGGCATTCTTCATCATATATGCTCTAACCCATGGTGAAGGAACTGCAGTCAAAATACTGAAAACATCTGAACCTTCTTCCATATTGAGAGTTGCAAGCTGTATGGAATTAACGTAATTATTTACCTGGGTAAATCTGTGCCAAGATGTATCACTTTTAGGAATCCCATCTGACAAACTTCCATTATCAGCTAATACAGCAATCCGATTCTTATTATTTGCCATTATTAAAAATTTAATCTTCTTGAGTCGCTAGTTTAGAATCAATTTTAAAACTATACAATGTAGACCTGATATCTTCAACAAACTTTTTGAAATCACCGCTAGAATTTTTGTTTATTTTTTTGAATCTCTCGATAAATATATTTCTAGCATTTTTTCTTTGAAGCTCAGGGTAGGCTAATGTCCAAGTTTCTGCATTTTTTTTATCGAAGAAATTTTTTGGGATACTAAGAAAATCTTTATCCCCATTTGGTTTGAATGTAATAAATAATTGTGTGAGCCATCCTGGATAATAGCTTGCATTTCCTTCATCACCCTTTGGAATTAGTGAAAAATAATTTAAAAAATATGTAAAGCTATCTAGGATTTCAGGCTTTACATCATAGTTGGAGTTATATAAACGTAAATCATCCAATAATCCCATCATATTCCCCTTATATTCTGCATGTACCATTTTCCCAAATGAATAGAAAGCTATGAGGTTTTTTCTAAAATCCTCATGCATTGGGACCTCCTTATCTATATCACCTGGATTAGAAATAACATCTTCTGGGTCTAGTATTAAATTACCAGACTCGTCAATTCCCATTGATTTATAATTAAATTGAGTAGAGCTTATTCTCTCCAATTCAGATTTAGAAGTAAATATACCACTGAAGAAATGAAAGGCAGCTGTTGCTGAAAATAATTCAAGAACATGCCCGGGATTTTCTTGTGATTTACCGCCTGTTATTGTTTTGACTTCGGTCTCTTTCTTTTTACCTAACTCATCTTCTTTATACGCGTCTAAGTCAACATTATATTTTGATGGCCAACCAAGTAAATAAAGCTTTTTATATGTTTTTGATATGGTAAAATCATTAACATAATAATTTAAAGCTGAGGCACTATTATGCGTAAAAAATTGACTGTTAGCAATTACTTTCTCTTTTTTCTTTTCAGAGTCACTAGGTGGCTTGAACTTAAAATAGCTTGACAGCACAACACCTCCATAGTAGATTTTATCTCCTGAAATATTTCCTCCCGTCACTATTTTTGTACAATCTGAAATTGCTCTAGGTATTACAGGAATTGAAGAAGCACCAGTACCCCCAAATGAGGAGCCAAAAGCAAATATTCTTGCTTCAGTATTATTTGCATTTGAAACAGCTTGAATAAATTTATATAATTCACTATTTGCTTGATAAACGTTATCCTGCACGGATTTCCTAATTTCTTCAACAAATGCATGATACATTAGATATGAACCTAAGTGAGTTTGAGCTCTGTATCCATGTGATAAATCAAATTGTTGAACTCCCTCTTCAAAAAAAATGTTCGCAAGTTTATGATTTGTATCTGAATCACCCCTTTCAAGTTGAGAAATTATTATAAAATTTCTTCGACTATCCTTAGAATAGTCAGGAACAAATCTGTATAGTTTCAATTTACAATTGAAAAAAGTTTCACCTTCAGCGTTTTTAAAAACTTGTTCATAAGACTTAAGTAGGTTTTCTGCATTCCTCTTGTCTTTGTTCTCCTCATCTGTATCCATCAATAATATATGAACAGTCTTAAGATCTTTAAAAAGCCCTGTTGCACTGAGATTTATGAAAGACTGTAAACATCTCATTCCAGTACCACCTGCAGCAACTAAAAAATATTGAGCACCAAGATTACTTTCAGCCATAATTATTTTATTTTAAAATAAACCAAATTTTTTGCCATTAGACACAAAAACTGTCCATGGCTTATATCCAAATAGCCCTCTCAAAAACTTTGCACACAACCAAAATGTCAGTATGTATGTAAGCATGCTTAACAAAGTTGCTGGTAAAACAAAAGACTTCAAAGAACTTAATATTGTTGACAAATCCTCTTCATTCATCCTAGACCTCCACGAATCAACAATAAACTGTACTATGTAGGAAAGTTCAGCCATAAACAAAGAAATAAATCCGGTGAAGAAAGCTACTCGTCTGAATAATACATCTTTTTGTTTCTTCCATGACATATTGTATGGTATAGCCTTTACTATAAATAAGTAAATAATGGCATAAATAAGCCCAAGGGAAAATAAAATCAATAACAATTTTATTTTTAATGCATTTATATCTAGAACTGAATATTCCATACTACTTTTTATTTATCATGTAGGGTTAAAATTATAGAGCCGAGAGTTGCCTTATCGTTACTATTTTTAGATACTGTAGACTTAAAATCGTCAAGTGATAATTGAATACTCTCTTTGAAAGAATTATTGACCATAGTTCCATACTTTGATTCAAATTCCCAAGAGAGTCTATTGTCAATTGCTTTTGTTTGCAAGTCAGAAATAAATATCCTGGAAGCTAAAATTTTTCCATACCCCTTGTAAGCAGATAAATAATTCTCCGTAACAACTTTTGTAGCAAGCTTAAATGAAATTAAACTATCGCCTTCTTTTTGATTCTCAATATCAGTGTTACTTATAATTTCATTACTTGTAAAGTTAATGTTTGATTTTAGCCAATCTTCTTCACTATATTTCAGAGCATTGTAATACACTTTGGAAATATCAAAAGAATTGGTTTGAACTTTAATAATGTATGGACTAAGATTTTCAATCTTAACAGGGCACGAGATTGATTTATTACTAAATTTATTTTGTACTAAAGAAGGATGACTCAATGAAATTATTTGTGTATTTAAATCACTGAAGATTTTAGAAGCCTTCTTATTATTTTTTATATTATTATATCCTTCTACACAATTAGTCAATTGATCTTCGCTAATTTTAATATTTATAGAAGATGGCGCAATTAATATCGGATCTTTTACTACAGAACCTAGGTCTACTTTCAAATCATTCAAATCCTTATTAGAGCAATTGTTAGGGATGAAGAAAATATAATAAATATATTTTGATTCATTCTTATTATAATAATTGGCTGCTGTATAACCAAATGGATAAATCAACAGTTGATTACCATTATTAAACCATTCAGTAAAATATTTTCTAGCCCAAGTTGAATTATCAGCAGTCTCCTCTTTGATGAATTTGCCATTTTTTAACCTTCTATCTGATTTTATTCCCTCATCAAGTAAGAAATCTGTAATAACAACTGTAATCTTATCACTAGATTTAGAAGCTGATTCAAATGCAAATTTAATTTTGGAATAACTTTTTTTATAATTTTCTGGATTCTGAAGTAAAGCTGCATCTGCTAAACTATTTAAACCTTCAATTGGGAGTACCTTATCCTCATCATCAACATGATAATATTTGTAATCTGTTTTATGTGAAGGATCAAATCTTTTCACGATTGCTGAAATTATTGAATATGACTTATCTATGCCGATATTCATTCCGGCAGACATGTCTACAATTATATCGGCTTTTTTAACCTCTTTAACTTCGTCTACTTTTTTTCCGAAAGATTTCAAGAATTGATTTGATGTAACTCCTTTGCCCATTTCAGAGTAGAAACTGTTTAAATCTTTTTTATCAAAAGAAATTCCTGAAACTGCTATAACCTCGTCTTTATATTTCGTTTGCAATTCCTCAGGAGTTGATCCACAGGAAGCAAAATAAGTTGAGGAAATCAATAGAAGTAGATACCCAGCAAACTTTGTCATAAAGTCCATTTTATCTTCTTTAACTTTTAATATATGTTCGTCAGTATTTAAAGATATTAACTTAGATCTAAAGTTTGATATCTAAAGAGTTCGCTATTAAATATTATATATTTACTAATACATAATGATATGAAATTCAATTACTTAGTTGATTTTAATTTCAAAAAAATCCTTTATATACTGATTAACAACTATTTACACATATATATAATACTAATAAACACTAAGAAATTCGTAGACATCGATCAGTGTCTAATGTTCATTAAAAAAGTTATTGGGATAAAAATGGAATACTCTTGTCTGAATTGATAGAAATATAACTGATCAAATTATATTCGGCTACTGAATCAACTATATTTCTTATTCAAATAATTCAGTGTGCATTGATGCATACTTGTAAGGATCTATTCCTATAAGCTTAAGCTGCCGACTCAAAAATTTAATATCATCAATTTTCCCTAAAGCAATAGCATTTCGAAATTGTACTGTTAGGTAAATTTGCTGAAAAGTCAGACCTGACCATAATATCTGATTGTTAATTGATGGATTATTATCTATGAGGCTTTTTAACTTCTCAAGAGATTGATAACTAAGAAGATCTTTATTTAAAGTCTGAAGACAAATAGCATCAATTGTAATGATGCACAAATTTGCGATATAGTTTTTACTAAAATCTAAATCTGTCCAGTTTTTATTTCTATAGTCATCGAAAGAACTCTGAGCCCAAGGGGCTGAATTTTTTATGAGTAAACTATTTTCTATATTATTTTTATACCAAGCTTGAGTTTGAATTGTACCTGTATATAGGAGTTGTTCTTTGTTTTTAGCGAAAAATTTTTGACACTCTATTTTTTCATCTTCATCTCCCACCAAAACAACTAGAGTGCCTAACACATCATATGGATTAAATATTGGAATTTTTTTCTCCTCAATTTCATAGTAATATTCTGATGGTATATAGTCATAAAAAGGATATTTCAATAAATCTAATAAAGTCAATAAATGATTTCGCATTATTTTATAGTTACGAGAACCAATTCCCAAAATATATGCTTCCTGCGCCGCTAGTAAGTATCTATAATAAATTGTATCATTATTTGGATCCTCAATAAGTTGCCATCTATACTTAGAGGGATGTATAGGAACATCATAAACAGTTGCAATTTCAGATAAAGGAAATTTATTTTCACGTATCTGATTATAATATATCGCAGTTTTGATTTCTCCTGATAAACTAGCATGTTGAGAGATGGAATACAATAACATATCCCCCATTTTTGTGCTAACACCATGACGTGTTATAGGCAGATTGAGCCAAGATGAGTCATTTTTAAACTTTTCATAAACATTCCTTAAAAATATATATTCCAGATAAGGGTACTTCTCATCTAATGGGCCATTCCAGAAAGTTTCAATTTGTTGCCATGCCTCTGATGGATTTAAAGATATTCGCTTATGTAAATTTAATATATACGCTTTTTGTTTTAAATCATTATTCGAACTTTGCTTTGTGGCATTTTCAAAGAGTTTTTCCATTTGAGCATCGGTATAGTTGAAATTCTTTTCTGTATACTTCAGTTCAGTCAATATTTTATTTGCACTATCAATTTCATTTTTATCTAAATAATTAATCCCATTTGCATATAATAAAAGGGAATTTTCGGATATTTTATCTGAGTTTAAAGATTTGGAAGTAATTGGAAGATTAAGTTTAGTTGATAAATCTTGAGCTATGCCCGTCTTTAACGATAACCAGTTTACTAACTTACCCTCTTGTTTTTTTGAAAATACTATATCGCCAGTTTCGGTATTAGCCAATCTTGCATTGATAATTAATTGATCATTCAATACATATATATCCCCTAACAATAAAAACTTAACTCCAAGTATTTTTCCTGTTTGTACGGTGGTATTTTTATTTACGTTTATACTTGACTGGAAGTTTTGTTCCTTAAGAATTTTTTGGATTTGAGCTCGCTCGACAAGTTGTAAGCGTTTTGTCGATACATTTGATTCGATATCAGAGATAAGCATGCTACTCATTGCTTTGCCCAGACCATCGTATTTTACTAGTCCTGAAATATTTTCAAAATCGAGAATTGCTATTCGCAAAGTTTGTGAAATCACATTGCTTTGAGCTAACAATAGAACTAAACAAATAATTAGCTTTTTCATTTTACAATTTCAAAATTAAATGTTGGAGTGGTTCAAAATCAGGGTATTTAACTACCAAATCTTGTGCTATTTTCTTTGCCTCTGACTTTTTCCCTTGATCATATAAATCGAGTGCATTTGAATATGCTTTTAAATCAATTAGTGATAGAGCTCTTGTATTTTCTTTTGCTATTAATGCTCTTTTTTCTTCATCGGTAATTTTAGTATCTAAGTTTTTTAAGATCTTCCATGATAACTGTTTTTGTATTTTAAAAAAAGATGTAATCTGTCCATCAACACCATCAGACTTTAAAATCTTGCCAGTCTCAACATCTATAAATCTTGCATCAATCCTCAAACTTCCCATTAGTTCAAAATAACCCCCTGAAAGAATAACTTGAGCACCTAGTAATTTTCCTAATTTGGCTGCGGTACTAGGATCAAACTCTTTTGAATTACTTAGTTTTTGTTCTTTTAATAATACTTCAAGTTTATCTCTTTCAACAATATTCAACATATTGACATTAGATAAATCACTTATAAGCATATCTGCTAAACCCTTTTTTAATTTTTCGATGTTAGGATCCCCACCGGAATTATCAAAGTAAATAATTGCAAGCCTTTTAGCATTTACGTCTTTGGTGCGAGAGTTTAACTCTTTGGTGACGTTTAAGTCTTCAGTGCTTGACATATTTTTCAACTCTGCATCGCCAGATACGATCTCTTTTACATCTTTAAGGTCTTTGCCAATTTCATTTGTAGAGTTAGATTGTTTGAAATTAAAATAAAGAATTATAATAGTAAATATTATAGAGATTACAACCCCTACTATGATATACGTCGACTTTTTATTTATAGTTTTAGAATCTGTCTTAATGTCTTTAACATCGTTTTTGATTTCTTCAATATGTGTAATAATAACCTTATTATCCTCCTTTAAACCAGATATGAAATTTTCCATATTGGCTTTGTCTAAGTCTAGATATGAATCTGGATTAATATTGTTATTCTTTGACTCCTTTATTAAACTGGCAATCGCTCTATAATATTCATTGAGTGCTTCAATTTGAATTGAAGAAATCCTCTTATTATGAGCAATAGAATTGCGTATTAACCTAACATCTTCTAATATATATCTAATAGAATCTCGACTACTTTTAGATAATTTTAATTGGGATGTTTCTACTATTTCCTCAATACTTTTAAAAATGCTTTTATCAAGGAAGATTGTGGATAATTCACTAAATGTTGTACCACTAAGAACACCGGTTTCATCTGCACTTTTAAGCCATTTTTCAATAATCTCTTGTTTGAACAACTCCTGAAGCTTAAGTAATACGTTTTTACTACCGCCAAGATTTTCATTTACTAGATCACGAATAATCAATTCCAGAGCACGGACTTGCTTTATTGCTAATTCCTCATTACTAATAGTCTCGTCTAAATTGAAAGTTAGATTATGTTTTTTACATATTGTTTCTAACCACAAACTTATTCTCAGGCAAGAAAGTCGGCTCTTAGCTTTATCATCACGAAATTGAAAATATTGTCTTAGTGCTTCCTCAAAATCAGAAAGCATCGAATCTGAAATACCAAGACGTAAGGTTAATTCTTTCCCTGATAAAAGACTTTTTATTTGTTTATAATTTTCAAATGTCAATTCAGATTCAATATTAAATAGTTGTTTAAAAGCTTCATCTAGCTTTTTTTGTATAACGATTTTCAACATAATATTTTTTTAAAAGTTTATACCTATTTTATAAATTTTATTAAACTCTTCAATCTGTGACTTACTTATTGCTCCTTTCAAAATAAAATCATTCCAGTCACTAAAAATCATATTATTTCGAGTGAATGAATTAAATGATTTGTCGAATTTAAAATTAATTGGAACTTTAGAATATTCCTCAGCTGCTAATTTATACCCATTTATACCAAATTTATTTGAAGAAAGAAGGTACCCATGAGAAGATTTATATTTGCAGCATACATCCAATTTTGTTTAACACTTTGATTTATATCTCGATCTTCAATTTCATAAATAAAATATAAATTAAGAAGGAGAGAAAGTTGTACATCTAATTGAGTGTTTGATTTTCGATTAGTAATTAAATTTTTGGAGCCTCCGACTAATAAATTAAATGCGAGATTGAATATAGAATCTAACCCAATTTCATCATCATATACTTGAGTAATTAGATTTTGAAATGAAACTGTATCAGCAGGAATTGATTTGTTTGCAAATAAAGAAATTACAGTATTTATTTTATTATTATATGCGAGTAATTTATTTTCTTTTTTTTGTTTATACTCGTCAGCTTGCTTTTTAAAATAAGCCTCTCTTGCATTTTGATCTGCCTCATACTTTTTTTTCTTTTCACATTCAATGGCACTATTTTCAAATTCTTGTTGATTTGATGCGTTGATATATTTGGGCTCTAAGTCTTCAGAATGAAATTGCTCATTGCGCTTGTATTTTATAACTTGATTTGTATCAATATTTTTCAATGTTTTATTATCAATTATTTCAAATTCAGCAGCTGTATTTGTCATTTTTTTACCAATAACGTAGGCCATTATTTTATCATTATTAGAATTATAAAATAATTCAACTCTTGACCCTATTTTAAACTTATTGTTTAACACGTAAACATTACTCACAATAGCAATGCTATCTGATACTCTAATTAACGAGTCTCTTAATAAATTAATATAACATGGATCGCTTACATTCTGTGACCTTAGTGAACTCATAATTCTTTCATATCGACGAGTTGAAGAGTCCAATTTTACTATTGATTTTTTTGTAATATCACTAAGAGGAATAATATTTGGAAATTCATTGAGTATAATTACTCCATAATTATTTAAATATGGATCTTGCCGATTAAATGAAGGAATTGAAAAGTAATCGAACACCCTCTTCATATCATTCATATACCTTTGATTTGAAGATGTATTTTCTTCTTCATTTTCATAGTAATAACTAAAGGCTTCCCTATCTGAAGACATAATATTAAATGACTTATACAATTTTATGACATTTTTATAATCATCGTGCTTTGCAGAAAGAAATACAATCACATTTTCAGAAGCAAGTAATTTTGATTTCGTACGATAATACACAATATCCTCCTCTTTTGTACTACTGTTTTTTGCTTGTTCAACTATTTGAGTCCCAAAAGGAAAATTTAGAAGATCGTAGATATTTTTATGAGTAAATAGAATTTGTTTTTTTACGTCCACATTAAATTGTTTCAAGTCGTTATTAAAATTTGAAAAAATTATAAAATGTGCAAATAATTGTTCTGCAGTTGATTTAAATGCATTACTTATCACTAGTGATGTTAGTCGTTTAAATTCAATAAAATCTTCATCAGAAAATTCATGTTTCCAGTGTACTTTTTTTTGTACTGAATTCAAGGACCACCCTAAAAAAACGTAAATACTTTTGTCAAAAAAGTTTAAGCTCTCTTTTCGGATATTTTCTCTAGACTTTAAAATGTCATTTAAGAGTAAATTACACCCATTCAAGCCAAGTTGATCTAAATCATACTGCTTTGAAAAAAGATTAAAATATCCTCCTGAACCATCTTTCCCCCATTTATCTGGGTAAGTATTCATAATCGTAATAAACAGTTTCTTCTTTTCATCAAAACTTGTCAACTGATTTGTTAGATTCAACATTAATTCCTCATAAGATTTTGCATTTACTACGCGACCACCGCTTTTTTCCAATACCTCAATTTTTTTACTTTGCTCTGCGACCTGCTTTTTGAGGCGTTCAACATCATCTTTTAAGTCATCCAGATATCCAAATCCAGGATTAAATTCTCTAGTAGTATTTATTAATATTTCAGCTTTGTCATAGTTTCCCTTATCTTTTGCATCAATTGCATTTGCATAAGAAGTCAATACAGCCGTTTGAATAGTTGTATCAATAATTCTAGGTTCGGTAAAAGGCATTGATAGACTTGTAGATAGTTCTTTTGCAATACTTGTTTTTAATGATAACCATCCGATTATTTTACCTTCTTGCTTTTTAGAAAATATAATATCACCAGTTTCAGTATTTGTTAGCCTTGCATTAATTACAAGTTGATCGTTCAAAATATAAACATCTCCAAGTAGTAAGTATTTTACACCCAACAATTTACCAGTCTGTATAACTGTGCTCCGATTTACATTCCTGCTTAATTGAAAATTCTGTTCTTTAATAATTTTCTGTATCTGTGCACGTTCAACCAATTGAAGGCGCTTAGGGGATACGTTGGCCTCTATATCTGAAATGAGCATGCTACTCATTGCTTTACCTAACCCATCATATTTTGCGATACCAGAAATATTATCAAAGTCAACAATTGCAAGCTTTATAGCTTGGGCATTTGATTTAGTTATGAAAAATAGAATCAATAAAAAATATGTTATTAAAAACTTTTTAATTAGAAATAAGACTTTTTGTTTTCTCATATGTGTAGTTATGAAATTGATTACAAAACCTTTCAGTAATATATACAATTTTAACTTTAATTCGCGTTATTAAGTGAATCCAAAGCGTTACTGATTAATAAATAAAGTATATTTTTTATATGATAAACTAATATTTTCATTAATTTCATTAACACTACCCCACATTAGCTTTTAAAATGCCAGTTAATAAAAATGCTGCCTTCCGGCACAGAATTATTGATGGTTGTTTAAGAAATACGCTTAAACAATTTCCTTCTATTGAAGATTTGCGAAATAAGGTAACAGAGGCACTGAATTTAGAAAACATAATTTCTAAGTCATCAATTGACAAAGACCTGAAAGCAATGAAGGAATTTTACAAAGCG
>Ga0194118_10004667_pt1 | contig 14774 bp, 14 predicted proteins | sample TA2MahsurfametaG_2_FD_148662 | JGI IMG/M metagenome (GOLD analysis project Ga0194118, IMG submission 148662) | Freshwater microbial communities from Lake Tanganyika, Tanzania - TA2015013 Mahale N5 surface | ecosystem: Environmental > Aquatic > Freshwater > Lake | place: Tanzania: Lake...
GGCAGCGGCGACGCCCCGGCCCAAGACTGAGCCAGACTGAGCCGGACTGAGCCAAGGCTGCCAGTCCCCCACTAGTCCCCGACCAGTCCCTGACCGGGCCTGACCGACCGGGACCAAAACCCAAGATTCAAGGGCGCCCGTGGCAACACTGGGCGCCCTGTTTGTTTCGGGACCAGGGTGCACAGGCTCGCCCGCAACGGCGGCGGCCCTTGGCCAGGGACGTCTGCCGCCCGGAGCCCCAAGCCCCAAGCCCCGAGGTCAGCCGGGCAACCCCACGATGCCCGAACCGATCCCGCTCCGGGACGGCCTCGGGCCACCCCGCACAACCGCTTCAGCGCGGCGGGCCGACTTCGAAGCCCCCCAAGGCCACCGCCAGCAACCGCCGCCCGGAGACCCGCAGCCCCAGCCAATCGCGCCAGAACACCCGACGCCGCCGGGCGGGATCATGCAGGTCGGCAATGGCCAGCTTCACTTGGTCGGGCCGCAGGGCGTTGAGGGCATCCTCCACCACGCTGACATCCTGGGCGAAGGCCGCCGGCTGCAACCAACAGGCCAGCCGGTAGAGCGGCCGTTTCGTCGGGGGCACGCACTCGAAAAGGGCCCATCGCCCGACGGCCGACGGATCGCAGGCCAATTGCCTGGCCAGACGATGGCGCAGGGTCATGGAAGGTGCCTCGCTCATGACACAACTCTGGGGATGGCCGAAGGGAGCCCGGAAGCAGCGGCCCGGTCAACCTGTTTCTCGGATCCCGGCTCCCGGGCGCTCGATCCCCCCGGAGCCGGATCGGGCACTGGATCCGATGAGCTCGATTCATGGTCCCGGAGGACGCTCCGGGGCCGTGACGGCGCCCTGCGGGGGAGGCCCGCGGAGACCTTGGGGTCAGAGGTACGGCGCGGTCGACTCCGGGCCCGAGAGCTTGAGCGGCGCGCCCGGGAAGATCTTTTTCACCCCTTCGACCACCACCTTCTCGCCCGGTTCCACCCCGCTGATGACCTCGGCCTTGCCGGCCAGGCGCAGGCCCAGCTTCACGGGCCGCATCACCGCCTGACCCTGGGCACCCACGACGAAGACCAGGTTGGTGTCGCCGCTGGCGATCACCGACGGCTCGGGAATGACCAGCGCCGACTCGCGCAGGCGCACCGACAGGTCGAGCTGCGCCAGCATCCCGCCCCGGAGTCGCGCCCCCGGATTGGCCACCCGCGCCTTGAGCAACGCCGTGCGCGTGCCCGGGTCGAGCTGGGGCGAGATGAAGTACACCTCGCCCGAGAAGCGCTCCTGCGGGTAGGCATCGACGCGGAACTCCACCTTCTGGCCCGTGGCCACCTGCCCCAGGAAGCGCTCGGGCAGGCTCAGTTCGACCTTCACCACCGACAGGTCCACCAGGGTCGTCAGCAGGCTGTTGCGCGAGATGACCTGACCCGGGCTGATCTGGCGGGCCCCGGTGGTGCCCGCGAACGGGGCCATGATGCGCGCATCCTTCAGGAGGCGGCGCCGAAGCTCCACCGCGCTCTGGTTCACCCGGAACGTCGCGGCGGCCTGATCGAACTCCTGCTGCGCGATGAGCTTGTCGCGGAACATCTGCTGGGCGCGCTCGTGGTTGGCCCGGCTCAGTTCCAGCGATGCCTCGCTCTCCTGCAGGGACGCCTGGAACTTCGTCTCGTCGAGCGCCACCAGCAGGGCGCCGGCCTCGACCGACTGCCCCTCGGAGAAGGCGATGGTCTGCACCACCCCATCGGCCTCGGACTTGATCTCCACCGACTCGTTGGGCATCACCGTGCCGACCAGCGACACCACCTCGGCCACGGGCTGCCGGCGCGCCTCCACCGCCACCACCTGGAAGGCCATCCCCCCACCCCCACCGCCCTGGGCGGCGGCCCCGCCCGGGGCTTGGGCCGGCTTGCAACCGCCCGCGACGGCACCGGCCAGAAAGGCGAGAGCCACGCCCGGGACGAAGGGTTGGAGGAGACGCTTCATGAAGGTTTGGCTAGGCTGCCCGGGCCGGGGAACCCCGCGCCAGAGCAAAGTCTCCCCCCGGCGCCGGAGTCCCCCCCCGGCGGATCGTGGACGGCTTTCCGAGCCGTCCACACCCCAGCCGGCCCTTGCCTTCCCGAAATCCGCCCTCGACCGGTCCGCGCGCCTCCGAGCCGTCCAGCGTGCCGGTCAAAGCCTTTGACGCATGGGATGGGCTTACTTAGCTTGCCCGTCCTTCAATCGAAGGCATCCATGATCGGTCTGATTTTCCGCAAGATATTCGGGACCCGCAACGACCGCGAGGTCCGGCGTCTCCGCCCGCTCGTGGCCCGGATCAACCAGATCGAGCAGGAGCTGCAGTCGCAGCCGGAGTCGGTGCTCCGCGAGAAGACCGCCGCCTGGAAGGCCAAGCTGACGGCCATCCAGGACACCGACGAGCTCAAGCGCGAACTCGAGGCCATCATGCCCGAGGCCTTCGCGGTGGTGAAGAACGCCTGCCGGCGCCTTTGCGGCACCGATGTCGAGGTCCGCGGCCACCCGATCCGCTGGGAGATGGTGCCCTTCGACGTGCAGCTCATCGGCGGCATGGGCCTGCACCTCGGCCGCATCGCCGAAATGGCCACCGGCGAAGGCAAGACCCTGGTCGGCACCCTGCCCGTGTACCTCAACGCCCTGTCCGGGCGCGGCGTGCACGTGGTCACGGTCAACGACTACCTGGCCTCCCGCGACTCCGAGTGGATGGGCCACGTCTACCAGTTCCTCGGGCTCACCGTCGGTTGCATCCTGCACGACCAGCCCCCGTCGGTGCGCCGTGAGATGTACCACTGCGACATCACCTACGGCACCAACGCCGAGTTCGGCTTCGACTACCTGCGCGACAACGGCATGGCCACCCGCAAGGAGGAGCAGGTCCAGCGCGGGCACTACTTCGCCATCGTCGACGAGGTGGACTCCATCCTCATCGACGAGGCCCGCACCCCGCTCATCATCTCGGGCCCGGCGGTGGTCTCGATGGACCAGAAGTTCGTGGAGTTCAAGCCAGCCATCCAGCGCCTGGTGCACGCCCAGCAGGAGCTGTGCAACCGCTTCCTGCGCGAGGCCGAGCCCCTGATCGCCCAGCTCCGGCCCGAGGGCCAGGCCGCCGGGACGCCCCCGCCCAAGAACGCCGCCGAGCTCGAGCAGCAAATCGGCATGCTGCTCTACCGCGTCAAGCTGGGGCAGCCGCGCTCCGATGGCCTGCGCCGCCTCTTCGAGGAGCCGCGCAACCAGCAGCTCGTGCAGCGCTACGAGGCCCTGCTGCTCACCGACCAGTCCAAGAAGGAACTCTACGCCCAGAAGGAGGAGCTCTTCTTCGCCATCGAGGAGAAGTCCCATGAGGCCGACCTCACCGAGAAGGGGCGTGCCCACCTCAGCCCGGACGACCCCGACGCCTTCGTCCTGCCCGACCTGCCGACCCTGTACCACCAGATCGACACCAGCCCCGAGCTCGACGCCAAGTCGCGCATGGAGGCCAAGGGATCGCTGCAGGCGCAGTTCGAGGAGAAGGCCGGCGTCATCCACGCCCTGAGCCAGCTGCTCAAGGCCTACTGCCTCTACGAGCGCGACGTGCAGTACGTGGTGCAGGACAACAAGGTCATCATCGTCGACGAGCACACCGGCCGCCTCATGACCGGCCGTCGCTGGAGCGAGGGTCTGCACCAGGCCGTCGAGGCCAAGGAGAACGTGCAGATCGAGCGCGAGACCCAGACGCTGGCCACGATCACCATCCAGAACTACTTCCGCCTCTACACCAAGCTGGCCGGCATGACCGGCACGGCCGAGACCGAAGCCCAGGAGTTCTTCGACATCTACAAGCTGGGCGTGCTGACCATCCCCACGCACCGGCCCAACATCCGCAAGGACGCCAACGACACCGTCTACAAGACGCGCCGCGAGAAGTTCAACGCCGTGTTGCAGGAGGTGCGGCAGCTGCACACCCAGGGCCGGCCCATCCTCGTGGGCACCATCTCGGTGGAGGCCAGCGAGATGCTCAGCCGCCTGCTCAAGAAGGAGGGCATCGTCCACTCGGTGCTCAACGCCAAGTACCACGAGCAGGAGGCCGAGATCGTGGCCCGCGCCGGCCAGAAGGGCGCGGTGACCATCGCGACCAACATGGCCGGCCGCGGCACCGACATCAAACTGGGGCCCGGCATCGCCGAACTGGGCGGCCTGCACGTGCTGGCCACCGAGCGCCACGAGTCGCGCCGCATCGACCGCCAGTTGCGCGGCCGCTGCTCGCGCCAGGGCGACCCCGGCTCGTCGCACTTCTTCATCTCGCTGGAGGACGACCTCATGCGCCTCTTCGGTTCCGAGCGCATCACCAAGGTCATGGAGCGCATGGGCCTCGAAGAAGGCCAGGAGCTGGAGCACCCGCTGCTCAACCGGTCCATCCAGACCGCCCAGAAGCGCGTCGAGGGCCACTACTTCCAACAGCGCAAGCGCACTCTCGAGTACGACGACGTGATGAACAAGCAGCGCGAGGTCGTGTACGGCTTCCGCAACGACATCATCCATGCCGACGACGTCCGCGACCGCCTCATGGACATCATGGAGGAGGTGGTGCTGCAGAAGGTCCAGCAGTTCACCCATGCCGAGTCCGAGCCGGGCGAATGGGACATCCGTGGCCTGTCCGACTGGGTGAACATGAACTTCCCCCTGGGCATGCCCGAGGAGGAGATCGTGAAGGCCGGCCGCGCCGGCAGGGCGGCCCCGGTGGCGGGCTCGATGTTCGAAGGCCTGAGCGAGGCGCAGTTCTCGCTGCTCAACTTCCTCTCCCAGTCCATCCGCGAAGCCTACGAGCTGAAGGTGAGCTTCGAGCGCGCCGACGCCCTGGCCAACATCGAGCGCTACACCATCCTCGATGCCATCGACCGCCTGTGGCAGGAGCACCTCTACGGGATGGATTCGTTGCGCAACTCCATCGGCCTGCGCGCCTATGGCCAGCGCGACCCGCTCATCGAGTACAAGGCCGAGGCCTTCAAGCTCTTCGACGCCCTGATGGTCAACATCAAGTCGGAGATCTGCCACAACATCTTCCGCAGCGCCTCGAGCCTCATGGCCTTTGAGCAGTTCCTGCACAACCTGCCGCAGACCACCGTCCACGAGACGGCCGCCCCGTTCCAGGACCCGGCCTCCGCCGGTGGCCCCCCGGCCGGCGACTCCGGCAACCTGGTCAGCGAGGCCAACGAGGCGCTCTCCAAGGCCCAGCCCGCCCGGGCCGTCCCCCGCGTTGGCCGCAACGACCCCTGCCCCTGCGGCAGCGGCAAGAAGTACAAGAAGTGCTGCGGCCAGTGAGGTGGGGGGTGAGGCGTCTCGAGCCGGATGGCCACGCCGTGGAACGGGGGTAGGGAACGCGTTCCCCAACCGAGGTTCCGTCTTTTACGGTCGCATGGCCATTCGAATGGCCATGGTGACTGGGGCACCTCTGCGACATGGTTGTCCGCGCGGGATCGGTGACCGACCTCCCTGCGCCAAAGTCAGGCTTCCCCGTTGCCCGAGGGTGGCCACCTTGACTCGCTGCCCGGTTCCCACAGACTGATGGCAGGCATCTCACCGCCGTCTGGATTCCAGCCGCGGAGGGTGGCTTCGTCGCCTACAATCCCGAAACAGGAACCACGACTCAGGGTGAGTCCGTGACCGAGGCCATCAGCAATCTCCGTGAGGCCAAGGAACTGTATCTGGAAAAGTTCCCCCTCGAGCAGATCGGCCAAGCGGTCACCGGTCACTTCAAAAGGGACCACCCAGGGTCGAAACTCCGGCGTCAAAATCACCCACCCCTCTCGGCACGGGGATGAGTGGCCAGTATGGGTTGAGAGTTTTCGAGAGGCTTCTGTCGTTTCAGTGGTTTTCGGTCCCACGTTCCGGGGCTTCACCAGTCCATGTTTTTCGGCGACGAGGCGGGGTCCCCGATGGGGGTAGAGCCGCCGCGGGACGAAGCGCAGCGGTCGTTCGATAGCGTCCCGCGGCGTGCGACTGGGGCCCCATCGGGGGGACCGCCCGTGGAACGCCCAAGGTCTCCAGCCTCCATCTCTGTCGTGGGTGGGTGTTGTGACCGCCTCAGGCGGGGGGGATGGTTCCGGTCGCCCTCCGGGCTCCCGTCACCATCCCACCGCCTGCCATCTCGCAGCGTATTGGATTCCTCTTGTCAGGCCACGGACTCAGCAACGGCGCGCGCCAAGGTCCTGATCGAAGGCCACGACCTCACTGGACTCGAGCGACTCTGCCGGTACATCGCCCGCCCCGCCATCGCCTTCGCCATCGACGTCCTCACCTGCCCGCATTGCGGCGGCCCACGCCGCCTCATAGCGCAGCTCACAGACCCAGTCGTCGTGCGCAAGATCCTCGCGCACCTCGGCCACCCGACCGAGCCTCCACGGCCCGCACCGGCGCGCTCGCGCGAACAGCTCGACTTCGCCTGAACCACCGCCCCTTTGCCCCGCCGAGCACACTCCTCGCCCGCGACCCGCGCCAGCGAGTAGGTCCGGCCGTATCCGAGGCGCCCGCAGCAGCGCCCCAGCGCGCCCTGACGAGCCAGCGCCGGGCCCTGGAGGCCATTTGACGGATCGGCGCCCCGCGGCGAACCTGCACTGGTTGACCGTCAACGACCGCCTTCGGCGGAGGTCATCCGCTCGGAGGTCCTATCCGCCGGTGCGGCGGTTTGGCACGGAGTGTGTCGGTATGGCCGGCCCGACCCGTGCGCCTGGGCCCTTGGCCGTGTCTGAGGGCGATCGCGAGGCGATGTGCAGGACGACCGAATCGGCCCGGTGCCTCGAGCCCGGCGCCCCCGAGTCTGACTCTCGCCGCGTCAGTGATCTCGGGGGGCGGTGGTGCGCAGGTCCGGCGCGAGGAGCTCGACCCGCTCGAGGTGCGGCACCGGCGCGCCCATCACCGCCTCCCACGTCTGGCGCTCGATGAGCACACGGAGGGCCCGAATGACGCCCGCGTGCGCCACGACGGCGACGTCTGATGGGGCCTCGGTGCGCCGCGCGGCCAACCACCGTCCGACCCGTCGCTCTAGGTCCCGGGCGCCCTCTCCTCCCGGTGGACCCCGATCGATCCAGCTCTCCATCCATGCGCTAAGCGCCTGCGGCTCCTCCCGCTCCAGATCGCGGTAGGCTCGGCCCTCGAAGATGCCCTGGTCGAGCTCGTGCAAGTCGGGGTCGACGTGATGGGGAACGCCGCGGCGCGCGGCGATGAGAGCCGCGGGCTCTCGGCAGCGCCGTGATGGGGAGCTCCACACCGCGGAGATGTCGACGGGAAGGGTGGCGTCGATGCGGTCGGCCGCGTCGCCGGCGGCCATCACCGTGGGGACGTCGGTGCGACCCACCGCGAATCCGGCGCAGTCTGTCGGCGCGTGCCGCACACAGTGGAGGCGCAGGCTCATGCGGCCACGCCCCACGCCAGGGCGGCGAGCGCCCCGACCTCGACGAGCTGCTCCGTGGTGCCGAGGAAGTCGCCGGTGATGCCGCCCGCGCGGACATGGAAGCGCCACGCGAGGACTCCCGTCACCACGCTGCTCACCACCAGCGCCCGCGCCAGCGCCGGCAGACCGAGGCCGAGCATCCAGACGGCGACGGCGAGGATAAGGCCGGTCCACAGCGCGGCCACCGCCAACTGGGCCACGCCGGCGCGCGCGACGTCGCGGCTCTTGGCTTCGTCGGGGCGGGTCGTGTATGGCATGAGGGTCATCAGCGCGATGGGCGGCAGGCGCGCCAGCGCGCTGACCACAAAGAGAGCCATGGGCGCGGCCGCATCAAGCCGGGCCAGCAAGGCGATTTTGGCCCCGAGCGCCACGATCAGCGCCACAGCTCCGAAGCTGCCGATGCGGCTGTCTTTGAGGATGATGAAGAGCTTCTCTCGGTCGTACGCCCCGCCGAGCGCGTCGGATGTGTCTGCGAGGCCGTCTTCGTGAAAGGCACCGGTCAGCAGCGTCGAGATCGCCAACACCAGCCAGGCTGCTGCGGTGATGCCGAGGCCGTCGCGGAGCCAGCCGAGTGCGAGCGCGAGGACGGCACCGAGGCACGCCCCGACCAGCGGGAAGTGTGCGGTGGACCACCGCCAGTCCTCGGGCCGGTACGGCCAGCCCCCGAGTGGAATGCGGGTCAGGAACACGAACGCGGCGCGCGCCCCCCGCACGATGGGCGGCATCATGGGCCGCCCCTCTCGCGATCGGGAACGGCCGCCTCGGCGAAGGTCTGCATTTCTGCCGCGGTCGTCGCGGCGAGGCGGAGCAGCGGCACGGCCGCGAGCGCGCCGGTCCCCTCGCCGAGGCGCATCCCCAGCTCGAGAAGCGGGCGGACGCCCAGCGCCCGCAGCATCGCCGCATGGGCGGCGTCGCCGGAGGCATGCGCGAACACGAGTCGCGGGCGCAGCGTCGGCTCGAGGGCCAGCGCCGCGATCATGGAGGCTGTGGCCACCACACCGTCGACGAGCACGACACCTCCGTGGTGGGCCACGCGGAGGGCGGCCGCGGTCATCGCGGCGAGCTCAGCTCCCCCCACGGCGCCGAGCACCGCGAGCGGGTCACGCTCCGCGCCGAGTCGGGACAGGCCGGCCTCGATCGCAGCGCGCTTGCGCAAAAGGCCCGGGTCGTCGAGCCCGGTGCCGCGGCCCAGCACGGCGTCGACGGGCAAGCCCAGCAGCGCGCTGGCGACGCAGGCGGCGGGGGTCGTGTTGCCGATCCCGATCTCGCCGAGCACGAAGGTGCGTGTCTCGGGGTGCTCGTGCCGAATCACGTCGACCGCATGCGCGCCGGCCGCGAGCGCAGCGGCCAGCCTCCCCCGGTCGAGCGCCGCGCCACCAGTGAGGTCTTCGCTCGGCCGGCCGGCGAGCACGGTCGGGCGGACGCGCACGCCCGAGCGCGGCTCAGCGGCGCCCGCGGGCCGCGCGACGCCGACGTCCCACACCGTGAGCGGGACGGCGAGCGCGCGTGCCATCACCGAGGCAGCCGCAGTGCCCCGCGCAAAGGCCCCGAGCATGGCGGCGGTGACCTCCCTCGGGTAGGCAGAAACACCCCGCAGGGCGACCCCGTGGTCGGCAGCGAAGATGAGGGCTCCGATCGGATCGACGCGGGGCCGCTCCTCGTTAAACGCCGCTGCGAGCTGCACGACGAGCGGCTCGAGCACGCCGAGCGCGCCCAACGGCTTTGTGAGCTGATCGACGCGCGCGCGGGCGAGCTGCGCGGCAGCCGCGCTGGTCGGGCGTGGTGCGCCGATCTGCGTGAGGGTATCGGTCAGCATGCGTGCTTGTCGACGAGCGGAGGGGTGTGCGCGCCCTCGCGTTGCGCGCGATTGGCGTCGCGGTGGGTGTCCACAGGCACAGCGAGATCTCCCGATCAGCCTTACTCCGGCGGGCGCCCGCGTCAACCGCTGGGGCGTGCCCGCCTTGTCCCGGGCCGCTGCAGGCTCAGAGCGCTGAGCGCAGCGCCCAGAATGCGCCGGTGGGGGCGCGGTCCTCTCCATCGACGCTCAGCTCAGGGCGGATGCCGTCGACAAGGACCATCTCGACCTCACCTTTGCCTTTGGCGGCGACCTTCCCGCGGGGGGTTCCGACGAAAAAGCCCTGGACGGTGGCCCATGTGGCGGCGCTCACATTGACCCGACCGACCGCGCCGTTGCTCTCCATGCGGCTCGCGGTGTTCACCGTGTCGCCCCATACGTCGGAGGCGAGGCGGCGCTCGCCGATGACCCCGGCCACCAGCGGTCCGGTGTGCACCCCGATCCGCAGCGCGAAGAGGGCAGGCTGGCCGTCGGGGCCGGGCGCGGCCATATGGTCGCGCATCTGCAGGGCCGCCAGCACGCAGTCCACCGGGTGGGTGCGGTTGGGGATGGGGGCGCCACCGATCGCCATGTACGCGTCGCCGATGGTCTTGACCTTCTCCCCGCCGTTGCGGTCGACGACCCGATCAAAAGCGCCGAAGCAGCGCTCAAGCTCGGCCACCAGATCGGTCGGCGCCATCCGCTCTGAGGCTGCGGTGAAGCCCTGGAAGTCGGGGAACAGCACCGTGGCCGAAGGAATGTGACGGCTTGGATAGCTGCCCGCCGCTTTGAGCTCGTCCACCACGCGCCGGGGCAGCATGTTGTGCAGCAGACCGTCTGCACGGTCGCGGGCGTCCTCGGCTTCCGTGCGCGCGGTCACCAGCTCAGCGGTGCGCGCCCGAACTGGGGTCAGTTCTTGATATTGATACATGAAGCGCCCAAAGCGCTCTCCCGCCATGATCCGGAAGTTGAGAGTCGAGTACGCTCGGACCGAGGGAGATCCAGTGAAGGTGGCTTTGGCGGCGCGCTGGCGGGCGGAGACAACGATGACGGTTGGGTGGATCGCCGAGCGTCTGGCAATGGGCACGAGCGGTTATCTGAACCATCACTTTTACCGGCGGAGGAGGCTTGGTGAATAGTAAACAATATCAAGAACTGACCCCTTTTTGTAACTGACCCCTTTTCACCCGGACGCCGGATGGCGGAGCGCGGTGATCTACAGTCTGCTGATCACCGTCCGCCGGTATCGCCTGAATCCCGCGACCTGGTTGACCGACGTATTGCGTCGGATCCCGACCTGCACCCAAGCCAACCTGCCCGAGTTGCCATCCTGAAACTGGAAGCCTCAGGCGGCCTGACCGCTGAGGTGGACCGGGGAGCGGTGGCGGCCGGTCGTCCACTGGCATCCCCCCAACCCCTGGTCATGCCAGTCCGCCACCAGGGCAGAGCCGCGGGCCGGCGAAGCATGGAGGTCGCTTGCCATGCCAAGGTTCAGCGTCTATTCACCACCTGTCTAATGAGCAAGCATCAGCAAATCGACCTGCGGAGTCTTGCCATGGACCAGAGCACGGCTCAGAGGCTCTTGGCGAATCCGGCCTTGGTGGAGCGTGCTCTTGCAACTCTGGACCGGTGGTTGAAGACCTGTTCCCCCAGGGTTCGCCCCGTGTTGATGGAGTGGCAGGCGTTGCTCCAGCAGCCGCTGCCCGAGGTGATTTCCGTTCTGCTGAGCACCGACCCACGGGCCACCCGTCTCCGGCAATCGAGCCCGTTTGCCGGTCTTTTGACCGTGTCGGAGCGAACCGACATCCTGAAGCGCTTTTCCACCCGTGACTCGCAATCAGCTTGAGCACGTCATCCGCGCGGCCGCCGGCAATGCCGACGTTCGTGAGATCGTGGTGATTGGGAGCCAGTCCATCCTGGGGGCATTCCCGAATGCTCCCGAAGACCTGCTCGCGTCGATGGAGGCGGACGTTTTCCCGAAGGATCGCCCGGAACTTTCGATCGTCATCGATGGATCGATCGGTGAGCGGTCGATGTTCCACGAGACCTTCGGCTACTACGCACACGGTGTGGATGAAACCACGGCGGTTTTGCCTACCGGTTGGCGGGAGCGCCTCGTGCGAGTGGAGAATGAGAACACCCGCGGCAGCATCGGTTGGTGCCTTGAACCGCACGACTTGGCGGTGAGCAAGCTGGTCGCTGCGAGAGAAAAGGACCTGGACTTCATAGCAACCTTGCTTCGCCACGGGCTGGTGGCGGCAGAGACGCTGCGTGAGCGCTTGATCAACACCCCGTTCAAGACGGATGACGGGAAACCCCTGGCGTTGGCCCGCCTGGATCGGTTGGTCAAACGGGTTGTCCGCCACCGATGACATCCGTGTCAGCGGCGAACGGGGTCAGGGAACCATTTCCGAATCTAGACGCCTTGAGCACCCTGGGTGACGATCCTCACCACCGCATTAAAGATCATTTATTTTGTGTGGCTGGGCGACTTGTTCGCCCGATCCAACTCACGACACGCGTGGTTGATCTCCCAAAGTTTGGGTTCGACTGATCCGACCACGTGATGTCAACCGCGACACGGCACGAAACACAAGGCCTCAACCCGGAAACAACCCCACGCTGATTCGATGCAAAGACTTCATCCCAAGGGCGCGGGACCACGCGGTGTTCTCAACAGGTTTCGAGACGTTTTCCAGGGCGATTGATCGTGCCAACGCCTGGATTCGAGATTCCGGTGTGGCGGTCTTGAATGTGGAGACCGTCGTGCTGCCAAACCTTCCCGAGGTCAAGGACACCTCGCAGGTCATCAACACCAGGCATCTGATGGGGACCTATCTGTTTCAGGTCGTCCGGGTCTGGTATGATGGCGACACGCTCAAGACCCCGTGAACCGAGATCCGCAGACGAACGGGGGCCTCACGATGGGGACAACCGGCAACGATCGACCCCACAACATGGCTCTTGGCCGGACGGTCGGAACCATGCAACCTCCTGAGATTGGTGGGGCTCCGGAAGGAAGCTCGCGGACCGGCAGAGCGGCTTGGACCGAGGAGAACGACGCATGATCGAGGATCGGATTTTCGGGAGCGCCATCCACACCATGGCATGGCGCGCCAACGCCGTCGGCGACTCCGCCACCCGGACCGCCGCCGAGAACGCCGGCCGGACCGCTGCGGATGCCCGCCGACAGGGCGAGTTGATGCAGTGCGACGTGGAGAAGCTCTTCATGCTCACCGAGGCGCTGTGGACGATCCTCAAAGAGAAGCACGGCTACACCGACGCCGAACTCGTGAGGCGGGTCAACGAGATCGACCTGCGGGATGGAAAGCTCGACGGCAAGGTGGCCAACGAGACGGTCGCGCCCGACTGCACCCACTGCGGCCGCAAGATCATCGGCAATCGCCCGGTGTGCCTCTATTGCGGGGCCGAGGCCCACCCGACCGAGGCCGTGCCCTTCCGCCGCTGAAGGGCCATCCGATCAGAATCCAACGGCCCGGAGCCATTTCGTCGCGCCGGATCATCCGGCCAAGCCGGCAAGGCCATCGAAGGCCGTGGGGCTGAGGGCGATGGCGTTCGTCGCGGTCGAGGCGCAGCGGAGGGACAGCCGTTGCCCGGGTTGCCCGGGTTGCAGGAATTTGGGCGCGAACTCCGGGTTCGCCTTCGTGGGGCGCGTTGGGATTTCATCGGTGTTCGGCGCAAACGGCCGTTCCATGCAATGAGCGAACACTGGGATGCAGTGGTGGTCGGGGGAGGAGCGGCGGGGTTGTTCTGCGCCCGGTCGGCGGGCCTGCGCGGGCGGCGCGTGGAGGTGCTGGAGCACAATCCGCGGCCGGGCAACAAGATCCTGATCTCCGGCGGCGGGCGCTGCAATTTCACCAACCTCGGCGCGACGGCGGCCAACTACGTCACCTCGGGCAGCCCGCACTTCCTGAAGTCGTCGATGGCCCGGTTCACGCCGTCGGACTTCCTGGCGCTGGTCGAGCGTCATGGCATCGCCTGGCATGAGAAGAAGCTGGGGCAGTTGTTCTGCGACCAGAGCTCGAAGCAGATCCTGCAACTGCTGGAGCAGGAGTGCGGGGATGCCGGGGTGCGGATCACGGTGAACTGCAAGGTGGAGGGCGTGGAGCGCGTCCCGGAAGGCGGGTGGCGGATCTGCACCTCGCTGGGTGAGCGCACGGCCGACTCGCTGGTCATCGCCACCGGGGGACTGTCTTTTCCCAAGCTGGGCGCGACGCCGTGGGGATACCACATCGCCCGGCAATTCGGGGTGCCGCTGGTGGAGCCGCGTCCCGGGTTGGTGCCGCTGACGTTGCCGGCGACCCGCTACTCGGCATTCACGGCATTGAGTGGCTTGTCGATCGATGTCGAGACCTGGGCGGTCGGCGATCGGCTGCGCTTCCGCGAGAACGCCCTGTTCACGCACCGGGGGCTCAGTGGGCCATCGATCCTGCAAATCTCGAGCGTGCTCCAACCGCGCGAGGCGTTCCGGATCAATTTGCTTCCCGGGGTCGATGCGAAGGCGTTCCTGATGTCGCACCGGACCGGCGGCAAGGACCTGAAGTGGGCACTGCGCCAAGTGCTGCCGGAGCGCTTCGTCCAAGCGTGGCTCGGGCCGAACGCGGCTCCGCGGCCGCTGGCCCAGTTGCCGCAGCGCGAGATCGACACCTTGGCGACGCAACTCTCGGGCTGGGAACTCCAGCCCGACGGCGACGAAGGCTATCCCAAGGCGGAGGTGACGGTGGGCGGCGTGGACACCTCGGGACTGTCGTCCAAGACCCTGGAGTGCCGGGACGTGAAGGGCTTGTTCTTCATCGGCGAGGTGGTGGATGTCACCGGCTGGCTCGGCGGCTACAACTTCCAGTGGGCATGGGCCAGCGGTCATACCGCCGGACAGGCCATCTGAGTGCGGCGGGCCTTTTCGCCAGTTGCTGCGTTGGCTCGGGGGTCGAGTACCGCAGACACGTAACTTGATTATATCCGTACGCCGAACCCCATGGTTCCCACACCGGCTTGAGGGTGTGATGATTCCGGGTTTGTCATCGACTACCCGCCGCCACCGCTACCCGGTCCACCTCAGCGGTCAGGCCGCTTGAGGCTTCCAGTTCCAGGGTAGCAACTTGGGCAAGTTGGCCTGGGTGCAGGTCGGGATCTGGCGCAATACGTCGGTCAACCAGGCCGCCGGATCCACGCGATACCGTCGGGCGGTGATCAGCAGGCTGTAGATCACCGCGCTCCGCCATCCGGCGTCCGGGTGGCCGATGAACAGCCAGTTCTTCTTGCCCACGCAGCTCGGTCGGATCGCGTTCTCCACTAGGTTCGTATCGATCTCGTACCGACCGTCTTCGAGATAGCGCACCAGCGCCTCCCATTGGTTCAACGTGTACCGGATCGCCTTGCCCAGCGGGCTCTTGGGCAACACCGGTGATCCCACTCGGACCGGATCCAACTCCAGCAGGCGGCGATGCAGTCGGTCCAACGTCGCCGGTGCCTGCTGCTGCCTCAGG
>Ga0194118_10004671_pt1 | contig 14768 bp, 19 predicted proteins | sample TA2MahsurfametaG_2_FD_148662 | JGI IMG/M metagenome (GOLD analysis project Ga0194118, IMG submission 148662) | Freshwater microbial communities from Lake Tanganyika, Tanzania - TA2015013 Mahale N5 surface | ecosystem: Environmental > Aquatic > Freshwater > Lake | place: Tanzania: Lake...
GAACACATAAAAGAGATATTCCTTTACAAATTCATATCGGTGACGCTGATACTTGGACGCCTGCGCTACCATGTCAAACGACTGCTGAGGTATGGGATTTAAAAGATAATTTTTATTTATATAAAGACCAACACCATCATTTTGATAGATTAAATATCAATACAATAACTGATGGTTATAAAATTTCTCGAAGCGATCCTGTGGCAAGGGAGTTATCTATGAATAGGACTAAAAAATTTTTTGACAAGACTTTAAAATGACTTGCGAAAAGTTGTCTGCCAGTTGTCTGCCATCACAAAATAAGAGAATTTAAAAAAAGGTAAGTGTTTACTTGCTGATTTGGAGCGGGTGAAGGGAATTGAACCCACGACCTAATCGTTGGCAACGATTCGCTCTACCACTGAGCTACACCCGCTTGTTTACAACTTTTAAAAAAAAATAATAAATAGATTATAAATCTTTATTTAATCATTTTCCAATTTTTATAAAAAATACCTCTAACACTAATCATAAAAAAGCTAACAATATGCATAAAAAAACTTAAAGCGGGATATAAATAAGAAGGTCTTATAATATCAATAAAAGCGCAGTACCTTACATTCTCTTCTTTATTAAAACTTTGATGAATTAAGGTATCATCAAAAATAAAAATAGGACTATCCATCCATTTGTTAATTATACCATCGGCTTCGATGTAAGAGCCTGGATTCTGAACTTTATTTATATTATACAAAACTCTAAATGAAATCCTTAGTGGCCCAAAATGTCTTGAGGTTGAAGTTTTATTTTTAAATAGCGATACAGCAATAGTCTTAACATATTTAAACTTTCTATTAAATTCAGGTATAGAATAATCTAAGTTTTTATCATACCACTTATAAAACAACATTGTCCTTGCACTATCCGCTTCTTCAAATCTTGAAACAATATTAGAAAAATTCTTATCAAATAAATTTTTGACTTCTTGGATTTCATTTTTTAGATCATGAGGAAAATCATCTAAATTATAAACATGGGTATTCTTTGGTGACAAGAAATCTGTAAGTAAGTTTATTGGTGATAAAAACCAAGTTAAAATCCCTTTTCCAGTAAAATATTGCTTTATTATTTTCTTATCCAGGGTTTTGTGCCGCAATAAGTCTATAAAACCAAAAATAACCCATATTATAAATAAAGACCAGTAGGATATAAAATTAAAAAGAACTGTGAATAAAGATAACAAAAAAATCATCAAAAAAAGTTTATAAAGAAAAGTTTTCATTTAGTCAGAAAAAGTATAAATTTTTATAATGATAGATGCAAAATTTCCAAATACAATATCAATTTTCCCTCTTTCAAATGCAATTTTTTTTCCAAATACAGTTTTACCACTTAATATTTTTGAACCCAGATATAAAAAAATGACTGAGGATGCTCTATCAAATGATAAGCTGATTGGTATGGTTCAAACAAAGAATTACAAGAATACAATTAAGCCTGATGTCTTTAACGTTGGATGTCTTGGCAAGATTGAAGCTCACTCAAAAACACCCGATGGAAGATATTTAATAAATTTAACAGGTCTTATACGCTTTAAGATACTCGATGAGCTTAAAACTGATCTTCCATACAGAAAGTTTAAAGTATCCTATGAGGATTATTTAGAAGATTTAGAAAAAATTAAATTTTCAGATAAAATAAATGTTATTGATTTAATAGATAAAACTCGAAAATTTTTCAAAATCCATCAACTCTCAACTGATTGGAAAATTGTTGAGAAAGTTGAGCCAAATCAATTGGTAAACTCTTTATCCATGATATGCCCTTTCTCTGTGAGTGAAAAACAAACACTATTGGAGGCCAAAAATTTAATTGAAAGAACTAATTTAATTAACCAAATTATTAATTTTTATATTTTAGGAAATAATAACCAACAGGATAGGAAAATTCATTAATGAAGTTTAATACTAAACTGTTAGAAACTCTTGTGTGTCCTGTAGGCAAAGACAGATTTCTTTATAACAAAAAAAAACAAGAGTTGGTTTCAAAAAAATCTAAACTTGTTTATAAAATAGAAAACGGAGTTCCTATACTAATTCCAGATCAAGCAAAATCAATAGATTAAGAACTTTTATTCATTGAGTCAAAAAACGATGGATTATTTTTTGTCTCTTTTAATTTTGAAATTAAAAACTCTATAGCCTCCATACTTCCCATCGGAGCAATAAGTCTTCTTAAAACATTCATTTTTTGAAGTTCATCTTTTTTAAACAATAACTCTTCTTTTCTCGTACCTGACTTCGTTATATCAATTGCAGGGAATATTCTCTTATCTGCAACCTTTCTATCAAGAATAACTTCTGAATTACCAGTTCCTTTAAATTCTTCAAATATAACTTCATCCATCCTAGATCCGGTTTCAATCAAGGCAGTTGAAATAATTGTTAAAGATCCACCCTCTTCAATATTTCTTGCTGCGCCAAAAAAACGTTTTGGTCTTTGAAGAGCGTTTGCATCAACTCCTCCAGTTAAGACTTTGCCTGAACTTGGAACAACTGCATTATAAGCTCTTCCAAGTCTTGTGATAGAATCTAGTAATATAACCACATCCTTTTTATGCTCAGCAAGTCGTTTTGCTTTTTCGATAACCATTTCTGCGACTTGCACATGTCTAATCGCTGGTTCATCAAAAGTTGAACTTATAACCTCTCCCTTAACAGATCTTTGCATATCAGTAACCTCTTCTGGCCTTTCATCTATAAGTAAAACAATTAGATAAACCTCTGGGTGGTTTGCGGTTATGGAGTGCGCAATGTTTTGAAGAATTATGGTTTTACCAGCTCTAGGTGGAGACACAATAAGAGCGCGTTGACCCTTTCCAATTGGTGCAACTAGGTCAATTACTCTTGATGTTAAATCTGGACTTTTTTCTACTTTACTACTCTCAACCTCTAATTTAATTTTTTCATCAGGATAAAGGGGCGTTAAATTATCAAAGTTAATTTTATGTTTAATTTTTTCAGGATCCTCAAAATTAATTTTATTTACTTTAAGAAGTGCAAAATATCTCTCTTGATCTTTTGGTGCTCTAATTTCTCCTTCAACTGTATCTCCCTTTCTTAGTCCAAAACGTTTAATTTGACTTGGGCTTAAATAAATATCATCTGGTCCTGGTAGATAGTTTGACTCTGTTGCTCTTAAAAAACCAAATCCATCTTGCAGAGTCTCTAGCACACCTGACCCTGTAATTTGTTCATTGTTTTCTGCAAGTTTCTTTAAAATTGCAAAAAGCATTTCTTGTTTTCTAAGTGTACTAGGATTTTCAATTCCAAGCTTTTCAGCTTGAGAAATAAGTTCCCCTGGTGATTTATTTTTAAATTCTTGAAGATTCATTAGTTATTGGAGGATTATTAGGAATAATTTGAGAGAAGATCTTTATATAATACTTTAATAAAAACTTCAAGCTGGTTTAAAAACTACCAAAATAACTATTAAAATTAGCAAAACTGTAGGTATTTCATTTACCATTCTATAAAAATCTCCTTTTTTTTTATTTTTTCCTAACTTTAAATTTTTAAAAGATGTTACTAGAAAACCGTGAAAAGCTGACAAGAAAAAAACAAAAATTATTTTAGTATAAACCCAAAAGATTAATAAACTTTCAAATCCAGTAATCCAAATCATAACGATTCCTGAAACCCAAGTTACAATCATCGAGGGATTCATTATTATTTTCAAAAGTTTTTCTTCCATCACAAGAAATGTCTTCTCTAAGTAATAATTTTTATTTTCAACATGATAGACAAAAAGTCTTGGAAGATAAAATAAACCAACCATCCAAGATATAACCGCAACAATATGAATTACTTTTACGGTTAAATACAAATCCATAATTATGTTCTACAAAAACATCGCCTAAAAGAACTATTGCAAAAAGGAGGTTTTAAACCTTTTGTTCCGTAATTATTTTTATTTATAACTAAATTTGTAAGTCCCTTAATAAAATCTTTATTAACACCAAGCGCAGGAACCCTTTTATAAAATAATGCGCCATTTTTTTTTGCCAGATATTTATATTCAATATCAAGCTCTACAAGTGTTTCAGAATGCTCTGAAACAAAAGCTATAGGACACAAAATAATGCCACGTTTCTGATTTGCATTTTTGATTATTTCGTCATCCGTTGATGGGCCAATCCACTTCAAAGGACCAACCCTGCTTTGGTAGCAAACATTAAAATTTAAGTTCTTTATTTTTAATCCTTCTATTATTTTTTCTACAGTTTCTTCAACTTGCCGCTGATATGGATCACCTGAATCAATAACTTTTTGAGGTAGCCCATGGGCAGAAAAAAGAAGTATTGTCTTTGGGAGAAGTTTGATGTTTAAAAATTTTCTAATTGATTTTACATGAGCATTAATAAAGTTTTTATTATCAGGATAACAACAAATCGTTTTTGTTTTAAAATTAGATTTGTTAATATTTTTCCATTCATTTACAGACGATCCCGTTGTAGTTGTTGAAAACTGTGGATAGAGCGGAAGTAAAATAACCTCTTTAGGATTATATTGTAATACTTCTTGGTAAACCTCACTTGCTCTTGGATGCCAATACCGCATAATAATAAAACATTTATACTCACCTTTTTTTCTAAGACTTTTTTCTAAAGATTTTTTTTGAAATTCAGTTAATTTTAAAATTGGAGATCCGCCGCCCATCAACTTGTATATACCTTTTGCTTTTTTTTCTCTTAAAGATGAAATTAATTTTGCAATAAAAAATCTAAAAGGTTGAATAATATTTATGATTGCATAGTCATTAAATAAATTAAACAGAAATGGCTTTACAGACTCTTGCTTATCAGGTCCTCCTAGGTTCATTAATATAACCGCTCTTTTCATAATCTATTTTCTTTTACCATCTCAACCATGTGCCTAATATTTTCAATTTTTGCATCGGGGGCAATTCCGTGACCTAAATTAAATATATATGGATAATCCTTAAATATATTTAGGTATTTATAAACAATCTTTTTTACATTTTTTTTTTCTTCGCAAAGCACGGCCGGGTTAATACCCCCTTGGATTGGTGTTCCATTAAAATTAGTAACTGCCCAAGAAGGATTAATAAACTGATCAATTGAAATACAATCTGGTTTTACAAAATTTACGAAATCTTTGTATTTTTTTCCAATTCCTCTTGGAAAACATATTATTGGTATATTTGGAAATTTTTTTTTAACTGATCTTAAGATTGTCTCAGTTGGGTAATAACAAAATTTATGTAATTGATTTTCCTTAATTAGTCCTGCCCAACTATCAAAAATTTGAATGACTTCCGCTCCACTTTCAATTTGTTTCTCTATATGGAGAATTACAAAGTTTGTAAGTAAATTTATGAGTTTATTAGTAAAGTTTAAGTTTTTTATTTTAAAACTGTATTTTGGGGATTTTCTATTTAACATATAAACTGCTAACGTCCAGGGGGCGCCCGTAAATCCAATTAAATTTTTTCCTTTAATTTTTTTTTTTACGATTTTGATTTGATTATATACTTCAGCATTTTTAATTATAAACTTGTGATATTCGTTTGGTTTTAATAAATTTTTCTTTTCCAAGGACTCTAGAACTGGGCCTACATTCTCAATATAGTATACTTTTTGGCCAAGCGAATTTGGAATAATTAGGATATCAGAAAATATTATTGCAGCATCCAAATTAAATCTCCTTATTGGTTGTAACGCAACTTCACTTGAAATTTTTGAGTCTAAACATAAATCTAAAAAATTTTTCTTTTTTATCCTTATTTTTCTAAACTCAGGTAAATATCGTCCGGCCTGCCTCATAAACCATATAGGAAACAGATTGGTTTTAAGATTTAAAGTTTTAACTAATCTAAGCATAAAATAGTTAATTAAGAATTATTGTATCTTATGGTGCTGTTTATTATGTTAAAGAATATATCAAATTTTTATAAACAAACTTATTAACTTTTTTATTTGTTATAATATAAGCAAACTTAAGATAAAAAAAGTTATAAACAATATTATACAACATGGCTCCCAAAGAAGATTAGTTTAATAAGATGTTATTATTTTTAATAAGAAAACTTAATAACTTTAATTGATAGTAGTATTTTTCTTTAAATTTTTAATTTTAAATTTTTATAAACATAGTTATGAACAATAAATTTGATCTTTACTTGGTCTCTGACTCAACAGGAGAGACTTTAGATAGAATAGCTGTCGCTATAAAAGCTCAGTTTGAAGATATAAATTTATCTATTCATCATTTTTCATTTATAAGAACTAAAGACCAAATAAATGCACTTATAAAAAGATGTAAAAAAGACAAAAATCCGGTTGTTTTATATACGCTGGTTGAACAAGAAGTAGTTAGCCATCTTAAAAATATGGCCTTAATAGAGAGAATTAATTGCTTAGGTGTTCTTGACCACCTTGTCCTAAAATTTGAAAATATTTTAAACAAAAAAGCAAACCACATTCCAAGCGGTCAACATGTGCTTAATAAAGAATATTATGAAAAAATTTCTTCTATGCATTTCACAATTGAACATGATGATGGTCAAAAGTTAGAAACTATAAATGAGTCCGACATAATAATTTTTGGGGTAAGCAGAACCAGTAAAACACCGACAAGCATTTATTTGGCAAATAGAGGTTATAAAGTTGCAAATATCCCACTAACAGGATCAGAGGACATCGATTCATACTTAATTGATTTTAAAAAAAAAACTGTAGTTGGTTTTGTTATTGATCCGCAAAGATTAGAAGACCTCAGAAGATCGAGATTAAATTTGATAACTGGGGACAGGCACATAAACTATATAAATATTGAGAGTATTCAAAAAGAAGTGGAGGACTCAAAAAAGCTTTTTAGTTTGAAAAATATACCAATTATAGACGTTACAAGGCGATCTGTTGAGGAGACATCTGCTTCAATAATTAAAATTCATGAAATTAAGCATAATTTATGAGAGATCTAATTCTTGCCTCCTCGAGCGGGATTAGAAAAATAATACTCGAAAAACATAATTTTAGTATTTTAATTCACGCTCCAAATGTGGATGAAGAAGAAATAAAAAAATCGTTATTAGAAGAAAAGGCAACATCCAAAGATGTTGCAGAAACGCTTGCAAGATTAAAGGCGATAAAAATTAGCGGAAAATATAAGGATCAAATAGTCCTTGGTGCTGATCAAGTTTTAAGTCTTGACGGCAGAATATTTGGTAAACCCAAAGACAAAAAGGAAGCAAAATTTATTCTTCAACAACTTAATAATAGAGAACATGAACTTATCAGCTCAATATGTCTTGCTAAAAATGGTTCACCTATTTGGAGACATACAGAAAGTTCGTTTTTAAAAATGAAAAAATTTGATGATTTGTATCTAGACGATTACCTTAATAGCATTTCTGATGATGTTCTACAACGATATGGAGTTTACCAAATCGAAGGAGAGGGTAAAAAACTGTTTTCAGAAATAAAAGGAGATGACCTTGCTATAATGGGGATGCCAGTTAGTGCATTAATTAATTATTTTAAAATGAATGAAAATAAACAAAAATAAGTTCCTGGTAATAGGGGATCCAATAAAGCATTCTTTATCCCCAATTTTACATAATTATTGGTTTTCAAAATATAAAATAAATTCTTTTTACTTAAAAAAAAAAATTAAAAAAAAAAATTTAAGTAAAATAATAAAAGATATAAAAAAAAATTATTATGGAGCTAACGTAACATTACCTCTTAAATCGAGCATAATTCCTTACGTAGATATTATCACTCCATTAGTAACTAAAACTAATTCTATAAATACGATTTATATAAAAAATGAAAAGTTGTATGGCGATAATACAGATGTTTTTGGCTTTTATTACGGGATACTAAGCAAGATTAAAAAAAAATGCAAAAAAGTCTTAATTATTGGAGCCGGAGGCGTTACCTCATCAGTAATAGTTGCTCTTAAGAAAAAATGGAGATTGAAGAAAATTTATATTGCAAATAGAAATACAAAAAAATCTTTTATTCTCAAGCGTAAATTTGGAAAGGTTATTGAGGTCATGAAGTTAAGAAATCTTCAAATTTTTAAGGATAATATCGATCTAGTTGTAAATACTTCTAGTTTAGGCCTCAAACCAAAAGATAAAATTAAACTAAATTTTTCTCACTTTAAAAGAAAAATATTTATTGATTTAATTTACAACCCAGAGCAAACATTTTTTTTAAAGATGGCAAAAAAATTCAGAAATCGTATCTATTCAGGTCTTCCAATGTTTATTTACCAAGCACAAAAATCATTTAAAATATGGACTAATATTTTGCCCAAAGTAGATCAAGGGACTTACAAATTACTTAGAAGATATTTGTGATAGCTCTTGGAATTGTTGGTGAAATCGGATCCGGCAAAACTTATGTTAGTAAAGTATTTGAATATTACGGTTATAATGTTTTTAATGCAGATAGCGTTGTACATAATATTTATAAAAAAAATAAACTCATAAATAAAAAAATATCAAAAATTTTTAATTTAAATAGCGAAAAAGCAGATCTTAAAGATCTTACAAATATAATTATAAAAAACCCTTCCAAACTTGTTAAATTAAATAAAATTATTCATCCTGAGGTTAAAAGGAAACTATTAGAATTTATAAAAAAAAATAAAAAAAAAAAATTAATAATATTAAATATTCCTCTGCTCTTAGAAACCGATTTTAAATATTTTGCAGATATTGTAGTTTTTATAGATACAAAATATAAAATGTTGACTAAGTTAAGAAAGAAAAGAAAAAATAATGTAAGATTAATTAATGTTTTTAAAAAATTTCATTTTAAGAGAGAAAAAAAAAAAGCTTTGTCAGATTTCTCAATAAAAAATACAAATTATAGTTTCTTAAAATCTCAAACAAAGACTATACTTAATAAAATTATATTACATGATTAAAGAGGTAGTTTTAGACACGGAAACCACTGGTCTATCCATTGAAAAAGATAGAATAGTTGAGATTGCCTGCATTGAACTTGATGATCATTTACCAACGAAGAACTTGTTTCATACCTTTTTAAATCCGCAAGGTGTTAAAGTTTCTGAGGATGCTTTTGAGATACACGGTTATTCCAGTGAATTTTTAGAAGACAAACCAAAGTTTAAGGATATTGCTAAAGAATTTTTAAAGTTTATTGAGGGAAAAAAAATAATAATTCATAACGCTGATTTTGATCTAAATTTTTTAAATAAAGAACTTCGTAGTTTAAATTTAGAAACAATTAATAAACAAAATGTTATTGATAGTTTAACTTTAGCAAGAGAAAAATTTCCTGGAGCAACAGCAAAGAATCTTACATCGTTATGTAAAAAATTTAAGATTGATACTTCATCAAGGGAGAAGCATTCTGCATTATTAGACTGTAAACTTTTGTCTAAGGTTTATGTTGAGTTAATAGATGATAAAGAATTCAAATTTTCATATAATGAACTTAATGGAGATATAAACCGCCCTAAAAAAAAATCTTTAGGCAAAGTTATGCAGCCATCTTTAGACGAAATTGAAAATTATAAAAAGTTTCTAAAAAAAAATATAGTTAATGCAGTTAGTTTGAAAAAGTAGTTTTTTTTTGATTTTCGTACATCTCAATAAAGTCAATTTTTTTTTTAAATTTAAACTCTTTAAAGCCTGATTGTTGTAAAATATTGCTTAAAATATTAGTAATTTTTTCTGAAAAAAGATTTGGTATATCAGCAAGTATAATTTTTTTTATTTCATCCTGAGTCACGGTTAGATCTAATATTTTAAATACTATAGCGATGCAGATTTCTGCATGAACTTTATTTTGAATGTTTTGTGGAGCTTGAAAAAATAATCTTAAGTTTAGCTCATTAATTTGGTTTGCAAGTACCTTACTTTGGATATCTATCTTAGTTTCATATTTATCAAGGTCTTGAGTTGAACTCATGTAAGCATCTACCGTTGGGATCTCAAAGGAGATGTCTTTTATAAAATCCATCATAATTTGGTATTTTTCACTCATTAGGTTGACAATTTAGCTAATTGTAATCAATAGGTTTTAATGTTCATTGCATATTTTAATATACTCATTTTATTCCTATATTAATTATTTTAGAATTAAAAAAATGAATGAAAATTTTGGATTTATAGACATTATACTTCTTGCATTTATTGCTGGTCTTATAATTCTTAGACTTAGAAATTCATTGGGTAAAGGTGCAGAGGATAGTGCTCTTCGAGCAAAAAATTTACAATCTGTAAATGTAGATGCTTTGGAAAAAATAAATAAAAATGTTGTGTCTACTAATGAAGCCAATCAGTTTAATGAAACCACTTTTTTAAAAGGTGCTCAAGCAGCATATGAAATAATAGTAAATGCATTTGCAAACGGAGAAAAAAAAACCCTCAAAGACTTAGTTGACCCTGAAATTTATAAAAACTTTATTTCTGTGATTGATGAAAGGCTGTCTAAAAAAATAAAAAATGACTTTACTTTTATAGGTATTAAAAAAGCAAAAATTGAAGAAGTTAAAAATCAAGATACTTTGTATAGCGTTAAAGTAAGGTTTATAAGTGAAATTATATCATCTACTAAAGATGAAACTGGAAAAATTATTGATGGAAATAATAACGAAATTCAAACGGTAAATGATGTGTGGATATTTAAAAAAGATCTAAATTCAGAAGATCCAACTTGGTATTTAAAAGAAATTTCTCAAGCTCTAGATGAGAAAGATCCAAAAAAATAAAGATAAAGATAAAGATATAATAACCAAAGAAGATATTAGTTCTTGGGAAAGTTTTAAAAAGCAAGATAATATCTCTTTTGAGGATAAGGATTTTAATATTAATCAGTGCTTAAAAAAATTTAAGTTTGATTTAAAATATGATCTTCATGGGTATTCACTGCAAGAAGCCTTTGATAAGGTTGATGAAATATTTTATTTATGTAAAAAAAAAAATCTTACTAATATTTTAATAGTGACAGGAAAAGGTTTAAGATCCAAGGCTTTTGAAGATCCTTATAAATCTGTGGATTTAAGTTTATTAAGATATGCTATACCCAATTATATAAAAAAAAATTACCAAAGTAGAATTATTTCAATTTCAATTGCAAGCATTGAAGATGGTGGGGAAGGTGCTTATGAACTAAAACTTAAGAAATTATAAAATAAATTTTGAAAGATCTTTATCTCCCTTAATATCTCCAAGATTTTTTTGAACATAGGCTTTATTAATTAGTACAACTTCGCCGCCTCGATCTGGTGCATTAAAACTTATGTCATCTAAAATTTTTTCTATAATTGTGTGAAGTCTTCTTGCTCCTATATTTTCGATGGAAGAATTTACATATGTTGCAATTTCTGCAATTTCATCAACACCATCATCTAAAAATTTTAAAGTTACATCTTCAGTCTTCATAAGAGCCTCGTATTGTTTAATTAAGCTATTATCTGGTTCTTTAAGTATTCTAATAAAATCCTCTTTAGTTAATGGATTTAATTCCACTCTTATTGGTAATCTTCCCTGCAGTTCCGGCAATAAATCAGATGGTTTCGCAAGTTGAAAAGCACCAGATGCGATAAACAGTATATGATCTGTTTTTATGGTACCGTATTTGGTATTTACCGTTGTACCCTCAATTAAAGGAAGAAGATCTCTTTGAACGCCCTCTCTTGATACATCAGCGCCGATTCTTTCGCTTCTTGCTGAAATTTTGTCTATTTCATCTAGAAACACTATTCCATTATTTTCTGTTGCAAATTTTGCCTCTTTCAAAATTTGATCTTGGTCTAAAAGCTTCTCTGACTCCTCATCTACTAAATAGTCATAAGACTCTTTAACACTTATTTTTCTTTTTTTCTTTTTTACACCTATTCCTTTTCCAAAGATATCACCAATACTAATCATGCCTATCGTCCCCGATGCTCCAGGAATTTCAAAAGAGGGAGTTGTTGTATTTTCTTGAACAGAAATTTCTATAATATTTTCATCAAGATCTCCTGCTCTTAATCTTTTTCTATAACTTTCTTTAGTTGCGGAGCTTGCATTTTTTCCAACTAAGGCCTCTAAGACTCTTTCTTCTGCAGCAAGTTGTGCTTTTGCTTTAACCTCTTTTCTTTTTAAATCTTTAATCATAGAGATGGCAATTTCCATCAAATCTCTAATAATTTGTTCAACATCTTTTCCCACATATCCAACCTCAGTAAATTTTGTTGCTTCAACTTTTATAAATGGAGCTTGTGCAAGTTTTGATAATCTTCTTGATATTTCAGTTTTTCCAACACCTGTTGGTCCAACCATTAAAATATTTTTAGGGAGAACCTCATCTCTCATATTATCTGTTAGCATTTGTCTTCTCCATCTATTTCGAAGTGCAATAGCAACAGCTCTCTTGGCTTTATTTTGGCCAACAACGTATCTGTCTAGTTCTGATACTATTTCTCTAGGAGAAAAACTTGTTATTTTTTCTTCCTCTACTTTTTTTACTTTAGAGTTTTTCAATTGTGACATTGTTATTTGTAAATACGCAGATTTCAGACGCAACCTTAAGCGATGCTAAGGCTATTTCTTCTGCTGTTTTATTTGTATCCATTAAAACTTTTGCAGCAGCAAGGGCATAATTTCCTCCTGAACCAATCGCTATAACTCCATGTTCTGGTTCAAGCACATCTCCATTGCCACTTATCATAAAGCTTTTTTCTTTATCTGCTACTGCCATTAGTGCCTCTAAACGCCTTAAGTATTTGTCTGACCTCCAATCTTTTGCAAGCTCAACTGCTGCTCTTGTTAAGTTTCCAGCATGTTTTTCTAATTTTGCTTCTAATCTCTCAAATAGGGTAAATGCGTCTGCAGTTGATCCTGCAAATCCAGCAATCACATTTCTATTTTCAATTTTTCTAACTTTTTTTGCAGTACTTTTTATTATGGTATTTCCAAAACTTACTTGGCCGTCTCCAGCTACAACGACATCTTTGTTTTTTCTAACAAGCACAATAGTTGTTCCATGCCACTTAAATTCTTCGTTCATAAATAAAGGGTCGATAAAGAGATGGTTATTAATTAAAATTATTCAAGTTAAGCTAGAATTTATTGATAAACCAATCATTTGTTTATATATCAGTTAATTTCATGAGATCTGCAAGAATTGTTAGAAAAACCAAAGAAACATCTATCGAAATTAAGGTTAATTTAGATGGAAATGGTAAATCTAATATAAAAACTGGAATAGGTTTTTTAGATCATATGCTTGAGCTTTTTTCAAAGCATTCCCTAATAGATTTAAATCTAAACGCAAAAGGAGATCTTCATGTTGATGAGCACCATACAACTGAAGATACCGGTATTGTTTTGGGTCAAGCAATTGCAAAGGCACTTGGAAAAAAAATTGGTATTAAAAGATATGGAACTGCACACGTTCCGATGGATGAAACCCTAACTAGAGTTTCTCTAGATATATCTAATAGACCATATCTTGTCTGGAAAGTTAATTTAAAGTTAGAAAAACTTGGTGAAATGGATACGGAATTATTTAAAGAATGGTTTCAAGCAGTTTCGCAAAATGCTGGGATTTCTGTACACATTGAAAATTTATATGGGGATAATAGCCATCATATTGTCGAGTCATGCTTTAAGGCTTTTGCCCAAGCTCTGAGAACAGCTCTAGAAATTGATACAAGGAATAAAAATCAACTGCCCTCTTCAAAGGGTAAACTTTAAACAATGGACGTAGTTATAGTTGACTACGGAACAGGAAATTTAAGATCAGTTCGCAAGGCGTTAGAAGCTGCTGGAAAAAATTTAGACGATCTTAAAATAAGTATTTCTGGTTCCCCAAACATTATTGCGAAAGCTGATAAAATAATATTGCCAGGTCAAGGTTCATATAAGCAATGTATGGACTCGATATTATCCATAGATGGACTTTACGAAGAATTAAATAAATTTGTTAAAATAAAAAAAAAACCCCTTTTTGGAATTTGTGTTGGGATGCAATTATTTTCAACAGAAGGTTATGAAGAAAAAAAAACAAAAGGATTTGGTTGGGTTGAAGGAATAGTAGAAAAAATTAAACTGAAAGATAAAAGTTTTAAACTACCTCACATGGGGTGGAATAATTTAAATATGATAAAAAAAAATAGGATATTTGAAGGAATTGAGCAAAATTCACATTTTTACTTTGTTCATAGTTATAAATTTTCTACGGAAAATAAAGAAAGAATTTTAGGAACTACAAATTACGTAGAAGATATAATTTCTTGTATTGGTGACGAAAATATTTTTGGTACACAATTTCATCCAGAAAAGAGCCACGAAAATGGAATAAAATTGTTATCTAATTTTTTAAAATATTATTGATGTTAATTTTTCCAGCAATAGATATTTATGACGGATCCTGTGTAAGATTATTAAAAGGAGAAATAAAAAAAAAAATTATTTATAACTCAAGTCCGATTAATCAAGCAGAGTTTTTTGAAAAATGTGGTTTTAAAAATTTACATATTGTTGACTTAAATTTTGCAATTAAAGGAAAATCTAACAATCAAAAAATAATTGAGGCCATTAAAAAAAAAACGAAGTTATCTTTGCAACTTGGAGGAGGAATTCGATGCTATAAAGATACTAGTTACTGGTTGAATTTAGGTATCGATTCAATTGTTATAGGAACAATGTTTTATGAAAAAAATAAGGATTTTGAAAAATGTGTTTCTTACTATCCAAAAAAAATATCTTTTGCTATGGATTTAAGAGCAAATTATCTT
>Ga0194118_10004678_pt1 | contig 14757 bp, 9 predicted proteins | sample TA2MahsurfametaG_2_FD_148662 | JGI IMG/M metagenome (GOLD analysis project Ga0194118, IMG submission 148662) | Freshwater microbial communities from Lake Tanganyika, Tanzania - TA2015013 Mahale N5 surface | ecosystem: Environmental > Aquatic > Freshwater > Lake | place: Tanzania: Lake Tanganyika...
CGCAGTTCAAAGCTAAAGTGTCAACCTTAGTGCGTTCGCAGGTTGCCGCGTAAGCGTTGCCTGCTCGTGGTCCTCTAACTGGTAGAGACCTTTGTGCTTGATTTGATAGAAAGGTTAGTTGGCGAGCAAAGCCAATAGCATCCGGCAAGCGGGTAGTAACCTAAATCTCTGCTACTGCTCAGATATTCCGTCCCTGCGTTCAAGTCTGTCCAGGTCTAGGGCGCCATATCGTTTGAGTGGCGCTGCTCGTTTTCAGTAGTGTTGGGATAGTCCAGACTGTATGTTGCTGTCGTCCCCAGCTGTATTTAGCAGAACCAAACAAAACCCACGTAATAACTGGCGATTTTTAGGTGATTTTGGTGAAATTGCTGGAACGACCTGATTTAGGTTGCTCAGACCAAAAGACTGAAGTTAGTGTTGCTCTGTACTGTTAACAACAAGGAGCTAACACTATGAGCGCACTTCAATCATTAAAGCTAGTCAATCAGCGTCGCCCCAAGGCACTACCGCCAGTACTACATCGTCGTCGTAAACTGGACACAAAACTATGGGAGCAAATTCAGCTAGCGCAAGCACAGGCTGAAGAAAATACATTTGCCGTCAAACGATTTAAAACTGTACGTGACGTTGACGGCGCTAATAGAAGCATTGAAATTAACAAACGTGTCAGACCGTGGTGGTTTGTTGCTGATAATGGTAAGGTCTGCCTCAACGTCAGGTACGGAAATCGCGTACTTGAGTTGGCACGTGGGAAAAGTGCTATCGAAGTTACCACGCCAGTTGAGCTTATCAATACGCTAGAGCTAATCCGAAAAGCTGTAGCAGATGGCGAGTTGGACACGCAGATTGACGATGCTAGTGGCGCCGTCAAAGCTGGCTTTAAAAAGTAGGCTATGAGCTTGTCCACTTATCAAGCCACTGTGCGTGTCACTAACAGTATCGGCGGTACTCTGGTAGTGACCACGCAGGTACAGGCTGAGAATGAGCTAGCTGCTCGGTGGCTGCTGGAAGCACAGTACGGTCAGGGTAATGTTCTACATCTTCCTCAACGTGTTAGCTGATTTTATTTGGTAAATACACGTGGGGGGGAGATAGTGATGCGTATTGATGAGGTAGCCGGTGCCGAAGACCAGATAGCGTTGTTCAAGCTTATTACAGACAAGGTGTGGCAGTCGCTTGGTGACCAGCAACGTGCGGAGGCTGAAGTGAAAGCGGCACAGCCATTAAAAGCAAAGCTTAGAGTAAAAGCCCCACCGAAACAGCCAGAACCTCGGCGCTTGCTGTTAAATGAACCAGTAATTAAGCAGCAGCAAATAGGTCCGGCTAAACATCAGCTAGTGCTTAACAAGCCTGAAGTAGCAAAGTCGCTTTCCGGCATTAGCGCCAAGAAAAACTCGCTGCCGTCAAAAATTCCTTCTAACGACTCAATAGATGCGATTCAGTCAGCGGATAGTACGGTTTGATATTTTTTTATACGCTTTGAAGACGCATATAGCTAAAATGAGCGTCGACAATTTTTTCGATCAATCAGGTTTCAGGATAATATAAAATACGCCATAAAGCATCAGCGACAATCGCACTACTCTGCTGGAACTTTCTTGCTGCTAGAACATAGTCAACACGGGGTGAAATGTTCCTTTAGTCTGGTAAAGCGCTACGTTCGGGACGTAGAGACCGGAGGTTCGAATCCTCTCACCCCGACCATTCCTTATCCTGCTGTCACTCATAGCTAAGCTTGTTCGTCGTTCCACTACGCTGCCACAAGTATTGCCTACCAGCCTTCCACTCGTAGTCCACTTGCTCCAGTGCTCGTGTAGCTAACTTTGCGGTGTGCTACACGTGGGCGTAATGTGATGGTGCATTTGTAGTGAAAGCGTCAATATTTTTACGCTGACGATGTGGCAACGCAGTGGTTGGGCAGCGGCAAACTATGGTGCTATAAGCTGTGCGCTCAACTTTGCGCGACCAAGTTAGCTTCTGTTTTCACTGCTACTTGCTCTGTGTACGGGTTGAAAAATAAGCTCGCGCTGTGACCGCAGCGTTCTGGCACACAACAGCTGATAACAAAGGGACACTCACTTTGTTTTTTCAGCTGGCCTTCGTTCTTCTTGATAAGGCAAAACAAAGTGAGTGTCCCTTTCTTATCCCTTTGTTAGCGAGCGCCCCGCGCTGATTGTCTCTGCGCAAGCCGATGTCAATCGGTGATTGCGCCTGCACGTCACACAAAATCCTGATCGCACCAGACTGGTGGACGTTTTTTCGACCACTGGAGATTAGCGATGAACAAACAATGTCTTGCGCCAGCAATGGCGTCGGCGCTTGCACTTCTGTGCAGCGGCTCGGTACTAGCGGATTCCGCAATCAATATCTACGGCAATATTGATGCATCAGTGGTGACAGCCAGTGGTATCGGTCCAAGCTCTGAGAGACGGTGGAGTCTTGGCGAGGGTAACTGGGCACCTTCGGTGTGGGGATTTCGTGTTACTGAAGATTTAGGTAATGGATTACAAGCCCATGCCCATCTGGAAGGTGGCTTTAGTTCCGCGACGGGCGCAATCGCCAATGGCGGCACCGGAGGTATCTTCAGCAGGATGGCAAATGTGGGTATCGGTGGCCCGTTTGGTTCGATCTCAGCCGGCCTGAATCTATCGCCGTTTATCGCGGCCTACACCTCAACATTGGGGCTAGCGGGTAACAACTTTTACGTACCCGCACTGCTGATGCATCGTGATGGCAAAGTAACGAGCGGAACCATACCCGCGTACACAGGCGGTACCGATGCAGATCCGGCATTCGGCACCACCGGCGGTTTCTTCATACCGAATTCACTGACCTACAGCCTGCCTGGCGATAGCTTGGGCGGACTGAACGCAAGCATCATGTATTCGTTTGGCGGCGTACCCGGCGCGAACGGAGAGAACCGCTTCATGGCAGGCAATATCGGCTACCACTTTGGCACTGTGAAACTGGTAGCGGCAGCGTCGGATCGCGACGCACAGTACCGTCAGTACCTGATCGGGACCAGCTTCCCACTTGGGCCGGTAAATCTAGCTGCTAACTATGTGCATTTTGATCCGTACGTCGGCGACAGTAGCAATACGATCATCGTAGGAGCCGAGATGGAGGTCATGCCATCAACCCGGCTGGGCATCAACTACGCCCATAACAACAGCATCGGTAGCCCTGAAATCATCAACCTTTCAGCGATGTACGCGCTCTCTAAAAACACAAAGCTATACGCTGCCTATAACCATGCGACGGACGGCATACCCTCGTCGTACTCCGGCAATAACGATGCTGCAGGCAATAGCAGCTTGACACAAAGCGGTACCTCCGACGCCTTCATGGTAGGCATACAAAAAGGCTTTTGAGTGTGCGTTTGAGGCAATGGCACAGCGCCAGTAATCTCAAGGGCATTGTGCCAACGCATCTATAACAGCAAACTTATCTGCTAAAAGTACATCCGCTTCAAAGCGATCCAGGGCACAACCACTCGCCACAAATCTATCAGCCACAAATACATCTGCTTCAAAGCTATCCGCTGCAATGCTATCCGCCACAAAACTATCCGCTAAACTTCCAGCGCAGTATGCGGCCAGCATCGAGCGGCACCAGGGCTGTATCACCCAGCGTCAACTCGGAAGGAATCACCCATTCATGTTGCTGGAGCGTGACCTGCGTGGTATTTCTGGGTAGACGATAAAAATCCGCACCAAAAAAACTGGCGAAGCCTTCCAGCTTATCCAATGCAGCCGCCTGTTCGAATACTTCGGCGTATAACTCCATCGCATGCAACGCGGTGTAGCAACCGGCGCAGCCACAGGCATGCTCTTTTAAACCTTTGGGATGAGGCGCTGAGTCGGTGCCGAGAAAGAAACGCGGATTACCCGAAATGGCTGCCGCTACCAATGCCTGTCGATGCGGCTCACGCTTCAGCACCGGCAGGCAGTAGTAGTGCGGCCGTATACCGCCTTGGAAAATCGCATTACGGTTGTACATCAAGTGGTGCGCCGTAATCGTTGCCGCCATATCACCCTCCGCATCACGCACATAATCAGCGGCGTCTTTTGTGGTGATATGCTCGAACACCACTCGCAATGCAGGCAGTGATTTTCTGAGGGGCTGCAGGATGCGATCAATAAACACCGCCTCACGATCGAATATATCAACGCTGTGTTCGGTTACCTCGCCATGAATCAGCAGCGGCAATCCGGTATCTTGCATAGCTTCCAAGGTACGCATGCAGCGCTGTATATCGGTGACGCCGGCATCCGAATTAGTCGTAGCTCCCGCAGGGTAGAGCTTGACACCATGGACGAAACCACTATCGACAGCGCGCCGAATTTCATCCGGCGATGTGTTATCAGTCAGATACAACGTCATTAATGGCTCAAAGCGCATCGTCGCAGGTATCGCCGCAATAATGCGCTCGCGGTAAGCCGCTGCCATCGCTATGGTCACTACCGGTGGCTTCAGGTTCGGCATCACGATCGCACGCGCAAACTGCGCGGCGGTGTGCGGAACAACATCTTGCAGGACTATGCCATCACGTAAATGAACATGCCAGTCGTCAGGGCGGGTCAGGGTTAAGGTGATCGGTCTGGTCATGTCTGGTTTCAATGATAGATGTACACTGATTCTACCGGAGCGCTGGTTTGCCGATCAGTTGATCGATCACTTCACAAAGCAGCGCTCAAGGGCGCGCGGCCGCGAGTATCGGCGTTGTTGGTGCTTGGTGCTCTTCGCTGCCACGCGCCTGCTGCCGCTCCCACATGTCGGCGTACATACCGCGCGCTGCTAATAATTCGGCATGCGTACCCCGCTCTACAATTCGACCCTGCGACATCACAAGAATTTGTTGCGCATCGGCGATGGTAGATAAACGGTGGGCGATCACGAGCGTTGTGCGGTTCCGGGCAATGTCTTTTAATTGCTTTTGTATTGCCTGCTCTGCCTGAGAATCTAGCGCCGATGTCGCTTCATCAAACACCAAAATCTTCGGGTTTTTGAGTAAGGTGCGTGCGATGGCGACGCGCTGCTTCTCTCCGCCTGATAGCTTCAAGCCACGCTCGCCGACCATAGTCTGGTAGCCATCGGGCAGGCTCAATATAAAGTCATGAATGTACGCCGCCCGGGCAGCTGCTTCAATCTCGGCTTGTTCAGCACCCGGCTTGCCATACGCAATGTTGTAGGCAATCGTGTCGTTGAATAGCACGGTGTCCTGCGGGACGATACCAATCGCTTGCCTGAGCGACGACTGTGTAACCTCACGAATATCTTGGCCATCGATCAGAATACCGCCGCGATCAACATCATAAAATCGGAATAGCAATCGCGCGAGTGTCGATTTCCCGGAGCCGCTATGCCCGACCACTGCGGTGGTGGTACCTGCGGCCACGTGAAAGTCAACGTCAAACAAAATCTGCCGCTTTGCCTCATAGCTGAAGTCGACATGCTGAAACTGCAGCTCAGCACGATCCACTTGCAGCGCAGCTGCTGTGGGCGAATCGGCTACCTCGCGATTTTCATCGAGCAGGGCGAACATTCGCTCGATATCTGCCAGACTCTGTTTCAACTCGCGGTAAATCACGCCCAGAAAATTAAGCGGAATATAAAGCTGAATCATGAACGCATTGACCAAGACCAGGTCGCCCAGAGTCATGGTTCCGGCAATGACCCCCAATGTCGCACGCCACAAAATGAGTGTGACTGCGGTAGCGATAATGAGTGATTGGCCGGTATTCAGTAGTGATAATGAGTTTTGAGACTGCACCGCTGCTCGTTCGAAGCGCTGCAGACCTTCATCGTAGCGCCGCGCTTCATACTCTTCATTACCAAAATATTTGACCGTCTCATAGTTGAGCAAAGAGTCAATCGCACGCACATTGGCTTTTGAATCCAGGTCATTCATGGTGCGCCGAAAATGCGTGCGCCACTCAGTGACTACAACCGTGAAGACAATGTAAATGCTTAAGGCGGTAATCGTGATGACAGAAAACCATACGTCGTACTGTAACGACAGATAAGCCAGCACCAGCGAAATCTCAACCAGGGTCGGCAGTATCGAAAACAGTGTGTACGAAATGAGTGTCGAGATACCGCGTGTGCCGCGCTCGATATCACGCGTAACGCCACCGGTCTGGCGGTTGAGATGAAACCGCAACGACAGTGCATGCAGATGCCGAAACACCTTGAGCGCGATATTGCGCACTGCGCGCTGTGTCACGCGCGCGAAAAAGAATTCACGCAGTTCAGTAAATGCTGTGGTCGACAGCCGCAGAAGGCCATACCCGACCAGTAGCGCCACAGGTAGCACAAGGAGTGCGTTGGCAGATTGCGCAGAAATTGTCAGGCTATCGACGATCTCTTTCAAGACCATGGGTATGCCGACGTTGGCCATTTTTGCCATGACCAGGCAGGCCATGGCGAATACCACGCGCCACTTCCACTCCCAAAGGTAGGGCAGCAAAGTTTTCAGGGTGGCCCAGTCATTGCGGGTGGACTGGTTTGCTGGTGCGATAGATTGACTAAATGAGCGATGCTGCATCAGGGTTGGCCACGGGCGGTGGCTCGGTTATGCTGGGTCTGCTTGACTGGAGCTCGCTTCAGGTTATCGAGTCGCGTAATTCTCGGCGCAATATTTTGCCAACATTTGTTTTCGGTAAATCGCTGCGAAACTCGATCTGTTTGGGCCGTTTATACGCAGTTAATTGCGTCTGACAAAACGCCATAATTTGGTCAGCCGTAAGCGACGCATCGCGCTTGACCACAAATAATTTCACCGCCTCGCCCGTTTGCTCATCAGGCACACCAATCACTGCGCATTCCAACACACCGGGATGCATGGCGACAATGCCTTCCACCTCATTCGGGTAGACGTTAAAACCACTCACCAAAACCATGTCTTTCTTGCGATCGACAATGGTGACATAGCCATGCTCGTCCATGATGCCGATATCGCCCGACCGAAAATACCCTTCGCGGGTCATGACACGCGCCGTCTCTTCCGGCTTTTCCCAATACCCTTCCATCACTTGCGGACCACGAATCGCAATCTCACCGGGCTGCCCCATGGGTAGCTCGTTACCGGCGTCATCAAGGATAGCGATATCTGTCGAGGGTATGGGCAAGCCAATTGTTCCGGTAAATTCATCCGCATCAGCAGGATTAGCGGTAGCCACCGGCGCCGTCTCGGACAAACCATAGCCCTCGATAATGCTTTTGCCTGTGACGGCACGCCAGCGATCATTCACCGCTTTTTGCACAGCCATACCGCCGCCATTGCAAAGCTTTAATGAGGAAAAATCCAGTTTCACAAATTCCGGGTTATTCAGTAAGGCGTTATACAAGGTATTGACCGCGGGCAGCATATTAAAACGATGCTTGCTAAGCTCTTTCACCAGGCCGGGTATATCACGCGGATTCGGGATCAGGATATTCATGCCACCGACACGCGTACCCATCAGGCAGCATACTGTCAGCGCGAAGATATGGTAGAGCGGTAATGCACAGACGAATATCAATGACTCTACTTTCGGCGGCTTATCCATCGCCGGCTGTAACCAAGCCTCATTTTGCAGTAAGTTGGCAATCACGTTGCGATGACTCAGCATCGCGCCCTTGGATAAACCCGTGGTGCCGCCGGTGTACTGCAGAAAGGCGATATCGTCATGACCCAGTGATACCGGCTGCAGGCGCATCGAAGCGCCCTCGCGCAGGGCAGCGGTAAATCGCACCGCACCCGGCAACGAGAAATCCGGCACCATTTTTTTCACGTTACGCACAACAAAGTTCACCAACATGCCTTTGGCGGCGCCCAGCATTTCACCCATGCTGGCCAGCACCACCGTCTTGACACGGGTTCGTGCAATGACTTTTTCGAGCGTATGTGCGAAGTTTTCCAGAATAATGATCGCTTCGGCACCCGAGTCATTTAGCTGATGCTCCAACTCGCGCGGTGTGTAAAGCGGATTGACATTCACCACAATATAGCCAGCGCGCAGCACAGCAGCGAGCGCGATCGGGTACTGCAGCACATTCGGCATCATGATCGCCACTCTGGCGCCGCGCTGCCAACCCTGCGACTGCAGCCACGCACCCAGCTGCTTCGAAAGGCTGTCGACCTCGGCATAGGTGATGAACTTGCCCATACAGGCATAGGCTTTACGGCTGGCGTATTGCGTAAAGGCCTCGTCCATTAGCTGCACTAATGAACGGTAGCGGGTGTAATCGATCTCAGGTGGTACGCCCGCGGGGTAGGAACGAATCCAGATTTTCTCCATAAGCCACCCTGATTTTCTTGTTAATCGGTCAGGTATTCAGCGCCGGATGCCCGGGATTGACGGTGCGGGAATAATCACCATCAATCATTTTGCTGTTGATTGCGCCGATCGTAGCTGAATATTGCAAGCTTGTCTGCTTGATCTCTGTATCAATCGGGCGATGCCGCCGGGGTATTGGCTTTTTCTACATCGACCAATACATCATAAAAAGTGGGGGCACGGCCCATATCGGTGAGCCGCTGGTTGGTAAGCTCATTGGCATTTTTTTGGTCGGGCGCGAGTTTTTTCCACCAAATGGATGGGGCCACGACCAAGCCTTGGCGTGCTGCGTCAGTCACACGGGCCTTGAATTGCATCACACCGCGCTGATTAAATGCGCGGACCAGATCACCGTTGTGGATACCGCGTGAGCGAGCATCCATCGGATTTATCTCCAGATGCGGCTCGCCTTCGGTATCACGCAAACTTTTAACATTAACAAAACTGGTGTTCAGAAAATTTCTCTGCGGCGGCGAGATCATGGCCAAGGGGTAGGTCGCCGCCAATTCAGGCGCAGACACCGCAGACTCATAAGGCGCGATGTAGCTGGGTAATGGGTCCAAACCATCCTGCTGCATTTTTTCCGAATAGAACTCGCACTTGCCGGATGGGGTTGGGAAACCTCCTTGGGCAAACGGTGCAGGTGGCATAGTCAGCTTGATCCATCCGGCCTGTTTGACGCGCGACCAGTCATAATCAGGCGCAGTGTCGCTATCCGGGTTGAATGCTTGGGCGGCAAGGTCATCATCGGTATCGGCAAAGCAAGGGTCGGTGTATCCCATGCGCGCGGCGAGTAATCGAAAAATCTCGCTGTTCGGCTTCGACTCGCCCAGTGGCGCGAGCGCCGCATTGTTGGCCACAATGTACAGGTGCCCGTAAGTCGCGTGCACATCAACATGCTCTAGCTGGGTTGTCGCGGGCAGCACGATATCTGCGTAATCAGCAGTATCTGTTTTGAAGTGTTCGAGCACAACCGTGAACAGATCTCCACGCGCGAACCCTTCTGCAACCTTGGCGGATTGCGGCGCCACTGCAACCGGATTGGCGTTATACACAATCACCGTCGATATTTGCGGCCCAAACGCCTCCGAGCTGGGACGTAACAGATCATCGCCGATGGTGCTCATGTTGATGGTACGCGGCGGGCGCGCCGAGTCTACCGGCATGATATCGGGGCGCTCGAGTAACGCTTGCTGCTTGGGGAAGCTATCGCCTGAGGAGAGCAGCACACCACCGGCCGCGTGTCGCCATGCACCCACCAGCGCTGGCAGGCAGGTGATATTGCGAACCGCCATACCGCCGCCGTGGCAGCGCTGCACGCCGTAGTTGAGCCGGATCGCAACCGGCTCTCCTTGTTGCGCTGTCTTGCCATAGAGCTGCGCCAGTAGCTCGACCTGATCGACAGCAATACCGCAGATACGCGCCACACGATCCGGGTCCCACTCAGCGACGCGCTGTTTCAGCTGCTCAAAGCCGAGGGTATAGCGCGCAATATAGTCGTGATCAATTAAATCATCACGGATCAGCACATGCATGACACCCAGCGCGAGCGCGCTATCGGTGCCCGGCAACAGCGCAATATGATGCTGACATTTTTCGGCAGTTAACGAACGGTGCGGATCAATCGCAACCAGCACCGCGCCGCGCCGCTTTGCCTCTTGCGCGCGCATCCAAAAATGCAAGTTCGACGCGATCGGGTTACCACCCCAGATAAGAATCAGCTTCGCATGCTCAAACTGCTCGGTGTCGGTGCCTATTTTGGCGCCGATGGTGTAGCGATAACCGACGCTACCCGCAGACGAGCAGATCGTGCGATCAAGCTTGGAGGCACCGAGCCGGTTAAAGAACCGCATCGCCATGGATTCACCTTGCACAACGCCCATGGTGCCCGCATAGCTATACGGCAAAACAGCACGCGAGTCTTTGGCTACCTCGGCCCGTAATCGGTCGGCAATGGTGGCAAGCGCCTGATCCCAGCTAATACGCTCGAACTGCCCGCTACCCTTTGGTCCGGTTCGCCGCATCGGATAAAGCAGCCGCTCGGGATGGTAGGTGCGCTCGAGATAGCGCGACACCTTGGTACACAACACCCCGGCGGTATTAGGGTGATCGGGGTCGCCCCGTATCGCAATCGCCTTATCGCCCTCAACAGTGACCAGCATGGCGCAGGTGTCCGGGCAATCATGCGGACACGCCAAGCGAACAGTATGGGTTGACATAGACTGGCTGGAAATAAGGTTATCGATTGAACAAGCACGGCCGATAGAAGCTGAGGGTAATATTACACATCACTCAACCCCTGACGCTTATTTAACGACTGCCATGAAGCTAATCGACCCCATTCTGCAATTTCACGACGAGCTCAAGCAAATTCGGCGCACTATTCACGCGCATCCCGAGCTGGCGTACGAGGAAACACACACCGCGCAACTGGTTGCGCAGCAATTAGAGGCGTGGGGCATACCCGTGATTCGCGGACTCGGTGGTACCGGCGTGGTGGGCGTCATACGTTCCGGCACATCGTCGCGCGCCGTTGGATTACGCGCCGACATGGATGCACTGCCTTTGCAAGAACATAATCAGTTCGCGCATCGATCGACCGTCGACGGCAAAATGCATGCGTGCGGTCATGATGGCCACACCGCCATGCTGCTAGGTGCTGCGCATTATCTTTCGCAGCATCGCGACTTCGATGGCACGGTATATGTCATCTTCCAGCCGGCAGAAGAAGGGCGTGGTGGTGCGAAAGCGATGATGGATGACGGGCTGTTCGAGCAGTGTCCGATGGAGGCGGTGTTCGGTATGCATAATTGGCCGGGTATGCCAGCCGGCACCATGGGTGTGGTGGCAGGCCCGATGATGGCGTCGTCTAATGAATTCGAGCTGACGATTCACGGCAAGGGATCGCATGCGGCGCAGCCGCACCGTGCGGTTGATCCGGTGATGGTCGCGGTGCAGATCGCGCAAAGCTGGCAAACCATCGTGTCTCGCAACGTCAGCCCGCTAGACTCCGCCGTTTTATCGATTACGCAGATTCACACCGGAAGCGCGACCAATATCGTGCCTGATGCCGCATCGATGATCGGCACGGTGCGTACCTTCACCCTGCCGGTGCTTGATCTGATGGAGCAAAGAATGCGCGAGATTGCTTCTCATACTGCAGCCGCATTTGGCGCCAGCGTTGAGTTTTCGTTTACCAGAAATTATCCGCCGCTGATTAATCACCGGCCAGAGACCGAATTCGCGCTAAGCGTCATGCATGACGTTGTTGGTAGTGATGGCACCAAGCCGGATATTGAACCCACCATGGGCTCTGAGGATTTCGCGTTTATGTTGCTGGAAAAGCCCGGCTGCTATGTATTCATCGGTAATGGCGATGGCACTCACCGCGACAGCGGTCATGGTCTGGGCCCGTGTAATCTGCACAATCCCAGCTATGACTTCAACGATGATCTGCTGCCGGTCGGCGCCAGTTACTGGGTACAACTGGCCAAGCGTTTCCTCGCGCAAGCGCCGCTGCGTACGACGGCTTGAATTACCCGCCACTGACGCTCGATTAACATCGCCAATGAAACCTGAAGCGTCACGCTGATGGATGCTATCCCACTGTGGGTGCAGATTGTCTCGCTGGTCGCGTTAGTCTGCTCCTCGGCTTTTTTTTCGATCTCGGAAACTGCCTTGATGGCGTTGAACCGGCATCGGATCAAACACCTTGCGCGTCGCGGATCACGACTAGCTCAGACCACGCTGTGGTTGCTGGATCATACCGATCGGATGCTGTCGCTGATCCTGATCGCCAACACCTTGATCAATGCGCTAATCACCGCGCTCGTTACCTCGATTGCTATTTCGGCGTTTGGAAATAATCAAGAAGTCATCACAATTGCGACTGCGATCGTCGCATTTTTCTTGATCGTATTTGCCGAGATTACACCCAAGGTCATCGGCGCCACCTACCCCGAGCGCATTGCATTACCCGCGTCGTATCCTATCAAGGCACTGATTTTTATCGGCAGACCCGCAATCTGGTTTGTGAATCTATTCGTGCGCGGGCTGCTGTCGATGCTACGCATCCCTACTGGCACCGGCGTGCGTGATCTGCGCCTGTCGCCGGACGAGTTACGCTCGATGGTGGTAGAGAGCGGAAACTTCATTCCGGTTAAACATAAAAGTATTTTGCTGAATTTGTTTGATCTTGAACGCGTCACTGTCGAAGATGTGATGACGCCGCGATCGCAAATTGAAGCGCTGAATCTTTCAGTGCCGGTCGAGGAAGTCAAGCATCAGCTAACAACCTGCTACCACAACAAGCTGTTGGTGCACGACGGCGAAATCAACAAGATCGCCGGCATACTGCATGTGCGCAAAGCGATGGCGCTGCTGAATCAGGTTGATGAGCTCACGGTTGATCATTTTCGCGAGCTGTTGACACCGCCTTATTACATCCCGCCAGAGACTGATCTTTTTACGCAGCTACAGTACTTTCAAGAAAATCAAGAGCGGCTGGCCGTGATCGTTGATGAATACGGCGAGGTGCAGGGGCTGGTCACGCTGGACGATATTATCGAAGAGATGGTGGGCGAGTTCACCACCTCAACACCCGGCGCGACCCGTGCTGACCAATTTGATTGGGATAAAAATGGCGAGTGCTTGCTGGAAGGGTCGGTCTCTTTGCGCGACGTGAACAAGCGGCTCAGCCTCGACCTGCCGGTGGATGGTCCAAAAACGCTGAACGGCCTGTTACTTGAACTGCTGCGAGAGATCCCGGAGGCGCCCGTGTGCCTGAAAATCTCGCGCTGTGTGATCGAGATCGTTCAGGTACAAGAGCAAGTAATCAAGATGGTGAAGCTGTACCAGCCTCGCTAGAACAGCGTTGGTTGTGGCGCACCGCGCTGTTGTCAAATTACATCGAAATCGCCGGTACCGAGGTCTGATCGCGGCATGAGGTATTGCTACAGCCACCGATATTCACCCTGAAGCGTATCGCTTCACGCATGATTCGCGCGACTCTCTCGCACATGCATCATGCGCCCTGCTTCTACCCCAGCATCATCTTCATCGTCGGGTTTACCGCGCGCCTTGCTGCAAGCCGGTAAGCTTAGCCAACAGCAGATCGACACGATTCAGCGAACCGCCAGTGAAGAGCGGATACCGTTCATCGACGCCGTCATTCGCGGTGGTGAATTAGACGCCAACAGCATTGCCTTGTTTTGCGCGACGCACTTTGGCTGCCCGCTGCTTGATCTTGGCGCGGTTGATGTGCAGGCGCTACCCAGGCAAGTGATTGATGACCGGCTCATGCAGTCACAGCGCGTCGTGGTGCTTGCCAAGCGCGCCAATAAAGTCTCTGTCGCGATCGCTGATCCTACTCAGACACTGGCACTGGATCAGGTGAAATTTCGCACAGGCTTGTCGGTTGACCCCGTCGTGGTCGCGGTGCCGCAGCTGACCGAGCTGATCTCCAAGCTGTCGCAAAGCGCCGAGCAGAATCTTTCAGAGTTGATCGGTGATGATCTCGATAGCGTGGCGCTGGTTGAGGAGGGTAACCACGCTGACACCGCTGCCAGCGAAATTGATGACGCACCGGTAGTTCGGTTTTTGCAAAAAATTCTGACCGATGCGATCAACATGGGCGCCTCGGATCTGCACTTTGAACCGTTCGAAAAGTTCTACCGGATTCGGTTTCGTATCGATGGCGTACTGCGCGAGATCTCTCAGCCACCGCTGGCGATCAAAGAAAAACTCGCCTCACGTATCAAGGTGATCTCGCGCTTGGATATTTCCGAGAAGCGCGTACCGCAAGACGGTCGCATGAAGCTCTCGGTATCGGGTACCCGCAGCATTGATTTTCGCGTATCGACGCTACCGACCCTGTTCGGTGAAAAAATCGTCATGCGTATTCTGGACGGTAGCCAGGCGCAGCTCGGTATTGACGCCTTAGGCTACGAACCTGACCAGAAAGCGCTGCTGGTCGACGCGATTCAACGACCCTATGGCATGGTGCTGGTCACGGGCCCTACCGGCTCAGGCAAAACAGTGTCGCTTTACACCTGCCTGAATATCTTGAATAAGCCGGGTATCAATATCGCTACCGCTGAGGATCCAGCGGAAATCAATCTGCCGGGGATTAACCAGGTCAACATTAACGACCGCGCAGGGCTGACATTTCCGGTAGCACTACGCGCTTTTCTGCGTCAAGACCCGGATATCGTGATGGTGGGCGAGATCCGTGATCTGGAAACTGCTGATATCGCCATCAAGGCGGCGCAAACCGGCCACATGGTGTTCTCGACGCTGCATACCAATGATGCGCCCTCCACCTTGACCCGGCTGCTGAACATGGGCGTGGCCCCATTCAATATCGCCTCGGCAGTGACATTAATTACGGCGCAGCGGCTGGCGCGACGACTATGCAGCTGCAAGCAACCGGAGCCGA
>Ga0194118_10004687_pt1 | contig 14743 bp, 12 predicted proteins | sample TA2MahsurfametaG_2_FD_148662 | JGI IMG/M metagenome (GOLD analysis project Ga0194118, IMG submission 148662) | Freshwater microbial communities from Lake Tanganyika, Tanzania - TA2015013 Mahale N5 surface | ecosystem: Environmental > Aquatic > Freshwater > Lake | place: Tanzania: Lake...
AACTTTGAGTCTGTGCTGCGATCTTATCTCCTTCTGCTACCACAGTGTTAAACATTTCTGCGATAGCAGTCACAGGAGTAGAAAAATTAGCAATATTAAAACCACCTGGCAATGCTGATCCTGCGGGTCCTGCGGATCCTGCGGGTCCTGCTGGTCCTTGTGTGCCTGTTTGCATAGCACTAGACAGTGAAGATATCGCAGTCTCTATGCCAGTACCCTGTGCATTTTTTGCAAAGTTCATTAATTGATCAGGAGTAAAAATTGTTTCTCCTTTGTGCAGCATTCCAAAAAATGCCTTAGGTTCAAACAATTGCCCTGTTTCTCCTATAGTACCTGTGGCTCTGCCTGGCACCACTGTGACTACACCCGGTTGTGAATTAGTAAACAATGCGCCGAAAGGATTTGTTACTGCGCTCGAATTAGATCTTGCTTGGTCTCTTGATTGTTGTTCTGCTGCTCTTCCTGCTGCCTCGGCTGCTTCTGGGCTTCGTCCTTCTGCAAGAGCTTTATCTCTAGCACGATCACGTGCTGTTTTATCTTCTTGTGCTCCCCTTTGAGCATTGCCAACAGCACCGCGTCCAGTTTCTATTGGGGAGTTAACAGCTTTTACTATGTCATTAATACCACTTTTTATTGTGGCTTCTTGATTTTCTCTACCGAATTTACCAGTTGGACCGCCTAAGGAGTCTGCAAACTTCTTCATGCCCGGAGCGATTTCATTGTTTAGCCGGTCAACAACTTGTTTTTGTACTGCTGCTGTGGCATTGCCTAGAGTTTGTTCCAATTTAATTACAGCATCTGTAGTAGCCTTACCTGGTGCTGCTTGAGTTCCTGGCTTGCCTTGTTGTGTTGCTTGGCTCTCTGCAATCTGTCGATCTCTGATAGCAATGGCTTTGGCACGGTCTGCTGCCTTGTTTAAATCTAAACCCTCTGTGGCTGCGATTTTATCAAGACCTTGTGTAAGATTAGTTGTGGAATTTGCAACATCTTGGAAACCTCTGATACCTAAGGCAGCGTTTTCATTGAACTGCCTACTCATCAGTTGTTCTTCTACTGCACGTTCTGCTGCTCGTAATTGAGCCTGTGCTGCTGCCTTTTGTTCTTCTGTCTTGGCTCCTTTGACCGCAGCCATAGCCGTTTGTAACTGTGTACCAGCTGGACCTAGTGCGGCCATGATACCTGCTGTATCTTTCTGTGCAGTGCCAAAAGAAACCAAATCCTTCATTAAGTTTTGTACAGGCGCACCAAACTTGTTCATCTGAGTCATTGCTGCTTGTATTCCTTCGGCAGCAAACTTATTGCCGTTCATCATTTGCAGTCTTATGGCCGCTTGGAACTTGCCGTCTCGTTGTAGCGCAGTTAATTCTTCTTGCTGTGCTTCTCTGCTCTTGCCAGTCTGCTTGGCAATCTTGTCCATCTCTGTGGCCATGGCCTCAGCACTGGCACGAGCCGCTTCGCGACTCTTGGCATCTTCCATGTTAGAGAATCTTCTGCTGGCTAGTTCTATAGCCAGTGCTCCGTTGATCTCTTCACTGGTCATGCCCAACATTCTTAGGCGTTCACTGGCATCAGAGTCAAAAAATTCTTTACTGAATCTATTAAACTGCACAGCACCGCGATCTACGCTGCCGCCCATTGAAGTTAATAGATCTCTATTTTTGTTTAAAGTTTTTCCATATTCTTCTAGACTCATGCGTGTGCCAGCAATCTGTACTCGCATGTCCATGGCGTCGCCGCCAAAACTAGCACCAAACTTGCCAAAGTTGCGCATGGCATCAACAGATTCCTGCGCATACTTGCCTACATATGAAAGTGCCCCACCGGCTAATTCACCTAGTTTACCAAATTTGCCGAGTTGAGCGCCAGTTGCACCCAGCACAGAACCAAAGTTGTTGCCGCCTGCTGCTAGTGCAGAAAAAGCACTTCCCGTTAGTTTCGCACCTTCGGTTAAAGTTTTAAGAATATCTGCGCCGGCACCTGGGCCACCTGCTTGTTGTTTTGCACCAGCAGATTGCTGACCTTGCCTAAACACAGCAGTCATTGCATCTTTTAAATCATCTCTAGAGATATTATCAGCCATTTATTTTTTTACCTAAAAAATGCGTATATAAATACCATTAGTATATTTATCTGGAGTTAGAATGAGTCAAAATCCATTACAGAAGTATTTTAGACAGCCAAAATTAACTGTGCCTTTGCCTAGCAAAGGACTGTTTGCACCGCCAGACGCGATATCCGGTGACCCCAGTAATCTAGAAGTGTATGCCATGACCGGCATGGACGAAATAATTTTAAAAACTCCGGATAGTTTATTCACAGGAGAATCAACAGTGCGTGTGATCCAGAGCTGTTGTCCTGGTATAAAAGATGCATGGCATGTCAGTGCCATCGACCTAGATCACATATTAATGAGCATTAGAATCGCTACCTACGGAAATTTAATGACCGTTGAACATACATGCGGCAACTGTGGTACAGAAAATGAATATGACATCGACCTTAGGCCTTTGATAGATCATTTTGATAGATCTGAATATAAAAATAGTGTGCAAGTGCATGAATTAACGATCAAGATAAGACCTCTTTTCTATCAAGAGATGACAAAATTCAATCTTGAAAATTTTAAGATACAGAAAAGATTAATGGCTGCTGCACAGGACTTTGACAATGCGGAAAATCAAAAAATTATCAATGACAGCTATAGAGAAATAGCGGATTTACAAAATGATATGTTTCTAAAATCAATAGAATCAGTGACTGCACCAGACACTATAGTCACGGATCAAAAATTCATAGAAGAATGGGTCAAGAACAGTGAAGCTGATTTATTTGACGGTATTAGAAAATTAATTGAAGATAATAAAAAAGCATGGAAAATTCCTAGTGTAGGTGTGCAGTGTTCTAACTGTGGAACTCCTGCCGAATTAGAAATTACCATGGATCAAGCAAATTTTTTCGTAAAAAAGTCTTAACATTGTCTAACTCTGACATTGCCAAACTATTTGAAAATTTAGAAGCATCTGTAAAGTCTATCAAAGACGATATCTTTAGAATAAGTTGGTACATGCGCGGCGGAGTCACTGCCAACGACCTATTTCACATTTACAGTTATGAAGATCGCACTATCATGGGCGAGATTATCAAAGAAAATATTGAAACTACGACAAAAACTAGGATAAGTTTTGTTTAATTATTTTGTTTTTTTAGTTTGCGTTCTATCTCTGCAGGACTGTCTCGTTGCCAATCAATGTTTACTATCTGCGGTGGACGATCAATGTCTACTATCTGCGGTAAACGTATGCTGTTTTCATCATCAGGTTTGACAGCGCCTCCAGCGGACGCGGCAGTGTTTGTACCAGAAGTAGGAGTATTGGAATCTCTTGGTCCTTGGGACCTCTGATTTGACCCGCCTGGTCTATCTTGTGTTTGATTTCTTAAATCTTCTAAGTCCTGTGTGATTTTGCCAGCACCTAACATGTCGTTAAAAAATGATGCCAAAAGTCCAAAGCCTGCACCCACATAGGCAAAACGTAAAAGAGCCCTCATAAAATCTTCACCTACATACTCGTTGTTGATTGCATATGCTAATACCTGTTTTTGTACAGTATCGGTGGCAAAATTCAACCAATTTACCGTGGCAGGACTTAGTCTAAACAAGTGTTGAAAACTTTTTATAAACGTATAACCGGCTGCTTTGATCAATGTACCGCCAGCTAGGGCCATGACTCCACCCGCAATAGCTTTTTCAGTGATATCTCGAACTGCTCCTTCTGCTTCCGCTTTGTCAATTTCTTTTGCTTTGTACAGTTCATGGATAGCATCTACTTCATTGTGCCAATGTATCACAGTCTGCAGGATGATTCCCCATGTTGATAATTTAAAAAGCACTCTAAGATTAGCAGCAGAATTTAAAAATCCTGTTACTTGGCCACTAGAATATGTTAGGTCACGTGAAAGATTGCGTTTATTTTTCCTTAAAAAGTCACTGTAACTGCTGTATGTACGCCTACGACCGCTGCTATCTAGTGTATAAAGTTTACCGTCAGGACCTCGTTTTGGCAGTTTTCCAGTTGTTTTTACTTCATATTCCTTGCCACTGCCGCCTAAATCCTGTATTCTACGCTGTCCTTTTGCAACTTGATCTTTGTTATAGTAAGCATAATTACGATATTCTATAGCATCTTTAGCATTACTAAATTCTTTTGGATCATAAGTACCATCAGGCTTCTTGATTTTATACTTTCTACGAAATAAACCGCTACCTACTTTCACTATGATAGCACGTTTTACTGATTCCGATAAGATGTGCACAGCTTTATTCATAATACATATTTATTGGAGACGAACGAAGTTCGTCTGTGTTTTCGCTTACGCTCAACACATTTTTTTTAACACGAAGTGTTTAAGTATTATCTAGATACAATGGTCGCACTTTGCCCAGGCAGGGCAAAGTATTGACGTAGCATTATCTGAGTACGCAAGTCACACAGCATTAGAACTACTAAAATGTTTAATATTTTGCGCAATTTCGTGCGATTTCATACCAAACACTAAACATTTTATCATAGGCGGTTGTCCGGTACCTATTCATTCTGTCTCTATTACAACGGCGGTCACTGTGCAAATGCTGTCTTTCACAGTAACGTGCAGGATTTCCCTGCTCTTTTTGCCTTGTCACAATCCTTAAACAACCAAACAGCAAGGGCTTTGCTATCCTCATCCTTTCGGGTAGTGGTTGAGTACTCTTGACGGCGAGAGATTTTCTTCCCTGTGATCCGTGATCCAGGTATTAGAGCACTTGAAATTAGCCAGTGCGAGCCATTAACCGTTGATTAGTTTGCCTTTGATGTGTGAGCCGTGTACTCTCACTTGAATATGCCCGTTGTAGTAATCGTCTGATTCTAACACGCGCCTTGAGAATTGTTCTCTAGCCTCTATGTATGAGCATTCTGATTTAGTTTTACAGTAATAAAGTATCTGTCTGGTGAAGTTTTCTTTGCCTAAACGTAGCACATCAGCATTCAATTCATCGTTTGAACCGTAATAATCTTGCCAATCTGATTGAATTTTACCTCTAATACGTTTGCGTTTCTTTTTTCCATTTTTAAGTTTTACTGTTCTATAAGTTGTTCTTGAAAACTTTGATAATTTCTTGCCTATATACATTCTACCAGTTAGTGAATTTGTTATTATATAGACAAAACCAATGTACTCATCTGATATAGTTTCAACAATTTTGTCTTCAAATAACCATGTCATTAACTATGTAGTTTTTTGACCCTTGGCCTCTCTTCTTTTCTGAGTGATTTCATTTTTTTCGTAACGCCATTCTTGAATTTCCTTGCGTCTTTGACTGCAAATGCGTCTGATCTCGCTGAGCCAAAATCTTGTATCCATGCCGGCACGTTTAGTACCTTTGCTTAACCAAATCTGATTGTACTTAAAATATTGCCTAAACGCATTGTAAAGTTCTTCGTGACTGTCCATTATTCTATAAATTCTATATCATTTGAATAACTGGTGAATCCATTTTCTTTTATCACTTTTAGTACATTGTTGACCCTACCAATTAGTTCATCTTTATGACTGATCAGATATATGTTTTTCTTACGTTCTCGTCCCATCTTTTTAAGGACGCTAAGGGCATTTTCTACACCAGCCGCATCTAGTCCGTTGTCGATCAATTCGTCAATGAATAACAAATTAATACTCTGATATAGACTTTCCCATACATCTCTGAATGCCCAACTGAGTCCCAATATCAATCTGTTACGCTCACCGCGACTTAGATTGTCGAAATCTAAATCTTGTCCAAGCTGTGTGATTTCTACACTGAGATCGTTGACAAAGCTGACCTGATGGGGCAGTCCAACTCGATCTAGATAATAGGTCAATCTATTGTTGAGATAGGCTAGATTTTGATCTATTATCTTTTTCCGTATAAAACTGTCCTTAGAGGTCAACAGTTTGAGTAAAAATTCTTGATGTTCTTTGAGATTAGTCAAAGTATTGACGTTGTCCCAAGAAATTTGTTGTATTGCTGTATTTGTTAGTTCGTCAATCTGTTCTTGATAGGGATCTACTTCTGTATTTCTGCCATGTAAAGCAGTTTCAAGACCAGTAAGATTGTTTTGATGTTTAAGTGCTTCTTCGAGACTGTCATAAAACGTTTTGGGCCTACCATTTATGTCTCCGATCTCGTTTAATTCTTTGATCACTGTCGCGAGATCAGCAGAAACTTTGTTAAAATAAGTCACAGCATCAGCGAGATTTTTTTCTGCGGCAGCGGTCATTTCTTCATGCTTGTGTGTATGTAACTGTTGTTCGCAGGCAGGACATTTTTTGTCTAACAACTGTTCTACTTCCTTGGTATACCTGTTAAGACTTTTTTCTGCTTGACCGACCGCGGTTTCTAGCGTGGCCTTTTCTTTGTTTAAACTTTTGATCGCGGCCGCCTGTTCCTCATATTTCTTTAATTTGGCGTGTTGCTCCAGTTCAAGATCTATATCTACATTTTTTAATTCATTGATACTGCGTTCAATTTTTTCACAGTCCTCGACCTTTTGATTATTCCATGCTTTCTGCCTAGTGATCAGACCATCTATGCTCTGTTGTATTTTGTCATTGGATTTTTTAGCAGCTTCAATATCCGCATTTTCTTGCACTATTTGGTCTTTTGTCTGTCTAACAAGTTCTTTAAGAGATTCTGCCTTTTCTGAAAGTAAGGTAATTCCAAGCAGTTGCTCAATAATTGCTCGTTGCTCATTGGCCTTCATAGAAAGGAAAGGCTCTGTATAAGTATTCAACGCTACAATATGCTTGAACATGTCATGACTCATGCCTAGTAGAACATCTAGATCTTTCTGCGTTTCGCGCATATCACCTTGACTGTCATCGGTTTCCTCAGCGGCCTGTTCATGATTATTGATAAAGAATTTCATTACCCCAGGTTTTCGACCGCGTTCTATTCTATAATCAATACCGTCTTTTTCAAAGTGAAGTGTAACCAACATGTTTTTGTTGTTGATCTTGTTTATTAAATTATCTTTCTTAATATTAGTCAGTGCCTGTCCATACAGGGCAAAACTTAGGGCATTTACTATGGTAGTTTTTCCAGTGCCGTTACGACTGCCGCTGTCGTCTCCGCCTTGATCTAAATTTTCTCCTAACACTAAAGTCAAATATTCTTTCTCAAAATTTATAGCTTGAGTTTGATTACCCACACTCATAAAGTTTTTTACAGTTAATTCTTTTATATTGATCATAGGCTGTTATAGATACTGAGTAAAACCTTGTTATCAAAGTTTTCACTTTCAATATTGATCAATTGGTTGCTGACAATTTGATCAACGCTTTCAAACGCTTGAATATCAATGTTGTTGTTAATTTCTATTTCTTTCTTTTCGGATATTAGAGTTAATTCCCTGATATCATACTCATTTACAAATTTTTCTTTTATGAAACTGGCCTCCTCATAGCTGATATCGATATCCAGGGTGACACGCAGATGCATTTTACTTGTTAAAATAGTGTCGGCCTGATCAATTAATTGGCTCAGTTTTACAGTTCTGTACTTGGGACAGTTGTTCCAGTTTAAGAATTCAGGATCTTGACCCCATTGAAGAACCATCATACCTCGCAAGTCATCCCACGCATCGGCATAGTTGTGTGGAAATGCGTTGCCTATATAGTGCATATTCTTTCTACATTGACGTTTGTGGAAGTGCCCACTGAATCCCAGTTGATAATCTTTGAAATGATCTAATTGTATTTCACCGTGATCGGGCATCTGTACCATGGCATTCATAAAGAAGTTTGGCAATTCAAAGTGACCAAAAATATACTGGCCACCTTTTTTACCTACATTACGCCATTCATCCCCCACTAACCATGGGCACATAGTGACATCACCGCTTGTTATCGGTTTATGAACGATTTCTATACCAGGAACATATTTGCCAAATTCTACAGAATGTATATCACGTTTGTCTTTGTAATAAAGATCGTGATTGCCAGGAAAGAAATAAAATTGATCAAAGGCTTTGCCTAGCTTTTCTAAAGCCCTTAGGCTATAATCCATTGTGGTTATGTTTAGGGAATTACGATTATGATGCCAGTCTCCCAGAAACAGGCCCGTATCGCAGTCGTGCCGTTTGGCTTCTGCGATGAACCAGTCTATGAAATCTTCGCAGTCTTGATTATGTATGGAACTATTCGATTTAAGGCCAAAATGTATGTCTGTGAAACACGCTGCCTTTTTAAAAAGATTACTCAATTACAAACCTCCGCCTATTATTATACAGTCTTTCAACGAGATAGTCAATCGACTGAGTCTTCATAACGGCGAATTGCAGATTCGTGTTCTCCCTGGCCAGTGCGTGAATAACTTGGATTCATTCCATTCATTTCTAATATATCATCTCTTATGCTTTGATTGCGTTTTTCAATATTAATTACACGCACAAATGAGTTAGTTACAGCCGCCGTATAGTAGGCAAACGGATTATTTGATTTAGATTCGTCAAATTGTAAACCAATTTGTGTAAGCTGTAAAATTGCTTGGCCACGCATTTCGTCATTGTATGTGTAACCTCGAACATTGCCACGAGTAGCGTAACGTTCGCACAATTTTAAAAACATGCGAGCAAGATTCGGTGTGATTTGACCGTGGTCTTTACTAAATTTTCCCTTGGTAAGATCTCCCCGCCAATGACTTTTCCCCACGCAGATTAATTTGTCATCATCAGAGAATTTCCAATGCTGAAATGCTGGAAAATTTACCCTATCTCTTTTATCTGCTTCATTTTTTGGATTGCGCTTTCTAGTGCTGTTAGAAGGAATATGATCATAGGTCATAATTCTAAATACTAGATCTGTCTTAGCTATTTTTTTATAGTCGATCTCACACTCTGACGGTTTTATTTTTTCTCCTTGAGCTTTGCGTTTCTCAAAGTTTTGTATACCCAAACGTTTCGCGCGATTGCGTTTGGCTTCTGCTACAGTTCGAATGTTTATTTTTTCTAGATTTGGTAGAATAATATCATACTGATTGTATTCTGGTTGTGCGTATGAACTGTAAGTGTTTTTAGATTTGTGTATTTCTTCTAAAAGGTCTTTGTTGTTAAGATAATTTACTTTCATTTAATATGATTCCCCTTGCTATTATAAAATACGCATATAATTCTGTCAACTAAATATGAGTAACTAGGAGTACACATGCCGTCTTTATTTGATTCTAACAGAATTGGTGCAGGACTTGCCACATTGGCCAACACAGCTAGATCTCTTGGCTCCTCAGCTCCACCAGCAGTGGGCACATTAGGCACTATAGGCGGCATAGCAAACAAATTAAGCGGTGCGCTTAATAATTTATCTCGGACCGGTAACATCATCAGCGCAGTTAGAAGTTTGACACTGCCGGCCAATGGTGAAACTAGAGGTAAAATAACAAACGCTTCGGCTAGTTTTGGAGAAACAGATTGGCGTGTCCGACTAAGCATTCCTCCAGTGCCTAGTTTTACCTCATCACAGATTCTAGCTCCACTGCGAAATGCCGGCGGCGCCATTTTTCCTTATACTCCAACAATACGTATAAGCAATTCTGCTAGTTACGGAAAAACAAGTCCGATCCAGCAAAACTTTAGTTTTTATAATTACGAAAACAGTACCGCGGATTCAATTAATATCAATGCTCCATTTTACTGTGAGGATTCTGAACAGGCTGCATACTGGGTAGCCATGTTGCATTTTTTACGCAGTTGCACAAAGATGTTTTCAGGTGAAGACGACCTTGGTGGCAATCCGCCACCGATACTCTTTTTCAATGCATACGGAGATTTTGTCTTTAAAAATGTGCCAGTAGTAGTGACTAATGTCAGTGTTGATTTAGATGGAAACAGTGATTACATAGCCACAGATGTTACTGCATTAGCTGCAAATAATCTTGCAGGAGCCCCGGCCAGCGCACTAAACACCGCTTCGACCCTTATCAGCGCAGTAAATCCAAGAGCCGGGGCCGCATTAAGTTTAGCAAATAATATTGCGCAAGGAGTAAAAGGCCTTGCCGGCAGCTTCCGAGATCAAGTAGCCAATTCAGGCGGAGGAGTCCAAGGAGGCAAAACCTATGTGCCAACAAAAAGTAGTTTCACGGTATCATTACAGCCAGTGTACAGTAGAGATGCGGCTAGAACATTTAGTTTACAAAAGTTTGTTAACGGTGATTATGTCAAAGGCGGAACAGGATATATCTAATGGCTTCTAATACCATTTATGCTAATACTAGTCCTTGGGCTAACACAGGAATAAAGAAAGAATTTTTAGATATACTAAAAATTAGACCAGTGCCAGCCGAATCAGATGACTTTCTATACACAATAGAAGCACAGTATGCCTACCGGCCCGATCTCCTTGCATTTGATTTATATCAAACTGCTAAACTTTGGTGGGTATTTACACAGCGAAACATGGACGTTTTACAAGATCCTATATTTGACTTTGTACCTGGTGTGCAAATATACATTCCTAAAAGATCAGGCCTAGTTGCATTATTGGGAATCTAACATGCCAAATTTTGGTTTAGATAAATTAGGGGCCACAAGTCTAACAACAACAGTGAATAGAGTATTAAATGACGCCACCGTGGCGACCGGATTGAATGCAACCAAGGCATTACAAGGACAACTAACCAACGCACAGACCGCGCTAGGTTCGTTGGGGAATCAATTAGCGGGGCTTGCAGGACAGTCACTAGGACAGTTGCCAGGATTATTGGCTAATATTGTTCCACCGCAATTAAAAATTAATCTGGGCAACATATCTCAAACTGATGAAATCAAAAAAACGAAAAACACGCTTACAGGAGTACCACCGTTTCCAAATATTCTAGGAAAATTCGCCAGTTACAGTTATTTGTTTACTTTGTCATGTCTTGATGATGACAGTCTTAATTTTCCGGAGTCAACTTATCGCGCTGGAAGATTTAACACACTGATCCTAGCCAGCGGATCAATAAATCCAGAAAACAGAATTGAAACCGCATTTGGCAAATTTGATTTTTTCATGGATAATGTCAGCATTAATCATCTGTGTGCATTTAGCAAAGACAGCGGTAATAGCAATATCATGGGTGTAAGTTTCAAAATAACTGAACCATACAGTATGGGATTATTTCCACAGGCGCTGCAAAAAGCGGCAGTAGAAGCAGGACACCCAAGCTATCTAGGCAGTGCACCATTTTTATTGACTATTGATTTTACTGGACACACAGAAGACAATCTAGCTGTAAGTCTACCTAAAGAGAGAAGATTATATGTTTTAACATTGGCAGACATGTCTGCAAGGGTCACACAAAAAGGCACGGAATATGAAATTACCGCGAATCCCTATACACAACAAGCATTTAATAGGTCCTACCATACCATACTCACGGATACAACTATATCCGGAGAGACCGTTCAGGAAATGTTACAGACCGGAGAAAAAAGTTTGCAGAAGGCCATAAATGATTTTCTACAAGAAAAGGCCAAAGAGAGAAATGAAGTACCCGATGAAGTGGTTATACTTTTTCCTGAAGATCCCAGTTCACCTTATCAAAGTGCGGATTTAGACATTAATAAAGCTACACGGAATCCTAAAGGTGGCGGAGACGGTGGCGACATTTATTCAAAGTTAAAACTGAAGCAAGGCCAAAATCAACTTAATAAAACCTTTGTGCAGGACACCGGCGCGGTAAACAGTGTTGGCAAGGCCAGCATGGGATTCAGTGCTGCTAGAGCAGGTGATAGTCCATTTGGAAAAGATAATGCAGTTTATGATGAAGACAAAGGTGTTTATATAAGAGGAAACTTAGCCGTTAATGTAACAACCAGTGACTTTAAATTTTTACAAGACACTGATATTAGTAACGTAATTAATCAGGTAGTGATAATGAGTGACTACGCTAAACAGGCACTTAGAGATGGACAGGTAGACGATTCTGGTATGATCCCATGGTGGCGTATAGATCCACAGATTTATCAATTAGATAGTCTTAAGAACATGGGTAAGACTGGAAAAAAACCTGCACTGATAGTCTATAGGGTAATTGCATATAAGGTAAGTCCACATATAATTTTACCTCCTAACTCAGTCCCCAAGGGGTTAGATGTGCTTAAAAAAGAAGCAATCAAAGAATATAATTATATCTACACAGGAAAAAATACAGAAATAATTGATTTCAATATCACGCTTAACAACTCATTTAGATTAGCCGTAACTGCTGATGATTATAAATCTAATGAAGATGTCAAACAACAAAAACAAACCGGACAGGATGCCGGAGAAGACACTCCACAAAGGCAAACCACTCAGGATGTTGGAGCTACCGCACCTGAGAATGCACTTCCTAGACAAGTTTCAAGAACAGTGCTGAAGCAACGCACTGACGGCAAGGGTGGCGGAGGTAAAGAAGATCTGTCTACTAGACTGGCTAGAAATTTCATGGATGCTGTAACAATAGGCAGTGACATGCTCGAACTGGATCTGAAAATTAACGGTGATCCTTATTACCTTGGTGATAGTGGAGTAGGAAATTATACTAGTCCGGAAACAAATTATCGAATGGTAAACAGTGACGGTAGTATGAATTATCAAAATACAGAAGTTTATATTAATATAAATTTTAGAACGCCGACAGACTGGGATATTAACACAGGGCTTTACAAAAATATTACCGATGGCGGCACTTTGGTACAGGCCTATAGCGGACTTTATAAGATTAGGAAGGTAAGTAGTTCATTTGCTCAGGCGAAATTTACACAGACACTAGATTTAATTAGGATTAATAATCAAGAATTGCTTGGCAAAGTTCCAACACACGCATTTCCTATTAATCAAGATGCCGGCGATCCGGTTAATAGCGATCTTGAAAATGAAATAGATCTAGAAGGAGCTGGGCCAGGTTTTACAGATGAAGAAATAGCACAGAACAATGCTGAATTAGGAGACTGGAATGGCTAATCCTAATGAAGAAGGTCGATCATCTGCTGCCGCAACAAAAGAAATAAATGCAGGACCGTTTTTAGGTAGAGTAGTAAGTTACGCTGATCCATATTACATGGGCACAATTGAGGTTGAATTGCTACATAAATCCGGTAATAGAAATGCTAGAGAGACTGAAGTAATACCCTGCAAATATATGAGCCCATTTGCTGGACAGACTAGTGTTGCCTATGTGGATGAGAATAATGATTATAATAGCACGCAAAAAAGTTATGGATGGTGGGCTATTCCTCCCGATATAGGATCTACCGTTATTGTTTTTATGATTGACGGCGATACCACAAAGGCCTATTGGATCGGATGTGTTCCAGATCCTAATATGAATTTTATGACACCAGGATATGCTGCGACTTCGTATAATGTGGACGGACTAACTGCCAGAGTTCCAGTAGCAGAATACAACAAAAAAGCCAGTGATGTTGCCACAACAGATACGACAAAATTACCTAAACCCGCCCACAAGTATTTTGAGGCATCATTTACAACTCAAGGTCTAATAAATGATGACACACGCGGTATAACAACCAGCAGTTCTAGAAGAGAAATACCAAGTGCAGTTTTTGGTATTTCAACACCGGGACCTGTGGATAAAACCGGACCAAGAGGGAAGGGTGGAAAATATGAACATTCTGCAAATATATTTGTTAGTCGCCTAGGGGGATCAAGTTTTGTAATGGATGATGGAGACGATAAATGGGAGCGGGAGACAGAACCAAGTGAAGGTCCTCCAGTCTACAAATCTGTTGAAGGTGGAGATACAGGACTACGGGATCGACCGCACAATGAATTAGTTAGAATAAGAACACGTACTGGACATCAAATTTTATTGCACAATTCTGAAGATCTAATTTATATTGGTAATAGTAAAGGAACAACTTGGATAGAATTAACCAGCGATGGCAAGATAGATATCTTCGCCGATGACAGTATAAGCGTACACACTAAAAATGATTTAAACTTTTTTGCTGATAGAGATATTAATTTTGAAGCGGGTAGAAATTTAAATATTAAAGTCAAAGAAGAAATGCATACACATGTGTTAAAAGATAGCATATTAATTGTAGATGAAAATCAAAAAATTAATGTAAAAAAAGATGTTGATGTAACCTATGATCAGACCTATACTGAAAAAGTAAAATTAGATGTCAATGTGATTCATGAAAGCAGTCATACTATTAGTATAGGAAAAAATTATGATTTAAAAATAGGCGGACACAATTATCAAACGTCAGGCGGTTCGAATCACACTAAATCTGGTGGCAATATTGTAGAAACAGCTTCGCAAATTCATATGAATGGTCCACAGGCCGACACTGCTGCGCAAGCTACAGAGGCCGAACTACCAAAAATTTTGCAGACTCATTCGCTCCCTGATCAAGAAGGCAATAAACTTATAGAATCAATTATGCGCAGAATACCTACACATGAACCTTGGCCACATCATGAAAATCTTGATCCGGCAAAATTTAAACCAGCTGCCACTGACAGAGATTTAGAAGCAAGATATGAGGGCAACACAGATTCTATAAATTTTACTCCTGAATATTGGTCAAAGTATACAACAGAAACTGACACGTTTTCCAAAATCCAAGGCGGTGAATAATGACTATCAATAATAGATTATATAAAAGAACAGAGGTTAAAGGTCCTCAATCTTATCCCCAAATGCCTAAGACTAAGGTGTACAAAGGATTTAGTACCATAA
>Ga0194118_10004688_pt1 | contig 14742 bp, 13 predicted proteins | sample TA2MahsurfametaG_2_FD_148662 | JGI IMG/M metagenome (GOLD analysis project Ga0194118, IMG submission 148662) | Freshwater microbial communities from Lake Tanganyika, Tanzania - TA2015013 Mahale N5 surface | ecosystem: Environmental > Aquatic > Freshwater > Lake | place: Tanzania: Lake...
AGGCCGGGGCGGACCACGAAGGCCAGCAGGAGCGGAAGCGCCGCGAGCAGCGCGACTCGCCGGAAGGGCCCGGGGAGGTTCATCGGTAGTCGGCGCCGGTGAGGCTCACTTCGACGGAGCGTTGCCACGCGTGCAGTTCACGCAGCATCCGGGCCGCCACCTCGGGGTGATCCGCGGCCACGTCCCGCTCCTCGCGCGGATCGGCTAGCAGGTCGAAGAGCTGCACCCCCGCGCCGGCCCGGGCCTTGCGCTTCGCGTTCGCTTTGCCGCCCGCCTCGGCGGTCTCGGCCACGTGCAGCTTGAAGCGATTGTCTGTCCACGCCGCCTCGCCGCCGAAATCCTCGGTGCGGGCGACGGGATGCCGGTAGTTCAGGAAGTCGATCGCGGGATTGCGCGTCGTCGGGGTGGTGCCGCGCGCGAGTTCCACGTCGATCCAGCGCGGGTTGCCCCGCTCCCGCTGCGCCGGGTACCGCCAGAAACCGATCGGCTGCGGGCGTTCCGCCAGGGTGCCGTCCACCAGCAGGCGGCGCAGGCTGATCCCGTCGAGGGGTCGCGCGGGCGCGGGCAGGCCAAGCAGGTCCAGTATGGTGGGCAGGATGTCGGAGGTCACCGCCGGCAGTGCCGACCGCCGGGGAGAGCGGATCACGGCGGGCCACTCGACGAGGCCCGGCACGCGTAGGCCGCCCTCGAAGACGCTCCCCTTGGCGCCCCGCCAGCCCCCGTCGAAGGAGGCGCCCTTGTGCTCGCCGGGCAGGCCGTTGTCAGAGTTGTACCACAGGAGGGTGTCGGCGGCGGCGCCGAGCTCGCGGAGGGTCCGTCGGAATACGCCCAGCGCCCGGTCCATCGCGGTAATCTCTGCGTAGCGCCGCCGCAGCTCCTCATCGGGCACCGCCGCGTAGGAGACGACGTCCGCGGGCAGTCCGGAGTAGGGGCCGTGGGGCGAGCCGAACCACAGGACGATGAAAAACGGCCGGCCCTCGGCGCGGACCCGGCGGGCGAAGTCCGCGGCCGCGTCCACCACGATCGCAGAGCTCTCGCCGCGGTGGATCACGGGGGGCGCGCCGCCCCGGCTCAACGGCGGGTCCATCTCGAAGAAATTGTCGTGCGAGAGGTACTCGTCGAAGCCCATCCGGGCCGGGTTGACGGGGGACTCGCGCTTGACCGCGCCGACGTGCCACTTGCCGAAGTGGCCGGTCCGGTAGCCGGCCGCGCGCAGCAGCGCGGCGAGGGTGATTTCCTCGGGCCGGGTGGAGTAGTTGGGCGCGAATGCTCCGGAACGGTTGGCGTGCCGTCCGGTGAGCACCGAAGCGCGGGTGGGCGAGCAGACCGGCGAGGCCGCGTAGAAGCGGTCCAGGCGCAGCCCCGTGCGCGCGATCTCGTCGAGCACCGGCGTCCGCACGTGCGGGTGGCCGTTGTAGCCGGTTTCACCCCAAGCCTGATCGTCGGCCATCACGAGCACGACGTTCGGGCCTAGCGGCGGGGTCGCGGCGGCCTCGAGGACGCAGGGCAGGAGCAACGCGAGGAGCAGGCGGGGGAGGGGCATCGCGGAAAGCCCCCTGAGGCTCGGCTCCCGCTGGCAAAACTCAAGCCCGCGCGCCGCGGATTTCAGCGGCCGCGGTCGTTCTAGGGGATGCGCAGATTCTTGGTCTACCGGCCCGCGAGCACGAGGTCGGGGTCAGCCGTCGCCTTCGACGTCAGCGATCACAACCCGGTAGCCGATCCGCACGGTGGTATCAATGTTCTGCGCCCGGAAGCGCGGGGCCGGCGGTTCCGCGGCGAGGACGGCGGGGAGGAGCAGGGCGGGGAGGGCGAGGCGGGCGGGGAACATCAGGGGAAAAGGTTGAAGCTTAGGACTTGGCCTTGGCGCGGGCCTTGCGCTCGGGCTCGTCGCCGGACTTGCCGCGATTGCGGGGCTGGCGGGTGGGCGCGAGCAGTTCGGTCTCCAGACCGCGGTCGCCCTGCTGCGCCATCCAGCCGTCGAGCTCTCCGCGGAGGCGCGCGAGGGACGCGGCCTGCGCCGGGTCGGCGGCGAGGTTCCGCGTCTCCTCCGGGTCCGCCTGCAGGTCGTACAACTCCTCGGCGGGACGGCGGTGCAGCCACGCGATGCGCGCGGCGAGCGCGGGATTGGATCGGGCGTCCTCGCGCCAGGAGTCGATCACCTCTCCTTCGTGGACTCCGCCGATGTGGTAGTTGTTCTCGGGCGCCAGGTTGCGGATGTACTTGAAGCGCACGTCGCGGGCGGCGCGGATCGGGTAGGGTTGGCGGAAGCCGTTGATACCGACGGTGGTGTGCTGGGCGAACACGACGTCGCGCAGGCGGTCGGCGCGGCCGAGGAGGACGTCGAGGAAGCTGCGGCCGTCGAAGCCGCGGAACCCGCGCGCGTCCGGGCAGCCGGTGTCGATGGCCGCCGGGTCGAGGCCCGCGGCGGCGAGCAGGGTGGGCGCCACATCCACGTACTGCATCAGGGCGTCGCTCGCGGTGCCGGGCCGGATGCGTCCGGGCCAGCGGGCGAAGGCGGCGGCGCGGATGCCGTTGTCGTAGAGGGACCACTTGCCGCCATAGGGGAAGCCGCTGCCCTGCTCGCTGAGGAACAGCACTAGGGTCTGCTCCCGCTGGCCGGCCGCGTCGAGGGCCGCGAGGCAGGCGCCGACCTGCGCGTCGAGCGCGGTGATCTCCGCGAAGTACCCGGCGAGGTGCCGGCGGGTCACAGCGTTGTCGTGCAGGTAGGAGGGCACGGTGATGCGGGCCGGGTCATACTGCTCGCGCGGGCCGCGGGTGTAGGGGCCGTGCGGATCATTCGAGGCAAGCACAAGCAGCCAGGGCTGGGCGGGATCGCGGCGGAAGAAGCGGCCGCAGGCCTCGGCGTCGTCCGCGCCCTTGCCGAGGTGCTCGAAGGGGAAGGAACTCTCCGGGGAGACGTGGGTCTTGCCCAGCAGGGCGGTGCGGTAGCCGGCCCCGTTCAGGTGCGTGAAGACGCTGCGCGTCGCCGGGTCCACCATCGTGTGGTTCGGGTAGGCGCCGCTGCGGATCGGAAACAGGCCCGTGTACAGCGCGTGGCGCAGGGGCGAGCAGGTCGGCGCCGGGGTGAAGAACGCCCGCAGGTTCATCCCTTCCGAAGCGAGGCGGTCCAGATGGGGGGTCTTGACGTCGGGGCTGCCGGTGACGCCGAGGTCACGCCAGTGGAGGTCGTCGGCGATGATGATCAGGAAGTTCGGCCGGGCCGCGCCCACTCCGGAGACGGGGAGCGCGGCGGCGACGGCGAGGAGGAGGTGGGCGGTCAGGCGCATCGGGTGGGGAAGGGGGTTCAGCGGCGGTTCCGCCGTTCGCGGTCGGCGCGACCCGCCAGTTCCGTGGCCCGCGCGGGGTCGTGGTCCGGGTTGGGCTCGGGCATCCGCGCGCCGACGCGCCGCCGCCACGCATCGAGGTCCGCCCGCAGCGACGCTGCGCGCGCGGGTTCGCGGGCCGCGAGGTTGACCTGCTCGCCGGGATCTTCCGCCAGCGAGAACAACTCCAGCCGGCCGTCCTCGAGGAACTCGATCAGCTTCCACGGGCCGCGGCGCACCGCGCTAGCCGGGGTGCTGTGATGGTAGTGCGGGAGGTGCCAGTAGAGGGTATCGTTGGTCCGGGGTGTCTCCGGCCGCGCCAAGACCGGACCGAGGTCCTCGCCGTCGCGCGGCTGGCCGGCGGGAGCCAGGGCCCCGGCGAGGGCGAGCAGCGTCGGATGCACGTCCTGGGTGGTTGCGGGGGAGGGGGCCACGGCCCCGGCTGGGACGCGGCCCGGCCAGCGGACCAGCGCGGGGATGCGCACGCCGCCCTCGTAAAGCGTTCCCTTCTCGCCGCGAAGGGGCGCGTTGGAGGTGACGATCCGCCCGCTCTGCTCGTGTTCTAGGCCGCCATTGTCAGAGAGGAACCACACGACCGTGTTGCCGGCCAGCCCGCGTCGGTCGAGTTCCGCCAGCACCCGGCCGATGGCGGTGTCGAGCTCCTCGAGGAGGCCGGCGTACTCAGGGCGGCTGGGGTACGGCGGGCGCGGCGGCTTAGCCTTATATTTGGCGAGGAGTTCTGGGGTGGTCGTGAGCGGGATGTGCACCGCGTAGAACGAGAGCTGCAGCAGGAAGGGGCCGGAGCGCGGTTGGCTGAGGAAGTCGATGGCGCGATCGGCGAGGTGCGCGGCGGCGCGGCCCTCCCCGCGGGTGTGGCCCTGGAATTCCTCCGCGGTGTCCCATCCCTGCTCGCGGGGCCCGAAGCCAGTGCCGCCGAGGTGCCATTTTCCGAAGTAGCCGGTGGCGTAGCCGGCGCCGCGAAGCGCCTCCGCGAAGGTCACGACCTCGAGCGGGAGCTGGCCGGGTACCCGCGGGTCGCGGAGGCGCGCGTAAGGGCGGCGATGTCCGGGGATGTGCTGGGTGATGCCGAAGCGGGCTTGGTCCTGGCCGGACTGGAGGTTGGCACGGGTGGGGGAGCAGACGGGCCCAGCGTAGAACTGGGTGAAGCGCAGCCCCTCGCGCGCGAGGCGGTCAAGGTGGGGCGTCTCATGGAAGGCGTTGCCGTAGGCCGGGAGGTCGGAGGCGCCGAGGTCGTCGGCAAGGATCAGGAGCACGTTCGGCCTTGCCGGGGCGGTCGCGACGGCGAGCAGGGCGCAGGCAAGCAGCAGCAGGGCGGTCAGGCGGGGGCGCATCGGGCCGGATCGATCCCGCGCGGAAAACGCGGCGGAGGCAAGCGCGGCGGCGCTCCGCGGCTACTCCCCGGCCGCCAGCTCCGCGAGGCCGTCCTCGACGGGCACGGCGGCGCGGAAATTGAGGGCGACGGCGGCGGCCGCGGGATCACCGCGCGAGTGCCGGATGTCGCCCTCCCGCGGCGGCGCCAAGCGAGGCCCGGGCGCGCCCGGGTACAACCGCTGAAACACCGCCAGCACCTCCCGCAACGAGGTGCCCCGGCCCGTGCAGATGTTCGCCGTCCCGCTCGCCAGCCCGGGCGCGGTCGCCGCCCGCACGGTGGCCCGCGCCACGTCGTGCACCGAGATGAAGTCCCGTGTCTGCCCCCCGTCCCCGTAAAGCGTTACGGCCGCCCCCTCGCGGTACCGCCGGGCGAAGAGCGAGATCACGCCCGAGTACGGCTAGCCCGGGTCTTGCCTCGGACCGAACACGTTGAAGTACCGCTGGCAGCGCACAGTGAACCCGTACGCCGCTGCGTGCCCCAGCAGCAGGGCCTCGCTCGCCAGCTTCGCCGCGCCGTAGGGACTGATCGGCGCCTTCGGAGCGTCCTCCCCCGCCGGCAACGGCGCCGCGTCCCCGTAAACCGCCGCGGAGGAGGCGAACACCACCCGCCCCACGCCGCCCGCCCGTGCCGCCTCTGCCACCCGCTGGGTCGCGACCACGTTCAGCCGGAAATTCAGCTCCGGATCCCGGATGCTCTCCGGCACGCTCACCAGCGCCGCCAAGTGCACGATCGCCTCCGGCTTACCCGCCTTCACCAGCTCCGCCAAGACGCCCTCCGCTGACACGTCCGCCTCCACCAGTTCGCAGGCCGGCGAATGCAGCGCTCTCGCCAGATTTACCCGCTGGCCGGTCCGGAAGTTGTCCACCGCGGTCACCCGGTGGCCCGCGGCGAGGAGCTGGTCGACGGTGTGGCTGCCGATGAACCCGGCGGCGCCGGTGACGAGAACGTGGGGCATTTGAGAAAGTACTGGCGAAACCTAGGGCGCGGGCAAACGTGGGGCAAGGCCGACTACTTTCGCACCACCAATGAACCTCCAGAAACGAGTCCTTGCCGTCATTATGGGCGGTGGCCGCGGCACCCGCCTGCAACCGCTCACGCTCGAGCGCTGCAAGCCCGCCGTGCCCCTCGCGGGCAAGTACCGGCTGGTCGATATTCCGATCAGCAACTGCCTCAACAGCGACATCAACCGGATGTTCCTGCTCACGCAGTTCCAGACGCAGTCCCTCCACCGCCACGTCCAGAGTACCTACCACTTCGATCCCTTCGGCGGCGGCTTCGTGGACATCCTCGCCGCTGAGCAGACCGAGCGCGGCTCCGACTGGTACCAGGGCACGGCCGACGCCGTCCGGCGCAATCTCCTCCACTTCCGCAATTTCCCGCACGACTTGGTCCTGATCCTTTCCGGCGACCAGTTGTACCGGATGGATTTCCGTCGGATCATTGCCGAGCATCTCGCCAACGCGGCCGACGTCACGATCGCCGCGATCCCAGTCCCGGTTTCAAAGGTGGGGGGCCTGGGCCTGATGGAGGTCTGCGACGACCACGGCATCGTCCGCTTCGTCGAGAAGCCCAAGGACCCCGCCGTGATCGAGAGCCTCGCCGTCAGCCCCGCCTTGGAGGCCGAGCTGTCGCCCAACCCCGAGCGCCGCGGCCTCGCCTCGATGGGTATCTACGTGTTCAATCGCCACGTGCTCGAGCTGGCGCTCGAAAACGCGATGACCGACTTCGGCAAGGAGGTCATCCCCGACCTGCTCGGGAAGCGGAAGCTCTTCGCCCACCTCTTCGAGGGCTACTGGGAGGATATCGGCTCCGTGCGCGCCTTCTTCGAGGCGAACCTCGCCCTCGCGCAGCCGCTCCCGCCGTTCAACTTCTACGACCCCTCGGCCCCAATCTACACCCACCCGCGCTTCCTGCCCGCCTCCAAGGTGAATCGCTGCCAGATCGACCACGCGGTGATCGGCGACGGGTGCATCATCACCGATTCCAGCCTCAAACGTTCGGTGCTCGGGGTCCGCTGTGTGATCGGGGAAGGCAGCCACGTCGAGGATTCGGTCCTGATGGGCAACGACGAGTATGAGGACGAGGGCCAGCCTGAGGCCAACCGCCTCGCCGGGCGGCCGCGCCTCGGGATCGGGCGCAATTGCCGCATCTCCGGCGCGATCGTCGACAAGAACACGCGGATCGGCGACGGCTGCGTGCTTTCGCCGCAGGGCAAGGCCGACGGCAGCTACGCCGGCGGCTCGGTCATCATCCGCGACGGGGTGCTGGTGGTGCCCAAGAACGCCCACCTGCCCTCCGGCACGATGGTTTGATCAGCGCCGGCTCCAGGCGCGGAGGCTCGCGAGGAGAAACCCCTCTAAGGCCGCCGCCTCGTTCAGGTTGAGCCGCAGCAAGGCGGTGTCCTGCTCCAACTGCCCCACGGCCGCAATCAGCGCGCGCCGCGTCGGCTCGTCGCCGTCCTGCAGCCGGGGCAGAGCGAAAGCGCGGGTGGCATGTTCGATCTCTACGAGGAGCCGAGTACGTAGACCGACCGCGAGGCCGGTCTCGATCGCCACCTGCTCGTCGTCATCCAGCTCTGCGGTGAGTTTCGCCTTCTCCACCTTCCACGCCTCCGCGGTCGCGTTCTCCAGCACCGCGCTGAACCGCGCCACTAGGCCGTAGAGGCCTAGGACTTGGTCCGCCACGGTCTTGCGGTCGCCGCCGAAGCCCTCGACGAGGCGCGCGAGCCACGCCTGGTAATCCTCCAGCCAGGCCGGCCAGCCCTCCGCCGCGACGGCGCTGCCGACGGTGGGGAAACGGAAGATGAGCACGCGGCTTCGGATCGTCGGCAGCAGGGCGTACGGCCGCGTCGTAAGCAGCAGCAGCGTCGTGTCGCGGGGCGGCTCCTCAAGGGTCTTTAGGAACACGTTCGCAGCCGCGGTGTTCATCCGGTCCACTTCGTGGAGGATAGCGACCTTGGCCGGTGCGAGTACCGGGGAGACCTGAAGTTTGGTGATCAAGGCGCGGGTGGCGTCGGCCGAGATCTGGCGCGACTTGCCCGCCGGGCGAAGCGCGAAGCAGTCCGGGTGCTGGTCTGGGGCGAAGGCGGCGGCAGACGCCGCGCCGCGCAGGAGGCGGTCCGCGATCGCCGCGGCCACGCCCGCGAGGGTGGTGGGATCGTCCCCGTGCAGCAGCAGGCTGTGGGCGAGGCGCCCGCGCTGGATCGCCTGCTCAATCACCGCCGCGGAGGGAGTTCCCTCAAGGGCGGCGGGCCAGGGGGTGGCGGTGGCTGGGGGCATCTGGGGCGTCAGCAGCCGAGGCGGGCGGCGAGTTCCGCGCGGATCCGGCGCTCGATCGCGTCCTCGGGCTGGGTGCCGTCAAGAAGCACGAACCGCTCGGGCAGGCCGCGGGCCAGCACGAGGTAGCCCTCGCGCACCTTGCGGTAGAACTCCACGTTCTGGCGCTCCATCCGGTCCGGCAGCCCGGAGGCGCGGCGCTTGAGGCGGGCGAGGCTCACCTCCTCGGGGACGTCGAGCACCACCGTCAGGTCTGGCATCACGTTGCCCACGGCAAACCGGTTGATCTGGCTCACCGGGTCCGCGGCGAGGTTGCGCCCGATGCCCTGATAGACGGTCGAGGAGTCGAGAAAGCGGTCGCTAATCACGATCGCCCCCCGGAGCAGGGCGGGCGCGATCACCTCGCGCACGAGCTGCGCGCGGGCCGCGGCGAAGAGCAGAAGCTCCGTCTCGGCGCACATCTCGTCGCCCTTGGAATTGTGCACCAGCAGGTTGCGGATCTGCTCGCCGATCTCAGTCCCGCCGGGTTCCCGCGTGGTGAGCACCTCGCGGCCCGCCTGTTGGAACTGCGCCGCGAGCCGGGCGATCTGGGTGGACTTCCCGGCTCCCTCTGATCCCTCGAAGGAAACCAGGCGTCCGGCGGGCTTGTACGGCAGCGGCATCGGCAGGGTGATGGCGGGCTCAGCGCCAGTTGGCGAGGAAGGTTTCGAGCGTCGGCAGGTCCGGGCTCTCTCCGGAGCGCACGTAGTGCCCGCTGGTCGCCACACCGAGGGTCAGGCATCCCTCCGCGTCGAGCCCGAGGAGCTGGCCGGTGGCGAACCCCGCGTTGAAATGGTCGCCCGCGCCGGTGGTCAGACGCGGCTCGGCCGTGAACGGGCCTGGCACCCACGCCGTGCCCCCGGCACCCGCGCAGGCCGCCGCCCCCCGCGGGTGGATCACCACGCAGTCCACCCCGAGCCGCACCCGCAGCGCCGCGGCCGCGCCCCGCAGCGCCGCTTCACCTTCGTCGGGCTCCGGCACGCCCAGCGCCGCGGCCACCTGCCGCGCCTCCTTGAGGTTGAGGCCCAGCGTCACCCGGCCGTGCGCTCCGAAAGCCGCGATCTCCGCCAACGCTTCCCGCAGGTCGGCCACCGCCCGCTTCTCCGGGTCCGCGAGGTCGAAGAAGTACCGCCGCGCCTCCGCCGCCGGCGGTAGCCCCGCCACGATCCTCCCGCGCAGCTCGCGCAGCACCGCGGTCAGATGCGGCACCATAGTCCAGTTGACGAACGCCGCGAGGTCCGCCCCGGCCAGCTCCGCGCGGAGCGTGTCCTCGCCCACGACCTCCGCGAGGCGCGGGTAGGTAATTTCGTCGAGGCTGCGCATGCGCCCGAGCATCAGCTTCCCGTCCCGGCACTCGACCGCGAGGGTGTGTGCTGCGTCGGCGACGGAGAAGACGCGCGCGCGGGCGGCAAGGTCCGCGAAGACCGGGTGCACCGCCGGCCGGCCCAGCGCGCCGACGTAGGTAAGCCCGCTGCCCAGCGCGAGGAGCGCGTTGGCCATGATCGGGCCGTTGCCGCCCAGTTTGTCCCCGCGCGGGTGGAGCTCGAGGTTGGTGCTCATCCCCGCGGCCGCGGAGATCCGCGTGCCCAACTCGGCGAGGGTCGGAATCGGGGTGAAGTTCTCCCCCGGCCCACGTCGCAGCCCGACCGGGGCCACGATGGAGTCCACGAAGCCGTCGAAGCCGACGAGGGCTCGGCGCGGGCGGGCGGGCCGGGAGGCGAGCTGGCGGAGGGTGCGGGTGCGGAACATGCGGAGCGTCGGAGGAAGCCGCCGGCGGCGCGCGCGGCAACCTCATTCAGCCACCGCTGGGTTTTCCGTTGCTGCGCCCGGCCAAAGCGGGCAACGATTCTCTTCTGATATGCCTGTGCAGCTCTTCGCCTCGCCGGTCCTGGCCGCCAATATCATCGAGATCTTCGAGCGCTGCGGGACGATCGACAAGACCATCGTCCTCGGCCTCGCGCTCTTCAGCCTCGTCGCTTGGACGGTGATGTTCGGAAAACACCACGAGCTGAAGCGCCTCCGCGGGCTCAACCTCTCCTTCGAGCAGCACCTGCGCGACCAGCGCTCCCTGCTCGACGTGCCCGACACATTCCGCGCGCCACGCTCAATCCCCTACGCGGATCTGTTCGCCGACGCCATCGAGTGCTACCGCCGCGCCGTCGCCCACGACCGCGAGCGCGGCCGTGACGACCCCCGCGCCCGGCTCGAGCAGTCCGAGAACGCCATCCAGCGCGCGATCGCCCGCCAGACGCTCCGCTATGAGTCGAACATGATCTTCCTCGCGTCGATCGTCTCCGGCGCCCCCTTCATCGGGCTGCTCGGCACGGTCTGGGGCGTGATGGAGGCCTTCAGCGCCATCGCCACGCAGCAGACCGCCGGCATCCAGCAGCTCGCGCCCGGCGTCTCTGGCGCGATGCTCGCCACCATCGCCGGCCTCGTGGTCGCCATCCCGTCCGTGTTCGGCTACAACCTCCTTCTCAGCCACACCCGCCGGATGACCACCGAGCTGGAGAACTATGCCTCCAGCCTCGCCGACCGCCTTGAGCTCGAGTCCAGCTGACCCGCCCAGTCATGGCCCGCAATTTTCGCCGTCCGCGCGCTTCCCACGCGATCGCCGACCTGAACGTCACGAACCTGATCGACCTCGGGTTCATTTTGTTGGTCATCTTCATGATCGCCACCCCCCTGATCCAGCAGGAGCAGACGGTCGGAGTGAATCTGCCGTCCGTGGCCAAGGCGCCCCAGCCCAAGATGAAATCCGACGAGCGCCACGTGGCCGTCGCCATCGACGCCCGCGGGTTCTACGTGGACAACCAGCCGACCCCCCTGACGCTTGCCCAGCTCCGCACGCGTTTCACTGCGCTTGCCGCCGAGCCCAAGCCACCCGTTATCCGCGTGCGCGGTGATGCCGCGGTGCCGTTCCAGAAGGTCGCCGAGGTGATGACCGAGCTCCAGCGCGCTGGCCTCAGCCGGATCACCATCGACTCGAAGACCGATTCGTGAGCGGCCGCCTGCGCCCCCGGCGATGACCGACAGCTCCTCCCGCGGTTTCCTCCAAGCGCTCGTGCTGCACGGCGCGGCGGTCGCGCTGGTGCTGGGGCTCGGCTTCCTCGCTGCGAATCGGGAACCGGCGTCCTCGCGGGTCATCGAGTTGGTTGCGGGCGAGGGCGACAACTACGCTGCCACGGAAGCGCCGGCCCTCGGGGTCGAGGGCGGGGTGAAGCTGAGCGCCGCCGCGCCGCGCCCCGAGCTGACCGCGCTGCGGCGTCCGCCCGAACCGGAGCCGGAGATCACTCCGGTCGCCCCGGCCCCTATGGCGGTCCCGCCGCCGCCCGTGCCTACCGCCAAGGCGCCACACACCCCCGCCCCGCCCGCGGAGAAGGCGCCCTCCTCCCCGGGCAACGAGGCCGTCCCCAACTTTAAGAAGAAGATCCAGTACGAGATCGTGCGCGGTGACGCGAAGGCCAAGCAGCAGCTGCGGCGCGAGCGGGAGGTTGAGCAGAAGCGGCAGGCCGAGGAGCGCAAGCGGGCGGCGGAGGACGCGAAGCGGATGACGAAAGAGGAATTCGACCGTGCCCAGCGGACCAAGGGCGGCGCTGCTAAGGGCGCCCCCACCAAGGTCGCGCGCGTCGATGGCGAGGGCATTGCCAAGGGTGTGGTTGGAGGCTCCACCGCTAACCGCAAGGGCGGGGCGGGCGGTAAGGCGCTCTCCAGCACCGGCGAGGGCGCGCTCGACAGCTATTACGCGTATTTTAAGCGCGAGCTGCGAACGGCCTTCGAGCCGCCGGCGGGTCTGAGCGACTCGCTCAAGGCGACCCTGGAGGTGCGGAGCAATCCGGACGGTACGCTGAGCAACGCGCGGATCGCGGTGTCATCCGGGAGCCGCGAGTTCGACCAAGCGGTGTTGGCAGCAGTACGGCGCGTGCGGATGCCCGCGCGCCCCGTTGAGCACCGCGCCGCCGAGACCTTCGAGTTTGTCTTCACGATGCGCGAGCGCGACCAGGGCTGAAAAATTCCTTGCGTTCGGAGGGTGATGTTGGATTTCTTGTCCCTCCGGCAGTGGCTCGGGCTCTTAGCTCAGTTGGTAGAGCGCCTCAATGGCATTGAGGAGGTCAGCGGTTCGAACCCGCTAGGGTCCACCACCTTACGAAACGTTGCGACGTTTCGGGGTGGTTTCCTCGGGGGAAGGCGACTCGGTGCAATCCGACCCTACCCAAAAACACGTCAGGAAACCAACCAGGACCCAACCAGATGAAGCCAACCAAACGCCAACCAAGGTCGAACCTTGGTGTATGGGTTTTTGACCGCCCGGAGCGGCCGCACGCGCCCTACTGCGTGCAGCGAAATGTTGAGGGGAAAAGGGAGACGGTAAGTTTCGCGAGAGCGGAGGATCGTGACCGGCTCGCCACGGAGTGGCGCGGCGCCGCACGCGCCCGCTCGCTCTCGATTGTTCCCGGGCCGCGCGAGATCGAGGAGTTCCGCGCCTTCAAGTCCGCCATCGGCGCGGATGACTGGAGGCTCGTCGTTGATTACTGGCGCTCCCGTTCGTTCAAGGGCCTCAGCATGACCGTCCGCGACATGGTCGAGATCTACCGCCAGAGCCAGACCGAGAAGGTGAGAGCCCAGAAACTGGACGAGGGATCGAAGAAGCGGCACCTCAAGATCGCCGACGAACTCGCCCGGGACCTCGGGTCGCTGCAGGTCGGAGAACTGACCGCCGAGCGGCTGACCGAGTGGCTCGACGAGTTCGAGCACGACTCTCCCCACACCTTCAACTCGTACCTGCGGGTGCTGCGGGCCGTGTGGAACTCGGCCGAGATCAATCCCAACATCCCGAAGAAGGTCAGCTACCGCAACGCCACGCCGGAGGAGGTGGCGATCCTGACCGTTGAGGAGACCAGACGTCTTTTCAGCCACGGGCTGAAGCACATGGTATGGCTCATGCCGCGGATCGCCGTCGAGGCGTTCGCCGGCCTGCGCTACTCCTCCGCGGTGCGGCTGGAAAAGGAAGACGTGAACGTCTCCGACCGGGGCATTCTGCTGCCGGCGAAGAAACTCAAGACAGGCATGCGCACCGGCCGTCGCCACTACATCGACGGACTGCCCGATAACCTCTGGCAGTGGATCGAGCTCGCGGATCACCGCACCTGGTCGCTCTCCCAACGCCAGTACATGAGGCACAAGTCGCGTCTCTTCACCGACGCCAAGGTTCCTCATCCGAAGAACTGCCTGCGGCATTCGGCGTGCACGTACCACGTCGCCGCGTTCAAGGATCCGGGCAAAACGGCGACCATGCTCTGCCACACCGATCAGGCCATGCTCTGGTCGAATTACAACGGACGGGCGACGCAGACTTCAGGCGTCGCGTACTTCGCGATCACGCCGGAGTCGTGCCGGAAGCCGGCCAAGTCGACGGAGGATTCCCCTCTGCCGGTGGCCGCGATGCCGCAACAGCACGCTGCCGCGAGCGCGGCCTAGCCTCCTTGGGAGGAAAATCGGCCTCCGTCACCTCAGTCCAATCGATGCCGTACTTTGAGAGTTCGCGTCGATTGATGAGGTGCGGACGGCTTCTCGCCTGAATGATACCCGCCCTGATGTCTCGCCGAACAGTTTCGCAGCACACCCGAGCTATCGTGCTGAACTCCTGCACGGTGAGGCGCAGCGGCACCAGAGCACGACGATCCAGCGGTGATTGGGCAGTGGCCTGATGATCGGTGGCTACGTTCATGACTAGATTATGGTTTCTGAAAAATTGGAGGAGCACTTTCCATGGTCAGCACGACCGATACTCACGCCTGGCAGGCAACCGCCACGCCGGGCCTCTACCGCCGTTCCAACGGCGTTTACTATTCCCGCTACACCCTGAACGGCCGTCGCACCTGGAGGAGCCTCGACACCGAGGTTCCCGAGGTCGCACGGCTTCGGCACGAGAAACGCCGCGGCGAACTTGAGACGTCCCGGCAGAGCGCGGAGCGGATCAACACCGACCTTCGCACCCTCGGCGCCCTCTCGCAGGAACTGCGGCGGCAGATCGACGCCTCCGCGGTCACTCAGGTGACCAAGGACGGCTACCACGTCTGGCTCGACCGGCTGGAACTGAACTGGCCGGCGGATTTCCAGACTGCGCTGGCTCGCTCCGTCACGCGGGACACGGTGATCCAACTGAGGAATCATCTCGCCACGCGTGCGATCGTCCAACGCGGCAAGACCGAGACCCGCGGGTACAAGCCGGCGGTGGTGAACCAGACGCTGACCGCGCTGCGGCTGCTTCTGGGGCTCGCGGTAAAGACCCACGCGATCGCCAGCACGCCCTTCGATCAGCGTGGGGTGCTGGATGGCTCGCTGCTCCTGTCGCCCAAACCGCGCCGGCCGCAGCTGCCTTCCAGCGAGGTGATGGAACGGCTCCTGAGCGCGGTCGGCACGGTTCCTGACCTCGAGGCAATCGAGGATCCGGAAATGCGTGCCATCCGAACTGCTGCCGCGGCGAACGCCGAGGAGTACTGCCGTTTCCTCGCCTACAGCGGGCTGCGGCGAGGCGAGGCCGAGTCCTGCCAGGTCGATGATGACCATGGTGACACGCTGCTGGTCCGCGGCACCAAGACCGAGTCCGCCTACCGTGTGGTGCCGGTGACTCCGGCCCTGCGCAAGGTGATCGACGCAATCCGGCTGAAGCGGAAGAGCGGCTCCATGCTGGCGATCAAGTCCGCGCGGC
>Ga0194118_10004695_pt1 | contig 14734 bp, 16 predicted proteins | sample TA2MahsurfametaG_2_FD_148662 | JGI IMG/M metagenome (GOLD analysis project Ga0194118, IMG submission 148662) | Freshwater microbial communities from Lake Tanganyika, Tanzania - TA2015013 Mahale N5 surface | ecosystem: Environmental > Aquatic > Freshwater > Lake | place: Tanzania: Lake...
AAGAGGTGTAAGTTATTTTAGAACAGATACTGATATAGATAAAAAGAAGATTGGTGTAATTGCACAAGAAATTAGAGATGTATTACCTGAAGTAGTACTAGAAGATGAAAAGGGTAATTTAAGTGTTTCTTATGGTAATATGGTTGGTTTATTGATTGAAGCAGTAAAGGAGCAGCAGACACAAATTGAAGAACTTAAGTCACAAATAAAAAACAAATAAAAATGAAAACAATTCAAGTAAACCCAGCAGAGGTTTCAATGAACGGACAAGTACTCGGAACAGTAACAGCAGTAAACATCGGTGGTAGCGTGGAGATTTTTGCATCTTCATGTAATGCGTGGATTAATCTAATGAGTAGTGGAGCTAGTCTTGCAGGCAAGAGCTTTTCTATCTCAGAAGGTTGCAGCGAGGCTGGCATTGATTGGGAGGCTGTAGAAGCTGACATTCTTAGCCAACTTGGTCTTGAAAAAGCTGCTGAACAAGAACCAGTAGTACCACAGGCTTAATTATAAATAATATAAAGTATGCCACTTCAGGGTAGCGGAGCCATATCAATATCCCAAATAAACGCAGAACTAAATGCGTGTACATATAGTTTAAGAGACTTAAGTGCACTCGCAGGTAAATCAACACCTGACAATATGAGTGAGTTCTATAACTATAATGGTGCATATAGATTTGGCAGCCCACAATTGGTATTTGATTTTAATTTACAGAATCAGTACTCAAACAGTGGCACTACAATTAAAGACCTGTCTGGCAACAACAACCACGGAACATTTGTAACTGGTACAGGTACTGGTACTCCAACTACCGTTACTGGTTATACTCATGGTTATTTATCACTGCCCGGAAGTGCGGCACAATTGTCCGTTAGGATTCCAGATGGGCTAAAGCCAATCGGAGCAAATCCATTTACTATGGTAGTATATATGAAGCCAAAAGGATATTCATATAATGGTAACTATCCGGGTATTATTTCTCACGGTGATAGTACTACAGGATTATCATGGTTTTTAAATGCTGATGTACCCGGTCAATTTGTATGGAGGGATTTAAACTGTGGTAGCAATGGTGCCACAGCACTTGCCTATCAAGGTGCATACGGAGGTCTACACCATTGGAATGGATATGCTATTACGTCTAGCGGTACAAACCATAGGCTTCACCAGTACGTTCAAGGAACTTTGTATTCTAGCGGAACAACATCTACAGGTTGTAATATAACTGCTAACGCAAATTACGGATTCTTCCTTGGCTTGAGATTCAATATGTGGTTAAATGCAGAAATAAACTACGTGGCTATATACAACTCTGAACTTACAACTGGTAACCTAAATGCTATATTCGGAGTGATAAACTATAGATACATAGGAAGTGGATGTTTCTTATAAAATATGACAGTAAAACTAAACAATAGACAGATAGTAGCCATAGCCGTTCTATTTATGGCTATGTACTTCTTTGCTACAAGAACAAATAAGGCGGTACAATACCCTACTATTCTTAAAACATCTATAGACTCTACTTTTACGATTAGACCCCTATGAATAAGTTTGTTGATATAGTATCCTCTTGGGCTAGACTTATGAGGGCTACGAAAGAACAAGAAGAAAGGGCAGTAAAAAGAACGGAGATATGCCACTCTTGCGAACTATTAAAGAAGACCATTGCTGTGGATGTCTGTGGCAAGTGTGGATGTCCAATAAGGGCTAAGGTATTTAGCGAGAACGGATGCCCAATTGGGAAATGGTAACCATATATTGAGATAGCAACCTTTACCTCTACTCCGCTCCCAAAGTGGTAAACCTTTAGTTCTATGAATATCGAGTTTGGATTGCCCCAAGCGATCCCATTCCTGAACACGACCGCCACGAACGTGGGGTTCTTTATGTGGTACCCGGAAGGAAGGACCTTCTGGGAGTTGAAAAACGGTTCGGGGGCAGTCCTCAGAACTGGCAATTACGTAATACCACAGGCAGTTCTTGACACATGGACTGTTGACCAGGATCTAGTGAACCATATGATCCAGGCATCTCCATGGAATATCTAGGGTGTTTTTTTGGCCAGTAGTGCTTAATCGCTTAGTAACTTTGGCTAAAATTATTACCATGCTTGATTTTAACCAAACATTGAAAGGTCTTGACGGTGAAGCCGTAAAAGACATGGACGGAAAGGAAGTGGCTGTTGGTAAGCTTTTGGCTAGCCAGCTTGCTTCAAGTAACAAGGGTGACGCTCTCAAGATGTTTACCTGGGCCCAGAAGGTCTACGCAGGTGAGCAGCTTGACCTGGATCCTAGCGATACCTCAACCCTTAAGTCCTTCGTAAAGGACAATGAGCAGCTGACTGTCTTGGCAAAGGCGCAGCTTCTAATGGTTTTTAAAGATTAATGGAAATGGCAGTTAGTTTCGATGAGAAGATTAAGGCGTGGTTGAGCCCTGGATTAATAACCATTTTTGGTATGATATCCTGGACACTGATCAACGAGATCCGTACCGATGTTAAGGCCCTATTGGCCTCTAATGCTGAGGTAAAAGTAAGAATCCAAAACCTTGAAAGAAGGATGGATGGAGTTGAGACCGTGATCTATTCTGAGAGGCTAGCTGCCATACTTCCTAAAGAGACGCAAGTCCCAAAAAGAAAAGATGAAAAAATTAATTAGCATATTTGCTATACTAATGCTATTCTCTTGCAACCCCGTTAAGAGGGTTCTCAGAGATGAAGGTATGTTTAACCAGGTGGCGGAAATGGTAATTAGAAAGGGGCTGTGCATCAATGACACTACCGTAATCACCGAGACCAGGGATTCTATTGTTTATAGAGACTCTATTATAGAGCGTATCTCTAGTGTTCCTTGTAAAGACTTCGACACCACCATCGGCAGGGCCAGGATTAGTGTCAGCTCGGGGGTGTTAACCTACTCCGCAAAAGACTCATTAGTCTACAAATACAAGACCATTACCAATACCGTAAGAGACAGAGCACTTGAGGGTATCCTTACTAGGGACCTTCTCGCCAAGGACAGCATCATCTACTCCCTGAAAAGCCAGGTAGAAGATGAACAGAAAAAGAACAAGCAGCTATCCAGGTCACTGATCGGCTGGAAAGTAAGGTTCTGGTTCTGGGTTGTAGCAGCTCTAGCGATCATATTTCGTAAACCTTTAATACGTATAGTACGTGGCTTTATTTAAGGTAATGGCATCTAGGGATGGCAAACATGCCTGGCAAGCTAAGGGTACCAACCCTAAGACTGGACGTGAGATGACCTTGAAGGGCGGTGAGGCAAAGCATCGTGGGAAATGGGGTTCTAAGGGTGGTAAGTCAGAGGGCCAGGTGAAGAGCTACTTCGCCAGACATGCTGGTAATAAAAGTCCTGTAGCATATATAAACGATTTAAACTGGAAGTACGGGTCCCGAATAGGGAAGTCCGTTAACGTCCCAAACAATAGATTCTAATGACAATTAAGGCCGTACACGATATTATCCTGTTTTATCTGGACAAAGACCAGAACGGGTTTATAACGCACGAGGAAATCGATGCGGTCCTGGACAAGGCTCAGATGGCCTTATTCAACGATTACTTGTACAATCCCAAGCTCCCTGCCCAGAATCAGCCAAACCGCTACGGTCAAAACCAGAGAGTCAACGATTCTTTAAGTCCATTTAAAACCATATTTACATTCACCACAAACAATACCCCGGCTGGCGTATTAACACTTCCGGCAGATTTCATGCAGCTCAATATGCTGTATGCTACGGTCTATGATAATGCCCTGGCAAGAAATGTGTATTATCCTATCCAGGTCCTTAATGAGGAAGAGTTGATCGAGAGGTTAGAAAGTCAAGTGATTACAATTTCATATTCCGATCCGGTATGCGTGATGAATGCAGCTAACCAAATCCAGCTTTTCCCTGAGCAGGCCGCAAGTGGTAAGGTTTACTATTGGCGCAAACCTGCCACCCCAATATTTGGGTATACCATGAACGGCAGGGTTATTACACATGACCCAACTGCGTATAACGCAGCCAATAATTTAGACGGATCTATAAACCTAGAATGGAGAGATAGTGATATAAATAATATTATAAGCAAAGCTTTATCATACTACGGACTGAACATGAGTTCGGGGGATGTACAGCAGTTTGCTGAGGTTAAAAACACTCAAGGACAATGACCACTAAGGGTAAAATAGCAGAGCAGGTTCAACGCCTGATAGCCGGTAACCCGGTCATCACTGGGCGTATACATATCAATGATGTCAAGCTTCTAATTGAGCAGGTAGCCAATCAGGTGCTGAAGGCAGATTACTTTGCTGTTAATATGCCTGAGGGTGATACTATACCTAACAACTGTATGATATACACGTATGACAACATTGCTGTTGCTACGTATAAGACTACAAAGAGTAAGGCATCGCTCCCGAACTTCCCCATTAACCTCCCAAGGAATATGGGTGTGTTTCATGTCTCCAGAACTGATTCAATCGATGAGCCCTTCATACCTATACCATCAGGAATGTATGGTATCGTAAAGCCACAGGACCTCCTGGGAGATCTTTCTGGTTTGATCGGGTACGAGGTGTTCGGCAGGGATATCGTATTTACCAAGAACCTTCCTGGCTTGGGGATCAACAACGTGTTCATCCGCCTGGTAGGAATGGATCTAGCTTCGCTTGGCGATAGGGATCCGCTCCCGGTGTCTTCAGATATGGAAGTACAGATTGTCACCCAGGTGTACAACATTTTAGCACAAACTCCTCCGGCAGATCGGGGGCCTAATAATAACGATTAATGAAAGTCTATACGCTTAATAAACTTGTAAGGGGTGTACTGGCATCTAGGAACTATCCGATGCACTGGTACCTTCAATTTCTGCACTACGGTGTACAGGCTCTGCGTGAGCTGAACTTTGATGTGCTTCAGAATGTCAAGAGTGTAAGACTTCCCGTTAACAGCTATAAGGCAGCAATCCTGCCAGTTGACTACGTAGACTCTATTCGTATTGGTGATGAGTATGGTCAGTACATCCAACCATGGGGCGAGAAAGAGGGCTTCAACCGTCTTAACAAATTTGATTCACAAGGTAACAAGATTCCCTATGGAGACATCGAAACTTCAAACGGTATACTACCAAATAACTGGGAAGGTTTTTGGTACACTAATTATATCAACGACAAAGGAGAGCATCTTGGTAGAATCTTCAATAATAAGCCTGCTTTTAGAAACTCATTTCAAATCCTCAGAGAGAGAAATGAAGTACAACTAGATGTTAGCTACAAGGGGAGCTTCATTACCATGGACTACATCACTGATGGTATCACTATAGATGCCAGCAATAATGTGCACCCATACGCTGCCGCTGCTATAGAAGCTTATATCATCTGGAAGATGAAAGAGCATGGAAGGCAGTATAACATAAGTGAGAGACAGCTTGCCAAAGATGAGTTCTACAATCAAAACAGAATACTCAGGGGTAGAATGAATGATGTTGATACAATAGACATCCAGCGCAGCCTTGCTAAGAATTACGGACCAACCATTAGGAACTGATGATAAATAAAAAGCTTTTTATAAAGGGTCTCAACACAGATGACTCTCACCTCATTATAGATACTAATGAGTATGTGGGAGCACTCAATGTTCGTTTCGCCACAAGCGAGAATGGTAATGTTGGCGAGATCACTAATATAGAGGGCAACGTAGAAAAGAACCAAACGCTCGGGGGAGCCTGGACACTACCAGGGGGGACCAATACTACAATTGGCGCATACGAAGACACCCCAAACAAAAGGGTGTTTTTCTTCAATAAGAATAGCAATGGCAGTCACGGCATCTACTGTTATGATGCTGACACCAATCTGATCTATACTGTGCTACTCAGCTCCCAGGTTACTGGTGGGCTAAACTTCACTGCTGACATCCACTCTGTTGCGATGATCGGCAATATGCTTTACTGGACCGATAACGTAAACCCTCAGAGAAGGATTAACGTAGAGGCTGGTATCAAGCTAAACCATGGATCATATTCAACTACTGTTGCTGCGTATACCAACCCGGTATCCCAGGATGCGATTAACCTAATCAGGAATCCTCCAGCATATCCACTGACGGTTGCCAAGGTTATTGATGCTAACTATGCGAATAACCTGATATCCAGGGAAGGCATGCAGTTCATGTACAGATTTGTGTACAGGGATTTTGAGAACAGTGTGTTTTCTTCTTTCTCTCAGCTCTTGAATTTCAATGTATCTACAGACAATTCAAATGCTATTGACATCACTATACCCGTAACGCAGAACCTTGACCAGGATGTGTTGAGGATTGAGATTGCTGTCAAGTATGCACTTGGCGGTAAGATGAGTATCATCAAGGTATATGACCGTGAGAGAGATCCTGGTGTGTTCACAAGCCATAACGCAGGATCCGCCATAAGCTTCCGATTCTATAATGATACTATCGGTATTGCGGTAGATGATGCTAATTCTGTTAAGCAGTTTGACTCAATACCCTTGACGTCTGCTACCCTGGAAATTGCCAGAAACAGACTGTTCCTCGGTAATAACTATGATGGGTATGAAAGCCCTAAGTATACATCTCTTGAATTGTCTACAACTACATCTAGCAGTGCTTCTCTTCAAGGCATATGGGTAAAGATTGTTTACAACCCTGCTCCTAATACTACGGTTACACGGTATTTTATAGACATAGTGGGCATAGCAACCAACCCTGGTTATTATGAGCCGTTTACTCAGCCAACTCTTCCTTTGCCAGCGACTGTAAACTATGCAGCCACCAACTATCGTGGCCCTGGCCTTGATAACGTGTTGACATTTCTGGGTATCACATGGCAGAATGTAATCAGCGGTGTCGTGGGACCAAATACAGCTACCATCACAAATGGTCCAGCGATTACTACCTTGACGAATAAACCTGCTTTCAAGAGTGACTCTTCTTATAGGTTAGGCGTTGTATTCTATGACTTTGCCGGAAGAAAGTGTGGTGTGGTTACTTCAGATGCACTAAAGATTACTACCCCCGACCGGACCTTTAGTAACGTATCGTATGTTATAGGAATCAACTGGTCGTTGAATAATCAGTACGCAACATCAGAAATCCCACCATGGGCTAAGTACTATTCTGTTGTAATGACCAAAGGTCTCAGGACTAACTTCTTTATACAGATGAAGGCTAAAAACTTGACCTACATCAAAAGAGATGCATCTACTGGTGAGTTTGTTGTTGACAATACTTATAGTGAAACCCACTACGGTGTTGGTGTAAATATCAATACGCTTGAGGGGTATGGTCTTGGATATACATATAGTGAAGGTGACTTGTGTAAGCTGTATGATAATGCTGGTGGTAAGTACACCCTAAAAGTAAAGGGTACGTTTGGCGATTATGTTATTGTAGATCTCCAAAATTTTGGTAACCTATCCAGCTCTACTGGCAATTACCTATTTGAAATCTTCACCCCATATACATCAAACTTTGATGAGGCATACTACGAGAAGGGTGTGATGTATCCAATTACTAATGCTGGTGCCAACAACAGAACATATTCTATTATCACCGGCACGTTCGGGGGAGAAATTACAATATTTGAAAGAACATTCAATTCGGTTACATACAACACCGAGGCGATGTCTCCTAATGACTTGCTTTGGGAATACTGGAATACTAACATAGGAAGACCTAATCTCATTTTAAAGAACAAGGCAGCAAATAAATATACCAGTGTATACTTCAGTAATGTGGTAATCCTGGGATCGGAGACTAATGGACTTAGCACATTTGACGTACTTGATCAGACACAGCTTCCATACGAACTGACTAGCATTCAGAAACTACAGCTGGTAAGTAAAGTGGAATCGGAAGGTACCGTGATGCTTGCTATTGGCGAGCAGGAAACTGCCAGCATATACCTTGGTGAAACTCAGGTGTTCGACAATAGCGGCACATCATTCCTCGCAAAGAGCTCGGGTGTGATAGGCAACGTCAACGTAATGAGAGGAAGCTTTGGTACCATCAATCCGGAGAGTGTCGTAAGGTACATGGGCCAGATATACTGGTTTGATGCCAACAAGGGATGCGTAGTAAGATACGATGTAAATGGTATATTCCCGATCTCGAACAATAAGATGTTCAAGTTTTTCAAGCGTATTGGTCAGGATGTATTCAATTATGGGTATAAGCTATTTGGCGGTGTAGATCCGTACCACAACGAGATACTGATGTTTGTGCCAAGGAAGACTGTGGTTCCTCAGACACCGTTGTTGTCTGATATGACTTTCAGCTCAGCGTCATATAATTTCAATATGACTCCCGAGCCGACCCCAACGCCCACTCCGACTCCGACTCCAACTCCGACTCCGACCCCGGCACCTACCCCTACGCCAACTCCAACACCTACACCGACACCGACTCCGACACCTACTCCAACGGTGACTCCGGCACCAACGCCTACACCTACTCCGACTCCTACACCGACACCTACACCGACACCAACGCCTGGTCCTACGCCTACTCCAACACCAACGCCTACACCTACGGCAACACCGTTTGCTTGCGTAAGCTGTAATAATTACCAGTACTCTTCAGTACCGCAGCAGGGTGATGTAATTAGTTACTATAGGTGTTCTGATGGTGCGGTACAGACCTTGGCGGTTTCTTCAGGGGATACAGGTAGTTTCTGTAGCTGTGATGACGTTGGGTTCCCAAGCTCTCAGAACGGCACGATGTTGACTCAGGTAGGATCATGCCCACCCCCTACACCTACCCCTACCCCAACACCAACTCCTACACCAACAGCAGCACCCAGCCTTTACATAGCTTCCACATCTAATAACGCATGTGGCAACACAAGTGGAATATCGCTTCCAACATTTAGCTATACAGGAACACAAACTCTTTGTGGCTGTACATCAATATCTGGGGCAAACATTTCAGGTCTATCATTAGGAACTTATTATATATCTGACGGAACAGACGTAAGGCAGTTCCAGAAGACTACAGCTGGTGCTTCAATGACAGCTACAGGATCTTGTACAACTTGTTCAATAGGAGGAGGAGAATGATATCTACTATCAACATATCGGTTCAGGCAGGCAAAGAGTACTTTGTTACTCTCCCTGCGAATGTTACAGCTAGCTACAATGGCCAGGCTATTGGTCAGTATTTTATAGCGGTAGAGGGTGTCAATACCATCACGCTAAACTCAGCTAGTGTGGCGTCCGGGTCTATAACGGTCACTGAGATCCTAAGGAACTTCTATGAGCCGTATGATGGATATGGTGGCGTGTGGTGCTTCCAGCCATCGGTAGACAAGTGGACATCTCTCTACAGCTTCAGGCCCGAGTGGATGAGTTCTGTAGGCAACAGGCTAGTCACATTCAAGTCCGGCAAACCTTATGTACATAACAGTGCGGCATACAATACATTCTACGGTCAGGCATATGACAGTGTCCTGGCGTTTGTCCATAACGAGGCAGGTAACATTACCAAGACCTACATGGCGGTTTCTGTAGAAGGAGACACCCCGGATATTGTACACGTAAGAACAGAGGTTCCCAACGTACAAAGCAGTGATGTCCGTGCGGCTGATTATGAAATCAAGGAGGGTGTTAAATATGCTTCCGTACTCAGGGATAGGCTAAGCCCTAATACCCCTGGTACGGTAAACGATAAACTTATGAAGGGTGATAGGATGCGTGGAGAGATCGCCAAGTTTCTGGTATTGTTCTCTCAACCCGTGACTAAAAAGGTATTGAAACTATTCAACATTGTTTTCAATGCTAGTAGAGGTCACAACACCACCCCCCAAAATAGCTAGTAAAACATTTATATAAATATAATTTTGTAAACTATGAATCCATTAATGATTGCGGGAGCTGTAGGATCTGGAATAGGCAGTTTGTTCGGAGTATTCCAAGGGGCAAAAATGATGAAAGATGCCAAGAAGATCAACCCCGTATATAACCCATATCAGGAGAGTCAAGCAGTAAAGGACGTATTTGGCCAAGCACAGCAGAGATTAAATGCTAGAAACCCGTTCTTGGCTATGGCCCAAAGAGGTATTCAAACTAGTGCAGCTAATGCAGCTTCTAGGGCACAGCGTGGCGTGGTAGATCCCGCCATGGCTCTTCAGTCATTCGCTGCTATCCAGGGTCAGGCTGATGAAGCGATTAATAGACAGTTTATGATGGACAACCAGCTTGAAGCCCAGAACTTCCAGAATCTGATGGGTGCCACAAATATGATGGCTAACGAAGGCAAGTTCAAGTTCCAGGCTGATCTAGGCAAGTTTGACCGTGACATGTCTCAGAGGAATGCGTTGATCAGTGCTGGTCAGCAAAACATCTCTAGCGGTATCCAGGGACTGGCAGGTGCTATGACGAGCTTCGGTGCTGCCAAACAACAACAAGCAAATCTCGAGAAGTTTGGACCTGCTTACCTAAAAATGATTAACTAAGGAATAAGATATGTTTGAATTACCTAGGGCTATACAACAAGACAACAACACCACGGTAAAACTCCTTTACCAGGTTGCACAGGACGCACAGGAGCAACAGCAGCGATTGATGCAGTTAGCTCAGCGTAATGAGCAAGTAAGAAGGGAGGCGTTCGGGGGTGCTCAGAAACAGTTGTTTGATATTTCAAGCGCACAGAACGTACCTACAGAAGTACAGAACAGTATTCTTAAGAACGGTCTTGATGCGTTGATTGGTTTATACAAGAACAAATCCGGTGTAAAATCGGCAGACCTGGGGATGATGGCATCTAGCGTATTGATGGATGCAAAGCAAAAAGCTACAGCATACCAGCAGTATCTCGCCAATGGCGAAAAGATGGTTGCCGATCTAAAGGAGAAGGGATTTGATGAGGTTAACCTTAAGTCAATCCTTTCAAATAGTGTATTTGATAACGTGCAAGCCCAGGGTCCACAGGGACCTATTATGGCTAGAGTACCAAAGGATCCCACAAAGCTTGGCGATCCTATTCAGTTTTTAATGAAGGAGGTTGATTCCAACCCTCAGAAATATTTGAACCGTGAGTTGAGTGGCAAGAAGCTCAATGAGTACTTCACTGGGTATAAGCCTGGTGAGTTGGAACAGACTACCACTACAGATCTTACCGGAACTAAAACCATTAAGGTTTCTTCTACTGAGAAATCATTCCCATGGACTAGGGTTCAGGAAGAGAAAGATCCTACCACTGGACAGATAGTCAAGTTAAATGTTCTTGATACAGAGCAGTTGACTGACGGTAAAGGTACCCCAGTCTTTGATGGTGAAAAACCAGTGCAGATTTTATCCACCAATGCATTCAACAATGTCATGTCATCATTCGGTAACGATGTGGTTGCGATGAAAGAGATTGATGCCTTGGGACGTGATGCCATAGATGACCACAACCGTATGCGTGGCGTAAATCCTCAGCAGCTGACTCCAGAAAACTTTGATATGGTAGCTCGGGAGAATCAGGGATTGATCAATCCTTTTGACGCTAACAACCGTGCAATATATTCAAGGCTTGCTTTGACCAAGAGGTTGATGCCACAGTTTGGAAGATTTGGCAAGACCAGTGTCACTGTTGATGTAGCTAAGCCAACTACCGTAAACCTTAGCAACGACCTATACACACGAACTGGCAACATTAGGCCAGAGGCCAAGTTCCCTACAGCATGGGCACAGATAGTTAACCAGGATGCTGATGTAATGAGAGTGGCAGAAAATCTGTCATTTCAGTTCGATGGCAAGCCAATTACCGGAAGACGTGTTGGTGATAGGGCTCAGGGACAGATCATCAAGGATAACGGCAAGAGAGCAACTGTAGTCGCAAGACCAGAGGAGCCAGGTTCTGTTTATATCGTGGAGCTTGACAGTGATGGAGAACCTACAGATGTAGTTACAAAGCTTGCAGGACAGCAGGCGATTGACTATGGGTCAAAGATATCTTCCGCCAACGGATCAGATATCAAGACATTCAATAAACTATTCCCATCTGCTATGAAAACGGTAGTGACTATGAGCGATGCCGAAAGGGCAAATGTTGATGCGGATGTTGATAGGGCTTCTTCTATCGAAGAGGGTAAAGCTCTGTTGGGTAGGGTGCCTCAGATCAGAGTAATGGGTGAAAATGAGACTATTACTGCTAATAATGCACTAGTAAATCTCAATGGTAAGGAAGTTCGGATCAAGTCGATATTTAGAGAGGACACTCCTTTTTATCGGAACAGCCCGATTAGGGTTACCCTCTCAAATGGTACTGTTCTAAAATACACAGACAGAGACGCATTCGTAAAAGACTTGATAAATTCAAACAAATAATTCATGCTGGATCCTATACGAGAGTTAATTGCAAAACGTAAGTCAGCTAAGAGTAAAATTGCAGCGCAACAGGTACCTATGACATCTGTTATGGCTCCTGTATTTGTTCCTAACCAACAGGACCAGTTAATCAACAGTCAGTTTGAGCTTCAAAGTATAGACGATGAAATCAAGAAGCTTGGCTACGATCCAAATAAGGCCGAAGAGTTGATTGGTGATTTGCCAATAAATATACCCACTGATATTATATCTGACATTCTCAACAATAAGGACCCTCTTGAACAGAAAAGAAAGAAGGGTGCTGCCACCTGGCAGGGAATTGTCTATAACTCAATCAATGATTTACCGGACGAACAACTAAAGCAGCAGAGGTTATCGGAATATGACAACCTATCTATGGCGTATAAAAAAAACCCTGGCCGTGTTAGTTATGATGCAAACTTTAACGCAATCCGTGCGGCAAAAGATTTTATCTACGCAAACGTAACAGGAGAGGATAGAGAGAAAGCTTTAAAAGGTTTAATGGCCGATGCCCCGTATGGTTTGGCTAAAACCTTGTTGCAAGATATAGAAGCTCAGAACAGATGGAAGAGTTCTGGACTGAACCAATTGCAAGGGTTGGCTCTGGACTATAAAAAAATATTCGAGCCTAATGGTGAAGAGTATGAGAAAACTATAACGGAAAAATTTCCTAGAGCGGATGCGCAATCAGAACAGAGAATTAGGTTGGCAAAGTTAGAAAGTGAGGGTATTAACATACTTGGAGAGGAAATTGATTTTCTTTTGGGTCAGATCGGGGGGAAGGTTAAAGAAGCAGATGAATACTATAATGCTAATCAACCTAAGCTACAAGAACTAGGAAAAAAGATAAAGCAGGATGCAAATATATCCCCAGAGATGAAATCCAGGTTGCAGGATTTTCAGCGTGAATACGAAGACACTAAGCTTGGCTTTACTCTAAATCCAGATGGCACCAGAGGTGGTGTAGGTATTTACACGCTTGATGGTCTACAGGAAAAGATAAACAATAAGGCAGCTACATCCTTAGAGGTTAAGGAATATAATAAGATCGCCACAAACTTGAACGATATTGCCTCAAGGTATCAGAAAGAATTTGCACAATACAATGAAAAGCTAGGCGGTCGGAATACGTCAATAAAGGAATACAATCAAATTGTCAACAACATACAGCAGTCTTATGGCAATATAAAGGACTACAAGAATTTGTCTGCCTGGACTGACTATATGGTTAAATTGAAAAATAGCCAAACTCAAAGATTCCCAGAGTATAGACAGATACACATGGAGGAATTGCTCCAAGATGTTGTTGGTGCTAACCTTGGAACAGGCAAAAGGTTTTTATTTAACCTGGCTAATGAGACCGGTGGTGCAGTTGCTAATGATTTGAATAAGTTATACAACAACCTTTTCTACGATGGTAAAGAGTTGATTGAGGCAGACATGGCTGATGCTTACAGAAGCAGGGTTGAAGATGTTATGATGAACTATGAGGCCAAAGACCAGGCACTAATAGAGAAATCTGTAATACCGGTAGTAGGTAAGCAAACCAGTGACAAGCTTGCTGCTATAGATGCAAGTAATGCAACTGATGAAGAAAAGTACCAGCAGAGATACCAGGTAATAAAAGAAGGTTTTGAAAGCAAAGATGTTACATACGCAGCTAATCCAAGGGCTGGTAAAATAAATCTCACAGCAGCATCAATTGTAAATACAGGGTCGCAAACGTCAGCACAACTGCTAGGTCAGTTGTTCTTAGCCTACACTACTGGTGGTTTGGGTAACGTATCAAAAGCTAAGCAGTTGTCTACTTTGTTCAACACCACATTCATCCAGAATTTCGGAAGGATCTACGATCAGTCTATAAAAGAAGGCAGGGCAAAACCATTCCAGTACTCAGTAACACAGACAGCTGTTGAAGCCCTGTCAGAATTGCCATTTAATAATCTGGCGATGGTTAAGAAACTCATGCCCTCTGCAAGAAAGCTTGTAAGCAATCTTACTGAAGCGCAATGGAAGGGTTTAGTGTCTAAGAAGGTGCCAACCATCATAGGTCGTGAAACTGTGCAAGCATTAGAAGCTCTGGCAATTGAAGGTGGCCTCGAAGAAGGTCTTGCTGCTGTAGGCGGTAATGTGGCAGACATATTTATGTATGGCGATAAAAACAAAAAAGTATTTGATAATGTAGAGAATGATATGCTAGCAGGAATTGTTGGTTTTGCACCAATGTCTGCACTAGGTCTTGGAATGAAATACAGGACAGCCAGCATGGGTGATAAGCTTATGATGTACCATGCCGGTTATAAGGCAGACAATATCATCAAGGCTATCAATCAGCAACTGGCTGATGGTACTATCAGTCAGCAGGAAGCAACTGAGCGTATTG
>Ga0194118_10004698_pt1 | contig 14722 bp, 12 predicted proteins | sample TA2MahsurfametaG_2_FD_148662 | JGI IMG/M metagenome (GOLD analysis project Ga0194118, IMG submission 148662) | Freshwater microbial communities from Lake Tanganyika, Tanzania - TA2015013 Mahale N5 surface | ecosystem: Environmental > Aquatic > Freshwater > Lake | place: Tanzania: Lake...
ACCAGACCAGCGCCGATAACGGAGCGTTTGTGTTCTCAGCCGCGAGATGAAGTTCGATCCCCAAGAGAGGGGCGAGCGCGGCGAGGCCAGAGGTGAAACTAAGCATCTCCTAAGCCTAGGCGAGCGGAAGGTCTTCTGCCTCGCGGGAAGAATTTCGCTATCTTCGTGGTTTGACCTGCTACATCGAGTTTGTCTCAAGAGTTATCTAGCGAGGTTCTTGTAAGGAATCTCATAGGGAGGGAATCAATGGCTGGCTTCGGTTTTACCCCGCCTGATGAACCAATTGATCCCAATCAAAATCCAAATCAGAACCCAAATCCTTTTGGAAACTTCGGTGATGTCTTTCAGCAATTCTCATCTATGGGACTTAATCTCCAAGGTTTGATGTCCGCTCTCTCCGGACAGAAGTCTCCAGCATCACTTTCTCGCGAAATGATCAGGGATATCTCAAAGAAGTTTCTCTCCGCCCATGGCGAACTTGCACTCTCGATTGCAGATTTAACAGCAACCCAAGAATCGATGAATATCGCAGACTTATGGCTCAATGAGGCAACGATCTTCCCGCCCCTTCCGATGAGCGATAACTGTGCCTTAAGTAGGAGAGATTGGATTGATTCGACTTTAAATGGTTGGGAAGAAATCGCTCGCCCACTTGTGGAGGGAATGAGCGATGCGATGGCTGGGATGTTAAAAGATAATCTCGGCGATAATGGGATTTCCCTGGATCAGTTAGGAATGGATCCGTCGGGTATGAATCAGTTCGGCATGAATCTAGCCGGAGCACAGATCCCCCAATCACTCCTTGCAACAATCATGGGAACATTTATGAGTTCGCTAATCAGCACCCAACTTGGCCAGACCATCGGAAATCTCTCCACAACTGTGACTGGCGCAAATGATGTTGCGCTACCTCTCTCTAAAGAGATTCGCCCAGCATTCATCCCACAGAATGCGGCGAATTGGGGCTCAGGTTTAGGTATCGATGAAGGTGAAGTTCGCATTTATCTGGCGTTAAGAGAGTTGGCTGCAGCTCGATTATTTGTGAGCGCTCCCTGGCTCCGCGAATATATTAAGAACGCGATTGCTTCTTACGGCAAGGGAATCCGCGTAGATATAACTGCGATCACTGAACAAGCTCAAGAAGCGATGAGCTCAGGTGAATTAGATCCAGCAAATCCAGAATCGCTGACACTTGCCCTCTCCGGTGGAATGTTTACGCCGGAAGAGACTCCCACCCAGAAGGCTGCGCTGGAAAATCTTGAGACAGTTCTTGCGCTAATTGATGGTTGGATCGACTCAGTTGTAACGCTTGCTGCTAAGAATCGCTTGCCCTCACTGGTTCAACTTCGCGAGTCACAACAGCGCCGCCGCGCCACAAAGTCGCCAACCCAAGAGCTCTTTGCAACGCTCGTTGGATTGGAAGTCTCGCCTCGTCGAACAAGAGAGGCGATTGCATTCTGGGAGAAGATCGTTGAACTAAGAGATGTGAAGAGTCGAGATGAGATTTGGGATGAGTCATTCTTACTTCCCCGGGCCGATCAATTGGGCGATGCTGAAGATTTCCTGAAGAGCCGGACCGTGCCTGATGATCTATCTGGCTTGATCTAGCTAAGTAGCTCTCAGCAACTATCTCTAGAACCTCAGAAATAAAGAGCGAAGTCCCCGGGCGCACAATTCATTATCTGCCTTCCCCTTGCAGATACTGAACGGTTATCCGAGGACTTCGTACGCGCAAAGTACGACATCGGCGAGCATGAAGGCAACTCTCCCGCACAGATTGATACTCTTAAATTACTGACGGTGAGGCGGGTGTGTGGATAACTTCATTCAAGAAGAGATCTTCGAGGCTAACCTCCCGGCCGTGCGCGCCCAAGCTTCTAAACCAACTAGCGAGGTAAGGATTCCTCCTACCGAAATCGCAGGCGGGGCAGAGGTTCGAGTTATTAAGAGCTCAAGGCGGCGTAGGTCCATTAGCGCTTACCGTGAACATGGCGCGATAGTTATCCAAGTCCCAGCGCGACTCTCTAACTCAAAGATTCAAGAGGTCATACCAGAAATGGTCGAGAAGATTCTCTCGCGGGAAGCGCGCGAGAAGATGAGCGATAAGGCTCTCTTTGATCGCGCCTTGGAACTTTTCAATCAATACCTCCCGGAGTTTCGGGTTCGGCCGGTGAGCGTGGTCTGGCGGAGCATGAATGAGCGTTGGGGTTCTTGCACAACTCTCGATCGAACGATCCGTATCTCAGATCGTCTCAATGGCGCCCCTTCCTATGTTGTTGACTACCTCTTGCTCCATGAGTTAATCCATCTTGAGATTCCTGACCATGGGGGCGAATTTGAAAAGCTCCTCGCAAGGTTTGAAGAGAGCGAGATGGCAAACGCCTACCTCGATGGCTATGAGGCAGGAACTCGGGGCTAGCGCTTAATCTATTCGGGCAAAACCTCTCCCGATTTACCCACTTCTCCCAGAGTCTCCCCAATTTGAGCGTGGCGGGGGAAGGAAACGCCCCGCCTGAGCGTGAATTGCGAGGGTTTGAGCGTGGCGCGGGGGTATGGTGAGGGCATTCGCAGGCAGAAGAACCTGTGAGGATCGGAGGAAAGAATGGCTGAAACATATAAGGGTGAGGCCTACTGCGTTAAATGCAAAGAGAAGCGTCAGTTCGAAGGATTCGTGAACGTTTCTGACTCTGGTCGTCGTATGGCGAAGGGCAAGTGCCCTGTGTGCGGCACCACGGTCAATCGCATTTTAGGCAAAGCCTAAAAAATAAGCATTGCAGGCAAAGCCTAAAAGTACCCATAAGGAGTAAGGGGGCGGGGCGCTACGGCGCCCCGTTTCTCTTTTCTCGGGGCAAGTTCAGCTCACTCGTCCCACCTAACATCGGCAAGCCCCCTGAGTACTCACCGCGCATCTATCAACAACCCTGATCAATATTCATAGAAGCATCGGTAGGCGGGGCGCATTATTCGCGCCATGTCAAAGCCATCTAGCTCCAAAATTTCCGAGCTAAAAATCCATTCTCGAAAAACTGCGCCAAGGCTGAAGTCAGGCATCCGTTATTGGCGAAGCGACATTACCCGCCAACTTCATATCGGCTCACGTTTCTCAAACTTCCTGCTACCTAACCAGATTGGCTCAATAGAACTCGAGCCGGCATTAGCTTCACTCGCAGATGGAAAGCTTCAAAACTCCTCAAACGTACAAGACTTAATCTCAGTCCTTATCGACCTCTCGCTAATTGATTTAGAAGAGACCGAGATCAATTACCGATATGGCAATGAGGAGAGTCGGAATATCGCTGCATCAATTAGACGAAGCGTCGCCCAAGAGAGTTTTCTCTCCCGGATAAAGATTGAAGCAGATGGAATCACTCGCACACCAAAACTCAAAGATGGTGGAGTCCGGAAGGTATTAGAACGGAGAGAGTTTGCCATTGCGATTTACGGATCGGGGCGAATCGCATTTGCGCTACTTGGAACCTTGATTGCGGCTGGGTTTGATCTCGCCGAGATTGCCGAAAATGTTGAAGTGCTTGGAAAAGATGTAATCGGCGGTTGTGTAAGCAAAAAGGACATTGGCTTGGTGGCGCGACTGAAAAAGAATGAACTTCTAAGTGAATCCTCGCTTTATCCAGAACCGCTAAAAGTTTTGAAGGGTGCTGATCTAATAATCTCCATCGGAAGACCACTTCCCGAAGTACAACTAACGTGGAATCGAGAGCGAATCCCCCAACTGTTTATTGATTTTGATAGCTCTGGGGAGGCTCGAATTGGTCCATATGTAGAACCTGGGTCGAGCGCTTGCTACAACTGTGTAAATCTCGCAGAAAGTGAAGGCGGCATACCCTCGCTAAGCACGCTTAAGGGATCTCTTCCAAAGCATGATTTAGATGTAACAGCTGCGTTGGCGACTTTCTGTGCCGGGACTTTGGCCCTCGCCGTAACCCAGATCGCCGATACCGGTAAATCTGATTTATATGAGAAGAGCGCGCTCTATTCGACCTTGAATTACCTTGAGCCGCAAATCACATCTTGGGAGCGCAGTCCGCGCTGTGGATGTAACTGGAATTAGCTCGCTCGCGCCGCAATAAAGAGCGCTTCAACTCGCGCCGCCTCACTGTCTCCAAGAGAATTCCACCGTGGCAAATGAGATCCCGCGCAAAACAAGTACTCGCAGCGCCAAGTTAGCGAGTATTCCTTTAGCTGTTGCTGGCCGTGGCGCGCTGGGATTTGGAAAACAATTAATTGGCCAATCCCCACAATTTGCCTTTGCCGATCTGCAAGAGAAAACCGCTGAACAAGTATTTAAGGTTCTTGGTGAACTTAAGGGTGGCGCAATGAAGTTTGGTCAGGCGCTCTCTGTTTTCGAAGCAGCTCTCCCAGAAGAAATTGCGAAGCCTTATCGCGAGACCCTAGTTAAACTGCAAGAGGCTGCGCCACCACTTCCAGCTCGAGTTGTACATAAAGTTCTCGCCAAAGAGTTAGGTGAAGATTGGCGCGATAACTTCGCTGAGTTCGAAGATAAGCCAGCTGCCTCGGCATCGATCGGACAAGTTCATAAGGGACGATGGAAAGATGGTCGCCCAGTTGCGGTAAAGATCCAATATCCCGGCGCTGCTGATGCTTTGATCTCAGATCTAAATCAAATCGAACGCTTCTCGAAGATATTCCAACTCTTCATGCCCGGCCTTGAGATGAAGCCGCTCCTTGAAGAGCTTAAAGCGCGGATCATTGAAGAGGTTGATTATCAATTCGAAGCCGAGGCACAAAAGACTTGCTGGGATGCTTATGAAAACGATCCAGATATCGCTATACCTAAAGTTGTCTTTGCAACCGACAAAGTTCTAGTAAGTGAGTGGTTAGAGGGAACACCGCTCGCTCGAGTAATCGCAGAAGGCAACCAAGAAGAGCGGAATAACGCGGGTATAAAGCTGGCGCGATTCCATTTCACTGCGCCAATGCGCGCCGGGTTACTTCACGCCGATCCTCATCCCGGAAACTTCCGCATCCTTGCCGATGGCCGCCTTGGCGTTCTTGATTTCGGTGCATGTAATCGTCTGCCCAATGGATTCCCGGAGCCATTTAAGAATCTGCTCCGTAACGCGCTCGAAGGTGATGCGCTCGCGCTCTACAACGGATTTAAAGAAGATGGATTCATACTCCCAGAAGTAGATGTTGACCCACAGTTAGTGCTGGATTACTTGCTTCCGCTCGTTGAACCGCTCCGCACTCCATATTTCGAATACACCCGCGAGTGGCTCCGCGAACAGAGCGTCCGCGTTGGCGATCCGAGAAATCCAACTGCGAAGATTGGTTTCCAGTTAAATCTTCCCGCGGAATATGTATTAATCCATCGCGTGACTCTTGGCACCACCGGAATTTTCTGCCAGCTCCGCGCTCAAGGAAACTTCCGCGATGAGGCGCTCTCCTGGTTTCCTGAGATTGCGCCTTCACGCCTTCGCTAATTCTTCACTTAATCACGAGTTACGCGAATCTTGTCGAACGTTCCACTCTCAAGGACTTGAATTGTCATTCCTTCAACCGTGACTTTGTCGCCTTCGTATAGCAAGGGATCTGGGAAAGGTTGAGCTTGGCATGGATAAGCGAGACTCGAAGCAGTTCTGCCCTTTGGAATTGCAGGAGTTAAGAAGTTCTCGCCGTGACCTAAAGTTGCATCGTATGTATAAACGAGCACGCCATTTCTATCGCTCGGCCCACAGGAAAACTTTGTAACTCGTCGAGATTCAATGAGAACCGCTTTTGTGCCAGATACTGGAATTACGGCGAATTTCATCCCGGGTTCGGCATTACTAAGGGGAACCAAAGTTATCTCGAAGCCAGCCCAGCTTGCAGTGCTTGTTGAGGAGCTTGACGTGGCACTTGATGGGCTTGGCGAAGGAGTTACATTTCCGGGGGTCGATACATTGTTTTTTGACCAGCGAAGTTGGCTCTGAATATTCAAACACCAAAATTCTCCAAAGGAGTTTCGAATGATTTCATTTTCCTTGTAGCAACTCTTGTTGCTTAAGTCGCTTGAAGTGTCCGTCGACGTGGATTGCGGAAGTGGACTTGTAAATTCTTTGCAGAACACTTTCTCATCAGGTAGCCAGGCTGCTATGAAGCGAAGCCATCCGCTCAGTTCTCTGCTCATCGCATCTTGATTTCCCATTAGATCCAGAGGGTGAAAGAGGCTAGGTTCGCCTCTCGAAACACCAATGTGCGGTAATCCCATTGCATGGCCAAATTCGTGGGCCCAGTATGACCAATATTGCCTTCCGGGTTGATCAAAGAAGCGTCCCGGTATTGAGAATGAAGCTACCGCGCCTTCGCTTGTAACCATTTCCTTTACATCTTTGTCCCAAGGAAAACCTTGTGAAGTCTCATTTAGAAATGTTTGGCCTTTGGGAAGAATGAAGTTAACCGTCTGAACGCCCGTAAAGTTGAACACGGGATCAGCTGAAGTCATTGCATCTTTCCAGAGTTTGATTCCATTTGGCTCGCGATCGAGGTTATTGGAGTTTTGAATTTTGTATTCCGTCGAGGGGCGAGGTAGGCGCACCCAACTATTTTGAACAATCCATTCAATCTTGAACTTGCCTTCGCTAACTGTGCTGTACCAATCAGTAAGTAACTTCATCTGTTCATCTACTCGTACACGAAAATTTGACTCACCAGGAAGATCTTGGAAGTCAATCGGAATTAAGGCCCACTTGACCGTGCCATCTTTCGGAGTTAAAGAATTCCATACCGGAAAACCAGCACCGGTCATACCTCGAGAATTACTTGCCTCTTTGATCTTGCACTTTTCGACATTGTCGCTAGAAATCGACGGTGGCTGGTAGGTCACTTTCTTCACTGTCGTAGCGGGCTTTCCCGCAGCATCTGAAGAGGACTTAGATGTTGTCCCTTTGCTCCAAACTAATTTCTTACCGCTCTTTGTACAGGTGAACTTCTTTCCTTGATAATTCTTAGTTGCTCCAACTTTAGGACAAATTGCACCAGTCTTCGGTGGGTTAGCGGCTTGAACGGGAGCCGCAGAAAAGATGAGAGATATAACAATTCCAGGGATTAATCTCTTCACGAGGCGAGAGGGTAACCAAATCCGGTTACCCTTCATAGCACCCTCTAGAAACTAAGCCCCGATCAATTCGCGATTTAAACGTGGTCGACCTGGCATCCGCTTTGCGGCGATAACCTGGCCATCTTCGAAGAGCTCGCCACCCCAAACGCCACAAGGCTCTTCGCGCGATAACGCGCCTTGCAAGCACTCGCGCTTTACGGGGCAACCACCGCATAGGGATTTGGCATAGGCGATTTCTTCGCTCTTCTCCGAGAAGAAAACTTCTGGATTGGAGTTATGGCATGGCAGGGTAAATGCATTCTCATCACCGTAAATTCCAGTGACTGCATCCAAACCGATCTTGGCATCTTCGCCCTCGGCCCAACCTGGTACCAATAGTTCGCTGAAGAGAACTGTCATCGTTCTCACCTTTGCCTTCCCTTTTTCATTTCTTTCTATTACTTGGTTTCCTGAATTCGCATGGGACTTACCCCATGCGATCTATTGAGATAAAGAAAAGGGGGCCTGAATCCTTTTGGATTCGAGGCCCCTGGCTTCTCTATCTCGAGATTTACTCGATAGAGCTCCAGGTGCCGAATCCATCGGCTGTCTTCTTGGTTGCAAAATAGAAGTTGTAACCAGAGACTGCTGACCAATGGGTAGCCCAACGGCGATGAGCGCGCTTGGCGTTCATCGTGAGTTGAGTACTCGTGGTCTGCATCCGGCAAGGGTAAAGCACCGAAAAGAGTGCTCGCAACCGAGTTATCCGATACTTTGATTTAGGCGCTTACGAGCCCTGCTTCACGCAGGAACGGGCTCGGCTCGCCCGCATAGGAGATGGAAAGCGAGCGTTTGGCGCGGGTGATGCCCACATAAAAGAGGCGACGCTCCTCCTCGATCGGTGCAGATGCCCACGGCAGGTTTGAGGCAGAAGCGCCTGCAATAAAGACCCAATCCCACTCAAGACCCTTTGCGCCATGAAGCGTCGCCAGAGTTACACCGGGAAGTGCCGGTGGATTGTTCTGTTCGGCGCGATCTTCAAGTTCACGTAAGAAAGCGCGCATCGAATCAATGCCATCGCTAGAAAGTTCATAGGCAAGTTGGATGAGCGCACGCGCGAATTTGTCGTTCTCGCCAAATTGTTTCAGCAGATCCCTAAGCTCACTAAGCCAATCTCCCTTTGGATCTGAGAGAACTGAACCGCTACGTATTGCAGCGACCATTTCACGGACAGCGCCGCGCTCAAAGAATCGCTCAGCAGTTCTGATCTGGTTTTCGACTCCTGCCAAGTTAAGTGCATCTTCAATCGCCTCAAGTTGAGCATTAGTTCTTGCCAAAATTGCGATAGCTTGTGGATTGATTCCACTCTTTATCGTCTCGCTAACTTTTTCAGCGATAGATATCAATTCGGCAGATTCACTTGTAAACGCCGAGCTCTTCGGAAGTTCACCATGGCTATTCACTGCATCGAGATCATGCCCTAACTCACCACTTCGCAGGATCGTATTTGCGAGGTTGATGATTTCTGGAGTTGATCGATATCCAGCGCTCAACCGGATTACTTCAGCATCGGGATATTTTTTTGTGAAATTGAGTAAGAAAGCTGGAGTAGCGCCAGCGAAGGAATAGATAGTTTGGGCTGGATCTCCAACAACGCAGATATCCTCACGTTTACCTAACCATAAATCTAGGAGTCGTTGTTGCAGCGGTGAGACATCTTGATACTCATCGACTGTGAAGTAACGATATTGATCGCGCACCCGCTCTCGAATCTCGCGCTCTTCCTCAAGCATTCCAACTGTAAGTAAGAGAACATCCTCAAAATCAATCGCTCGCTCTTGTTTCTTAAGGATCTCATAGGCCTCATAAACGCGGGCTATATCTGGAGCACCAAGGCGTGCGGCAGAACTCTTTGATTGAGTTTTTGCGGGCAGGCGACGTTGACCTTCCTCTACGCTCTTTGCATATTCATCACTGGGAATCTGCATAACTTTTGCCCACTCGATTTCACCTGAGATATCGCGGAGCAAGCTCGGGCTCTTTGTTACCGAGACTCCGGCGCGGTCGAGCGCTTCCCCAAGAAATCCGCTCTTACTCGTCAACAGAGATGGAAAACGACCACCAAGGGCTTGGGGCCAGAAATACATAAGTTGCTTGAGCGCTGCCGCGTGGAAAGTACGCGCTGCGATATTTGGAACGCCGAGCGTTCGAAGCCTGGAGCGCATCTCACCAGCAGCCCGAGCGGTAAAAGTTAAGGCCAAGATTCGATTTGCATCCACCACGCCTATATCAACCGCATATGCCAAACGATGAGTTATCGCTCGGGTTTTTCCAGTACCAGCTCCAGCAATTACACATACTGGACCACGGACCGCAGTTGCTACTGCGCGCTGCTCATCATCAAGAGATGAAAGTATCTCTTCAGCTAGTTGCGCCATGTCTCAGAACCAACCAAATCTTTTCTAGCATCAACTCCATACCAAGCTTCAATCATTGCCCGCGCCACTGAAATTCTTGGCGGCAGAAGTAAATCTTGGGAGGCAACTTTTGATTTCAAATCATTTCTATCCAACCAAATAATCTCTTCAATCTCTTCCCCATCAGCTTTCACCGACTCCGGATTAGAGATTGTCGCTTCAAAAGCAATCATTAGCGAGGCGGGGAAGGGCCAGGGCTGGGAGCCTAGATAGCGCATGTTTTCAACGGTTCCCCCGCACTCTTCGGCTACCTCTCGCAAGACCGTGCTCTCAAAAGACTCTCCTGGCTCGACAAATCCGGCAAATGTTGAGAATCGCTTTGCCGGCCAGACTTTCTGGCGACCTAGAAGAATTCGATCTGCATTATCTTTAACTAAAACAATAACCGCTGGATCAGTTCGTGGATGATGGTCACTCTCACAAGCTTCACATTTTCGAACTGCGCCACCCATCGTGGAGTTAGTTTGAGCGCCACACTTTGCGCATCTTCTATGGGCGTCATGCCATTGCGCGATAGCGAGAGCATGGACAGCGGCGCCAATTTCAAGTGGGTTGAGTGATTTTCCAACCGTTCGCAGCGATTCGTACTCACTTGGGAACTCAGCAATCTCAGTACTTTGATGGAGTACAAAGTATGGGGTTCCAGATTTATCTAAGCCGAGGAAATAACGCTCGGCCTCCTTCTCACTTGCAGTAATTGAGTTACTTGTTAAAAACTCAAGGGAGCCACCAGCGCATCTGAAGCGATCACCTAATAGCTCGATTATCTTCGCTCGCTGCCACATCTCATCGAGTGCTGCTTGGTCGCCCCTTAGGTGCGCAGCCCGATCCAATTCACTTCTCGACAATGGAAGTGCGAGTGGAAGGGCTATTTGCGGTGAATTGGCGAGCACGGGGCGACCTTACTAGGAGCGCGGACTAGCCTTAATGGCATGGGAATTGGAGTAAGTGGAGCGGGTAATGGTGCTGCACAGGCGCAATCCGGCTTCACTCTCACTTCGTGGAACCTCTTACATGGAATGGCCATTCCGCCAACATCCGGTGCAACGCTACATGGAGCGCTAGAGAAGTTAACGGCTGATATCTCAAGTGATGTAATTGCAATCCAAGAGGTTGATGTCCACCAGACCCGCTCCGGAAATGGCAATCAGGTAAGGGAAATTGCCGAGTTGATTGGGGCGAAATATTGGGCTTTTGCACCATCGATGTATGGAACGCCCGGCGAGAAGTGGCATGGCGTAATTGAAGAAATTGTCTTTGATGACTCAACTCCAATTCCACCAGATGCGATGTATGGAATTGGGATTGTTTCAAAAGTTCCAGTGCGGCGATGGCACCGAATCAATCTTGGAAAAGCTCCCCTTGGATTGCCGCTACTTGTGGCCGGTGAAAAACGCCCGCAATTTATCTATGTATCTGATGAACCTCGATCTGCGCTCGTTGCCGAGTTAGAGAATGGAATCTCGGTAACAACTACTCACCTCTCATTTGTACCGCTAAAAAATCTCTTACAATTAAGAAAGATTGCCAAGTGGGTAGAACAACTTCCTGGAATTCATATCATGACTGGAGATTTCAATCTTCCTTGGGGGCTCGCGCCTAAGATCTCCGGTTGGCGCGATCTAGTAGTTGGACCTACCTATCCTTCTTGGAAGCCATCAATTGAGTTTGATTACATCATGAGTAAAGAGCTCAGAGTCGAAGATGTAATAGCCAAGATCCATAGCCACTATGGAATCAGCGACCACTTAGCTTCAAGCGTCACTATCCGTTAGCAGCACAGAGCAAAGTAGTTCTAACTAGGCAACATTTGATTTACGGCTAAGCGCGACTTTATGGGAGTTAAAGGCTTTAAGTAACTCACTCCGCTTTCCATCAGGCATCGCAAAGGTCGCAGCATATGCAGACCAGGCATTTAACTTCCCAAGATCATCGCAGGCCATCAAGCGAGTAATCAGCTCTTCCCAATCCCCTTTATCCATAGGCTTTTTCACCGGTGCTTTTGAGGGCTGATTTCGCGCAGCTTTAGACATCTCTTCCCGACTTGGGCGCTTTCCCTTCGCAGCAAAACCGAGATTGGCTAGGCAGCGTCCGATACTTGAGGTCTCACAGTTCTCACTCGCATTTGAGCGATTAACCGGTGAAGTTCCTTCAATCTCAGTAGCAAAGCCGGTGGCTTGTGGCCGGATGTCATCAAGGTTTGTGTAGGCCTCAGTCCGACAGATCCATTCAACTCTTCCATCGGGTCGCTCGGTCCGCTCAAGGTTAGTAAGCAACCGCCCATTCGGGTATTTGGCCCAAAAAGAACGGATGCGATTCTCGACTGGTTCGTAATCATTTAAATTGAAGTAACTCATCTATTGGCCCACCGCCATCAATAACTCTTCAGACATAACTTCAGATGGACTCAACGCGCCAGCACGGAAAGCGCCAAGTAGCGCCTCGCGGCCGCCATCTTTAAAACGCGTCGCAATATATGGATCACGAGTGTTGAAGTGGATGAAATCCAAGACTTCACCAGTTCGCGGATAGATAGCTTTTCCATCCACATTCTCCACAGAGTCGAGGATGTGCTTGCGGAATGAATCGCGCACGCTCTCAACAATCTCGTACTCCCAATTACTCTTCACCCATTCAACGAGGGCTTTCTCGCTCAATACCTCAGCAGAGTTCTTCGGATGTATTAGCGAGACCTTCGCAATCTCCTCGCCTTCAAGTACGGCCTTTGCTGCATCAGCGCCAACCTCTTCAAGAGCGGCGGCAAACTCGCGGCGCAATCGATCCTTCGCTTCTTTCGCGGCGTCGGCGATCAGAGTGATGGCGGAGAGTTGGAATGCCAGTTCTCGTAGGTTCATGGGTGGTGCCTCCTGCTTCTTTTCGATAGCCGGAGTACACAACCCACCACTGACAAAGTGCGAAAAAGCCGTGATTTATCGGCGTTTTCCGCGGTTCTAGATAGTTAGCCCTCTTGGTTCGCCTTCTTGGCCTTGGAGGTAAGCCGGGAGCGCTCATTCTGGTCAAGAACCACTTTTCGAATGCGCACATTTATCGGCGTTACTTCAACGCACTCATCTTCGCGGCAATACTCAAGAGCTTGTTCCAGGTTCAAGATCTTTGGTGGAATCAGACGTTCATTCTCATCTGATCCAGCAGCGCGCATATTGGTTAGCTTCTTTTCGCGGACGATATTCACATCCATATCTTCTGGACGTGAATTCTCGCCAATCACCATTCCCTCATAAACATCCGAGCCGACTTCAGAGAAAATCGTGCCGCGCTCTTGTAGCGCAAAAATCGCATACGAAGTTGCAGTACCGGAACGATCAGAGACGAGCGAGCCGGTTGGACGCGTCCTAAGCTCGCCACTCCAAGGTTCGTAGCCATCAAAGACATGGTGCAATAACCCGGTTCCACGAGTTTCGGTAAGGAATTCCGTTCTAAATCCAATCAATCCTCGAGATGGAACCTTGAAATCCATTCGAATCCAACCAGTTCCATGATTGACCATCTGTTCCATGCGACCTTTGCGAAGCGCCATGAGTTGGGTAATCACACCGAGATAATCTTCCGGAGCATCAATTGTCAATCGCTCCATCGGCTCATGTAATTTGCCATCAATAGTTTTCGTTACGACTTGCGGCTTTCCGACCGTGAGCTCAAAACCTTCGCGACGCATCATTTCAACTAGAACTGCAAGTTGCAGTTCACCGCGGCCTTGGACCTCCCAAGTATCGGGGCGTTCGGTATTTAGAACACGCAGTGAAACATTTCCAACCAACTCTGCATCTAGTCGATTTTTCACTAACCGCGCCGTTAACTTCTTTCCAACCCGGCCAGCAAGAGGCGAGGTATTGATGCCAATAGTCATTGAAATACTTGGTTCATCTACGGTAATCAACGGAAGTGCATGCGAATTTTCGGCATCTGCGAGGGTCTCACCGAGAGTGATCGTCTCGATACCGGCCACAGCGATGATGTCTCCAGGGCCAGCCTCGGTAACCGGAACTCGCTCCAAGCCTTCAGTCATCATCAGCTCAGAGATCTTTACCCTCTCTTGGCTTCCATCGGTCTTAAGCCAAGCAACGGTCTGGCCTTTCTTGATGGCTCCTTCATGAACGCGACAGAGCGCAAGGCGACCTAGATAAGGAGATGAATCCAAGTTTGTTACATGCGCCTGTAGTGGCGCGCCTTCGTGATACTTCGGCGCTGGAATCGTCTTGAAGATGACATCAAATAGCACATCAAGATTCTCTGCATCAGGCATTCCACCATCAACAGGACGATTTAGTGATGCCCGCCCTGCCTTCGCAGAGGTGTAAACAATTGGAAAATCAATCTGATCTTCAGTGGCATCAAGATCTAGAAATAATCCATAAGCCTCATCGACAACCGCAGCGATTCGAGCATCTGGGCGATCAACTTTGTTGATAATCAGAATAACTGGAAGATTCTTTTGCAGAGCTTTACGGAGAACGAAACGAGTTTGTGGGAGTGGGCCTTCCGAGGCATCGACAAGAAGCGCTACGCCATCGACCATTTCTAACCCGCGCTCAACCTCGCCACCGAAATCTGCGTGGCCGGGAGTATCAATAATGTTAACGATTGATGAGCCGCGCTTTACTGCGGTGTTCTTAGCAAGAATTGTGATTCCCTTTTCCCGCTCAAGGTCCATCGAATCCATTACGCGATCTTGGGTTTCAGATTGTTCTTTGTGGGCAGCAAATGCACCGGATTGCCATAACATCGCATCAACTAGAGTTGTTTTGCCATGATCGACGTGGGCGATGATTGCAATATTGCGAAGATCAGCGCGCTCTTTCTCAGCGAGGCCAGCTAAATGTGGCGATTTTGAATGGTTTCTAGACATTGAACCGGAACTCTACGACATCGCCATCTTGCATTACGTAATCCTTACCTTCCATGCGGACTTTTCCGCGCGAACGAGCTTCGGTCATTGATCCTGCTGCTACCAAATCATCAAAGGAGATGATCTCCGCCTTGATGAAACCTTTTTGAAAGTCGGTGTGAATAACGCCAGCCGCCATCGGCGCAGTATCGCCCTTATGAATCGTCCAAGCCCGCGCCTCTTTTTCACCTGCAGTCAAATATGTTTGAAGTCCCAAAGTGTTAAAACCAACTCGGGCAAGGGTGCTAAGGCCGGGTTCATCCAACCCAATTGATTTCAAGA
>Ga0194118_10004705_pt1 | contig 14717 bp, 14 predicted proteins | sample TA2MahsurfametaG_2_FD_148662 | JGI IMG/M metagenome (GOLD analysis project Ga0194118, IMG submission 148662) | Freshwater microbial communities from Lake Tanganyika, Tanzania - TA2015013 Mahale N5 surface | ecosystem: Environmental > Aquatic > Freshwater > Lake | place: Tanzania: Lake...
TATATTTTTAAATTATTTATTTAGTATATATAAATGTCAATACGATTTGGAAATGGAAGTAGTTCAATGGGACAATTTTGGTATGGAAATACCACAAATTTTCCGGGATTTTTATATAAGAAAAATGTTGGAGTAGGTGGAAGACGCAGTACTAAATTTAATCCTGGTGGGAACACAACTTGTAATACATATCAAAATGTTAATAATAAATACAAACCTGGTCAAGGTGGAATAGGTGCGTCAAGTATCGCTAATAGAAGAGCCAAAAATAGATTAGCCACTGTTTGTAATAAAACTGGTGAAAATAATTGTTATCCTTGCTATATGACATTAGGTCAATATAATAGATTTCTATATAATCCAAATGGTTTTTATCCTTGTCCGGCTATACCGTCTTATTCTAAGCTTATACCAGAACCTACACCACCCGGACCTCCAGTTCCAAGTGCTCCAACTTTGAATTCGCTAACACCTACAAATGAACATCTAATTGTTAATTATACTGTTGGGTCAGATGGCGGATCGCCTATAACGGATATTGAATATTCAATAGATAATGGAGCTACATGGAGTAGTTCAGGTGAAACATCATCACAATTTGCAATTACTGGATTAACTAATGGTGTTTCTTATCCAATTCTTATAAGATCTAAAAATATATTTGGGACTAGTAATTCATCAAATTCTATTTCAGGGACACCAAATCCATATATTCAGACTTATTCAAATGTTGAAACTACATCATGGATTGCACCGACTGGTGTTACCTCAGTCGAATACCTTGTAGTGGGTGGTGGTGGTGGTAGTGGAGCGACACATGATGGTGGAAGTGCTGGTGGTGGAGGGGGGGGTATGGTTCTTACAGGAACTATCGCTGTTATTCCTGGAAATATATATTCAGTTGTCGTAGGTGATGGAGGTGCTGGAGGTATTGGGCTTCCATCTCCTTCAACACGAGAAACCGATGGAAGTCCTGGTAATAATTCTGAATTTGCTACTATTGTTGCATTAGGAGGTGGAGAGGGATATAGAAGTCGTAATAATGGAAGTGGAACAGGAGGACAAGGAGTATCTGACCCTAGCACCGCATCTATTGGAGGATATGGCGGTACTTTTAATAATGGTGGAGGTGGAGGTGGAGGTGATTCAGGAGCAGGTTCAAATGGTTTAACTGGTGCACCAAGAACTGGTGGCGCTGGTGGTTTAGGCACTACAAGCAGTATTTCGGGAGTATTACTAACATATGGTGTAGGAGGAAGTGGTGGAACCGCTCAAACAAATGACAATGCAGAAGCAGGTGGAGCTAATACAGGAAATGGAGCAAATGGTCCGGGAACACCGTTTAGTAGTCAAAGAAATGGAGCAAAGGGTGGTTCAGGAATTGTCATTATTAAATTTTAGATGACAAAATTTATAACTTATTTTTTACTATCTAAATATATAATTATTATATAGTAGATATTTAATAAATTTATTTAGACACGAAACCAGTCATGTGTCTTGAAGGTTGAATATAAACAGGTGTGGTTGAATTAATAACTGGTTGCTGAAGAGGATATCGTGGTCTATAATAATGATTATCATATTTTGCATTAGCATCATAGAATTGAACACCTCTTGGTGCATTATAAGAATAATTATAATTCGTTGTTGGTCTAAATCCGGCACTTACTGGAGTTTGTGCAGGGTTAATATTTAAGAAAACCATGTTATCGTAACTCTTTTTGACTTGGTTAGGATTTTGATTGCATTGAGTTGCATAATTATACCAATAATAACGAGTAACTCCCACGCTGGGTGATGTGCCACTTTTCATTGGTCCAGAAAATGTGTGTGCATCAATATTATTTACAATTGATTGTTTTAATCTCATAACTTTTGATCTACCAGCCATTTATATATATCCACTTTTAAAAAAGTGGAGCAAAAATAATATAATTTCACTTTTATAAAAAATGAAGCAAAATATAAGTATTCTAAATATTATTCACTTTTATAAAAAGCGGAGTAAAAATAATATAATTAAGTATTTGAATATATTTAATTATATAAAAACTAAATATAATTAAATGCCTCCTCTGAGAATCGAACTCAGGACCTTCAGTTTACAAGACTGACGCAATACCACTATGCTAAGAAGACTTTTATACCTATCCACCTTTCGGAAACGCCAGTCGCTTCGCTTAAAGGTGGATGGATATACGGCCGCCGGGAATCGAACCCGGGTCTAATGCTTGGAAGGCAGTCATTCTACCACTGAACCACAGCCGTAAAAAATTCTTCGACTGCTATAGGATTTGAACCTATGCGGGAATTTCCCAGAAGATTTCTAGTCTTCCACCTTAACCACTCGGTCAAACAGCCTTGGTGAAGAAGATGTAATATTTTGGTGGATGCTAATATCGTCATATTAAACATCACTTGTAATTTGCCTAATTTTATAAAGGGACACCCAATCAAATCATTAAAAATGAAAAAGTCAACAAAAAAAATAATAAATAAGGCGCTCAAACTCCTAACTTTACGACCAAAATCAAAAGGATCAACCTAAAAAGGGATCAACTTAAAATCAAGGTAAAAGGATAAACACAAGAATTAACTCAAGCATTTTACAGAGGACGCAATACCTTTAAACTTCTGAAATAATAAAAACCTAAAACAGGAAAAACCGATGCATCAAATTTTATAGAGGCAAATTACTTTGTCTGAAAACAAAGTTCATTCGGGAAAACACCTAATAAACATACAATCTGCGCGCAGAATATCTACTCTAAATTTGCACGTCTAACGAATGCTAAACCAAAAAGTGGAATACACCTAACTCCACCATATTAATCTAATATTTTGTCTTTAAGTTGTTTTAAAATTTAAATATATTTAATTTGTTTGTATAAATAAAATCTATTAAATTGAATTATAAAAACATAATCTATTTATAGTTCAATTTTATTATTTAAGAGTTTTGGGTGGATATTGGGTCAATGTATCCATTAAATGTTTTCCGCATCTAGTAAAAAATTGATGTAGTCCATGAGGATCTGCGCCCGTAATAATATCATCTGGAATATATGTTGCATTACCTTTTTTATAGCATAATAAAACTGGAATACCATTTACCATCTTCTTTGACTTTAAAAATGAATAAAAATCAAAGCATTGATCTACGTCGATATCCGCACAAACCACTTCTGGCGGAGATGATGCGAAGAAACCATGAACTGATTTTTCGATTAGCTTGCATGGTCCGCACCATAAAGCACCAAGTTTTATAATAATTAGACCTGGATTATGCTGTAAAAGAGTAAAAAACGCTTCTCTGTTGGCAATTTCACTAATTACTTGTTTTGACATAAATATTCATATTATAATAATTTCGGACTTTTAATTCAATTCTAAATTATTCGATACATTCAAACTTTTTGTCTATGACTATTTCTTTTGCTATCTTTTGAATAATTTTATCTTCTTTTTCTGCATCATTATCACCATGACCTCCCATAGCCTCTATTACTATTTTACTATATTGGTCTGAATATTTTGACTCACTAAAATTACAACCAGGATGTTCCTCTTTAAACTTTTTCAAAAGGTTTTGATTTTTAAATGCTACTTTCTTAATTACTTTGCGCATTTTATTTTTCTTTTCATCCTCTTTTTCCCATTTATCCTCATCTTTTATATAAATAATTTCACGCTTTTTGTCAGCACAATGAACTGGTCTTTTATGAACATCAAGTGCTTTAAGGTTCTTTACAATAATACTTGATATACCTTCAACAAAGCCAACCTTTCCAACATTTTCTAAATCAGATAATTGAAGTTTGAGAGAATCAACAAAATCAGTTATATTCATCGCATCTTTGCATGTTTCATTTAAGAAAAATTGCAAGTTAAATGTCTTATTGTGACTATTAATATTGTTATTAGCAATATTATTACCTTGCCCATTTTTAGCTAACTCCATAATAGTCTTATTCTGTTCAACCACTAAATTAGTTAATTCTTTATTCTGTTCTAATACGCTTAAAATTAATTCAGGTGTAATTTGACTGGATAAGTTTTGTGTATTGGTGGTGGGAATAATTTCTTCGTTAATTTCTTCTTCACATAGTTTTTTATGTTTCCATAATCCAACTCTTGATTTATATACTTTTTTACAATGCGAACATGTAAAATCTGTTTCGCTATCTGCACTTGATGTGGATAAATTTGTTAACTTCATATGTTTAGATGTTAATAAATGTTTTTCATAATCTTTTTTGATATTTGTTTTCAAGTCGCAAATTTCACAAATATATTTATATTTTTTATTGGGATTATTTGTTAACATTTTATATATAGTTAACAAATTTTTCCTAAATTAAAATTTTGAAATAAAATATTTAGGAAATAATATTTTTAAATTTTTAATTTTTTGGGATTTTGAGGGAAGGTATAGTTAACACATGTTAACAATTGTTAACAAACCATAATATACATAACAATATTTTTTAAAATTATTATTAAATGAACCGATATATGATACGATTTGTAAAATTACAAGGGATTTTAACGGGATTTTTGGGACAATTTTGTTAACAAAATGTTAACAAATGTTAACTATATAGTTAACACAAAAATCCTACCATATATTTTATAGATTTTTTTATCGTAACATTTTGAAAATTATTTTTTTGGTAACCACATGCTAATTTTCAATTATGGTCACAACACATTCTTTTTTGAGTAAAGTATCCAATCTTTTTAAAAATGGACAAAAAAAATGTCCAAAATGGAAAAGTCAAAATACTTTTCATTTTCGAAAATCTGTCATTTTCCCTTCATGTGTAGGGAACAAAATTTGTCCATTTTTTAATAAAACCGATGAATTTCCCTACATTATGTAGTATAACCGAGCCTTTAAGTACCATTTTAAATAATAAATTTTCACTATTTAAAGAAGTAAATATATGAATAAAAAATATTTTTATATATTAATGAAGACCAGAAGAAATAGAAAATCTAATAAATCTAAAACTAAGAAACAGTTTTTATATAATCCAGATAATCCAAAAAAATCTTTTGATGTTTATATTGATAAAAATCCAAAAGATACAATCCATATAAAATATACTACTACAGATGATGTAAAGAATACTATTCTAAAACTTGAAAAATTATATAAAAACAAAAAGTACCCTCATAAAAGAATTTGGCAGGTTGCAATGATTATGAAAGTACGTCTTGAAGTTTTTAAAGATAAAAAACCTCAACAATATCAGCTAGCAAAAAAATATTTTGAATTTTTAGAAGATAGAACTAAATTAGATGATAAGGATAGGTACAAATCAAAATTTATATTTTAAACAATTAAACAATTAAATATTTAAAACCGCACATTTTTAGAAATTTTTTAACGATATAAAGGATTATAATTTTGTTTTTGGAGTTTATACTCTATCCATAATCTTTCTTTTTCTAATTCTTCCATTTTTTGTTGTTCTTGTTTTCTGTTTTCTTCTAACTGTTTCATAGTATTTATCTCTCCTTTTAATTTATTAATTTGATATTCAAGTTCTGTTTTTTTATTATCTTTTTCTTTGATTATTTCTTTTAATTTTTTGTTATCATTTAATGTATCAAAATAAGCAGTTTGTATATTTTCTATTTTTGTTTCAAGACATACAATATTTTCTTGTTGTAGAATTGTTTTTGACATGAATGTATCAAGTTGTGTTTTAATATCTAGATTGTCTTGTGGTTGTTCAATAATTTTTTTCACGTTTTCTTTTATTCTTTTAATGATATTAACGACTATTTCCCAGTATCTTTCTGTGAGTTGAGAATTTTTGCCATCTGAAATCCGTTGAATCTCTGCTTTAATAGATGTTTCCCAATGGTTTTTGGTTTGTTCATAATGTTTAATATCTTCAATTGTAGTAGGATTTATCAAAAATTTAATAATATCAATAAAATAATCAGGAATGGGAACATTATCATTAATTTTTAAAACTTGCTCTATACCACCTTGATATCTGTAAGGTCTTCCATCTTGCATTTTTTGAAATTTTGAAATATTAACATTTCCGTTATTATCTATTTTAAAATAATATTCTACATAACTTCTATTTGCATCATATATAAGTGGCAATGGCCCGTTATGTTCATTTACAATATGGTTATTTGTTTTAAGATCTAATATATATGTAGTCATATGGCATATATTATAAATAATTTTTTAAATAGTTTTAATTTACATTAAAGGTGTGGTTTTAAATCTTCAATGGTATAAATGATTAACTTTATACCTACTGAAACATGGAATTATTTATGATTATTAACAAATTCCACAAGTTCATCTACATCAATATGTGGTAAATTCGGGTGACATTCCCAAAAATATTTACAGTACGCCCATGAAAACTCACATTCAGTACTATACAAATTTAATTTATTCCTTATTAATTCCTTGTATAAATTTTCAGGTAGAAGTTGCAAACTTTGTCTAGGTAATACATAACAAAGTTGTACTAATTCTGATACTGGATTATCTAGCTTATTTTCAATAAACTCTGTATTAAAAAATGGAATAAAATGTATAAGGTCTTCTAAAAGAGGTGGATAATTGTAATTATAACACCATCTCCAATCAGGACATCCTGTTGTATAATACTTCATGGTCCACTCAAGACCTTCCAAATAATTCGTACATATTTGTTTGCGTCTGTCATCATTAATATTGATCTCAAATAATGACTTATAATATCTTTGTTGCCAATTATCTTTATATGGATTTATGTACTTTTCTACAGAGCGTTCGTAAGTTGGAATATTTATAAAATTTTCCATTTTATCCTTAGGTGTGATATCCGGTAATTTATTCCTTTCTTTTCGATCTCTAAACTTATGTTCTTGTTTTAAAAAATCATTCTCATTTTTAGCTAAGAATTCAACTAATTTTCTGACATTTTTCCAGTATATGATTTTGCCGTCAGTTAAATTCTCGTTTGTGCCTCCAATAGTTGCCTTATATGCTTGCAGCATTTTATCTACACCACCGGTTCTTATATTTATTGCAGGAAAATGCGGCATGAAATCATTTCCCAAAAAGAAACATAAAAATATGTAATCATAAATGCGGTTCCTTTGTTGCTCACTTGATAATTCTTCGCCATTATTCATATCAAGTGTTATGGTTTGGGCTAATTCGGGAATGTCTAAAACATAACACTCATTTGGCTCTAATTCTGTGTTGATTGATTTTATAAACTCGGGCGTTTCTCTGAATAAATAAATATTAGGCGTTATTGGTAAATGATTAATGGAAAGCATAATCAGGTCAGCATCTAGTCCATAAATAACAGTATTTAATGAGTTATGAAATGCACTATTATCTCTAATGTACTTAAAAATCTTATGCTCTCCTTCACCGTATATATTGCTTCCTGATACAATAATTTTATTCAAACCATATTGCTTTGGATCCGAAAACGCTTGCAAAATTCGATCATCTAATTTTGTCATAAATTGTGTCCCAGGTGTAATAGCAGTTGTGTTCCATGGATCTGGGTCAGTTGTTTTAGAAATAGATCTTGATAATGAATTTTGATAAAGAGACTTAAATCTTCTGGAGCGCTGTTGTTCTAACTTTGCAACAGGTGCTACCCCGTCAAATGCAATCATTAATGCTTCGGTTGGTTTCAATAAATTGATATATTCTTTTGTGATTTGAATAACATTAGAAATAATTTTATTAGCTGCGTCTTCCGTCATAACAGTAACACCCATTTTGTAAACTGCATCATAAATAATAGAATTACAATCCAAGTAAAGATTATCAACTTTAATAGGATTTGAAGATAATTTTCGAATAATATTACTATGGTTTTTTACAATAAAACTGAAGTATGATGGGATTCCCATTTTTATTATATATCATAGATATGTCATTATATTTAAATAGTATTTACAAATATATTAACAAATAAAATAATTTAACTACTTAAAGCAGAAATAGTTTAGATATTAAAATTTTTATATATTAAATAAGAATAATATATAAAGATGACAGACAAAAAATCCATCAATAAAAAAGAAATAATTCAAAAACAAACTAGTGATGTCTTACCGCTAGTCGAGAGAAAGATTGAATTTTTTAAAGATGTCATTCAAAAAACAATTATCCATGTTCAAAGAATAAAATTTTAGATATTTTAGGAATAAGCGATGTCAGTACTTGCATAGAAAAATTAGGGGAATTGAGTAAAAAAATATCAGAAATTCAAAATGCACAAATAACCGCTACCGATAGTATTATTAATAGTTTACAATTAATAAATAATGAATTGTCTAGTCTATTAAAAAATTACGGAACAGAAAGTTTAGAAGACTTATTGCTTATATGCTTTGGAAATAACAATAAAATAACAACAGATGATACAGAGAATTATAAATTTGATTTGTTGAAAAAGTATTTCCATCCAACTAGCTATAAAGTTATTACTAAAAAAGAAGATGCAAAAAAGAAAGACGATATGGATGATAAAACGGGTAATTTGTCTTGTTCAGATGTTGTCTCTGTTTATAAGCAATTTCATATGAAAGTATACGGTATTAAAGTACATATTTACTCTATTCCTCTAAAAAAGAACCTTCTAATCTATGGGATAGTTGATGATGTTGTGATAGATTTTTTAAACAATAAATTCATTACAAACAAAATTAATAATATAAATGATAATATTCCAAATGATCCAGAATTTAAAAGTGAAATATTTAAGAATTTTTTATCAGCTCTAATGCTTAAGGATTATTTAATATGTGAAAATGAAAAAGATATATACAACAAATTTGTTGGTACAAATACGCAAAATAATTTAATTAAACAAAAGCAAATTTCTCAAGCCGTAAAAGAGTTCATAACAGATGATACATATAGTAAAAGAAGCACACTATTAAATCTTTTAGTGCGTTCATATCATTATGAAAACCAATATTTGGCTTATTTATTGTATGATCTTCTCTCTAATGATGCAAATGGAAATGTAGATTCACAAGAGCAAATTATATTGTTTGATAGTTTTCCTTGGTCAATTAAGCAGTTATTTAAACAGGCAATGAAAAAGACAATTCAATACACAAATGAGCTTTCGAATTTTGATATTAATAAAATACCACTTGAACAACAAATTTGTTTGTTAAAAGCATCGGATTCAGTTAAAGAAAAAGCCATGATGAAATTGAAAGAGGTGAAGGCGAAGTCCGAGGACTCCGGTTCGAAAGCACGTCAGTACCTGGATGGACTATTAAAAATACCATTTGGAGTTTATAAGAGGGAACCTATACTCAATATCATGGAATTGGTACGAAATAGTTTTAAGGAATTGCATAAAAAGTATAATATTGATAAGGTTTTTCCAGAAATAAAACAAAAGGAAAAGTATACCAGTGTCGAAGTAGTAAAATATTTGCGTAAAATTCAAGGAAATAGTATTTTAACGAATAAAAATGACAAATTGGAAAAAATAAAAGAATATCTAACGACCGGGGACAAGAAAAAATTGACCGCAAGTATTAAAAGTTTGGACAATATTTTAAAAAAATATAATAAAAAAGTATCAAAATACTCACATCTTAATAAAGACGAAATAAGTGAACAAATAATTAATATTATTAATACACATATTGAAGAGGAAGGAGAATATGATAAAAAAATAATCGACGAGATTATAGAGGAATTTGACGTTTATGCAAATATAAATCCAATGTTAAATAATATTCAAATTAAACATGATATCGAAAAAATTAATGGTGATATGAAGCTTATAAATGATTATATTACAGAAGTGAAGACAACTCTCGACAAAGCTGTTCATGGACACGATAAGGCTAAAAAACAAATAGAGAGAATAATTGGACAATGGATAAACGGTGAACAAAATGGATATTGTTTTGGATTTGAAGGACCTCCGGGTCTGGGTAAAACTAGTTTGGCTAAACGGGGTCTATCTGATTGTTTGAAAGATGATAAGGGTAATTCAAGACCATTTGCAATGATACAAATGGGCGGAGATAGTAATGGTAGCACTTTACATGGTCATAACTACACATATGTAGGCAGCACATGGGGATCAATTGTTCAAATTTTGATTGACAAAAAATGTATGAACCCAATTATATTTATCGATGAAGTAGACAAAATCAGTCGCACGGAACATGGTAAGGAAATTGTAGGAATACTTACACATTTATTAGACCCTGCACAAAATGATTGTTTCCAAGATAAATATTTTACAGGTATAGATTTAGATTTGTCAAAAGCATTATTTATATTATCCTATAATGATGTTGATGCAATCGATAAGATTTTATTGGATCGTGTGCACAGAATTAAATTTAATAGTCTCTCTCTAGAAGATAAATTGATAATATGTAATACTCATATTTTACCAGAAGTTTATAAAAAAATGGGACTTGAAGATATGATTTATTTTTCAGATGATGTTTTGAAATTTGTCATAGATGAATATACTGCTGAATCAGGAGTTCGTAAATTAAAAGAGATTTTGTTTGAAATAGTTGGAGAGATAAATTTGGATGTACTTAAATATGCGGATAAAGAATATGAATTACCTATTCGAATTACTATTGATGAAATTAAATCAAAATATTTTAAGGATAAACATGAAATAAAACATAAGAAAATTCATTCTGAAAGTAAAGTAGGTGTGATTAATGGGTTATGGGCAAATTCTTTAGGTAGAGGCGGTGTTATTCCTATTCAAGTAGGATGGCGTCCAAGTCAACAATTTCTTTCAATGAACTTAACAGGTATGCAAGGTGATGTAATGAAAGAATCAATGAATGTCGCACTAACGTTGGCTTGGGATTTGACATCTTATTCGACAAAAAAAGAAATTCGCGAGGAAAATTCATCCGATAAAAATATAAATGGTGTTCATATTCATTGTCCAGAAGGTTCTACACCTAAGGATGGTCCAAGCGCAGGAACAGCTATTACAACAGCAATTTATAGTATGTTGAACAATAAGAAGATTAAATTTAATATAGCAATTACTGGAGAGATTTGTTTAAATGGAAATGTTACAGAAATAGGTGGATTAGACTTAAAGATTTTAGGTGCCATTAAAGCAGGTGTTAAAGAAATTCTATTCCCATTTGAAAATCTGAAAGATTACAACAATTTTTTAGAAAAATATAAAGACACTCCATTATTAGATGGTATTAAATTTCATCCTGTTAGTAAAATACAAGAAGTATTTGAATTAGTATTTGAAGATTGAAAAAATATTTGTTATATATATGTATAAAAAACCAAAAGTAATAATCAGTTCTTGTGATTGGCCATCTAATTATGGTTGTTGTGGAAAAGAAATTCATGTTACTCTTCATAAAGGACAATATATAGATAGATTTGGAAATGAGAATGGGTTTTTCTTGGGTATTGCTGGAGAACCATATATTTATAGAAGTTTACCTTGGTTTGGCAATTATATTGAAAATGATATTGTAAATAATAATAACATTAAAAAAAAGTTTTATCAATTTTATTCGGAACTGAATACAAATAATCCAGAACATGATTATCATTTATATAAAGTTATTAAACCATTATATGTAAAATCATGTAAAATAGGACCTGCTTTTGGTTTCCCTGGTGGCGGAACACAGTACAGAAGTCATATTAATATAAATGAATTAATTCAACAAGGATTTATAAAAGAAGTTCCTTGGAGTGATTCACCGCTATTTGATGATACAAATATTATAGGTGGGAGATTAACTAAGGGTATAAGTACAAGATTAACTAAATTTACATCACACAAACGCAAAACAAACCGACGAGTAAATAATAAACAAAAAACTACACGAAAAATAAAATATAATAATTGAAATTAAATTATTCACAATTATTATATGAGTAGTCAAGATACAACATTACAAATGGAAGGGGATTCTAATTCTCCTTTAAAATTTTTTCAACCAATGAACATCACTGTATTTTTAACATTTTTTAGCCCTATTATACTTGCAACAAGTGTAACAGGAATGTCATTCATATTTCAAAATTTTAAAGGTTTAATTTATTTAGGATTTTTGCTTGCATCTTGTATAATTAGAGGTTTTGTTTATATGATGTCTGGTGCATCACCAGTAATAGATGATAAAACTATATGTACTTCAATTCAGTATACTAAATATGGAAACCCAACATTTAGTGCATTTGTGTTTGCGTTCACAATTGCTTATTTATCTATACCAATGTTCAAAAATGGATCTGTAAATTATTGGGTATTAACCATATTGATTGCATATTTTTTATCGGATATTTTTATTAAGATGTATAAAAATTGTATAAGTAGTATTGGTGATTTATGTTTAAATATATTACTTGGTGCTGCATCAGCTGCTTTATTTGTTATATCAATTTATGCTGGTGGATCTGGTAAACATTTATTTTTTAATGAAATATCAAGTAATAAAGAAATGTGTTATCAACCTAGTAAGCAAAATTTCAAATGTTTAATGTATAAAGACGGAAAATTAATAAGTGAACTATAAATTTATGCTTATTTTTTTTATTTGCTTTTCTTCCTTTTGGATATGTGTCTTTAATACTTATTTCTTCTTTTTCAACCACTTCTTTCGGATTATTTTTTTTAATCAGAATGTGTCTCATCTATTACAATATTTTCATTTAAAAATTGGTCTTCATTTATAATACATTGTTCGTAATTAGTTGTTTCTTTACTAATAACATTCAATTCTTCTACAAAAGTATTTACTTCTTCTACAACAGTATTTACTTCTTCTACGACAGTATTTTGTTCTTCTACAGTATTTACTTCTTCTACAAAAGTATTTACTTCTTCTACAAAAGTATTTACTTCTTGAATACTTTCTAATGGTTCAGAAATTTTTTGTGGGACACTCACAATAGGTAGTGTAATAAATACACGAGAATTACTTTTAAACCAAGAAATAAACTCTTTTACAATAAAACTTCTTTGAAATGATTCAGCTAGAAGTTTCATATTTCCTTTTGTATTGTAATTTGCTATAAAATTATTTATTACAAATGGTAAATATAAATTTGCATATTTATTCATGTTAGCATAATTAAATAATGGTTTGCGTTTTTTAGCATTTACCCAGTTATGAAATAAATATAACATATTTTTAAATTCAGTCTTTGTTTTATAATCCTTTAAATTTATTTTTGCTAAAAAATTACTGGCATCCCTCGAACATTCGGGACATGGTAATACTCTACAAATTCGAATAATCATTCCAAAAGTACTTTGAATAACATAAGGGTAAGCATCTGGATTCATTTTCTCTATAAGTGTATGAAATAATGTCCATACAGCAGGACCCCAAACTTCTGGCGGCGACATTATATATGAATTAAACATAAAAAATATAAAGATATTACATAAATATTTATATATGAATAAATATAATATAGAAGGCGGTATTGATTTTTTTGCCGAATTAAATAAATATTTAGAAGTTGATGATAATGAAGAAATTATATACGATTATAATAACATTTGTTTAATAACAAAACAGCCTTTAATCGATAAATATGTGTCTTTAAGTTGTGGGCATAAATTTAATTACATACCTATATACAATGATTTAGTTAATCATAAGCAAAAATTTAATTATATGGAATGTTCATCTAGAAAATTAAATACAAATGAGATAAGGTGTCCATATTGTCGAAAAAAACAACAGGGTTTACTTCCATATTATGAGGAGTTAGGTTTAAGAAAAGTTAATGGAGTAAATTTTTATGATCCATATAGTAAGATAAGCGTATATAATAAATGCGAATATCAATACCCAAATGATAATTATGATCCAACTAAACCAGAAACAGAGACAAATACGCCATATTTAAATAATCTAAAATGTCATTTTTCTGGGTTTCAAATTGTAGTATATAATTCACAAAATCCATCACAACCAATTAATTATGGTGATACAAAGTGTTATTGTTATAATCATAAAAAAATGATGATAAAATATTATAAATATCAAGAAAAAGAAAAAGAAAAAATAGAAAAGAAACAAGCCAAAGAATTGGAAAAACAAAAGAAAATTTTAGAGAAGAAACAAGCGAAAGAATTGGAAAAACAAAAGAAAATTTTAGAGAAGAAACAAGCGAAAGAATTTCAAAATCAAAAGAAATTTTATTTACAACAAATAAAAGATGCATCTAAGCTATTAAATAATATGGCTATGTCAGAAAATATTGTATTGGGTCCTTCAAACCAGTCGGGATGTGTTCAAATTTTGAAAACAGGACTTAATAAAGGTAAACCTTGTGGATGTAAAATATTCACAGACAATATGTGTAAACGTCATTTACCAAAAAATGAAAATTTAATATAAAAATTTAATATAAAAATTTAATATAAAAATTTAATATCTAAAATAATAAATCTTAAATGTTAAATATTAAAGCTGTAACTATAATATATAATTAGTAATGGAAACTAAGGAACAATTAATAAATAATATTAAGGAATGGATTAAAATTGACAATGAAATAGTAAAATTAAAAGCCGAAATTAAGGAGAAAAATGCCAAAAAGAATAGTTTAACAGAGAATTTAGTTACAGTAATGAAGACAAATAATATTGATTGTTTTGATATTACGGGAGGTGCTTTAGTTTATAAGAAAAATAAAGTAAAAAAACCTATTAGCG
>Ga0194118_10004709_pt1 | contig 14708 bp, 1 predicted proteins | sample TA2MahsurfametaG_2_FD_148662 | JGI IMG/M metagenome (GOLD analysis project Ga0194118, IMG submission 148662) | Freshwater microbial communities from Lake Tanganyika, Tanzania - TA2015013 Mahale N5 surface | ecosystem: Environmental > Aquatic > Freshwater > Lake | place: Tanzania: Lake Tanganyika...
ATTGGAATTGTATATCCTTAAAAAGACTTTTTGGGCACTTGCAGCATGTATTATTAAAAAAAATAATATGAATGCAGTAACAAATTTCTTATGCAACATAAAGAATGATTTCTGTCACTAATCTACTAGATTCCAAACTAAAATGCTGTGAATAGATAGTGTAATTTCTTTGGGATATACTCAAAATAAGTTCAAAATATCAAATTTTATTAAATAAATAACTTTTATTAACTTATTAACTAAAGCTAATTTCTATGAGAAGAATTATATCCCTCGCTATTCTGTTCGTTGCATTTTCACAGGTTTCTTTTGCTGGAAAGATTTATGTAAGGAAAGATAATGTTGTTAATCCAACTCCTTCAAATAGAACTTTTCAAACTATTGGAGAAGGTCTGAACAATGGGGTTATTCAAAATGGTGACACAGTTATCATCTACGAGGGAACCTATCCAGAGAGAATAAACTTCAGGCAAAATAACATCAACCGAAAATTTGTTATTGGCTCTGAGTATTTATTGGATGGTGACAAATCACATATTTCCAAGACCATAATCGATGCATCAGATATTTCTCAAACCAATCAATGGGCGGATGCGGTTATTGCCAATTACAGTAATAATACAAATCCATCTAATCAAAATGATATTCAAGTAGTTGGAATCACTTTGATGAATGCAAAGCGTTTTGGAGTTTTCATGGCAGGTGGCATTATTAGGTCTTGTATCTTTAAAGACAATGGGTCAAGTCCAAATTATACATTTATGTGGATCAATAATGCCATTGTTGATAGTTGCACATTTGAAAATAACAAGGCAGATATTTTAATCTTCAATCAACCTTTTAATGGATTTAACTCACATAAGAAAAATATCATTCGGAATACTGTATTTAAAAATAATACAGTTGGTAATAGTATTGATAACAGTATCATTCATTTAGGATATGAGCAAGATGTATGGGTTCAAAATTGTTTATTTTATAAAAATAAAAATGGATCAATTTTTCAGGGAATGGGTAATGGAGGTAATACCGGCACGAATGCATACATTAATGATAGTGCATTTATTTCAAACAATATTATTTATAACAATACCTCGACTGTAGCGAACTTTAGAACTTGGGAAAGAACCGATGGAGGAACCTTCTATTTTATTAATAACATCATATCAAAAAATTCAGATTATTTTTTATTTAGTTTAAATAGACATGGTAACAATGATCGTGTCTATACCTTTGGATTTTATAACAACTATTCAACTGTAGATTTAACCAAATCAAAGCAGACAAATCTTCCAAGCGCTTCAAAGTATTTTGAAAAAAATAATTATTATTCTGGAAAAATAATTTTTAAAGATACTGCAAACGATGATTATCATCTAGCCGATTCTAGTTTTGGTTTTAATCTTGGTCTTGATACATTGGGAGTGATTAACCTAAAAGATCTTGAAGGTAATACAAGACCATCGCCAGCAGGTTCTAAGATTGATCTTGGTCCGTATGAAAGCGCTTCAAGTTTGTCTTCTCCCCGTATAACGAAGGCAACTCCAGGCAATGGAAAAGTTTATTTAAACTGGGTATTGAATCAAAAAACATACGACTCTGTTCAAATTTATAGATCCACAGATTCTTCAAGCAATAACTATGTACAAGTAGGCTCTGCCCCCAAAAAAGTGAATGACAATAATCAAACTACAGCAGGAGTGATCAACAACAATTCGAACTATTTCAATGTCATAACTTATCAGGGTTCAAATTACTATGTAAGTAAAACAAGAAAATCTTGGACTGGATCAAGGGAGCAAGCTCAAGCCGATGGCGGTGATCTTGTAACTTTTGAAACAAAGGAAGAATTTGATTATGTATTCAAGGAAATAAGGGAAAAAATTACTGGTGAATCTGTTTGGATTGGCCTCTACCAAAAAGACAAGAACAGCGAACCAAAGGGAAGTTTTGTATGGACCAACGGGCTGGAAATGACCCAAGGGTATACAAAAAATTTCGGTTCATGCTGTGGTGAACCAAACAATTCTGGCGGAAGTGAAGACTATGTAGAGGCTTGGTCAGACGGTATGAATGATCTGGGAAATGGTGCAAATAAATTTTTTTTAGTTGAAATATCTACATCTGGGGAAAATTCTTCAGTTGATTTCACAGATACTACGGTTAATAATACTATAAGGTATTATTATAAGCTTAAGACCAAATTAAACGAAGGCTCCTTATTATCAAGTTTCAGTAATATACGTGGTGCAAAACCAGGCTCGGGGTATCCATTGCCAACCAATATATCTTTGTCGAATGCCTCACGATTGGTAAAAATCACATGGAAAAATCCAACAACACCTCTAAAAGGAACCGGTAGTTATAAAATATTTGGTGGCACCGACTCAACAACTCTTTCACTTGTTAAAACGATTTCGGACAAGGACAGTAGCTACGTTGATTCAAACAAGGTGAGTGGGAAAACTTATTATTATAAGTTAAAATCAGTTGATGCCGAAGGTGCAGAGAGTGATTTTACCAAAGCTTATGCAGTGAAGGTTACATCACACGTATATGTATCGACTACTGGAAAGGAGACTGCATTTGGCAGCCAAGCTGATCCCTTTGCAACTTTCAACCAGGCCATTGGTGCTGCGAGTGAGGGGGATACAGTTATTTTCAATACCGGTACGCATAGTTTAATTGAGACACAAAGGATCAATAAAGTCATATCTGTTGCATCAAAGTATATCATATCCAGCGATACCAATGATATCAACAATACGATCATCACATCTGCGAATGGAATCGGCGTAGCTTTCAGCGGAAACAGTGTAACCAAGACATTTATTGGGTTGACATTTCAAAATAATCCGGGAGGAGTTTTTGCATTTGAAAATGTTACTGTTGATAATTGTAGGTTCAAACAAAATGGAAGCTTCAATGCAAGAACCAGCAGATTTATTGGTGTATACAATAATTCAACCATTAAAAAATCAAGGTTCTTGAATAACTATGGAACCATTGAGTTAAGCGGTAGTGCCATTAACATCAGTGCCAACTATTTTGAAGGAAACATCTTTGGTAACCAATCCAATACACAAGTATCATGGTTTATATCCGGTTGGGCTGGGCGTTACAAGATTGAGAATAATTTATTTGTCAAGAATGGCGAGTATGTAAAACAAACATGGGGAAGTGAAAATGAAACCGCAGTCATTGGCATCGAAGGTTGGGGTGATACTGCATTTGTATCCAATAATACGTTTATTCAAAATCAGGCAGCTGCAATTATTTTCAATCAGCAAAACAGATCTGCTGTGATTGTCAACAATCTTTTATACAAAAACAAAACAGAATTAGTTTTTCTCAAATATGATCCAAACAATCGCAATCAATTTATTTATTCAAATATTTCTAACAATATTATTGATCGACCTCTCAATACATATCCCAACATCAATAACTATGCATACAGCTCGCATTCTGAAAAAAATCTTGTAAATCCTGAATTTGGATTCAAGGATGGTGTAGGCTATAGGTTAGGAAATTCAAGTGCTGCCATTGGTGCTGGTGTAAAAACAATTGTACGAAATACCAATACTATTTTCACTGGTCCGGAAACTGACTATTATGGCAATGCCAGATCGAATACCAAAATGGATATTGGAGCTGAGCAAACAACCCAGCAATTCCCTGCACCTGGACTAAAGGGTGAGGCAGGAGATGCAGTGGCGACAATTACTTGGAACAAAAGCCACTCCACCATAACTGGATACAATATATTCCGCAGCAATACATCTATACCTGATGCGTCAACTACGATTTATAAAACAATTGAAAGGGCTGATTCTCTATCTCTCCCAGAATCCACCCTCACCAATTTGGCAAAATACTATTATAGAATTCAGGCATTTGATGGCTCTGGTAATAAGAGTGGACTCAGCAATGAGATCCTGATTAGACCAAATGTTGTTCCAGCAAAACTTTCCGGGATAACAGCTTCAGCAGGTCCACGAGCTGCAACCATTGAGTGGACGAAAAAAGCTGCTGTTTATGGGTATACAATTTTCAGAGGAACAAAACAAGACTCTTTGGTAGCAATAACTGGGTCTATCGATTCTGCTTATTTCGTTGATTACGATGTGAAAGCGAATACATCCTATTATTACGGTATAAAAGTTACAGACAGTATTGGAGTGAAGAGTGAAATCAGCAATGTGGTTATGGCTACACCCAATAACATCCATTATGTTGATACTAGTAGTTCAGTTATACAAAATGGATCTAAACGATACCCATTCACAACAATCAATGATGCTGTTGCAAATACATTGAACGGTGATACTGTTTTGATTAAAAAAGGTCGAAAAATTATCCTTGAATCCATCCGCTATACCAAAAATATAACAATTGCCTCCGAGTGGGTTTTCAGCGCTGATAGAAATGATATTAACTCAACAATTTTAACATCTCAAAGCGATATTGGATCATTGTTCACGAAAAACAATCAAAATTTTAATCCTACAATCAAGTTCATTGGTCTTAGCTTTAAGAACAACCCGAGCAGGCTGTTTTATGCAGATTATGTAAATGTGGATCAATGTGTTTTCGAAGAAAATGGAACTACAGATCGTAGAGGTAACTATTGGATTGGTTTCAGTTCATACGATACTATTCAAAATTCGATTTTCAGAAAGAATTATGGGTATATAGATATCAATGGGTTTAGTGCATTGATTCGCCAAAATAAGTTTATCGACAACTATCATGGAACAAGCAGCAGTGCTACTCCTCTTATAGGAGGTTGGGTTTCTAAAGTCAAATTGGAAAATAACTATTTCATTGGGAATGGTACATTCTTTACTCAACCATGGGATAATATCAAAACTTCCATCATAACTATTGACGGGTACAGCGATACTACCATAGTTGTGAACAATACATTTATCAACAACAATGCAGTGGCTCTTCAATTTATCCCAAGAAACAAACAAGCGATTGTTGTGAATAATTTGTTTTATAACAATGCAGACGACTTTAATTTCTTAAAGTTTGAGAGTGGGAATAACAGTAATTTTTCATATTCCAATATCTCCAACAATTCCCTGACAAAGGCGCTTGATAAATATCCAAATATCAACTCCTACAATTATAAATTGTACTCTCAGAATAATATATTGAATGCATACAATGCTTTTGCAGACACCGTTGATTATAAACTTGCAGCTACCAGTGGTGTAATTGGCTTAGGTGGAAAAATTTTCCGATCAAATAACATGCAGATTTATACTGCGCAAGGAATTGATTATTTCGGCAATGCTTATACAGATAAAGTTGATATTGGAGCAAATCAAACAACTTTTGCATTTCCAGCACCTTCCTTGAATGAGGTCGAGGGTGGAAATGCAAAGATCAAAGTTTCTTGGCTCAAGTCAAGCAAGCTGATCAAAGGGTACACTCTGTATCGTTCAGAAAGTCCTATCAAAGAAAACAGCACACTTGACCCCCTAAAAACAATCGACAAACCAGATTCTTTGTATGTCATAGACGCAGCAACCAACGGTAAAAAGTATTACTATAGGGTAAAGGCCTATGATTCTTCTTCTACAGCAAAATTCAGTGGATTCAGCGATGAGTTGAGTGTAACGCCTAATGTTCCACCTGCCAAAGCTGAAGTATTTGCTGGGGAAGCAGGTCCGCGTGTTAACTACCTGAATTGGAACAAAAAAGATACTACTTATAAGTTCAATCTATACAGAGGGGTGAGTCGTGATTCACTTACAGTCATCGCCCGTGGACTTGATTCTGTTTACTATGTAGATAAAAATCTAGAGGTAAACAAAGTATACTTCTATGCAATCAAGGTAACCGACAAGGGTGGAGCAGCCAGTGAAATCAGTGATATTCTTTCACTCAAAACAAACAACATTTATTATGTAGATACTGTAACGAGGAAGTCGATGACACTTGGATCTTTGAATCGTCCATTTAATTCAATCCAAGAAGCCATCAATGCATCTATGGACGGGGATACTATTTTGGTAAAACCCGGAAATTATGCATCTTTCAAAATTTCCAATAAAGCGGTATTTGTCAAATCAACAGATGGGGCAAGTAAAACTTTTGTAAGTGCTACCTCACAGTCAGATTTTTATGTTGTACGCGTAGATGGCAACAACAACGATTCTCGTCCTTATAAATCAATAGAAGTTGATGGCTTCACTATCAACGGTTTGAAAAACTGGAGAGGTGGCGACTGGCAGGGCACAATATCCATTCGAAACAATGTTTCACCAGTTTTCAAAAACAACATCATCCGTGATGTTGAAAACAACCATACATTGTCTATTGATCAATCTGCTCCAGCATTTATAAATAACTTGTTCATCAACAATAAGGGTCATTTTCTGAATCTGGGATATGCTGACAGTACAACCGGTAACGCACAATATAAGATGCCGAGATTCATCAATTGTACTTTCACTAAGACACAGAATTGGGGAAACAATGGCGGATCGGGCTCTGCTTCATTGATTCCTTTTGTGAACTGTATATTCTGGGGCAATGACCCAAGCTCACAAATTACTTCTTCGTATTACTCTATTAGAAACAGTCTTGTTGAGTACCAGGATATTGCAAAAAAGAATCGCAATATCAGAGTAGACCCATTGTTTGTAAATGAAGATCTTTCAGATTACAGGTTGAGCAATAGTTCTCCTGCCTTAGGAAAGGGTGTGTCTAGTATGGTGGTTGCAGGCCAGACCCTTTTAGCAGATGCAAAAGATCTCTATGGGAATTCCAGACCTGGACCAGATTCAACCAAACCTGATCTAGGGGCTCACGAAAATCCATACTCTTTCTCATCACCAACACTAACTAGGTTGCAGAGAACAAGCAACCAAATTAAATTGACATTCAAATACGATAAAACACTTGATATATCAAAGCTCTTATTGTTCAAAGACAGCAGTGCTGTTAAATTGGATACTTTAAGTTTATCATTAAAAGATGTAAGTAAAGACAGCGTTGTTGTAACCGATGTGTTGACTGACAGCAAAGTATACAGTTATGCTTTGAGGGCCGTAGTAAATGGCGTCAACAGTGGCATAAGCAATGTGTTGAGTACAATTGATACTATTTATGTTCCTGATGCGTTATTTGAAGCTGATACAGCATCTATTTTCTATAAGACCATTGATGCAGGTGTCACATCATTTGTGAACTTGAATGGGTCAGATTACAACTACCCAAGCTTATTGGTTTATGATAATAGATGGAAATCAGGCGACCGAAGCAATAAAAGTCCAAATGACTCATTGTATTTTATCAAGATACTTAAGTCTGATCGAGCTAATCAATCTGTAAAATTTGCTTTTGACAAAAGAATGCATATAACGCTTGGTTCAACCGGCGATCAGATGCAGGTATTGGGACCTATCAATTTGAATTTTGATGATGAATTCGATTTTGCTGCTGTGATTCAAAAGACCGGACGCGGTGTAACAGCTGGTAATTTGATACACGGTCCGAATGAGTTCACTTTAAAAGACAGCACTGAACTCAGGTTCAATTCAATTTCGACTACACTTGATACATCCATCATCCCGAATTTTAATTTTAATGCGAAAGAATTTGGATACAATCAATGGGCGAGAAACAACTCAAACAACATCATGAATGCACTCGACATGATTGATGGTAACTTTGATGGTAAACAAGAACACATCGTTTCTATACAGCAATTAAAATGGGTGCCGAAGTTCATGCTGACAAATTCAAATTGTCGCAGTTGTATCGAAAGTGCTATAAAAATTGTCAAGTTCATCGATATCAATAAGGACGGCATCAAAGACGTTGTGGGAATTACTGGCGATAACTGGCAGGTTGGTTATCCAAATCAAGATGGACAATCTATTCACCTGTTCGTTTCAAATACAACTTTCGGACAATATGAAATGTATAGAACAGGATTGTTCATTGACCGGAACAGCTCTCTTTTTGTACAGGATTATAACAATGATGGTCGACCAGATCTACTCACAAGATCAAGAAATCAAATCAATTATAGTATTTATGAGTTGAATGAAAAATATTCATTCAAGGAAAGTTCAAAAGCATTACTTGTTTCATCTCCAGATGAAAAAATAACCTCAGGAGATATCAATAACGACGGTTTCGAGGATGTTGTTACTATTTCAACAAATGGATTCCTGAATGTGTATTTGAATGATCAGAAAAATTCCTTTAAACTCAAACGCTATCTGATTCCATTCGAAAACAATGCCCAATCAAGCATTTGGAATGCAACTCGACCAAAATTGATAGATTTGAATGGCGATGGATTCAAAGATATTTTCTGGTATGAAAATGTTTGGACGGGTTCAGTAAACATGCAGCGATTTAAAACCATTATACAAACACCTGGTGAGGTGGTTCTAGGAAAATCTGCATTGACATCAACAAGTCAGATTGACGCAAGCAATGATGGTTACAATGTAAAAATCAAGTGGCGCGGATTCTCTGGTGTCAACAGCAAAAATTTCAAATACAATATCAAAGTAGACACTACAAAGACCTACTCAAAGACAATATTGCATACCGGATTCAATTATAAAAAATCAAATCCACAAATTCCAATTGTTGTTGACCAGATTACTGCAAGCTTATATCAAGATTCTGTGGTATTCAAGGATCCAAATATTTCGAAGAAATTCCCTTACTTCATCGCCATTCAGGCGGTGACGGAAAGCGGAGTTGCGAGTGATTACAAGGAAGTCAGCTTTATTCCCAAAGATCCTTTGGCAGAGCAAAAAAGTACATTACCTGGAATGACCAACGCCCGTTTTGCATGGGGCGATTATAACAACGATGGTCAGCTTGATTTGGCTGTGATTGGATTGGGTGATGAAAATGTAGGGCAAGTGCTGAAAATTTATAGAAATGACAAAGGAAATCTGGTTGATTTGCAATTAACCAATAAGCAACTGAAAGAGGGTGATGTCAAGTGGGTGGACATTGATAAGGATGGATGGTTGGATTTGATCGCAACCGGGCAATCGGGTTCCGTACCTACTACCGTGTTGTTCAAGAACAATGAAGGCATCTTTGAAATTTCTTACCCTTCATCTATACCTGCTTTGAAGAATTCCAGGATGGCACTTGGGGATTATGACAATAATGGTACCATAGATATGATCATCATGGGACAAGATGCTGTGGGTGTACCGAAGACTTATCTGTTGAACAACGATGGCAGAGGAAACTTCTCTATTGTAAGTGATTTCAATACTAAAAATGTAATGCCAAATCTCTATAATGGCGAAATGAGATTGATTGACTACGACTTGGATGGTGACCTGGATTTGATTTACACAGGTACTGATCAAGCTGGAAATCCACAGGGTGGTATCAGATTGAGCTCATTGCTTGATGATCAGAATTCAAGATTCAGTACATATTTCCGTTATGGTCTCGATCTCAAAAATGCAAGATTTGACCTGGGCGATGTTGACAGTGATGGCGATCTAGACATCATTGTTATGGGTACTCAGATTGTCAATACGTTGGAAAAGCCTGTGACAAAACTTGTCAAAAATTTCAGTGCAGAATCTAAAAAGACAGGAAATTACAATTCACAATATATTTACGGAAATAACTTCTCTGAGTCAATCATCGATAGTTTAGATAATGGTGATGTGAGATTTGCCGATATCAACAATGATGGATTGCTTGATATTTCAATATCTGGATTAGATAACAAGAAGTCACCTACCACTCGTATATATATCAATCAGGGCGGATTCGGTAACTATTCCTTGTTGAAGAATCTGGATCTGCCTCAATTCCAGAAGTCAGCCATCAGCTGGGGTGATTACAACAATGATGGAAATATGGATATGATTATCACCGGTACCAAGGCTATTGGAACTGAAACAGTGATATATGTAAACGATCAGGGGTCTAATAAAAATGCAGCACCATCTATTCCAACAGGACTCACTGTTTCGGATCTTGGTCAGGGTAAAATTGTATTAAAATGGAAAGCTCCTGTCGATGACCACACCCCATCTAAGAGTCTTTCTTACATGATCAGACTTGGTACAAAATCTGGAAGTGGTGATCTCTCTACTTTGCCTATAGACAGTGCAGGCCGTTTGCAATCGCCTACCATTCCTGTCATTGGTACAAATGAATACTATATTGAACTACCTCCAGGACAGTACTTCTGGTCTGTCTTGGCAATCGATGGTAATTTCAAGAACTCAAAATTCTCGCAAGAGCAATCATTTGTGCTGAAATATCCATGGAAGTACATCAACCAGGGCGGTCTGGTAGATAGAAGGATATCACCCATTGATAACAGCCAATTTGCATGGGCGGATTTCAACAATGATGGATTGACAGACTTCCTGTATTTGGGTAGCTCATGCGTAGGTGGCGATTGTCCAGCGGGTATTTATAAAAACAATGGAGGAAACTTCTCGAAAATTCAAAATACAAACACAGGTGGATTCAGTGGACTCAATGGAATCGATAATATTAAAAATATCAGCTTAAAGTGTAAGGACATTAACAATGATGGTTATGTTGATATTTTTGTCGCTGCCCAATATGGGGATAACAGACCTTTCTTTAAGGCTTATATAAATAAGCGCGGATTTGCATTCCAGGATGTAAGCAACGTTTTCAATATCACTGAAGCGAAATTGTTGAGAGATGCTAAATTGGATTTTGCAGATCTTGATAACAACGGTACGCCCGACATGATTTATTCCGGAACTGATAGCCGTGGAGTTGGACAGGTATTGTTCTACACTTCAAAACTTGATTCAATCATCAATCAGGGCAATGTCAATCAGAACGGATTTACAATTTCTGTTTATGAAACAAACATCGGAACAATATTAAATGGTGCTGAGGCTCAGAATATCAACCTGACATTTACGGATTTCAATGTTGATAAGAGGATTGATATGGTAATGCTGTATGATAATGCCAGTGGTCAAAGAAAAGGCGAGATTTATAGCGGTACACTCGATGAGTTTGGAAAAGGAAAATTTGTCCTCAATACCGACATCAGCTTACCAAAAGTTAAGAACAGTACACTCGATGTGGTTGACTTCAACAAAGACGGATACCCTGATCTTGCCATTTCAGGTTATTCCTCTGCCGAAGGTCAGATCTTTAAGATCTACCAAAATGCATACAACAGCCAAACTGGCAAATATCAATTTAAGGCAACCAATTCCAATTTGCTTTTGCCTGTGCAGGATGGGAAAACCACTTGGGGTGACTTCAATATGGATGGTTATCCAGATGTGATATTCAGTGGAACAAGAACTGGCGTTGGATATGTAACGAAAATGGGGGTAAGTGAAATCAGTTCAAATATTGTTAATTATACCGAGCTTCCCAGCTTCCCATTTGGTGATTACTTACAACTCAGTCCTACGATGGGTGACATCATGGGGGATGGACAGTTGGGTGTTGTGTTGGTTGGACGCGAGACCTACAATGGTTCTGTGATCAATGCATTCAAAATTCTCCAGAACGTGAGAGGGTTGAGTGCCAAGGTACCAGGACAAAACGGTATCGTTCAGGGAAGCATATCAATTCCATTCACACCACTTGAGTCTGCTGCCAATGGCATGTATGGTTCAAAAAATCTTAAATCTAAACTCAAATCATCCTTCGATATTCAGAGTGCTGCATTTAAATTTGCAGAGTCAATCGCTCAGAAAGCACAAGAAAACGATAACCAGAAGTTTGTTGAGAATTTACCTCCAAATGCACCAACTGCACTGAATGCTACCATTCTACAAAAAGTTGGAAACCTCAACCTGGTCAAACTAGGATGGAAACCGGGTAAAGACGATCTTACACCAGATGCAGGTTTAACATTTGCGCTGCGTGTCGGTAAAAAGCCTGGCAAGTCAGATGTGATTGATGCCGAGGCTAACTTAGGGGGTGACCGTAAAACTCCAACAGGTGGAAATACTGAAAATAATACACAGTGGGATATTCAGCTTCCAAATGGTACATATTACTGGTCCGTGCAGGCAGTTGATGCTTCTTTTGCAGGATCTAATTTTGCGCCAGAAGCAACGCTGATTATTCAGAATGATTCAATTGTTTCAGGAAGCGCCGCTTCGGATATTTTCTTAAATGGCTTGAGCAAGGATACAGTATATCTTGCCCAAAATCAGCAATTCAGTACTGTGAAGTATAAACTCTCAGCATACAGTGTTGACAGCTTGAGGGCAGTCAGGTATAATTATTCGTTGTATGATGATGATGATTTCACAAATCCTAGCATCATTGGAATAGATACCAGTTTAAATAACTTGTATTTCAAGTCATCTTACCAGAAGGACGCTGTTTACAACACCAGAATAAGGGCAACAGATGTCCGCGGACTCGCATATGATAAACGTGTGACTTTTATCGTTGTTTCAGCGCCTACGAATTTGTTGTTAGATGGTGCCAACACATCATTTGTTAATTACAATACAGCAAAAGAAGCAGAGAAGCTCGGCATAGTTCTTACTGGAACAGATGATAGAATTGCAGCAGATAAACTCACCTTCTCTTTCATTGATGGCGCCGGCAGTGAAAACAATTCGCTCTTCGGTATCAAGAATGGTAATATTTTATACAATAAAGTTGATATCAAACTTGCCGATACATTGAGAGTAAGGGTGGCAGTTTCAAACGGATTTGCATCCCTTGAAAAAGCAATTAAGATATATGCTGGCTGCAATTTCACCTCCGTGAAATTTACAGATTCAAAATCTGAGGCGTATCGAATATGCGAGGGAGATGTAGTTAATCTGACTTTGGCTAAATCTGCTGCAACTATAAATATTTTCAAGGACGGAGCATTGTTATCTACTGCATCAAATACAAATAAGGTATCCATTAATGCACCAGGCAGATACTATGCAATTTACAGTTCTGATGTTGCTGGTGCTTGTGGCAATAAGACTGATAGTGTTTTGGTAGAATACAGTGTACCTGTTACCAATATCAGTTATACAGGTAGCCTCACTATATGTTCCAATACAGAGAAGCAGCTAACAGCAACCGCTGCTACTGGGTATAAATATGAGTGGTTCAGAAACAATCAGTCAATCAGCTTGACATCAAGCATCATCAATGCAAAAGATGCAGGTAAGTACAAAGTAAAAATAACCAATGCTCAAAACTGTAGTGCAACATCCAATGAAGTAGTGCTGAGCGTTATTCAAGCAGCTGATGCAACATTGAGTCAGAAAGTAGATACAACAATTTGCCAAGGTACTGTTCTGCAGTTGAAAGTGGCTGATGGTACAAATAGTTACCAATGGTTCAGAAATGGCTCTCAGGTTTCTGGAGCTACAACAAGTACTTATAATTTTTCTGGTACAGGGTCAGCTTATGTAAGAATTACCGCATCAAATGGTTGTATTTCTACTTCTGCAACCAGAAACATTACAACTGTTGCCAATCCGGCATTGCCTAATATTTCTGTGAATGGTACTACAGATGTTTGTTTAGGAAAAGAGGTGTTGATACAGGGTCAAGTTCTTTCTGGCATAACATATCAGTGGTACAAGGACAACCAACCGATAGCCAATGCTAATTCGGTCAACTATACAGCCAAAGTCAAAGGCTCCTATTACCTGCAAGTCACCAACCTTAACAAGTGCGTGAACAGGTCAGCTGCAGTAGATATAACAAACAATATCATTCAAAAACCAACTGTTGCATTGACAGGTGATGCGGTGGTCTGCCAAGGTTCATCACCGACGTTGACTTCATCTGCTTCTTCCGGCAACCAGTGGTATAAGGATGGTGTAGCAATCTTTGGTGCAACCAGCGTTACATACATGCCAACATCTACTGGCGTATACAATGTTGCATATGTACAAAATGGATGCTCTTCAGACACATCCGCTTCTACTTCTATTTCAGTTAAACCATTGCCGTCTGTTATTATGACTGCAAGTGCAACAAGTTTCTGTGCGGGTGGAAATGCGGTTTTGTTGGCAAACACTGAATCATCTGGCGTGAAATACCAGTGGTTGCGCGATGCGACAGCTATTAGTGGAGCTACAACAAACAGCTACAATGCCACAGACTCAGGCAACTATGCTGTGAAGGTAATATTGGATGGATGTGAGAAAACAACCAATGCAGTTGCTATAAAAGTAAATGCGACTCCTGAACGTCCAAGTATTACCTGGACCCAAGGAAGTCTTACTTCATCTTCTGCAACAGGCAACCAATGGTACAATAGCCAGGGAGACCCAATCAGTGGGGCAACCACTCAAGCGTACAGACCAACAACCAATGGTTATTATTATGTGAAAACAACGATCAATGGTTGTACCAGCATTGGTTCGGCAAACTATTACTTTGTCTCTACCGCTGTGCTCAATTTGGACAATGGGCAGTTTATCAAATTCTTCCCGAATCCAGTGATAAACAGTGTCAGATTTGATTACCTCATACAAGGTCAATCTGAGATGACTGTCACCATTTTCGACATGAGCGGTAAACTGGTCATGGAAAGAAAAGGGTTGCGCTCAGGTTCGATGATCAATTTGACAGGTCTGGCGAAAGGCAGCTATATGATCAAGGTTCTGAAAAAAGACGGCAAAGTTCTTTACTCAGGTAAAATTGCAAAACAATAAAATTCAAGGCGGAGCATCTACTCCGCCTTTTTTATTTCATTATTTTCT
>Ga0194118_10004712_pt1 | contig 14703 bp, 6 predicted proteins | sample TA2MahsurfametaG_2_FD_148662 | JGI IMG/M metagenome (GOLD analysis project Ga0194118, IMG submission 148662) | Freshwater microbial communities from Lake Tanganyika, Tanzania - TA2015013 Mahale N5 surface | ecosystem: Environmental > Aquatic > Freshwater > Lake | place: Tanzania: Lake Tanganyika...
GGCACTACTACCGCTTTAGATATTTTTTGTAGATCTTTAACGGCATCTCAAAGTATCACAGTATCTGGACCAATTAGTGCTACAGCGTATCAAAATTTTGATTTGAATGATTTACCTACAAACTCGGAACCTTCTTATAGTGGTGGACGTGTATTAAGAGCTAAAACTGATGCCACTGGATATGAATTAGTTGACTCCTCTTTACTAGATGCACAGCGTTTGAGAAGTTATGGAGTGAGCAATGATCCGACAATTTATGTCGGACTAGGTGAAACCACATCAAACAGACTTAGAATTAGTGGAATATCAACAGCAAGATTTAGTATAGGGCAGAAAGTAAAATTATTCGGAGTTACACTGACTAGTGACTCTACTGCTGTTGTTGGAGTTACAACTGCTTCTTGTGGATTTTCAAAGGTTGGTAGTTCATCTGCAGTCACCACATATCGTTATTGGTTGGCACAATATAATTATCGAAATGGAAAGATAAGTGTTTCTACACAAATATCACCAACTGGTGGTGCGACAGGAGCTGGTGTAACAATGGCAGCAATTGGTGATTTTAATGATCTTAATCATATTTCTTTAACGATTGCTAGATCAAATACAGATCATGGAATTCTAGTTTATCGTAGCGAAACCGCAAGCATTAATGATGCAAAGTTAGTTGCTATTCTTGGACCAAAAGAACTAGGAGATGCAACATCTTCAATCACCTGGAAAGACTTTGGACCATATGAAAAAACTGGATGGTCAACAAAAACAACAAAAAATGAATATGGTGCAGATCAAATTCATTTTCCAAACATAGCAACAACAAACCAAGGCAGAGGGTGGGCAATCGATACCGTTCATAGTATTGGACAAAACTCTATCACAGTTAATAATGAGTATAATACTAATATTGGTATTGGAACAACTTCTGCCGTTAAGATAACACATGATAACACATATGCTTTTAAACAAGCGATCAGTGACTCAGTGGCATCTGGGGGCAATATTATCTATCTTTCAAGTGGAACTTATATAACGAGTACCATTGCACTCCCGACTGGTTTTACATTGAAGGGAGACGGTAAAAATACGATTATCAAACAACAATATTTTGCAAATGATCAGACAGATGGTGGAGGAAATACACTCACTTTTGATGGCAATCTGATTGGAATTAATACATCAACTGGATCAGATGTAACCATTCAGAATTTGACTATTGATGGTAATAATACTAATAATATTCTCTTCACTGGCGAGATAGATAACTATCTTGTTTATTTTAATGGAGTTAGATCAACCTTGTTTAGAGATGTTGAAATAAGAAATTCTCCTGGTCATGGTCTTTATGTTTATAATTCTAAAAGATTATCAATTGAAAATTGTGAGTTTGTAGATGGATCTTTAACTGATAGATATGGATTTGTACCACTAAATGCTCAACAATCTAGCGTTCTAAGAGTAAATGACTCGCTGTTTGAAAACTATCCTGGTGCTGTTGATTTGTCTGTTACATCAGTAGTTTCGACTGGCGGTAATATTATTCGCAATTGTGGAACTGGTTTAAGAACTTACGCAACTGGTAAAATTACAACAACAAATAATATTATTCTTGGACCATCTGATGAGTTTATCCCATCACCAGACATTTATGATAGTGATTTTAACTCAGTAAATCTTACAATTCAACGAGGAAATGACTTTGATGGTCCTGTATTACTTTATCTTGAAGACGGTATTGCAAAGGATATTAGCACTACAAAAGTATCGGTTGTTTCGGGTATTGCAACTATTGTTAATGCTGGACTCAGTAGTGAAACACTTGGAACTAAATTCTTAAACTTTAATATTGAGACTCCAGACACTGGTACTTTTAGTAGATCCAAGGGATATATTAAAGTAAGTCTCACAGCCGCACAAACAACCACTCTTGGTCTAACAAGTGCGCTTGGATATGACATTGTTGGAACTGAATTTTTATCTCAACCCATAGGGTTCACTAGTTTTGTTGGTATCTCTTCTGGAACTTGGAATACAATTGGAGCAGGAGCCACACAATATACAGTTACTTTAAGTGATTTCTCTCAATTTAGTGGCATCTCTGTTGGTGATGTGGTTAAACTTGTTAATCACTCAGTTTCTCCTGATTTATCTTCAAAAGAATTAACAGTTGCTGCTAAAATAAATGTAAATGCAGCTACAAAACAGTTAAGATTAACTGGAATAACTACAACTTCATCATCAAACGGTGGAGCAACTGGATACATAAGTATAAGGAATATCTTTACAATCGCCAAAGGAAGAGTCGGAGTCATCTAAATGCCAGATAACACTAATGTCAATAATAATGCAGCAGTTGTAGTCGTAGGTAGAACGGCTCCTGTGCCCGCTGGACAACAAAAAGCAGAGAAGTCCATACCTGTTGTTATTGCAAGTGATCAGGCAACAATTCCTGTTGCCGAACAGAATAAAGTTCAATCAGAAGTTGCCCTGTCTCTTCTTGGTATTCCACGTTCAGAAGTTGCTCTTGGTATTTTTGCAGATGTTAATACTTATGATGTAAACCCAACTGAGTGGTCAGCAACTCCTGAGCAATACATTTCAATAGGAAATACTGGTCCTGCCTATGCTGGTATTGCCCAGACAATGGGATGGGGTCTCTCTCATGTACCAGAAGAGTCTGGAGCACTCATTGAAGCTCCAGCGGATAAAGTAGCAGTACTGACATCTAAAAGATTTTTTAGATATCAACCAGGTCGTGTTTCTGCTGCAACATTTGGTGTTAAGACAACAATATTACCAACTACAATAACGGGAGCATCAGTACAAAATCCATGTGTTCGTAAGTACGGAATTTTTGATAACTTTGATGGATACTATTGGGAAACACGGAACAATGGTAAAGAGGATAATTTTTGTGTAGTCAGAAGAACCCAATCACTTATCTATGAAAACCCTCTAACTTTTGGCACAGGAGCAGGTCAACAGACTGAAGATTATGGTAGAACAAACCCTCAAGACCCGTTAGGTCCAAGAGGATCAGAGTCTCAATCTGATGCAACTGCTCTTTTGAACCCAGCGGGTGTTCCTAAAAAGTTTGGTGATCTTCTTGTTGTAAGAGATAACTTATTGATGTCTCATGCTGCAGTATATGATCCATCATTACTACAACCAGAATATAAAGCTAGTATTACAACAGTTTCTGGTGGTAATACAATCGCTATTCCTAGTATCATTAAAAGTGTTTCGGGCGCTACTTACAATATTGATAGTGGTTTGATGGTAATCACCACATCCACCGCCCATGGTTTTAATGTCGGCAAGTTTATTACTTTAGCTGGTATTGCAATGACCTGTTATTTGGATCCTGTAACTCCAAAGATATATCCAAATAGAACAATCGGATACAATATCGTTCAAGTTAATTCTACAACTCAGTTTACAATTAACGTAGGTGTATCTACAGTCCCCACTTTTTATGTTTCTGGAGGAACAGTTGTTGGTTTAGCAACGGGCCAACAGATATCATACTCCAAAGGAACAAACAGTGGCAGCATTACTGGATTGACGGATACAAAAATTTATAAGATTGCCTCCGTTAATTTAAGTGGTCAGATTACATTAAATAATTTAGATGGTAGTTCAGTTACTGGAATTACGAATGGAACATACACATCACATGAAATAATTACTCCAGTTCCTTTTGTGCAACCATTATCTGGTCAGATTTCTGGAAAATCTAGGTATAATACAATAAAATCAACAGGTATGTTCCCATATCTTTATCAAGATGCAGATAGTAATACCGAGGGTTATGTTAATACAAGTCGTCCAGTTTCTGAAACTGCAACACTTAAAACTGAAATAGATGCCATTAATAGTTATTATGATAAGTGGGTAAATCAGAACGTCGCAAAAGACTTTTGGAATGTTTATGAATATAGAGTGCCTAGATCTAGATTTAGTGGAGACAGACTAGATGAACAAACTGATAAATTGTTGTATAGTGATGTTGTTGGAGATAAGAGAGCAGGCCAAAATGTTCTTGATGAAAACACTAGTGAACAATTAACGGATAAAAGTATTTGGAATCTTGACTTTACTAAAGTCACCATGTACAAAATTGAGTTCTCTTGGTACGGTGCTGTTGGTGGTTTATTCCTCGCTTATGTCCCTGTCAGTAATGGTGAAGCGCGTTGGGTTCGTGTTCATCACTTAAGAGCATCGAATCAACTAAAAGTATCGTCTCTTGGTAATGCAACTCTACCAATTACCTATTTGGTCTATGGTGGTGGTAATCAAAATAGAAATGGATATACAAATAGTGATAGACCACAATCGTCATTCTCTTATGGAAGTGGATCTGAGCATATTGTAAAGTACGGTGCCTCTTATTATATTGATGGTGGTGATAGAGGAACAGTGAAACTGTTTAGTTATGCAACACCAGCAAATATTGAGATTTATGGTTCTAAGAGATCATTTACTGTTGGTGCAGCAACAACACAAGTTTTACTTACCAGTGCCGGAGTTTCTACTGATCCATTTATTACTGTTGGCACTGCAACAGGTTTAAGTTCTTCATTCTATGTTGGGTCTAAGATTGTAACACTTGATCCCCTTGACCAGAACGTTGAAGTTGTATATGTTAATACTTCAACTAATAAATTGCATCTGAATGCACCATTAAACACAACTTCATTGGCAAATATCACAATTATCTCAGATCGAAAAACACCTTTAATTGGATTAAAATGTAGAGATTTTATACAAAGTAGCACTGGAAGAGACGTAAGAAATAGAACACAGGTTTATCCAACTAGACTTTCCACTGGATCAACTGGTGTTATTAAGGTGGATTTTCTTAAGTCGCCTATCTTCCAAACAACCTCTTCCGTAACTGGTACTCTTTCACTCTCAAGCACAGTTAATATTGGTAAAAGAGGGGCACCTACACTAATTTCAGTCACTAATTCAAATTATCTGAGTGCAAATACTGGAGCATATGGTTATTTCAGAGGATTTTTTCAGAATGATCCAACACAAAGACCTGTTTCAATATTGGGATATCTTGAGAATAGGGGTTCAACAGTGGGATATTATTTCTATGCATTAAAATCAACTTCTGATAATATTGTTCTAACAACGACGGAACCATTCTTAAGGGAGGAAAATTCAGATCCAAAGGGAAATGGAGTTTCATCTGCAACCTCAGAATTTACATTAGCACAACTTTCATCCATTAAAGTTAATCCACAGATAAGAAGTCCAATTCCAAAAACAGGAATAATTGTTGCAAGTTTGTATATTCCAGCTTCTGGAGAAGAGTATGATTTATCCTCTTATTTTGACTATAATAAAGAATATCTATCATTCCCACTAACGAATGTTGTGGAGAGTCTCTACTTGTGTGGTTCATCTCAATCTTTATTCAATTCCAGTCTACCTGCATCCGAAGTTTCTGCGAGTTTGACTTGGGAGGAGCAATAATTTATGGTGATTGGAAAGGATATAAAAATTGGTGATGATAAACGACCAGTAAGTTTAATTCCAGGAGAATTAGTTCCTCTTTACAATATTGCAAATGGCGAAATTTTAACCGACGAGTTTGGTAACCCATTGGTGGTTGAGGTTGATGAATATTATCTACCAGATGCCACACAGGAAAGGTCAACTTCAGTTACGTTTGTAACTGATAGTAGCTCTTCTACTGAACTTAAAAGATCTACCATCGCAACTCCTACGGCAACATATTCTTCAGGTGCCACTAATGTTGTTGGATTGACAACCACAGGAATTAAACCTGGGGATTACATTTCTGGTGCATCCATTCCAAATGGAACAATTGTTTCTAGAATAGGGACAGGAAGTATTTTTATTTCAAATGATACAACAAATAGTGCGTCATTATCTGAAGGTGTGCTAATTGAAAGAATACAAGCAGTTGTAGTTAAATCTAATCCGATTTTAAAAGTTGCAGAGCAGTTTGTAGAAACAAGTGAAGTCAGTTCAACATTACTCGGTGTTGATCGTGCGGAAACTCAACTTAGTTTATTTTCTAATGTTTCTTCTTATGGACTAGATCCTGATGAATTTGAATTTTATTCTTTTAATGATGGAGTAAGTTTTGGATCTTGGGAGGAAAGAAAAAATTTAGTTTATGGTAGTCGATATCAAGCAAAACAAACTGAAGAAGTTCAAGAATCTGGAATTAGACTCACGGCATTTCCCTGTCCTTATTCATTTCCATTTGGACCAAATTTTGCAAAAATTGGACTTTACAATGTTGACTTATTCAATCGATATACTAAATTTATCCAACTGGGTAATGACTTATATCAATACTTTGATGGTGCATCTGGGTCTACATATCCCTCATCATGGAAAGAAAAGTTTTTACCATCTTCATTTGTTAGAGTTGAATCTGGAGATGTTAATTATGCTGCAGGAATTGTAAATTCTTTTGCAAGAATTGATACCTGGACAGACACTTGGAGAGATATTAAGGATTCACTTTTAATTGATCCAGTAACAAATCAAATATTTAATTTTACAAAAGTATCATCTATACTAGGTTCAAGTTATGATGCTACAAGCACTAGACCTGGTTATTCAGACTCAAATAGAAGATATGCTTTTCTACAGTCAAGAAGAGTATTTAGATATCAACCAGGTCGAATTAGTGGATTTACTTTTGGTTTGAGATCGTCTACAGAACCTGTTACTGGGATTACTTTAGAATGGGGAATATCAAACCCAACAGATCAATATGTCTTTAGAATTGATGCCGGTCAATTTTCAATTATTCGTAGAAGCACAATACCTTTAGAAAAAGAAGTTTTAGAGAGAAATGGTTTAAGATTAAGTGACCAGACAAGAATCACTAGTGGAGATCCATTTGATAATGAGCAATATTGGACTATTAGTATTCCAAGAGATAAGTTTAATGGTGATCCACTAAACTCAAATGGACCATCTGGATATTTGTTACAACCAGAAAAAGTAACCATGTATAAAATTGAATTTGGTTGGTATGGTGCTATCGGAGCTAGATTTTATGTTTATATTCCAACTGATAATGGTGATGCAAGATGGGTTGTGGTTCATACACTTGTCATTGAAAACTCATTAGGATCTCCCTGTTTACAAGACTCTTATTTTAGATTTAAATATTCTCTTAATATTGCTAACACTGGAGATGTAAGATCCCCACAATATCTTTATAAGTATGGGGCGTCTTATTATATTGATGGTGGTGATGAGGGTTCCTCTCAAATATACTCTGTAAGTTCCAGAGAAAAAACCATACTTTCTGCTAATGAAAAAACTCTATTGGGAATTCGTCCCAAAGATTTTATACTCAATCGTGATTCAGTTGAAATACAAAACAAAAAATTAATTATCCCAACAAAGTTAAATATAACTTCCGACTCTTTATCTCAGGTCAAAGTAGTTAATTGTGCTGCCTGTCCAGGTTTTGGTTACGTTTATACTCCAGGAATTGCAACGACTGAGACTGGAAGATCTGTTGATATTGAGTTTACTAGTGGGGATACAATTTCAGCGATCAATAATAGTTATTTTTTAGATAGCGACATTGGTGCAAAACTTATTGCACCATCCATTTATAATTTATACATTACAAATGTAAGCGACTCCCTTGGAGTTGGTAATTCTTATGGTAAAGCCACTGTAAAGGGATTTGGTGGCACATATGGATTTGGATTAGTGAATAGAAATATTCCAGGTTCTCGTGTGCTTGATCGTGTGACTGGAATTTCGACGATCATATCTTTACTTAAACCATATTCATATCCTGTTAGACTCAGTAACTATAATGCTTATGCCGCATCAGATTTTAAGTTTACGGGATCTAAAATTGAAATACAGTTTGTCAATCCGAACAATAGTGATAGTTATGCACATTTTGCAGATTTCTTAATAGGTGTTACAGATAGACAACCAAGTGTTTCATTACCAAATACTTTAAATGGATTTATAATTGGAGCGGCGACAACAACTGTTCTTCCAAATCAAGACATGATATTTGGAGAGCACACCCATAGTTTTGCTTCTATTGATGAAAATGGAATTGAACAGGCTGAATCCTGGGGCGTGGCACAACCACCATTGAGAATGGGAATTGATTACCGTATTCCTTCTCTTGCAAACCCTGCCGGAGGGACTTGTTCAAAAGTAACTATAAGTGTAAATGATCCAGTAGAAATAAGCAATTCGATTGAGTCTTCAGTTAATCCACAAACTGGTGTGAATGATGGAAATCTTTATATACGAATACCAGGCACATTTCCACAATTAAAATACAATGGTGGACAGGTTGCCCTGAAAAACTCATCAGGAGTAATTATCGTAACAAATGCAACATATGTTGGTGAACCTGTGGGACCATACCTTATTTCTGGGGTTTTATATTCTCATATTAGAATATCCCAAACAACAGGATTAACTAATTTTTCATTATTACTTCGTCCAGTTTTACTAACGGGCACAGGTGAAATCAATTCTGGAAAATTGTTTAATTTTAATCCATTCCCTCTTTACTTAGTCGTTAAATTAAAAGATAATTCTCAAATTAATAATATATCAGTTACAGAAAAAATAGGTAATTTTCAAAGAACAATATCTCCAAAATGGTATGTAAATAGTAGTGCAACACTTGAACTTTATGGTGGCAAAACAGATAATACTGGAACCGCCCCAACGAATTTCTTGGAAATTGATAGAACTTCTTCTGCCTTGATTGATATACAAAATGATCAGCAGTTAAGACCATCTACAACGAGAGATATTCTTTATGTTGGTGCAAATGATACCACATCGATTGATATGAGTAAAGTGTTTGGTCAAGATAGACGTGTAATTACTCCAGATAATAATAATGTTGAAGCAACTTTTATTGTTGCAAAAAAAATTGACTCGGGAAGTAGTGGAACTTTACAAACAAGTTTAAATTTTAAAGAGCAATAAAATGGCAATAACTAATCCTAAATTATTCGGACTCAATGTTTTAAGTTTTTTGTCGGATGTTCTTGATAAAAATGAAGCTTTAATCGCTCTTAATTTACCACCTCTTGATTTAAACGTTATACGTGGTTCATCAAACGCTGGTGCCACCAGGGGAGATTGGATTAGTCTTTCACGACTATCATTTCCACTTTATAAAACATTAGATAGATTTAGAACAGACTCATCAAATTATCAGGGGATACTTGATTTGAGAGCTGGAACTGATAGAACACTATTTGGAAATTTAAATATCAATGGTATCATAAGTGGAAACGCAATTCGTTACAGATATGTGGATGGGACTGGAGCAAGTGCCACAGTAAAAATTGCAGATATTTCAACTTCAAGAGTGAGTGCTTGGAGTTCAAGTGCTTCGCCTGTCACGGCAACTTCACCAATATCTTACGGAGCACAAGTTAAAATTAGAAGTGGTGGTGCTTTACAGTTTGGAACGCAATCAGGCACAACAGGTCCAAGACTTCAAACAACAATTACACCGCAAGCAAAAGAGTTTGCTTCAGAATTTCCAACTTCTAAAATTAGTTGCACCATAGGAGGATCTACAGTTGTTCTTTATGCCATGAAAGGCATTCCAATTATTTTTACAGGATTTTTTAGAAATTTAGATGCAAACATAACACTAACATCATTGATAAGTAGCACTCCTGCCAGTTGGAAAATTGTGGAGGTCGCAAATTCAAATAATTTTGTGAATTTTCCAAACAGAGGAGGAACAACATCCTCTATTAACTTTAGATCATCAGTATCAAGAGAAAGATATATTCAGTTTTATTACAATCCAGATAATATTGCAACGGTTACAATTACTTCGGCAAACATATCATTCCTTCCTGCTGTTAAACTTCAAAATGCAACAGGGCTTAATTTTTCATCTAATCAATTTAGAAATTTTCCAGATGTAAACTTTATCGCTCCCAGCATTGTAAGTTTAAATCTATCTAATAATTATTTCTATCAAAGTGATACAGAGAATGAAAGAAAATTAAATTCTAATATTGTCAATAAAATACCCACAACTTTAAAAGAGTTATATTTGGGAAATACATTCTACGGGTCAATAACACAAAATATTATTGCAAATCGTTTCACTGGATTGACCGTTTTACATCTAGGTAGAGGTGGTGGGGCATATTTTCATCCAGATGATGCTGATACAACTTGCGAACTACCAAATGTTCCAAATACTTGTGAAACTTACTTCGCTCATGATAATGACTTTAGGGCATTTGGAACAACTGTTGGTGCCGGAACTACAAATGTTAACGTTCGGGACTTAACAAATCTAGTCACTCTTCATATTGGTGGAAACTATTATTTAAGTGGTGCCTTTTCTATTGCCGCTGGTAACAACAAAATACAAGCAATTTATTCATATGCAACTGGTTTAACATTACCCACTGGTTTAGCTGGTAAAAATTCTTTTACCACCTTGCATCATTATTACGCTAGAAACGCTGGTCCTTTAATCGTCAGTGGAAGTTATCTGTACGAAGCTTGTAACTCACTCAACACTTTACATCTTTATGCATCAAATGTAACAGGAGCACTGCCGAAGTTCACAAATACTGCTTTAAGTTATCTTGACCTTCGTTATACTAATTTAACCGGTGGAGATCCAAGTGGAGATACTTCGTTTGTAATACCAGAAAGAACATTCGAGAAATGCACTAATTTGGTATACATGTTATTACAATCTGGTAATTTACTTACAACTCCAATTCATCCTAATGCTTTCTCATATACACCAAATCTATACTATTTGTGGTATGTTTCATATGGAAGAACAACAGGGTCTATTCCCAGTTTAACTGCATGTAAGAATTTGACTTATCTGTATTTGTATTACAACAACTTTACTGGAATAATGCCTAGTCTTGCGGCAAATCCAAACATTTACTATGTAGAAGTTGGATATAATGCTCTGTCCGGAAGCATCCCAGCTTTTAAAAATCTATCAAACTTATATTATTTGTTTATGTATAATAATCAGTTTACTTCATTAAATAAATTTCAAAATCTTCCTAATCTAACTTATTTTTACGCACACAATAATAAAATGACAGGTGAGATACCTACATTTGCAGATTGTCCGAATTTATATTATCTAATATTATTCAATAATCAGTTTACTAATTATAAGACAGGAGGTTTTAGTGTAAATTATCGTTTAACATACCTTGACTTATCTGGTAACTTGCTTACACAACAAGCAGTTAATCAAATTATCATAGACTTATATGCAAATTATAATGCGGTAAAACGTGGTGGAGTCACTGTTAATTTGCGTGGAAATGCTATTCCTAGTGGAGATGCACTAGAGTATGTTGAAATTTTAAAATCAAAAGGCTGGTCAGTCGTTTTTAACTAAAATGGTAAAACAAAATCAAGGATATAGAAAAGACCTAAACTTACAAGAGAATACCAACGATACTCAAGCACTGAATAACCTTGCTGGTGCTGGTATCGCAGATGACTTGAGAATAATTCAAAATAACTTGAGAAATACATCAAGTCTTACTTTTAATAGTTTGTCAGATGGTTTTTTCTCATTTCCAAATAATGACTTTGTTTATACTGATGGTGATATTGTTGGAGTAAGCACAAATGTGAGTGTTGGATCTGTAGTGCTTACAACTGGCACAGAGTATCATGTTTGCAATTCTAATGGAGAGACTCGTTTTAAGTTATCAACGACTCCGTCTACTTCAGGTATTAATACAATTACTGTAACTGGTGTAGGGACAACTGCATTTAGTTTCATTAGAAAAGATGCTGTTACACAAACAAATGTCATTAACTATATTCAACCAGTAATTCAAGATACAGATCTTTTTTCATACTTAGGTGGTAGTAGTGTAAATGATACTTTTACAAATGTAACAACAAATAATGATCTTGCCAAATATTTTATCACTCAAAAATATAGAACAGATATAGACACAACGACGAGTAAAGATATAAACTTTGAAGGGATTATTTCAGTTAATGATCCATTGAGACTTAATCAAACTTCTTCTGGTTTATCGAGTAGTAAATCTCCTGGTGTGTATATTGGAGATACTCGTGCATTTTCGAGTGACAATAATCCTTGGTCCGAAGTTGGAACAGCTCTTAGTACAGTCAGCGTACAAGTCTCCGTTGGTGAGTTAAACTTTGCTAATAATATTATAATAGAAGGACTCACCGCAACTTCTGCAACATCAGTTTTAGCAACGACCTTTACTCATAAATTACCCGTTGTTATTAATGGTGAAACGTACTTCTTACTATTAAGCACATAAGATATTAAACGTCCCAGATGGTGTTTGAATTGGTATTCTTTTAGTAGAAGAGTCTGTTGAACTTATATTTGTAATATTTGCAGCAGATACTGTTGCAGTCAGAGCATCAAACTTTACATTACCACTATCAATTTTTAAACTTGGAAAACTAGATGTTGTTTCTAATCCAAGTTCTGTCGCGCTAAATGGTGGTGAAGTATCTGTTGGTGGGCAGCATAATGAACGATCTCCATCTGCAGCGAGTGTAGTCGTAACAGTAAAATTTCCTCCAGAAGCTAATCCAGCAATGGTTCCTGTGCTAATTACAATACTTGTTGCTGTAGTGCTTGAAACTGTTGTTCCTGTTGCGAATTGAGCTCCTAAAACTCTTGATCCATTCGCCACACCAGCAGCACTCTGAACATTAAGAGTCGTTGCTCCAGATGCTGTCGGTGAAGTTGTAATCATACATTTTGTTTCGGAAAATGTACAGAATGCTGCAAGTCCATCATCAATCAATCCTCTTGACTGATAGAAATATAATATAGTTCCTGCCGCAACTGTTTGAGAGGGTGAGACTGTAAGAGTGGTCGAGGATCCACTAGTTGTAATACCAGTAAATTGGGATACAGTATTACCAATAACCAACATTTTACTTCTTAAACTACTGGTATCTCCACTGCTAATTGTCAAGGTTGTTGAAGAGATACTACCAACTGCTCTCTTAACAAAACCACGATGATCGATAAATGTAAGAGTTGTGGAACCAGACGCAGTGGCTGAGTTATTCATAACAATGAATGAATTAATGGAAAAATCATTAACAACCGTTCCATCTGGAATTCCAGTTCCAAAAATTATATTTCCAATTTCAACACCTGTTGTATTGGTTAGTGAAATAATATTTGTATTGATTGTAGTTGTCCCTGTTATTGTTGCTTTTGTAATTGCAGCTAATGTGGTTTTTGGTTGATACTTGATATCCACTTTTTTTGTGGACTTTACTTTCACATAACCAGCAGATGTTGAGGCACTACCTACACTGCCTCCTCCTGAACGAATAGAATTTTCTAAAAATGTAGGAAATTGTCCCTTGGCAGCGGTGCTAAAATCATAATTTGATGAGTAAAGATAGTTATACCTTAAATCTGATGTAGTTGTGGCTCCTGGATAGAGTATATCAAAATTAATAGTGCGAGTAACCGCGATTGCATCTATTGATTGTGGTATGTAGTATCGAGCTCTAATGTGATATTTTCTTTGGGCTTCTAGGACATAAGTGGTATGAGAAATTTGAGTATCTTGCCCTATTGCTTTACTGAATACAATATCCCCACTAAATGTTGATGAAACTGCATTAGATGTTCCTGTTGGTGGTTTTAGAGTAATTACTCCCGTTGTTCGGTCATAAGCGTTGACAGTTGTTCCAACTACGATATTTGCGTTCGATACACTTTGTCCGACACCAACATGATTTGTATTTGATGCTGTTGTAAGAGTGATTACATTTGTCCCTACAGTCCCCGAACCAGAAAATGTTGATGATAGACCAATTCGTGAATGTTCGGTATATGTTCCAATCCCAGATGTATATCCTTGAGTTTCAAACTCAAAAGTCATCAAGGCAGAAGTCCCTACAACAAATGTGTGAGTTCCGGTAGTTATTGGAATGAAATACCCAGTCCACTCTACTCCACCATTAGCATTAACTGCCTCTGGGGTGACTTTTCCACTATAGGTAAAGTTACCATTTTCCCAAAAATTATCTGTTTTAATTGGAGTTCCAGAAAAAACCGCCTGCGTATTTTCAAAAACTTGATTAAAATTATAATAATTTGCCGTTAGACCATTCCCACCATTAATTCTTGGTTCACCAGAAAAAACTCTAAATCTATCTAAACGATTTTGATATGTAATTCTAGGCAAAAAATCCGAAAGAGTTCCACTACTATTTGTGGTTTGTTCCCGACTTCCAATAATAGATCTATATCCACTCGAAGTTAAATTATAAGAAAATATATTTCGAATTGCATCCAAGTCTTCAGATATAAACGTTGATGAAGCATCATCAACCAGTGTATCTAAAAGATTATTAAGTGCTTGTGTGGTATCTGACAAATCTTTCAGATTATTATCACGTCTAATACCAGTTCGCTTATATAACTTCGCCATTTTGACTTTTTTTAGTATTTATTTTATAATAAGACTAAATTTATCTTTTTAGATATGAATACAAAAGAAATGCTCGAAGATTTAAACAAACAGGGAGAAAATCTTAAAAGAGATCTCATTGATCTGGAACAATTGTTTAATATGAAGAAAGAACAGTTTATTAAAGTTCAAGGTGCCATTGAAGCTTTGACTGCTCTTGATGAAAGTGTTGAGAAAACCACTTGACACC
>Ga0194118_10004715_pt1 | contig 14699 bp, 9 predicted proteins | sample TA2MahsurfametaG_2_FD_148662 | JGI IMG/M metagenome (GOLD analysis project Ga0194118, IMG submission 148662) | Freshwater microbial communities from Lake Tanganyika, Tanzania - TA2015013 Mahale N5 surface | ecosystem: Environmental > Aquatic > Freshwater > Lake | place: Tanzania: Lake Tanganyika...
CAGAAGCCGAGGTAAAACTAACTGAAGAAAAAGCAACCGAACCCGCAGAAAACCCAACCGAACCCGCTGATGCAAATCTCTCTGTTAATTAAAACGCTAATGACAGTGATAAGGCGTCAGAGGCATCAGGCACCACAGAGGTAGAACCAATAGCTAACGATTCGACATCATCAGACCCGCAATCAACGGCACCATCATTGAGGCAACTCGTGAGTAATAGCATAGGTAATATGTTCGGAATGCGCTAAGAATGTGATAAGAATATGCTAGGGAGTGTGATAGGAATATCATAGGACACCAGAACAGTCCCTTGGGTTTTTGACCCAGCGGGGCTGTTTTTACATGATGACCCGTATCGGGCACGCGCATATTTACCCTGAACAGCCCTGGGCACCTGCTCTTTTTTGCATCCCGTTTACATAAAATTATTCAATAACTGGTATGTTTGTTTTAATTACACACAAATATAAAAAGTTTTTGAAAAATGAATATTAAATCAAAATGGATCAAATTGAAAACCGTAAAAATGTCCACAGTGCTGGTTGCTGTGTTTACCCTAATCATCGCAAATGCCCTAGATGCACGTGGAGGTCACGTTGGTGGAGGTCACGGTTTTGGTGGAGGTCACGGCATGAGCCATATGGCTGCCGATCACGTCAATACCCTATCACACCAACACCCCTCGAAAAATACGTATAAACTGAAAAAGAACTCCAAAAAGAAGCAAAACTATTCCCAGCCACAACACACAAACGCACGCAATAAGGCCCACAACGCAGCCAAAAATCATCCCAATGATACGGCGGCTCATGCAAAAAATGCTGTCCATAACCACAACAAATCCCATCACCGGGGGGGGAATCTCAATAGTCACCCTTGGAATGGCCATGGTAGTTGGAATGGCCATGGTAGTTGGAATGGCCATGGTTGGGCTGGTGCTGGCATAGCCGCAGGTGCGGCTGCAGGTGTGGCTGCAGGTGCCCTAGAGGGAGGAGCGGTGACGGCATCTGCAATGGGGGCTGCAATGGGGGCTGCGGCTGGATCGGCTGCCAATGCTGGTTTTGTTGAGACAATGCCCGAAATGATGGCCCCAAACCAGGTCATAGAAGGAGGATCGGTCATCGAAGAGGTTGCTCCTGCACCCACCACAGTGATCGAAGAAGATTATCCGGAAACCATTGTTATCAAAAAGGATGCCGAACACACCAAGAAAAAGCACCATAAGCATTACGCTGATCATGAGGCATCCACAGACGATGACTCTAATGAGAATAATGAGACAACCGAGAATACCGATACAGGTCATACACCGCCCGTGGTTATTCAAAATATTACTGTGGCACCGCCTAAACTGACACCAGAAATGATGTCAAAGGCACCGTCTGAGTCGTCTGTTTCTCCATCAGAAACAGCCATTCCTGCAGCATAAGAATAGCGGGGTCATCACAGAAAAGGAAAGAACGGATCAGGAAAAAACAGGGGGAACAGGGCCATCCAAGGTGCCGCCCCCTAGAACTCCCCACACTGTGACCAGCATTGAGAGTGTGGGTGCCATTGCAAAACGCCCTGTTTTAACCACAAAATCCCTTGATGAATGCGTTTTTTGGGATAAATGGGGCGCATCAAGTCAGCATACATTTGTAGTTGCTGGCCATAAGGCATGTTGTCCCACGATTCTGTCATCCGTGTGCTCTTGAAATCCACAATCCAAAGGTCTGTTTTGCCCACCAATACCCGATCCATCCGTCGAATATGTCCTGGCCCACACCATTCCACCTCTGATTTAGCCTGGAAAAACAATGGCTGTAACACGGGTTGGTGCAATAGGGCCACCACACGCTGTGCCCACATATCCGATTGCTGTTGCCCCAGACCCTGTTGGTACAAAAATCGCTGGGCAAAAGCATACCAATGCTGGGGATTACTGCGTGGCAATTCATCCAACAATTGGTGCAGGGATTCCCCACGACGGCGATAGAAAAACGCATCACGAGAAAAGGATGCCGTCTTTTCTGTACAGATGGGCTGATGATTGGGTACGCTGGAATCACCCCAGTCATTGTCGGCCAGCCCAGAAAGTAACCACGCAAAAGATCCGTGGACGGGCTTTTGGCCTGCAAACGGGATGTCGTGTTGATTGGGCAATGGGTTTTGATCTGTGTTTTGCCTTTGATCGATGGGGAGATGCTGGTCAGGGTGCAGATCCTTGGACAAAGACGGTTCTGCATCAGTCGTCTCTGGTGCCATGGGCGACGGGGTATCCGATAGGACATAAGAAACGATGGGCAGGTCACTATGGTGTTCCATCACACCAGATCCCATCATGGCCTGATCAATGGCCTGGTACCAGGGACTCGTCGATTTACACGATGATATATACAATCGATCTTGGGCGCGCGTCATGGCCACATACAACAAACGCCAATATTCCGGATCATCTTTTTCCACACTTTCGGGTAAATCAGGTAAAATGACGATGGGTGCTTGGGCCCCCTTGGCACCATGAATGGTTAACAGACGGATTCCGCCACCTATGGGGTTTTTAAACACCGTATCGGGTTTGATCATCCAATCTAAAAACCCCACGGCATCTTCTGGATCGTGCCAGGTTTGTAAGGCGTGGATAAACACATCAACGACATTTTGAACACCATTTTGGTCTGGTGTTAACACCGATAAAAACGTCATACCACCATCAACATAAATCCAGTGGACCACCAAATCCAATAGGCGCATAGATGTTTTAACCTGTGAGATATGGCGAATATATTCAGAAAATGCCGAGAAAAAACGGTTTTCAGGTTGGTTTGAAATATTTTGCCAAATGGATTGCCGACCCCGTTGATAGGCCGATGAAAACACACGGCATTCTGTGGAAAAACAAGACATCCCAGACAAGACTCGTGCCAAAGCCCCATCATCATCACCATGGACAATGACGCGACACCAGGCCACCAGCATGGCCAACACAGAATTGTCTTTATGCGTGATGTCCTTGCCCGTTAACAATCCGGATTGGTACAATTCGTCTTGCAATATTTTGAAAAAAGTCGTCCGCCGGGGCAAAACAATCATGATATCTTTGGCTTGAACGGCGCGATTTTGACTGGGTAAAAACATCCCCTCTTGCAACAGACGATGCAATGTGGAAACCCAAGCAGCCGACAAATCGGAACACTCTAATCCTTCTCTGGTGTGCGCCCAAAATGTGACAACCCCTGGCCGTCCTTGGTGCACGCTGGTGTGGGGTGAAAACTCCATCCCCGTACCTTTGGTATCGGCAAAAACCCGATTAACCACATTTAAAAGCACGGGAGCAGATCGAAACGATACGGTTAACGACACATCGCAAAATAACCCAGATTGGGACATCACCCATGCCTTTACAAATTGCCGCATCAGAAAAAACCCTTCTGGGTCCGCTCCTTGAAAACCATAAATGGACTGTTTGGGATCACCCACAACACAGATGGTTCGCTGTGATTTTTGCATAACAGACTCGATCAGAATGCGTAATATTTTCCATTGGTGGCGACTGGTGTCTTGGGCTTCGTCCACCAAAAGATGCTCTATGGTCTGATAAAATGTATGCCCCACCCAGCCCGAATACAGGGTGTGTTCCATCAACTCCAGGGTTTTTATGGTTAAATCGTCAAAATCCAATGCCCCCTGCTTGTTGCGCGTGTACTCATTCATGGTGGATTGAAACACAATGGTTAGGTCTTGCTCTTTTTGGGCTTGTTTTTGTCGATCTTGCCAATGCCTTAATTCCTGCATCCACAGTATTTCTTGTTGATGCCAGTGTTGCAAACGTGGATGTTGCAATACCGATTTTTTAGGAATTTTTGCCAAAATTAAACCCTGATACGTCACAGACCCCCTGGGAATATCGCGAAACTGATGGCACCACTGTTGATCAGATGGGGTCAGAATGTGCGGTTCTGGCATGACATTAGGATGATTCTGTAAAAAATCTTGACTGGAAAAATCCATGGCTGACGTATCATATTCTGGCCTAAGTAATAATCGCCGTTCAAACCATTCTGTTAACACGCTGGACAAAGACACACGGTCGTCTATAATGCGCTGCACCGTTTGGCCCAAAGAGGATAAAGGGTCCGTATGGCGCAATATCGTATCCAATGCCTGACTCCACAGGCGAAGAGAGGATGGATAATCCAAAATCTGCAAGGGAATATTCACCCCCGATTCTATGGGAAAACGCATCAAGGTATCATGGCAAAAACTGTGAAATGTTTGAATGATCACTGGGGTTTTTTGACACGATTCATACAGAGATCTGGCAAAGATCACGTCTTGCGGGGATGGCTGATGGCCCAAAATAAGGGTTAAATCCTGGACCAAGTCCTGTTCGGGGCACAGAGACCATCGGGACAGTTTTTGATCCAGACGCTGTTGCATTTCCATGGCACCCACCTTGGTAAAGGTCAGGCATACAATGGTTCGACCCTGTATCCCCGATAAGAGCAATCGCGTCATGCGGCCCACCAACAGCGTTGTTTTTCCCGATCCCGCCGATGCATTAACCCAAACGCTTGATCCGATATCTAGCGCTTTACGCTGTTCTGGTGTCATGCCAGATCAAGATCACTGACAACGTCGGGTGTTTGATGCCCTGCCGGTTCGCCCGCATAAACAAAGGGGGCCAAGGTCTGCAAGGCCTCTGTCATGGCCGCACGTCCTGCAGAAGAAAAAGGCCCCAAAGGGAATCGTGTATGCTCATTGCCCCAACCCAAGACCGAAGCAGCATATTTGATGGGACCGGGATTAACACCAAAAGCCATGGCGCGATGTAATGGATTGAGCATTTGCGCTTTTTCTTGAGCCACTGGCCATTTTTGGTTTTTCATGGCTTGCCAAATGTGGGTGTACAGCACCGGTAAAATACCGGCTTGAACGGAAATGATTCCACTGCCTCCACCCGCCACAAACGGTACAAACGTATTGTCTTCGCCAGAAAAGATTTGAAAATGGGGATCTTGAATACGCGCGCGCATGGCATTCGGTCTGGATAAATCAGGCGTACTGTCCTTGATACCCACAATGCGTGGATAAGCCGCCAATTGGCACACCGTGTCAATATCAATATTGACACAAGTTCGTCCAGGGTTATTGTACAGCACTATGGGCAAAGCGGTGTGCTCGTGAATATGGTGAAAAAAAGACAACAATCCCTTTTTTGATGGACGAATATAGTGGGGGGTTAATACCAGCACACTGTCGGCACCATATTTTTCAGCCCCCATAATGACAGAAACCACCTGATCTGCCAAAATGCCCGAAACACCCGCCATGATGTGTTTTTTCTTATGACTCCATTCGGCCACTTTGGATATTAATTCTTGATATTCCTTTGTTCCCAGGGCCATGCCTTCGCCTGTGGTGCCCGCCACAACAAAACCTGAAATAGGTGTTTCACACAGCCCCATGACATATCTTTTCAAAGTCACCCAATCGATCAGACCTTGATTGGTCCATGGGGTAATCATGGCGACATAGACGCCAGATTTTACAATACTCACTGTGCACTACCTTTTTTACGTACGGATTGCTATACTCATTATACTGTGATTATTGTACAACAAAAAGCGATCAATGAAATGAAAACACCCTTTTTTTTGATGTACCTATCCACCAGCATCATGATACCAGCGGTAGTCCAATGCGATGGGTCTGTCCTGAAAACCCCAGACTCTACACTGACCAGCTCGATCAAAAGATGGGGTGGCCTATTCCCCCCCTATGGATTAAGCCAGAAGGATCAGTGGATGCAGGACGTCAAGATATTACGAGGGTTATTTCCCAATCATCAAAATTCTGTGCTGCAATTGTTGGGCCTGTACCAACGGCATCCGTTATGGTGGCAGTGGTTTCCCCAAACCATGAAAAGCCTGCAAACGGTGGCAGAAAAACGAGGAATGCCTAGGTCTATTGGGAATCAACGTTTGGCATTGTGTGCTTTTTTTCATCAAAACCCACCCAGAACAGCCCAAGGCTGGATACTTTACAAACAATTGGTGGGAACAAAAACTACACACACAGCGATTTTTGATGCCGATTTATCCGCCTTTATGACCCAAGCCAGTTTAAAACAATTTCAAGAGCTGTATCCCCATCTTGGGGCTCTGGGTGTCACATCTGTAGATGTCGTCATTGCGCCATTGCTTTTGCGTTTAATATTAGAGCGCACCACGAAAAGTTTCAGTGATCTGAGGACCATTTTGCAGCAATTCAAGCCCAATACGCCACGCTTTAATCTGTTGGTGCGATTAATGGCCAAAACACCCGATGCCACTGTTTTACAAGATTATGCACAATGGGTAAAGAAAAACCCGTGGGACCCCGTTTTATCCCTAGCCATGATCCGGTGCGCTTCTCGGACCAATAAGGGGATGACCGCCGTGGCCGAGCGATTGCGCATGCCCCACCATTACGTCCAGCAACACGCCCAATCCATCAATAAATGGGATGTGTATATTTTAAAACAATTGATGCAAGAAGGTCAGGAAGCCATTACAAAGGGCGACATCGCTGGGGCAAAAGCGCGATATGACCAGGCCCTGAACATGCCCATTGTTCGTCCAACCCATCCTGTGGAACACTCTCATCTAGGAGAAGATACGGCCAATGATGGCAAGGGATTAATTTGTTTTGCAGGTTTAAAAGATTATGCCCGTGCCCACGATTATTTTGTGCGCTCTGCCCAAAATCTGCCTATGTCTGTTTTGTCTGCTGATGGTATAATGCGTTCTGGATCAGCCATCCAAGCAGCGGTCCAAAAAGGCTTGCGTCGTCACGATATACGGGCTTTGTTTTGGGCTGGTGTATGTTGTCAATATTTGAAAAAACCAGATCTGGCAAAAGCCTATTATCGCGCTGCATCCTTGTGTTCGACTTTTTTGTATGGCCAATTGGCGTGCTGGAAACTGGGTGTTCCCGTTAAACCCAATTTTGCCCCTCCTGAGCCAACCCGAACCGACTGGCAACAGCCTGGACAACACGAAGCATCCCGCATCATCAAGATTTGGCAAGAAAACGTTGCAAAAAACGGAAATGGTGGTAAAAAATCTGGTCAAAGATCCGGCGCCACAGCCTTTGTTCCCGCCTATGAAACCACATTGTCCTTGTGCAAGGATTTGGTCGCCTTGGCGAAAACACCTGGTGATTATGCAAAAGCTTTACAGCTGATCGGTGTGATCTATCCGGATTACGTTGTGGAAAGTGCCAAGGGTGTTGCCAAAACATCCAACACCGTTTTCCGAAAACTGTATCCCATTTTGCCCAACATACGGTGTAAGGATCCCGCCCTTGTTCACAGCATTATTTTGGCCGAATCGTGTTTTCGCTCCAGAGTAATCAGTTGGGATGCTGGCATTGGTTTGATGCAAATTATGCCTGAAACGGCCAAAAAAGCCGCAAAAGACATGGGAATTACCCTAGATATGAAGCGTTTAAACACAGACTCAGCGTATCAAATTCGTATGGGCACGCACATCATTACCCATTATATAAATAAAATGGGGGGTGCCTATGCCCCAGGGGTTGCAGCCTATAACGCAGGACCCCATCGGGCCATTCCCTGGGTTCAAAACACGCCCAATTTGGGTATCCCAGAAGACGGCATTGTATGGATAGAGAGCATTCCGTACAAGGACACCCACCATTATGTTTTGCGCATTATGGAATCCTATATCACTTATCGATCGATGTTGGGACAACCCGTGATGGGAAAAGAGTGGCAGTCATTGCTGCGGGCGCACTCTGGGGGTGAGAAGGCCTAGGGTGGGTGTCTCTATTCATCAGAATTCCTCTGACGGCGTTCCCCTGCCCTTTATTTACAGAAATAATAGACGATTGTAAACAAACCTTCTGCAAAGCTGCCACCAGAGGCAGAGGATAATCCGTTGACCTGATCATTTAAATCCGACATGGGTTGATTGGTGGAATAGGTGGAAGAATCCCATGTCATGTCATTCCTTTCAGGGGCAGAGTCAATGGTAGGCGAACCCACATAATGCAACGTTGCCGCCAATTGTAAGGCGATGGTATCGCTCCAGTCATAGCGCAAACCAATGCCCATGGATAATTGGCTGGTTGGGGAACAATCTTTGAACAATCCGGTCTCTGTCGGACGCCCCGCCCCAAGGGATATATAGCATTGGGCACGATTGTACCGTGCGCCAATTTCCAACACAGATGGAAAAAGTTTTGCGTTCAGTCCACTGGCATCATAAAATGCTTGGGATGCCGGGCCTAAACATGGATCTGAACTTAGACTGGAAAAATCCGCCCCCAGATGATCGGACTTTATGGCGCAATGGTACGTAATATTGTTGCAAAAGGATGACAAATGGGATATCCAAGATGCGCTTGACGCTGTTTTTTCATCATTGGCCTGAAAAGAGCTATAGGGATCACTGCCACAAACCGGTATACACAGCACAGAACAAAGGGCAAAAAACCGAAAAAAACAACGTGTAAACCAAAATGACAGCAATAGCCATGGCATATAAAGCTGATCAAACAAAATAATAATCTTTACCAATCTATCAAATAAGTGGGGGTATTCCAATGGTAATCCCCGTGCGGTCCATACTCTGCCAAAAGATGGTTTTTAAAGCCACACCATCCTTTGCCCTCTTTTTCCATTGAAAATGCGTGTTAAAACCCTTACAATAGGATGAATATGCACAGCATCCAAGCCCTTGACGTTCATTTTGGCCTCTCTATCGCCGTCACGGTTTGCGTTGTTAACACAATTGGGTGTTTCCTTTGACGTTCATGGCGCAAACATTGACGAAACGCCCATTGTCCGAGAGCGCCCCACCCCCTATGTGATGCGTATGGCTAGAGAAAAAGCTGAAAAAGTTTCAGAGTTGTTTCCCGATCGACCCATTTTGGCGGCCGATACGATCGTTGCAGTGGGAACACGTATTTTGCGCAAAGCACAAAGCAAACAAGAAGCACATGACCATTTGCGCCTGATTTCAGGTCGGAGGCATCGCGTATATACGGCGCTGGCCTTGCGTATGCCATCAGGGGCTTATTATACGAGACTTTGCGTAACCCATGTGGCGGTAAAAATTTTAGAAGCCGACGAAATAGATTTTTTCGTTCAATCAGAGGAGTGGCGCAATGTGGCCGTTTATCGCATAGAGGGCATCATGGGCATGTACATTCGTATGATTCGCGGGTTGTCGTCGACGGTTCAAGGATTGCCCCTGTGGGATGTGTACGCCCTGTTAAAGGGCCATGGGCTGTGGAATCCTTCATGCAGAACGACGGCTGGGGAATTACCGACCCTATTATCGGCACGATCTTTATGGGTATGGTGAGTCTGTTAGGCATTATTTGCTGCTTTTTTATGTTCGTTGGGCACCTTCAAGGGGCGACTTATAGTGCGGTGATTACAGAGTTGAAAACAGGAAATGTGTTGGCGCAAAGTGATGCCCACACCCCAGTTTATCCGGCATCTTTGACCAAATTAATGACGCTGTACATCTTGTTCCAATCCCTGGAACAAGGACGCATTCGCATGGACACCCTGTTTAAAGTATCCCCTTTTGCGGCCAGACAACCCCCATCCAAGTGGGGATTAAAGCCGGGATCTCGGATTTCCGTACGCCAATGCATTTTAACCCTTTCCGTAAAATCCTGTAATGATGTGGCCCATGTGGTATCTGAAAACCTGTTCCAATCCACAAGATTATTTGTTCAAACCATGAATGCCACAGCATTAAAATTGGGCATGCTGAAAACCGTATTTCAAAATCCATCGGGGTGGCACCATCGATTTCAAAAGACTACAGCCCATGATATGGCAATCTTAATGCGCGCCATTTGCGTGAATTTCCCTCAATATGCTGGGTTTTTAGGTGTTCCCAGTATTCAAAAAGGCAATCATGTGGTGCGCAACACCAATAAATTATTAGGTCGTGTGCCGGGATTATATTTGGGAAAAACCGGATACACCAGTCCATCGGGATACAATCTAGTAACGGTCACCAGTCGAAACAACCAGCCCATTGTGGTGGTTGTGATGGGGATGCCGTCTAAGATCCAACGGGATCAACTCATGGCCGCTTTGATTGAAACCTGTTACAAGGCCCCCCATCAGTTGCATTTGGCCATTGCTAAACCTCTGACCACGTTGTCCAAAACGCCCCACTTGGCTGTGGCTGGATTAGGCCAACCATGCAGAACAAAGTACGTCAAAATTAGAAAAATTGGAAAAATCGGGAAGAAAAAAAGCAAACGACCAACAGGCCTGATGTTAAACAGACTGGGCCGTAAAATCGGAAAAAAGACCACGCCTGTCCTATGTTCCCGAACCATACTCCCACAGCAATCCAAGAAGCAAAAGACCGTAAAGGCGAGTAAAACGACAAAACAGAGCGCCTGGGCGAGTAACGCCATGGTCAGAAAAACCAAAGGTCGTGACTCTCGTAGAAAAGGGCGAAAAAGACAATCGCTGGTCAAACGCCAGACAAAGCCATCGTCAGGCATCAGATCAAGACCATCGTGAGAGCGCGATATCCCGAAGGTAAACTCCAGATTGATGGGGTGTGCCATCGTCCCCCCCCCCATCATCATCCATCTTAGCGTTGTTATCTCCCCTGATTAAAATGATCCCCACTGTAATACAGGTTGAATGACCTCTGCTGGCCATGATGCCACAGCTTGCGCCCCTTGGTCCTTGTACCATTGGGCCAATGCGTTTGTCTGGTTTACACCTTCTTGAAAAAGGGTTTGAATACGGTGCAGCTTATCCAATGTGGGGGAAAATGGTTTAGATCGAACCATAACGCTGAACCAGTTTGATCGTGGCGCCGAGGCAAAAGAGGCCGCCGTATTCCCCCCCCTCGGATCAATATCTTGCCCAGCGTGTGTCACCCCAGGATCAATATCATTTTGGATGCACACCATGTTTTGAACATCCAAAATCTCGCTCCATTGGGAAACCGAACACGATTGTCGAGTCAAAATCCAGGGCAAAGTGAATTTGTTTTGATAAAAATCGTGCCCAAAGTCCCAGGATTCAACAGGTGCCGCATATTCTGCTCCATCATCCTGTAATTGATACGCCATCCCCATGGCATGACCAAAAGTCCTCAATGCATCCATCTCAGAATGACTCGCGCCAGCAATCATGGCCGCAGCTTGGGCTGAAACGGCGAATAATTCTGCTGTTTTATACCCGATCATGGTCAAATAATCGTCTTGTCCTGCATCAGATTCCATAGAACAATCCATCATTTGGCCCTGGACCAGAGGTTTCATCACCCCTTGCACCGTTTCCATCACACGCCTGTCTTGCAGCGTCAACACCAGAGAAAAGGCTTGGGCAACATACCAATCCCCACCCAAAATCGCCAAGGTGTTGCCGTAATCTTTGTGCATACAGGGTCGTTGCCTGCGCATCTCCCCTTGATCCAGCACATCATCATGCAACAAGGACGCCCAGTGCAGATATTCTATGATGCACGCCAAACGGTGATGATCGGTTTGTATATTATCCAGCAATTGTGCGATAAAAAAGACCAACTGGGCCCGCAATTGTTTTCCTTTTCTGGCGGTAATATCCCTAATGATGGGGTGCACCCCTTGGGCCTGTGCATTCAAGGTCTGGTCAATATGGTGGTATTTTTGTTGAAAATCCGCCCAAGACTCCCTATGTGCGAGATTAGAAAACAGAAAGGATTGCATCAGATTGGATGAGATCATGATTATGGGTTCAGCCTAACCTGTTTTACCCCATATGCCTACCTGATGAAAGTCAGGTATCCATTGTCCTTGATCTTGTATCCAACAGCATAACGTGGTAACAGCGCGTCAATTGGGGAAAGCAAAATTCGTACGGCCTGATCCCGCCATTCTGCCCATCATCAATCCTGTGTTTTTTGGCTCTGACCACGAGGCGCATCGATGGCTGACATGCACTAATGCCAACGATTCATATCAAAAACAGTAAAATTATAATCGAACTCTGTTTCATTGGCTCAGAGTGTGTCATGATTCTATTACAGTGTTTTCGTGTTTTTTGTTCTCTTGACGCGGTGGTTTTTCGTTTTTACAGCCATCATTGGCAGCCTGGGGTGTATCGGATATTCCTATCGCCAGGTGGCAGCAGGTTTTTTAGGATTAGAATTACGAGAAATTATCGTCTTGGGTCAAAACCGTACCAGCCATCGATCCCTGTTTTGGGCTTTGCAAATGACCAAGGGAAACCATATGTGGGCCCAAAATCTGACGACCATGCATGCACGCCTGGAATCCTTGCCGTGGGTAAAATCGGCCTGTATTCAAAGACGTTTGCCCTGGACACTGGTCATTCATTTAGTGGAAAAAACACCCATGGCTATTTGGCAAAACGAGGGCAAAAAATGTGTGATTGATCAAAATGGAAAACCCATTGTGGGGGCTGTACCAAAAAAATTTGGCCACTTGATCGTTGTGACGGGAAAAGAAGCGCCAGATCATGTGCGTTCCCTGCTGGATCAATTGCCGAAAATATCGAGTCTTCCCGCCATCAAGGGCGCCTGTTTTCTGCGCAGTCAGCGATGGGATTTATACCTGGAAAACGATATGCAGATTCAATTACCTGAACACAATCAGGGAAAAGCCTTGTCAAAGCTGTTACGATTTTGGCCGATACTGCACCATGCCAGTTTAATTGATTTAAGATTTCCTGATGCATTAATTTTCAAACCAAAAACCCCGTTACCAAGACCATGAAATTTTTATCCCGCTTTTATCACACTGCCATCGATTTAGGCAGCAGTCAACTGTCCTGTTGGTTGGGGCAAGAAAACGAATCAAAAGTACTGACCGTTTTGGGTACGGGACACATTGCATCCCGAGGATTATGGGGAGGGCAATTAACCGATGTCACAGCATTAGAAGAATCACTGGTCCGCATTTTATACGATACAGAGCAGCAATCCAAGATTCAAATTCGCCATGCCACACTGGTACTAAACGGGTCCTTTTTTATCTTTGAACGCTGTGTGTTAAAGACCCCTCTGAGGCAAGGCGTTGTAACGGATGGGGATATTCAAGCCATGACTTCCCAATTGCACCACCCCCAGTACCACTGTGCCCAGATCATTCCTCTGGAATTTAAGGTGGATCAGCAAGAAAACATACGCGATCCCAGGGGCATTGTGGGAAAACAGCTGACGGGTCAGTTTCATGGCATTTGGATGCATAAAGGGCGTTATGACACCATCATGTCGTGTTTGAAACGCTGTCAGGTTCAGGTTCAAAATGTTTTATTTTCTGGATGTGCCAGTGCCCTGTCCTGTCTCAGTCCCGACGAGCGAGAATTGGGGACATTGTTAATCGATTTGGGGGCCAGTACCACAAGTGCATCTGTATTCTTAAAAGGATTGTTTATGGATCAAATGACTGTACCTATGGGGGGACATTTGATTACCCAAGATATTGCCAAGGCCTTTGAAACATCCTTGCTGCATGCAGAGCGGTTGAAGATTCTTCATGGGGCGGCTCTGGTCACGCAAAGCGACCATCATGAAACCATTCCCGTGCCCGTGATGAACCATTGGGATGCCGAGTCCAGCAACCCTATTCCCCGCTCTGTATTAATTCGTGTGATTCAAAACCGGTCAGAAGAAATGCTGATTGTGTTGAAAAAACAAATGGATGCTTGCCCTTATTCTGGTGCTGTTCAGCGTATTGTTTTAACAGGTGGCGGTGCACAGCTGCCAGGACTGCGAGAATTGGTGCAAAGAATGTTTAATCGATCTGTGCGTCTGGCCCGCCCCGTTGCTCCAGAAAATGCGCCGAGGTATACCTCTGATCTTTCCGGAGTTATAGGGGGAATGATGCATCATGGGTTACCAAAAAACCCTTTGTTGGATCCTCGTAAAAAAGATTTTGTTTTCTTTTCTTGGTTACGAAAAAAAATGTGATATAATTGTAAATCATTAATGAGTAATAGAGTTTTGTATGATAGGAAATCACGAAAAGCGAGACGATTTGATCCATGAAACCAGCCTAGATCGCATTGTCCCAAGAATTGCGGTAATTGGTGTGGGCGGGGCCGGAGGAAATGCCGTGGACAACATGATTCGATCGGGGTTGCAAGGCGTCTCTTTTTTAGTATGCAATACGGATGCCCAAGCCTTGAGCCAATCTTTGTGCCCTGAAAACCAACGCATTCGTTTGGGGTTTGGGGTGACCCAAGGGTTGGGCGCCGGATCATCACCAGAGGTCGGTCGTTTGGCAGCCGAGGAAAGCATTCAAGAAGTCATGCTCCATTTAAAGGGTATTCATATGGTCTTTATTACGGCCGGTATGGGTGGAGGAACAGGTACAGGTGCGGGTCCTGTTATTGCAGCTTCGGCCAAAGAGCAAGGCATTTTAACGGTGGGTGTGGTGACAAAGCCATTCCATTTTGAGGGGACACAACGTATGCGGGCGGCCGACAAAGGCATTGATGTAATTCGTGATTGTGTGGATACCTTGTTGGTCATTCCCAATCAAAATCTATTTCGTTTGGCCACACAAAATACGACCTTTGTCGAGGCTTTTGCCATGGCTGACGATGTGTTGCATTCTGGTGTACGAACCTTTACGGACCTGATGATTAATCCAGGCTTGGTCAATTGTGACTTTGCGGATATTTGTACAGTGATGCGCAATACATCCGGTAAAAC
>Ga0194118_10004716_pt1 | contig 14697 bp, 15 predicted proteins | sample TA2MahsurfametaG_2_FD_148662 | JGI IMG/M metagenome (GOLD analysis project Ga0194118, IMG submission 148662) | Freshwater microbial communities from Lake Tanganyika, Tanzania - TA2015013 Mahale N5 surface | ecosystem: Environmental > Aquatic > Freshwater > Lake | place: Tanzania: Lake...
TCAGCTTGTCGAGCTCCAGAGCCGCAACGATCTTCTTGAGCCGTTGGTTCTCCTTCTCAAGCGCCTTGAGTTCTGCCAATTGCCCCTTGGCCATCCCGCCAAACTTCTTGCGCCAGATATAATAGGTCGCGTCACTGATCCCAGCCGTCCGGCAAGCCTTCGCCACATCCGCACCGCCAGCCAAATCAAGCTCAACCTGACGTAAAATCTTCAGACAATCCTCATCCGAATAGCGCTTCCAAGCCATCCAAAACCCTCCCCTATGGCACAACAATAGTGGCTCAACTTTAGGGGGCTGAGACAGGGCCTAGTAGATTAGCCCGGTCACGCGTTGGGATGATAATGCTTACCAGCGGCGCTGGGGCAGGCAAGGGCCAAGTGATGTGAAGCGGCCTTTCTGTACGCTCTGACAAGCGCGCCCCAAGCTTGTCCTGCGCCAATATACTGCGAACTGCTTGTGGATCGGTCGCCGTACGCCAGGGCGCTTTTGCTGAATCAGGGCTGCGATGCAATAGCACTGACGGAACATGATGGACTGCGTCTTCGCCTGCTGCGTTCGTTGCGGCCAAAGCCAGCGAATGACCACGTAGCTCAAGCAAGCCGTGTTCTCGGACTAGCGCCGCATCGAAGGCAATCGCGCTACCAAGACTGGCCTGTTGCAGAAGGCGCAACCGATCAAAGGCTGCCTTGAACCAGGGCGCGCAGCGTTTCCCCGATGCGTCACGCAAGTCTTCATCTGCATAAAGCACACGCGCGGAAGGGTTGCGGCGCGCGGCAATGGCAAAGGCGGCAAGTGCATGACGCTCAAGCGTTTCACCCTGATCTAACAGCATTACAAAGCCGCCCTTGAACACCGCCAGCGCCGCAGCCGCATCCGGCGCTTCAACCGCGCGCCATGAAATGGCAATCTGGTCTCGCAGGCTCGCGCGGGTGGCAGCACCCAAGGCACCAGGCGCCACCACAACCAGAGATGCCGGCGACGAATTGGCCAAAGCCCTTAAAATTGCGGCATCATCTTCAGGCGTGCTGGCCTGATACCGGGCGAACCAGGCTTCACAATCCGGTCCGCGTAGGCGGTTTATCACTGGGATAAGCCGCGGAATGATTGGCGCGATCAGCGCAAGGATCTGTCTTTCAAGTCTTGGGTGACGCCGCAAAAATGCACGCAGCGCCGCAATGATACGCCCAATCATGTGAACACTGCCGTTAGCCAATGAACTCTCAGGATAGGCAGCGTGTGATGAAAGCCAATAGTCATAATGCGCTTACAGCCTTTTCTTGTCTTGCGTTTCGCAGGACTTCCTTCCTCGTGACATTATTTGGTTCGCCAAGTCATATGAAGCTCCGCTATAGACACATCGTTACCTGCTGAGGTTTCAAGGATGAAACTAAAGCGCTTTCTAAGAGTTTTCTCCATTGGGGTCTGGCACGATGACGTCGCTTTACCAACTCTATCCCCTATCGGCTGGAAGCAGCCCGCGTGAAAGATGGATTGATAATCTCGCCACCCGTTCCCCCGCGCGCTTCCTCCGCCGTGTGGCTGAGGTTCTGTGGGAAACCGGCTCGGCGTCGCTACTTGACCGTTTTTCTCCCGAAACCGCTGAGATCTTCGAAGCCTCTGAAGGCGATGCCCCGCTCACCAACTCCCTCGCGCTTTATCTCCATTGGTCGCCGGATGGCCGTATCTCCCGCATGGTGCGCCGTCAGGTCCGGCTTTGGCGGGAAGCCGACTTTGCTTGCGTGTTTATCACCAATGCCAATCCCCCAGCGGAAGATTGGGCCGCCATTGCAGAAAACACCGCGCTTCGCATACGCCGCGCGAATGTCGGGCGGGATTTTGGCGCCTGGCGGGATGCGGCGGCCATCGCGGTGCAACGCTTCGGCACTCCAGGCGAATTGCTCCTGACGAATGATAGCGTGCTGGGCCCCTTCCTGCCCTTGCCCCCCTTGGTGGATGCCTGGCGCGCTGGGGGGGGATGGGTTTTTCGGCCTCACGGAAAGCCTGGGCGGGGGCGCGCATCTGCAATCCTATGGGCTGCTTGGGCGCGGGGAAAAGGCCGTTGCGGAAATGCTTGGCCATCTCGCCGCGCTCAAGGATACGCGCAGCAAATGGCAATTGGTCCAGCGTGGCGAAATTGGCCTCAGCCAACGTATGCTCAGCGCCGGCGTGCCCTGCTTCGCGCTATTCGGGCAGGAACGCCTCGCCACCTTCGCTAATGCCGCAACACGCGCGCGGATCGCCCCCCGTTACAGCAGCGCCGATGCCTTTGCCCGCGTGCCTTTCAACCCCTGCCATCATTTGTGGCGGGAATTGGTGGAAGGCACGGGTTATCCCTATCTGAAAGCGGAACCCATTCGCCGAAATCCATTGAAGCTGCAGGGGGTGGAAAACTGGCGGCAGGTGGTGCCCGCGGCAGAATTGCCAATCATTGAAGAACATCTGGCGCAGACGGGGCCTTAAGCCACGCCATCACAAAAGCTGGTTGGGGCGCCAGGATTCGAACCTGGGAATGGCGGTACCAAAAACCGCTGCCTTACCGCTTGGCGACGCCCCATCAGCGGAGCATTTTCAAGCCAAGTGGACTCACTTGGCGACTCGGAAAATGCGAACAACAAAACTCCAACACATTTTCAAGCCAAGGTAACCAACTTGGCGGCTAGGAAAATGCGACCAAACTCTTCTCTAGTCTTCGACCAACGCGCTTGGGCGCGATGGACAAAGCCTAATAGCCCTCAAAGAGCGGCGCCGTGAAGCCCCCCTCCCCAACACCACCAGGCCGGGGGCAAAGCCGCCGCGGCGGCGGCCGCTGAAGCCGCGTTGGGAAACACCCCGAAACAGGTGGCACCTGACCCGCTCATGCGCGCCAAAAGGCAGCCGGGGCTGGCCGAGATTGCCGCCAGAACCTCAGCAATCGCGGGGCAAAGGCTGATCGCAGGCGCCTGCAAATCATTCCCCAAACGCCGCAAATCCGCTGCCATGGCGGCCGCACTCCCCCAGGCTTCCGGCAATTCGGCGCGCGCCGAAAACCCGCCCTGGCGGGCGCGAAACACTGCCGGCGTCGTCAGGGCAAGGCGCGGATTCGCAAGCAAAAGCCCAAAGCGCGGCAGGCTGGGCGCGGGGCTCAGCACCTCCCCCACCCCTTCCATGCGGGCGGGGCGGGAACCAACGCATACTGGCACATCCGCCCCAATCTGCGCGCCAATCGCGGCCAAGCGCGCTTCAGGCAAAGCCAGGCTCCAAAGCCGGTCAAGCGCGCGTAGGCTCGCCGCCGCATCGGCGCTGCCGCCGCCAATGCCACTCGCGACCGGCAGGCGCTTCAGCAGATGAAGCAGCGCGTGGCCTTCCAACCCGGTAGCCTCGGCCAATGCACAGGCTGCGCGCAGCACAAGGTTATCCGGCTCTGCTTCCAGCGCCGCGCCTTCCGCGCCTTCAATGGCAAGGGACAGGATTTCGCCGGAACAGGCGCTGACCGTATCGCCCATGCCGGCAAACACGACCAGGCTATCCAGCAGATGGTAGCCATCCGCCCGGCGCCCCGTGACATGCAGGAATAGATTGACCTTGGCCGGGGCCGCTTCAATGACTTTCAGCGCCGCGTCTCCGCTGCAGGCTGGGGCGCCAAGCCATTTGTGATCTTGGTTTCAATCTTCGGCCCCTCATCACCTTCCGGCCCCAGCATCAAGGCGCGGCGCCATTGAAACAGCGCCTCGCGGCGCCGGCCCTGCGCCCAATAGGCATCGCCCAAATGGTCGTTGATGACGCTGCTTTGCGATTCAAGCTCGACCGCCTTTTCCAGCCAGCGCACCGCGCCCGGAATATCGCCCAATTTGAACAGCGCCCAGCCCAGGCTATCGGCGATATTGCCATCATTGGGGCGCAGTTGCGTCGCGCGTTCCAACATGCGCCGCGCTTCGGGAAGGTTCTGCCCCAATTCCACCCAGCTATAGGCCAGGTAATTCAGCACCAGGGCCTGTTCGGGGCTCAGGCTCAGCGCGCGCTGGAAATCCGCCTCGGCCTCTGGCCAGCGCTTTGCGCGTTCCAGCGCAATGCCGCGCGCATAGAAAATCGGCCAATGGGTCACCGCTGGCACCCCAAGCCGCGCTATCGCTGCATCATAGGCAGCAATCGCCGGTGGCCAATTCTGCCGCCCGCGATACATATCGCCAAGCCGCGCCATGGGCTGGAAGGCGCGCGGAAATTGCTCGGAAAGCCGGCGCAGTTCCGCTTCGGCTTCAGGCAATTTATCCAGCCGATCCAGCAACCCCGCGCGCCGCAGCGCCAGCACCGGGGCGAAGGGATCAGCCGGGTCGGCGCGTTCCAGCAGCGCCAAAGCCGCCTGGTATTGGCCTTCATCCCCCAGCGCCTCAGCCCCCGCGAGCAGCGCCGGCCCGTAGCGTGGGCGCAGTTGCAGCGCCAGCCGCGCCAAGGCCAGGGAAAACTCGCCAGATTGCGGGCCGCGCAGGGCGGAAGCGAGGCCAAGATAGGCCTCCGCCATGCCCTCGGTCGCTGAAGCCACCACGCGCCGTGTTGCCAAGGCATCCCGCCCGCCGGTATCGGCGAAAAGCCCGGCATCATCCTGGCCTCGGCCCAGCCGATCCAAAAGCCGTTCGGCTTCCGCCTGCTGGCCGGCGCGCATCAGAATGCCGGCCATGGTGCGGGCCAGCGGCAGGCTCGGCGCCGGACCATCGCCAAGCGCCAGGCGCACCAGGCGTTCGGCTTCGCGCGGGCGGTCCGCGATATCCGAGATCATGGCAGCATGGAGGGCATAAATGCCGCGCTGCCGGCCCGTTTCCGTCAGCGGGCGGAGTGTCGCAAGCGCCGCATCCGTCTGGCCCCTGCCCTGCTGCGCCCAGGCCACCAGCAAAGGCTTCAATAGGCTGGATAAGCCCTGGTTGGGCAGGGCGCGAAAGCGCTGTTCGGCCCTTTCATACCGCCCTGCCTGCGCATCCTGCTTCGCCAGATACATGGCCGCGAGCGGTTCATTCGGGATCACCCGCGCCAGCCGCGCCGCTTCGGAACGGCCATCCAGCAAACTGGCGATGAAGGCGCGCTGCACCACCTCGGGCTCGTTCGGGTCGCGCCGCAGGGCCTGCAACAGGCTATCGGCGGCGATCTTTGTATCGGCTTCATTGGTGGCCAAGCGCCCGGCCAGATAGGAACCGAAGGCGCCGGTCACTTCCGGTGCGGCACCGCGCAGTGCCGGGCGGTCAACACTATCCCCCGCGGCGCAAGCGGAAAGCAGGGCTGCTGCAAGCAGCCAAAGGCGGCGGGCCGGGAAGGTAGGTGCCATCACAACAACCTAAACCCTGATCCCCGACAAACCAAGGCCCGGATTGGCTAATCTGTTGTGATCCCAGCGGCGCGGATCACGGCGCCCAATTCTTCCACCTCTCGCCGCGCCAGCGCATCCAGATCGGCCAGGGTCATGGCACGGGTGGTGGCGCAGCCGGCCTGCGCCCTTTCGCGGATGGCAGGCTCACTTTGGGTCCATGCGTGTCGCGCTGATATCTGGGCTCACAGTTGTTCCGCGCCCGAGACCTTTTCGCGACCTGCATTGACAGAGTCTTGCGGCTTAGGAATTCTCCATTCGCGTCCGGTCCTGGGGCACAGGCGTTGACAAGCAAAATGGAAGAACCTTTGCCTTCAGCAGGTTCGACAGCAAAAACCTGAAACGCACCTCATGAACACATCGGGGCGGCGATGCCCTGAAACCATAAACATAACAACGGGGAGATTGAAAACATGATGCAGAGAATGACGCGGCGTGGTCTCGCGGCCATGGCCTTGGGTGCGGCAGGCGCGGCGCAAGCGCAGGTCCAATGGAACCCTTCCCGCCCGGTGAACATTGTTGTCCCCTTCCCACCAGGGGGTTCAACCGATGTGACGGCAAGGCTTGTGGCTGATCGGATCGCACCATTACTGGGACAAAATGTCGTGATCGACAATCGCCCAGGCGCGCAGACCGTGATCGGCGCCGAAGCTGTCGCCCGCGCGGCACCAGATGGGCATACGATGCTCATGTCTTCCGGTACCACCCTCACCATCAATCCGGTGATTGGCCGAAATCTGCCGTATAAGCCTCAGGATTTCGCGCCCATCATTCACGTCGCCACCTTGCCCTTCTGCATCGCGGTCAAGCCCGGCATACCCGATACGCTGGAAGGCTTTATCGCCCATGTGCGCGCCAATCCCGGCAAGGTAAGCTGGGGCCACAATGGGCGCGGGTCCTTCAACCACATTGCAGGAGAACTTATCCGGGATCGGCTGCAATTGGATTGGAACGATGTCGGTTATCGCGGTGATGCGCACCAGATGAATGATCTTTTGGCGGGAACTCTCGATTCCATTCTGGTGGGCGGCGCAACGGGCCTGCAGGTGGCGCGCTCAGGCCGGGCCAAAATCATTGGCTGGACCGGGGAAACAAGGTTGCCCAACCTGCCAGATCAGCCGACCTTTCACGAAGTTTGGCCTGGGCTTGTGGCAGTCACTTGGTTTGGTCTGCTCGCCCCGGCGCGTACGCCGGCTGCAGCCATATCGCGGCTGAATGCGGCAGCCGCCACAGCAGTCGCCGATGCAAGCCTGCGCCAGAGCCTTTTGGATCAAGGTATTCTGACGGCCGGCGGTTCACCCGCTGATTTCCAGGCTTTTCTCACGCGCGAACAGGAAAGATGGACACCAATATTGCAGCGCCTCAAGATCGAATTGTAGCGCCTGGAAGGTTTGAGATTTGCCCGCCACATCTTCATGCGGCGGGCATCTGAATGTTTTTTCTCCGGCGGATAGGCGCAAGGCTGCTCTAGCTTGCTCGATCAGGCGTCAAGACCGGTTGAGCGGAAGCGGCCTTCAGTTTTCGCTTACGCTGCCTCAGTCAACGGTGATCCCAGCGGCGCGGATCACCGCCCCCAATTCTTCCACCTCTCGCCGCGCCAGCGCATCCAGATCGGCCAGGGTCATGGCACGGGTGGTGGCGCCGCCGGCCTGCGCCCTTTCGCGGATGGCGGCCTGTTGGGACGCCGCGCTGATCGCGGCATTCAGCCTTTCCTGAATGGGCTTCGGCGTCGCCGCCGGCACCGCAAAGGCAAACCAGGCATCCAGCGTGAAGCCAGGCAGCCCGGCTTCAGCTGTGGTTGGCACATCCGGCAGCCCGGCCGCGCGCTGGGCGCTGGCAATGGCAAGCGCCTTCACCCGCCCGCCCTGCACCAGCGCGATGGCCGAAGAAGGTGTCGTGATAAACAGCTCCACGCGCCCGCCAGCCACATCCTGCAAGGCGGGGGCAGCGCCGCGATAGGAAACATGCACCATCTCAGCCCCGATCGCGCGGCTGAACAGTACGCCGCCCACATGCTGGATAGATCCATTGCCGGAAGATGCGTAATTCAGCTTGCCCGGATTGGCCCGCGCATGAGCGATCAACTCCTGCAAATTATTGGCAGGCACGGTCGGTGCCACAATGATCGCATGCGGTGCCATGGTCGCCATACCGACCAGCGCCAGATCCTTGATCGGGTCCCAGGTCAGGTTCTTCATCATCGCCGGATTGCCGGCATGATAGCCATTATATTGGAGCAGGATCGTATGCCCATCCGGTGCGGCGCGTGCCACGGCATTGATCGCCAGATTGCCATTGGCGCCCGGCCGGTTTTCCACCACCACCGGCTGGCCTAGCGCCTGGCTCATGGCTTCCTGAAACAGCCGCGCGGCAAAATCCGTCCCGCCGCCGGGCGGGTTCGGCACCACCACGGTAATCGGGCGGCTTGGGAAGGCCGGCTGCGCCTTCAGGCTGGCGGGCGCCGCCAGCAAGGAGCCAGCGGCAAACAGGGTGCGGCGTGAAAGGTGCATGGGGTTTCTCCCGGAAAAGTGATTCCTGATGCTTTTCTAGCACCCCTGCCCGCCCCGTCCATCTGGCCCCGCGCGCCAAGGCCGACTAGCTTAAGCCCATCAAGCAATGAAAGCCGGAAGGAAGCCCGCATGACCTACCCCAATGTCCAATTGCACGTGAATGGCGAATGGCGCGCCGCGCGCAGTGGCAAGACCATCAATGTGCTGAACCCGGCCAATGAGGAAGTGATCGGCACCGTCGCCCATGCCGAGAAGGCCGATCTGGATGAGGCACTCGCCGCCGCCGAGAAAGGCTTCGCGATCTGGAAGAAGGTCTCCGCCTATGACCGTTCCAAGCTGATGCGCAAGGCCGCTGATCTTGTGCGCGCCCGCGCTGATGAGATTGCGCGGCTGATGACGCTGGAACAGGGCAAGCCGCTTGGTGAATCCAAGATGGAAATCATGGCGGCCGCCGATATTATTGATTGGTTCGCCGAAGAAGCCCGCCGCGCCTATGGCCGTGTGGTGCCCGCGCGGGCCGAGGGGATTTACCAGCTTGTGGTGAAGGAACCAGTGGGCCCCGTTGCCGCCTTCACGCCGTGGAATTTCCCGATCAATCAGGTGGTGCGCAAGCTATCTGCCGCTGTCGCCACCGGCTGTTCCATCATTGTGAAGGCGCCGGAAGAAACCCCGGCTTCGCCCGCCGAATTGATCCGCGCCTTTATTGATGCCGGGCTGCCCGCGGGTGTTGCCAACCTGGTCTATGGCGTGCCGGCCGAGATTTCATCCTATCTCATCGCGCATCCGATCATCCGCAAGGTGACCTTCACCGGGTCCACCCCTGTCGGCAAGCAATTGGCCGCCCTTGCCGGCCAGCACATGAAGCGCGTGACAATGGAATTGGGCGGCCATGCGCCGGCGATTGTCTTCAATGATGCTGATCTGGATTTGGCGGCGAAGACCCTCGCCTTCGCCAAATTCCGCAACGCCGGGCAGGTCTGCGTGAGCCCAACGCGCTTCCTGGTGCAGGAAGAATTGTATGATGGCTTCGTGGAAAAATTCGTGGCGCATGCCAAGACGCTAAAGGTGGGCGATGGCATGGCGGCAGATACCACCATGGGTCCGCTCGCGCATGATCGCCGCGTGCCTTGGGTGGAAATGATGGTGCAGGATGCGCAATCCAAAGGCGGCAAGGTGCATACCGGCGGCAAGCGCATCGGCAACAAAGGCTATTTCTATGAGCCCACCGTGATGACCGATGTGCCCAAGGATGCGCGGGCGATGAACGAAGAACCCTTCGGCCCCATGGCCATGATCTCCCGCTTCAAGGATTTGGATGAGGTGGTGGAAGAAGCCAACCGCCTGCCTTATGGCCTGGCATCCTACGCCTTCACGCGTTCGGCAAAAACCGCGAATGCGGTCGCGGCGCGCGTTGAAAGCGGCATGATGACGATCAACCATCTTGGCCTTGCGCTGCCGGAAGTTCCCTTCGGCGGCATCAAGGATTCCGGCTATGGTTCGGAAGGTGGGCTTGAAGCTATTGAGGCTTACCTTAACACCAAATTCGTCTCCCAGGCCGGCTTGTGACATTGCGGGCCGGTCGGGTTTTCCCTGACCGGCCTTGCATCATGCGTGGGGCGCCGTGGCGCTGACCGAAACCCATTGGCGAAGCCTATTCCAGGAGCGCGACTTCCGTCGGCTCTGGATGGTGGGGTTTTCGATTTTTGTTGTGCGCTGGCTGGAAATGCTGGCGGTGGGTGTCTTCGCCTATAACGCCACCGGATCGGCCTTTATTGTCGCCATGCTGACCATGCTGCGGCTTTTGCCCATGGGGCTGTTCGGTGCCTTTCTGGGCGCGGCAGCTGAGCGGATGGATCTGCGCCGCGCACAAATCCTGATTCTGCTGATGCAGATTGTGGCCTCGGTCGTGATTGCGTTGTTGGCTTTGCTTGGTGTGATTGCCGTTTGGCATTTGGCGGTGGCGGCCTTCATCAATGGTGTTGGTTGGGCGGCCGATAACCCCGTGCGCCGCGCCATGATTGGCGCCGTGGTGGGGCCGGCGCGTATGGGTGCGGCGATGTCCATTGATGTCGGCACCAGCAATGCCAGCCGCATGCTGGGGCCAACGCTGGGAGGCGTGTTGCTGGCGCTGCTGGGGCTTGATGGCACTTTTGTGCTGGCGACTTTGCTGTATCTGCCGGCGCTGATCGCGGCCATGCAGCTGCCACCCGCACAGCGCAGCGCGGGACGCCGCCCCGCACCTGTGCTGGCGCGCATTGCGGAAGGGCTGGCCGCTGTGCGCGCCGATAAGCGCCTTAGTGGGACCTTGATGATCACGTTGATCTACAATTTATTCGGCTGGCCCTTCACCAGCATGATCCCTGTAATTGGCAAGGATCAATTGGCGCTGGGGTCGGAAGGTGTTGGCATTCTGGCCAGCATGGATGGCGTGGGTGCGCTGCTTGGGGCGGTACTGATAACACTGTTTGTTGGGCCAGCGCTTTATCGCCGCTGCTATCTGGGCGGGGTTGTGCTTTACATGAGCATGGTGATTGCCTTCGCCTTGATCGCCAATCCATGGATGGCAGGGCTGGCGCTGATCCTGGTGGGTATTGGCGGCTCTGGCTTTGGCATCATGCAACCCACGTTGATTTATCTGGCAACACCGGTGGAATTGCGGAGCCGCGTGCTCGGCCTGCTTTCGGTTTGCATCGGCATGGGGCCAATCGGCTTCATTGGCCTTGGCATCGCCGCCGAGTTATTGGGGGCGCCGATGGCGACCGCGTTGATGGCCGCCTGCGGTCTGGTGGCTTTGGCGGTGACGCATCGCACTTGGAAACATATCTCCGGCGGGTAAGGGATTTTCAGCATGGAAGATTTGCATGTTTCAGCCGCGGCCTTGGCCGCCATCCTGAAGGCGCGGCGCCAGCGCATTGCGGTGGCGGAATCCTCAACCGGCGGGCTGATCGCAGCCGCCTTGCTCGCAGAACCCGGCGCCTCGGCCTATTTCCTTGGTGGCGGCGTGATCTATACCGCGCAGGCGCGCGAGGCATTGCTTGGCATCACCCCCGCCGATATGGCCGGCATGCGTTCGGCGAGTGAACCCTATGCGCTATTGCTCGCGCGGCGTGTGCGCGAAAAGCATGGCGCGGATTGGGGAATTGCGGAAACCGGCGCGGCTGGCCCCAGCGGTAATCGCTATGGCGATGCAGCCGGGCATAGCTGCATCGCCGTGGTGGGCCCGGGCGTTGAACGCGTGATAACGCTTGAGACCGGCAGCGCTGATCGCCGCGCCAATATGCGCCGCTTTGCGCAAGGCGCTTTTGGCTTGGCGATCAAGACGATCGCTTGACGCGGAGATTACTGGCTCGCCCAAACAATCCGATGCACCCAGGCGATTTCCGGCAATTCAAAACTATAGCTGGGATGCGCAGGATTGAGGCTCGCGACATCAATCCGCTTCGCCGAATGCCGACGCAATTCCTTGGCCATCACCTCACCGCGCCGGGTGCGCACCACCACACGATCCCCCCGGCGGACCGGCGCGGCAGGTGAGACGATCACCACATCCCCATCACGAAACACCGGTTCCATGGAATCGCCGGAAATTTCCAGCGCATAGGCATTGGGATCACCGATTTCAGGCAATGAGATTTCATCCCAACTGCCGCCCACCGGATAGCCGCCATCATCGAAATACCCCTCACCCCCCGCCTGGGCCAGGCCGATCAAGGGTATGCGACGATTGACCACGCCGCGCCCGCCACGGGAGATTGCCGCCGCGCCGGTGACCAGCGCCGCGAAATCATCCATCCGCGCGCCGAGCGCATCCAGAACCTTGGCGATGCTTTCCGTGGACGGCCAACGCGCGCGGCCATCCGCACCGATACGCTTCGATGGGTTGAAGGCAGTGGGGTCAAGCCCGGCCTTTCTCGCGAGCCCCGAAGCCGAAAGCCCGTATTCCGCCGCGAGCGCATCAAGCGCGCGCCAAATATCCTCATGCCGCATGGGCCAGTTCCTCATGTGCCCGCGATGCTGCGGGGGATCCGATTCCAGATATGGTTCCGGTTTCTATGCAAGATATCCTAGGTCTTGTGTCAAAATTCAATAGGTCGGTTTTCCTTTTTTCTCTTGCTTATGGCAATTTATGCGGTTATTCTGCCTTTGTTCCACAACCATAAGGCGATATTTCCCCCGATGATCGCAGCACAAAAGACCCATTACAGCGCCCGCTTTGCCTCAATCAGCCAGGCCGAGCCCTTCCATTCAGCCGAGGAAGCCTGGTTTTGGACCATGGCCGCCCTGACCGCCCGACGTGACGGCGCGCGCATTGTCGCCGGCAAAGGCGACAAGCGGCGCCCGTGTGAGCCGGATGATGTGGTGAAGTGCCTGGACCGGCTTTATCGCCATCGCCGGATTGATCTGACCCATGCGCGTATTCTCCGCATCTGGGGCGAAAGGGGTGCCGCGCCTGATGCGCGCTACCCTTCCGAAAAACATGATTGGCGGCTGTGGCGTGAAGCGCTTGATCGGCTGGAATGGCCGCTCCGCGTCAAGGGAATTGTCGCATGAAGCCACGGATTTCCCATACCTAGACTGAGGATTTTCAGCAAAGCATCTGGCTATTCTTTGGCGGGCGCGCCGATCAGCCCTGGCTTTATCCGCTAAAGCGCGGCTTTCGCCATTGCTTCGCCGCCCTGCATGATGCGCAAGGCCGGACCGTGCTGGACCCGCTTTCGGGCCGGCTGATTGTGGCGCACTTACCGCTCGATCCTGACTTCGATCTGCCGGGTTTTTACCGCCGCGCGGGCTTTCACCTGCGAGGCCCTTTCACCCCTGGCCCGGCCGCGCCGCGCCTGCTGCCGCCGATCTTCGGGCTGAGCTGCGTGGCGCTTTGCCGCGCGCTTTTGGGCGCCGGTGCACCACGCGCCCTGACCCCTTTCGGCCTCTATCGCAGGTTGCAAAATCGTCCCGAAATTTTTTTAGGACAATTGTCCTGACGCATATCTGGCTTTAGGCTATCAAACTCACGCCAACGGGCGAAGTACGCCTGAAGGTCTTCCTCTCTCGCTCCTCCCGAAACTTCCATGGGCCCGGCCTCTTCCACAAGAAGGTGCCGGGCTCATGGCTTTTTGGCGGGGCGCTAACCCCTTTACGGAGAAGCGCGCATGGGTGGCCTGTTCAAAGCGCCAAAGCCGAAGATCATCCCCCAGCCAAGCCAGACACCCGCCATGGCGGCCCAGCCCAGCTATGTGGCGCCTGTATCCGCCATGAATACGCCGCCGCCCTCACCGGCGGCTGAGGCAGCGTCATCAGATGCGCGCATCGAAAACGGCGAACGCGCCACACGTGGCCTGCCCGGCACCATCGCCACCTCAGCGCGCGGATTGCTTGGCAACATGCCGGATTTCATCACCACCCGCCGTTCACTGCTTGGGGAATGAAGCGCATGACCCCGCAGGAAATTCTCGCGCGCTACGAAACGGCACTCGCAGCACGGCAACGCCATGAAGGCATTTGGCGCGATTGCTACAATCATGTGCTGCCCCCCATCGGCAGTGGCGCCACCTTGTTTGATGCGACGGCCGCCGATGCAGCCGAACAGCTCTCCGCTTCGCTGCTTGCGGAACTGACACCGCCCTGGTCACGCTGGTTCGGCCTTACCCCCGGCCGCCCGGCGCAGAACACCGACGACCAAAACGCAGCCAGCGCCTTGGAAGAAGCGGCCGAGGTGCTGCAAACCCATTTTGATCGTTCCAATTTCGCGCTTGAAATGCATCAGGCTTTTCTGGATTTGGTGATCACCGGCACCGGCCTGATGCTGGTGGAAGAAGCCGCACCCGGTGATGCTTCAGCGCTCCGTTTCACCGCCATCCCAATGCAGGATGCGGTGCTGGAAGAAGGCCAATCTGGCCGGCTGGATACGGTGTTTCGCGCGCTGAGCATGACCAAGGCCGCGCTGCTGGCGCGCTTTCCCGGAAGCCTGCCGCAGCCGCGCAAAAGCGATGCAACGGATGAAACCACCCATCGCGTGATTGAAGCGATCTGGCCTGATCGCGCTGGCTATCGCTTCGCCGCGATCAGCGCTGATCGCGATGCGCCTTCCATATTGGCTGCGGGCAGCTTCGCGGAAAATCCCTTCATCGCCTTTCGCTGGCTGAAGGCGCCAGGTGAAAGCTATGGCCACGGGCCAGTTGCGAAAGCACTGCCCGATATCCGCACCGCGAATAAGGTGGTGGAGCTTGTCCTTGCCAATGCCTCCATCGCTGTCACCGGCATTTGGCAGGCGGAAGATGATGGCGTGCTGAACCCGGCCACCGTGCGGCTGGTGCCGGGTGCCATCATCCCGAAAGCGCCTGGGTCTTCTGGCCTGACACCGCTTGCCGCACCCGGCAGCTTTGATGTCTCGCAGCTTGTGCTGAATGATCTGCGCGCGCGCATTCGCACCGCCTTGCTCGCGGATCGGCTTGGCCCGCAGCGCGACCAGCGCATGACCGCGACCGAGGTTTTGGAACGTACCGCCGAAACATCCCGCCTTCTGGGTGCGACTTATGGGCGATTGCAAGCGGAATTGCTGACGCCGCTGATTGCGCACTGCATTTCCATCCTGCGCCGGCGCGGCGATATCGCACCACTGTTGCTGGATGGCCGCGAAGCGGTGCTGCGCTATCGCAGCCCTCTCGCGCAAGTGCAGGGCCGCGCGGATGCGGCGAATGCGTTGCTGTTCCTGGAAGCGCTGCGCGGTCTTGGCCCGCAAGCAATCGCTGAAATCTGTCCGGCGTCAGCACCTATGGGACCAAATTGGCGATTTGAATAACGGAGGATTTCTGGCTCATCGTAACCCCAAGGAGAGTGAAGATGAGCCAGAACTCCTCCGC
>Ga0194118_10004720_pt1 | contig 14692 bp, 25 predicted proteins | sample TA2MahsurfametaG_2_FD_148662 | JGI IMG/M metagenome (GOLD analysis project Ga0194118, IMG submission 148662) | Freshwater microbial communities from Lake Tanganyika, Tanzania - TA2015013 Mahale N5 surface | ecosystem: Environmental > Aquatic > Freshwater > Lake | place: Tanzania: Lake...
CCCCAAAACCCCAAAACCCCATTTTAAGCGTTGTATAATTAAGAGAGAGTGAATAATATTGTTGTATTGGACGGGCGCAAATTAGGTGTGCTGCCGCTAGCTATTTAAGGCTTGAAATTGTGTTTGAGTTGTAATTGAAAGTATAAATATTTAAAACTGCACAACAGGATCATGAATTAGTCCAAAGATCAGAACTTTGCAGAGCCGACCAGGGCTTCGAAGCCCCTAATCAAGTCTATGAAGAAAGTAAGGTCCCCACCTCCTCTCTTGTTGCGCTTGAGCGCCTCGTTCTCTTTAAAAATCAGCGTGTTAACTGTTTTTTGTGTAATTTAGAACCCCAGCCAGCTCCAGAAAGAACTTACGAGCGGGAAAAGTATCATCGAGCAGTTCCCCAAGCCCAAGATCATTCAGTTTCTCAACATCGGCGACAATTCAATCCACATTGATTCCTAAGTCAACGTGGACGAGCCGCTTTTCGCGCCTGAGCCGCATGTCATCCAGTTCACTAACTACGAGCCCTTGCAGACCAAGGAGCAGATTCTAAAACTACGGTAAGTTTACAAAGGGCCATACCTCGCTCATCTCAGATTTCTTCTGCCCTCTCTTTTCTTTCCTTTCGATCCGGGCTGGAAACTTTTTGCACCTTAAAAGAGCGATCTTTTAAGGCGACGCGCCTCCGCACGGAATCAAATTTTTTATATTATAAGTCGTTCATACAAATTTGAACCGCTTTGATCTGTAACGATCTTTTCATTCTAAATTTTATTCAAACCCTCCCCAGAACTTTCTGTAACCGTCTACCTGTAGCAACAAAGACCGCGTCGCCCGTTCTATCAAGATCATCGCACCCGACAACAAGCTCTTCACGGTTACCCCAGCCAAGAAGTCCACGATGACTACCTCAAAGTCGAAAGGTGCCACCGGTTAATCCGCCGCTGAAGACATCGACATGCTCTCCTCAAAAGTGGCACCCGGCATGGAAATCACATTCATCGTCAAATTTTACCCCGAAGCCAAAAGCGACTACGCCTACGACCTCATGGTCATAACCGAGCGTGAAAAGTTCATCGTTCCCATCAGAGCTCAAGGCAGCCGCGCCGTTTTAGACTTCCCCGACATGTTGGATTTCGGACTAGTCCCCGTCAAGTTCAACAACGAGAAGCCCGTCATCCTAAGGAATATCGGTGAACGCACCACCAAGTGGCAACTGAACATGCCGCCCAGCTTCCAAGTCAACAAGTTAGAGGGCATTCTTGAAGTCGGTAAAGCCGAGCAGCTCATCTTCACCTTCAAAGCCTCGGAAGCCCGCAAGTACAAAGAAGAACTCACGCTTTGCTTTGACAATTTCGAGTGCTCAGTGCCCACCCTTGGCGAAGCACACAACGATAACGTCTACCTTTCAAAGGGGCATGTAACTGCCGACCCAACCTCGATCACCCTATTCTCACACCAGTACTACAAAATCGTTAACAAGAGTGCCGTGCCAATCGAGTTCACCTGGCGCGCTTTCGCCACAGAGACAGAGGAGCGAGACAAAAAAGATCGCCTGAATGCTCAACTCACTGTGGAGGAGCAAGATGAGCACACTGAGATTGAGCGCCGTTTCAAAAACGGACAACTCTCCGATGATGAAGACGATGGCAGCCTGGACTCAGATGACTCCTACGACCAGTCTGAGCTAAGCCTTAAGCAAGAGCGCCGCCGCTAGAAAGCTCTTAGTGCACTCTCTCGCAAATACGAGGCAATCAGGAAGGCCGTCAATGAAGACATGATGTTGTTTTAGGATGAAATCTTCCAGATTGAGCCGCTTGAAGGCAAAATTTGGCCGAACACAGAAATGACGTGCTGTGTGACCTTCCGTCCCCAGGGTCCCTACCAGTACTCATGCACCGCTTTTTGCAACACAACTTGCTCTCAAGATCGACTATCTCTTAACCTAAGTGGCAAAGGCAAAGGTCCCCAAGCCCAGTTGAGCATCACAGAGATGGACATCGGCGACATTTTCGTTACAAGCCAAAAGTCTTTCGAGGTTGGCATCGAGAACATCGGTGAGATTGACTGCCACTGGAAGCTCATCCCCTATGAAACACCTTTCGGAGCAAAATTCAGTTTCAGCAAGTCTGAGGGCACGCTCGGAGTGCGTGAGAGCTAACGTGACCTGATAAAAGTTACATTCCTGTCCGATATTCTCGGTGAATTCTCTGAAACCTTCAGGTTTGCGCTCGAAGGCAGCTCAGAAATGCTGACACTAACATTTAAGGGGCACGTAGTTGCGCCTACTTTCCGCTTTTCAGACGAGATAATCGACTTTGGAAAGGTCTCCTACAAGTTCCCCGTCAATAAAACTGTCTATTTGACGAACACCTCGGAGGTTGATATAAACTACTCGATAAGGGTACCGGGAGATGGCCGAGCCCTCCACCAAGAATTCAAATTTGTCAACGATAAAGGCAGACTGCACCGCGACAAAACCGCCGAAATTCAAATAGAATTCGTACCCTGCTTCCCTTAGGTCTACGACATGGTGCTCGTAGTCGATCTGGCGGGTGTCGGTTAGGACATGCTCGCTGTGCCGATAAAAGCCGAGTGTCTCGTGCCTAAAGTTCGCGTGCTGCCAGCGGACTTCCTTGAGTACTCAACTTGCTTTTTGCGACACAAGAAGTCGATGTCTATCGAGATCATCAACGAGGATGACCTTAAGTCCAAGTTTGAGATCGCGCCTCAGGAGGAGCCCACCCGCAGAGTTGGTCTTTTTGAGCCTGATATCTGGTCTGGTGTGATTCAACCTCGACAAAAGTAGATCATAAATGTGTCTCTGAGGACGGAAATCCTAGGTGTGATCCGTGTGCCTCTTGATATCAAGCTTGAGGGAGTGCCCGTCCCCGTGCGCCTACAGCTGCTAGCCAACTCGATTGGTCCCATCGTTGCCGTTGATAGAGAAGATATCGACTACGGCAACGTCGAAGTGTTGAAAGATTACACTGAGAAGATTCGCATCAAGAACAAATCTCAAATCGACGCTGAGTTCACAGCTTTCACCAAAAATAAGGAGTCTATTTGGAAAGTAGTCCAAAGACACGGCATTCTAAAACCTGATGAGGAGAAAGTAGTCGATGTTGTCTGCAACGCTGATGAGGTGCAGAAGTTCCAAGATAAACTACACATCATCATCAACAACGGCGTGGACTTAGAAGTCAACTTGCAAGCTAAAGGCACAGGCTCAACGTTATACTGTAAGCAAGACCTGCGCAACATCGATTTCGGGACGGAGTATACCCACAAGCTCGTACCCAAGTAGTTCTTCCTAGAGAATCGTGGACGCAAACCCATGCGTATTACCTGGGTCCGCTAAGTTAAGCCCACTAAGAAGACTGATAAAGAGAAAGCTGAGGCCGTACAAAAGAACAAAGCCAACACGACAACAGCTAGCGGGTTAGCTCCTTCTGAAAGCAAGAAAGAGGAAGAGGAAGAGTAGAAATTTGTGTTTACCGTTATTCCGGATACTGTAGTCCTGAACCCCAAGTACGGTATCATGGTCGAGTTCCGCGCGAATTCGACCCAAATCGGCAAGATGTCTGAGCCTTGGCAATGCTAGGCTATCATCGGTAATGACCGCAAGCCCCAACCAGTCATCAACTCTAACGTCTTCGGTAACTTCATCACTCCCATTCTGCAGTTCAACGTGCCAAAACTCGACTTTAAGTACATGTGGGAGAAGGGTGTCCCCGCAGCACCCAAGACCAAAGAGCTTACGATTAGGAACATGGGTCCGCTGCCCACTACTATCAACCTCAAGATCGATCAGCCTTTCAGCTGCACCATAGAGAAGTTGACGCTTGAAAAAGACAAGTCCGACACTATTAATATTGACTTTGATCCTGGAATGAAGCAAGACCGTCTGAGCGACACAATCAATGGCAAACTGATCATTTCGCACGATGAACACCCTCACAAGGACATTGTCAATCTATTTGGAGAGGTCTGCTTCCCTAACCTTCAGATTCTGCCACCAAAGATTGACTTCGGCTGTATCCTCAACGACACGAACAAGAAGAAGTACTTGGTGCTTTCAAACATCTCAGAGATGCCAGTCGCCTACGAGTGGTCATTCCTTGAGGACGCACCCGTTCTAGATGAGATGGATGAGATACACGATGCGGAACAAGAGAACAAAAAACGAAAGAAGAAGCGCAACAAAAAGCTGCCAATAAACGAGGTGTTTGATATTTTGCCTGTTTCGGGTTTACTGATGCCTGGTTAGACTGAGAATGTTGAATTCACATACTACGCTGGCAACAATCTAATCTACTCTGGCACTGCTGTTTGCTCATGCGATGGTGGTCCTGACTACGAAGTACCTATCCAAGGTGAGTCTAACCTTGTCACCTATCGACTCAGCACCAAGGAAATAGACTTTGGCGAGGTTGCTTACAATGAGAGCTCATCTAGGGACTTCTTTATTGAGAACATAGGCAAGGTTCCCTTTGAATTCGCCATTAACTTGAGCACGGTTTCGAGACCTGGCCTTATTGAGTGCTCAGCTATGAATGGTAAGGTGCTCGCCGGAGAGAAGCTCAAGATCGTGATTAAGTTCTTTGCTGGCATTCCAGACAATATCCGCGAGATGTTCCTCGTTGAGTGCAGTCACTTCCCAGCGGAGCGCTTCACAGTCAGAGCCGTCGGTATTTACCCAGGATGTCTGCTGTCGTTTCCAAGGGCTGAAGATGAGCAGTTTTAGACTAAAATAAATGTGGTGCGCGGCGCTCTCGAAGAAAAGAAGATCGACTACTAGGCAATGTTCCACGGTATCGATGCACTCAAGTTGATGCCTCAAATCCCTGCTAAGTTTGTTGATAGGGAGAAGGTTGGAATAAAGGAGAGGGAGCTCTTCATGATGGAGGTCGAAGCTGAGTGTGATCGCTAAACTCTCTGTCAGAAGATCATCACGCTTGTCGACCAGCAAGTCACCACAGCCAACCAATCTGCTCTTTCCCAGCCTGAGCAGCCTCCCGTCTAAGAGCAACCCAAGGCCGGAACCAAGAAGGATAAAGCTGATGAGAGTAAGCGTAAGGGACTCAAGAGTTCAGGTGAGGATTCGAATGCGCAAAGCATGACTTAAATGAAGGTTAACGGCGTCACCATCAACCTTGAGAACATCAACCTTTGCACCTATGTCTGTGACTTCGGTAACGTCGTTGTTGGTGGCAGCAAGAAGCGCTCATTTAGATTGACAAATGTAGGCAAGATCCCCATCAACTTCACCTTTGACAAGAAGCTACTTGGGCAGGCTGGCATCGCGATCGACCAAGACAAGGGCCAAAAGATCATGCCCAACACCTCGCAGCTCTTCACTGTCGTGTTCACCTCTCGCAAGAATAGCAAGTTTGGTCGTACACATTTCTTGATCCCTATCGAGATCAAGAACGGACCCACCTACATGATCGACTTCATCGCTAACATAACCATACCCGAGCTCAACATGTCAACTGACAATCTTGACTTCGATAAAGTTGCGATCAATACTCGTAAGACTGTCAAGCTGCGCATAGAAAACTCAAAAGAAGTCGCCTGTGAATGGTGGTTCTACAACCCATCCCCCGGACAGAGCAAAGAGGTTTCAGCTGATAAGAAAAAAGAAGCTGAATTCTTCCAGGTTTTCCCCCTGTCTGGCACGCTCTTGCCTGGCCAGCGCTCAACCATCGACGTAATGTTCACACCTAACTCCGACAAACCCTTTGCCTAAAAGCTTGCCTTCAAGTGCAAGGAGAATCCCAAGCAATTCATACTGAATGTCAAAGGTCAGGGTATCAATAACATCGTTGAGCTCAAGCCAGCAGAGATAAAGCTCGGACCAGTACTGCCATATGACAAGCATTCGATTTAGGTCTTAGAAATTGTCAACACGATGGAGCATCCCATAGAACTATTCAGTTTAGACTTTGACCGCTAATACCTTGATGAGGAGGAAATTATCAAACGTATGGATAACTTCCAACCCACAGGCGCAAACGAACCAATCTTTTTACCCTATCGAAAGGCAGGTGACCAGTTCTGGCCCAGCCTTAAAAAGGCAGACGAGATTAAGACTGCAACCGATGCGATCAAAGCTCAAATCAAGAAGATTGATGAACAACTCGCCGCACTCCTAACCGAGGAATAACATTTAGAGGAGCCAAAAGCAGAGGGGGCGCCTCCTCTATCCCAACGCACCCAAGAGCAGATCTCTGATCAAAGGAACCAGCTCACTGGCCAAAAGTCAGAACTTGAGAGCAAATTGTAAGAGATTGTCCAGGACAATTTGGAAGTTCGTTTGCCACCACCTGTGAAGGAGCACGACAAGTTGAACTTGATTTTGATTGGGCCAAATTCTGTCGGTCGCACCACCGTTGCCAACTATATGGCCCAGGAGCACCAACGATGTGTGATTCGCGTCGACATGCTTGTTGATTATTGGCTGAAGCGTGGCGGCGACTTAGCCGATGAAATCACAAAGGTCTAGGATGATCAACAGCAAGCGCTCGCAACGGCCAGGGCTGAATTGGAAGCCCAAAAGAAGGCCAAAAAACCCAAGAAGGGTGAACCTGAGCCAACAATCAACGAAGAGCAGTTCAAGCTCCTCCCTAGAGAATTAATGGTCAAGCTGGTCCGCGGACGCGTTTAGGAAGAAGATTGCAACGCTGGAGCGATATTTGATAACTTGACGAGCGAGTTGTGGGCTGATGAGAAGTTTGCCGTTAGTTTTATCTCTGAAGCGATTCCAAAGCAGAACATTTAGTTGCTCATGTTTAAATTCAACACTGAGGAAATCACAATTGGCGACACGACGCACCATTTGGATGTCTGCACCAACATGCGCTATGCCAAGCGTCACAGTCCTGCCTTCGCAAGCAAACGTCAGCAATAAAAAGACGAGGAGAAACAGGTCGTGTAAGACACATCTTCGCCTAGACCCTAAGCGACCACCACCAAACAAGCGAAAGGCAAAGATGCTAAGAGTAAAAAGGCAGGTGATGAAGCAGATGAGGCTGCCTAGCATGCTGAAAATGAAAAGTAGCGTAAAAAGGTGGAAGCTGATGCACAAGCCAAAGAATCTGCCGAAGCCAAGAAAGATAAAATCAGGCCTAAGGATTTCACAATTGAAGAAAAGTTGAAGTATAAGGAGTATGCACAGTCGATGAGTGACTTTTATGGCGAAATCGTTATGAAGCAGATTCAGGAGAAGGAGGCTGATGAGAGCTTAAAATTCGGCAAGCGCATCATCACTGAAATTCCGATCGAGTTTAACTATTCGTTCCTGTGCGAGTTGCTTTGTTCAATTGATAAGCCGATTGTGCCAGCACCTATCTGGCCTGACCCTGATAAGGAGCCGCTGCCCCCACCTGTTATCTCATCCATTCTAAAGCGGCCACCGAATAGAGGTGAACGCAGCAAGATCACGAAGTTCTCGATTTGGACACCGACTGGTGAGGTTGAAGGTGATGGGTTGCCACCACTTACCGATAATATCACAAGATGGGTCCTCAACCCAAAAGAAACCAAAAAGCTTTACATTAAGTTCTTCTCGAGGAAGATTGGAACCTTCTCTGAGACACTGCAGTTCGAGATCATCGGTTCTTACAAGTCCTTTAATCTTCCCATAACGGGTCTGTGCGAGTTCCCCACCATTAATCAGAACGTGAAGAATATGTACATGAACATTAAGAAGGCCAGACCAGCCGAGAAGGAGAACATCATCGTCAAGTCTTACATCCTGTCCGAAAGTCTCTTTGAATTTGGACCTTTGCTGATCAAAAAAGATGCTGAGAAGCGCCAGGACCCCACAGTGCAACAGGTCAACAGTACCGTCTTCCAGATAACCAATAACGGCAAGTACGCGGTCGACGCTTCTTTCACACTGAAGTCGACGCTCTCCCTGGATGAGGGCGGTCAAGAAGGCAAGTCTCCCTTCATTATTGAGCCGGCCGACGCAACACTCTCCGTTGATTAGACCCTGCAGCTTAGAGTGTTTGCTTTCCCCACTGAGGCAATTTTGTATACGGACCAGGTCGTTGTGTTGCTGAAGGACAATCCAAACCCGGTTTGCCTGCCGATTTAATGCCTTGGTGCGAAGCCATCTGTCACAGTCTCTCACGATACAGTTCTTTTCGAGAGAGCCCTGCTCGGAAAAACTATGACTAAAACTTTGACGCTAACGAGTACTTGCCCGATAAAGGTGAACTGGCGTCTGAAGAAGACAGAGAGCCTCTCTCAAGAGTTCACGGTTGCAAAAACATCAGGCACCCTCATGCCGTTTAAAGAGGAAGGCATCGACATCACCTTCAAATCGATCTCCCAGAAAAAGTTCCTCGAGACGATCGTTCTTGAGGTCGACGATGTTGAGGCACTCGGCATTAAGCAGGAGGATAAGAACATACAGTTGGATGCGGAGGCATTCAATATCACGCTGAATGAGGCGATGCAGCTCGACTAGACCCTCGACTTCGAAGCGGTAAGAGTCGCTGAGCCCAAAGACTAGAACCTCTACCTGAAGAACTGTGGCTAATACCCCATCAAGTACGACTTCACTGTCAGGAAGAAAGCCCAGGAGATCTTCACGATTACGCCAATGGTCGGCCGCCTGCAACCCAATGAGGAAATAAATATTTAGGTGCGGTTCCTGTCCATGAAGGAAATCAAGTTGAAGACCAACAAATCGACTGCAGAGATCTTCCTGAACATCCTCGAAGGCGACTAAAATGAGAAACATTAGCAGATTCCGATCCTTGTAAATGTCAACGCTGTCTATAGCAAGTACTCGCTTGCACCGCTAAAGAACCTGAATTTTGGACCGATGCAGTACGGGGAGAACGTAACCAGATCATTTGAGATTCGTAATGAGGGTCTATTCGAGTTCAAGTACGCGATCTGTGACTTCAATAACGAGGAAGAAAAATAAAAGATTAAAGACGAGCGCACTAAAGAAGCCGAGGAGCGACTCAACGGCGTCAAGAAAGAGGAGGTTGTCGATCCTAAGGCTGCTGCTGCCAAGAAACCTGATCCAAAAGCTGCACCACCAAAGCCAGGTGCGAAGGGTGGAAAGGTCGAAACTGTTCCTGACGGCACCGTTGTCAACGTGAGTCAGTACGCTATAACGCCCGCAGTCGGCTCAATCGCTCCAGGCTCCGCAGCTGTGATCTCGATTACTTTCTCAGCGCAAGGCTCCAAATTCTACAATAGCACGCTTGCTGTTGATGTTGCGTGCAGAGACCCTGCCGACCAACCAGAGGGTATTCCATTCATTCTTGCGGCTGAGTCGTCGATCCCTGGCATTAACACGACGGATTTGGACTAGATTTTCGAGGAACAGACTGTGATTTCATCTTTGGATCCCTCCCTAAACACTCAGACAATTATCAGCTCTTCATTATTCTCAGCCGCAGAGAATGTATTCTGGTTTGGAACTTTAATTGCTAGTAAAGATCCTTAGGGCACTTGTGAACGTTTCAAGATAATTAATCCGAATAAAGTCACCTGCAACGTAAAGTTTACCGTGAAACCCCGATCAATGAGCAAATCTGAAGGTTTCGCATTCAAGGTCGAGCCTGAGAGCCTTTCAATCGTGCCCAATCAGCACAAATACGTCACCGTCCACTTCAACCCCACGGAAATGAAGCAGTACGGTGGCGTGTTCGAGGCGATTGTCGAACGCGGCGAACTCAATCCCAAACAAGGCAAGCTTAGCTTCGAGATCCGTGGTGAAGGCACATTACCCTCTCTGCAGGTCGCCAAGCCAGATGAATTTGAGGCAGATGGCACACCGGCATTGAGATTTAGACGCACGAGAATCGGGAAGCACAACTACCTGCAAATCGTGCTGAAGAATGAAGGTCAAGTCCCTGCGACGGTCCGCTTCGATGCTATCACAAATGAAGCATTCAGCTTTGAAGGCAGCTCAATGAACCACACGATTATGTCAAAGGCAAACCACGCATTTGATATTAAATTCATTCCACGCAAGGTTGGCAATGAGCGCTTTGTGCTGACCTTCCAGACCCAGAACAATAATTTTGAGTAGCATAGAGTGGCTCTTGTTGGTGAAGGTTTCAATGAGGCAGTCACTTTTGAGAACCTGCCCAACAACCGTGAAGACTTATTGATGCTCGGCGATTGCATCATCGAGAAGGCGAAGGCTGTTACGTTTGATCTGGTCAACACTGGCGACAAGGATCTCAAGTACAGGTGGAGCGCGGGTGCTCCTGACCGCACTGAGTTTTCGTTCTATCCCTCAGTCGGTTTCCTGAAATCTGGCGAGCGTAGACACGTAAAAGTGATGATTAGGGGCAAAGAGACCAAAAAATACGAAAATATTGACTTCGTCTGCGAAACACAACAGGTGACGATGCCAGAGTGGCAGGAGTGGGACGACACCATGAAGACGCTCAAGATGGTGAGGCCAAGCGAGCAGCGAAAGATCTTGAGGGACCGTGAGTTCGCAGAGCTTAAGCGGAAGGAGGAGGCTGAGGCTGCTGCCTTCGCTGCCAACGCCAAGAAAGGTGCAAAACCTCCAGCGAAACCACCAGCGCCCGTGCTCGAAGACGTCGTGATCGATATGTCAGAGGAGGCGACCGTCTAGTTGATCGATGTGATCCCTGAGCCAGAGCACGATATAGTCGCTGATACGAGCAGAACCTAGCAGCTGAAGACCAGCTGCATCATCGACAGAGCCAGCTACGACTGTGCCATGAAGCAGATGGACTTCAAGCCAACGCTGATTTATGCGACGCGATCCATGAAGTTCACGATAAAGAATACCTCACTGGTCGGGCTCGACTACAACTTCAAGATCGTCAACTCGCAGACGGGTGTCCTAGATGCAGGTGCCTACACTATCATTCCGAAGAAAGGATCCATCTCACCTGGCTGCGACGAGAATTTTATTGTTAGATTCGCCCCGGTTGAGGTCGAAAGTGACTTCTCAAGAATTCTCTCCGCAAACATCAACCACCTCTCACCGACACAAGAGCCTCTGATCATTGAGTTGAGCGGAACTGCGCTAAGACCAGTAATTCACTTTGAGCTGCCTGTGTCTGGCTACCGTGAACGCAAAGCTAAAGAGCAATCCTTTATCGACGAGAAGGTTAAGATCATTGAGTTTGAATCTCTGGGAACTAACATTCGCAACACCAATCGCTTCATGGCTGTTAACCCAACATCGCAAGGCTACGAGTTCGAATGGGAGGAGCTGGTCGATGAAACGAACAAGAAGTCACTGTTCAAGTGTGGCACACCCAAGGGCTTGATCTTATCGGGTAAGAAGACCGAGATGGTCTTCGAGTATGTGCCTGGCGCAGTGGGTGAGCATGAGTCGAGATGGGTTTTCAAGATTCCATCTGAGAAGATCTCTTAGGAATTCTTGGTTGTGGGAAGGGTCAACGAGCCTAACGTGCTATTCGAGTCTGGTAAACTGAAGTTTGGCCCGCTGCTTTTGGGCGGTAAGGCTAAGGAAACCGTGCGTATCATCAACCAGGAGCACATTCCTTTCGCATTTAACTTCACGAACACTTCAGTGAAAGGCTCTCCCGACTATGGTGACTCACTTAAAGTGACTCCGATGAGTGGTCTTGTGCCAGCATTTAGCGAACAGTAGATTGAAATACAGTTCAACCCCAAGTACGAGATTAATTACAACTACAATCTCCAGTGTAATGTTAAGAGAAAGGCTCGTCCACTGATCCTGAATGTCAAAGGAGAAGGTTATTAGATTCACCACACGGTAATGGCTGATGAACCTGCGATTAAAGCTACGTCCTCTGAGCCAACGAAGCTTCACTTCGGTGAAGTTTTCATCAATGAGGTCAAGACGAAGAAGGTGCTGCTGACTAACAGCGGTGAATTTAACTTCGACTTTATGTGGAAACGAGTCGCTAACAAGTTCGTTACGATCTCGCCTGAGAATGGTACCGTACAAAAAGGCTCCACTGCAGAGGTGACCATTTAGTACGCAGCCTCATCTGAGAATGAGCTCAAGTCGTACCGAGCGACACTGGCTGTACTGTCCGGACCCAAGTATGAATTCCAATTCACAGGCGCTGCTCGCAAACCTGGTGTGAGGCTCAACTAGAACGTCTTTGACTTTGGTCAGTGCTTCGTGATGTCCCAGCCTGTACCCATCAAGAAGATGCTCACGATCACAAATATTGACAACTAGGCAATTTCGGTGGAATCAAACTTCGAAAAGAAAGTTTACTTGGACTTCCCTGTGGTGCCTGGACAAGTACTGATGCCTGGCGAGGAAAAGATTGAGATTCCGATTACTTTCACGCCCAGGGAGCTCAAGCAGTACCACGAGACCATAAAGCTGAATTTTAACAATGGGCTCTACTTCATTGATATTACGGTGAAGGGTCAGGGCGTACCCATGCATTTGGACCTTAAGGATCCGGACCAATCTCAAGTCAACCTTGGAGTTGTTTCCGTCGGCCAAGAAGTCAGCAAGATTGTGCCTGTCGTTAATCGCAGTTTAAAGACAATAAAGTTCAACGTGGTGCCTCGAGATCCCAAGTCGTTCGCTGCCTCTGCTATGTCGTTGGTGCCTGAACACACTTAGGAGATAGTGCTTAAGCCAAAGGAATCCATCCCCGTCGAACTCAGATTCAGACCTAAAACTCGTTTGCCGCCATTTGAGCACGATGTCATGATTAAGATCGAAGGCATCGATGAGCCTAGAAAGCTACTTAGTGTCAACGGTATTGCACACGGTATTGAGATTAAGCTGATGGATGAGGTAGCTGCATTCGGCAATGTTGTTCAGGGCAGCAGATTGACTAAGTACATCCAGATGTCCAACTTTGGTGATGTCAAAGCTAACTTTAGCTGGAACAAGAATGAATTCACAAAGAACTTCACGATCTCTCCTGCAAGCGGCTACATCAATCCTAACTCTAACCTCGATCTTGAGGTGACCTTCCACCCGAGGGACCTCGACAACGATAAGAATCAGACATGCGAGACTAAAGTCACTTGTGAAGTCAAAGGTGGTGAAGCAATGTCACTGAAGATGATGGGTAAACCCATCTCTTAAGATACATCCTCAGCACAAGAGCTCAAGTTCAATACGATGGTTCGCAAGCCGAACACGTAACATGTCACCATCCAAAACACCGAGGACAAGGAGTGGGCCATCAACCCCACAATTAGCACTAAAGACGCTGACTACTTCTCTGGCAAGGAAACATTCATCATTGCGCCAAAGACTTCAGGTAACTACGAAGTCGTCTACTTGCCTAAAGCTATGACGAAGAAAGAAAAGAAAGATGGTACAGATGCAGAAGAAGAAATGCCTCATCTCGGTTCTCTTTTCTTCCCGTTACCGAATGGCACCGCTCTTTTATATAACTTGAAGGGTATCGCCACTGCACCACAAGCTGAGAGTACAATCCAGGAGTCGGTCTAAGCCCGCAAGCAAAAGAACTTCGTTGTAAATGTGCGCAATTGGGCCAAAACAACCCAGCGATTTGAAGCTTCATGGAAGGTCGAAGGCACCGCAGACCAATCTCTGTTCATTAGGGGTGCAACGATCTTTGACATCGCCGGCGACTCCCACAAGGAGTATAAGCTAAACTTTTTGGCGCTGAAAGCAGGTGTCTACAAGTTCAGTGTCACCTTTATGGAAAAGACCACGCGCGAGTACATCTTCTACAACTTCGTCGTCAATGTTGAGGAGTCTAAGGAAATTGAAAAACATGAACTGATTTCGCCTGTTCGTGAACAAGTCTCCCAGCACATCGTGATCGAGAATCCAACGAACGACGACATCAAGGTCCTAAAGAGCCAGTTCATCTTCGCAAATGACTACTTGGAAATCACACCCGACGAGGTCATGGTCAAAGCGCACGAATCTCGCGAGTTCACTGTCAACTTCAGACCACTGATCATCGCGGAGAGCAGCTGTGACGTTGTGTTGAAGAGCCCGCAGCTTGGCGAGTTCAAATACAACTTTTTCCTCAAAGGAATTGCTCCCACCTCGCAACGCTCACTTGCCTTCAAATGCTCACTTGGTCAGGACCAAATGCAGACGTTCAAATTCGTGCACTACATGAGGAAAGCCGTCACTTACACAATCAAGATCGAAAGGGCTGACGGCTTGCCTGGTCTCTGTGACTTCAAGATTGATGGTAATCCGACGATTGCCGCCCCGGCCTGCGACAGTTTTAAAGGAGTAGATCTGTAGGTCAACATCAAGTATGAGCCGTACACGATTGGTGACTCGAGAGGCATCCTGAAGATTACCTCCGTGGAGGGTATCGAGTATAACGCCATGCTGTTTGGCAGATCGTCTGCTCCATAGCCACAAGGACCAATCAAGTGCCCGATCGGCGCTAAGCCAGCAGCTATCGACTTCAAGAATCCCTTGAATGAAAAGAGCGAATTCGTAGTGACTTTCGACAATGCAAACTTCTCGCTCGCTAGCAAGTTGCCCGGACCGCTTGAACCCGGTAAAGTGACAAGCTTGCAGATTAAGTATGACGGAAAGAGTGACCTACCTTCGACTGGCCGCATGATCGTCACCACGAAAGGACTGCCACCATGGATTTTCTATCTGCAAGGCGAGTGATTAAAACAACTAATTTTGTCTATAAACTAACTTCTTCATGATTAAAATTAAATCAAATTAATCTTAAATACCCTATTGCGGGGTTTTGGGGTTTTGGGG
>Ga0194118_10004729_pt1 | contig 14672 bp, 22 predicted proteins | sample TA2MahsurfametaG_2_FD_148662 | JGI IMG/M metagenome (GOLD analysis project Ga0194118, IMG submission 148662) | Freshwater microbial communities from Lake Tanganyika, Tanzania - TA2015013 Mahale N5 surface | ecosystem: Environmental > Aquatic > Freshwater > Lake | place: Tanzania: Lake...
CTTCTTACCGATGCCAATAGCAATGACCATCATTGGTCCACCTTTATGTTTCATGTTCGTGTCCTCCCACGAATAGCACAACCATCAATAGAACCACCCATACCCTTTTTGATCTTGCTTGCCTCTGACAGAGCAATAGCAATTGCTTGCTTGGGTTTCTTTACTACTGGACCTTTCTTGCCAGAGCGAAGTTCACCCTTCTTAAACTCGCGCATCACCGTGCCAACCTTCTTTCTTTGACCCGGTTTTGTAATCTGCTGTTCCATGTTCGCTCTTGAGATCGCCACGTTATTTGCCTCTTTGTCTAAACGGTCTTACTTTTTTCGCGATGCTTTTGGGCTGCGAGACAAATTGCTTACCTTGCGCTTTACCTCGACGTTTCGCAGCCGTTGTACGAGCGTATTCTTGAGAACTGAGACTTTTGATCGCAGCCTCTGGTAAATATCTTTCACCTGTATCAGAAGAGCGTTTTCCACTTTTTGTCCTCCATTTTTGATCTCCCCATGCTTTCAGTGATCGTTGAGGTTCACGCATGACCTACATCCTGTTTAATAAAACGTCTTTGACTAATTAAACGTGAATAATCCTCGGGGCTATAATTTTTGTAATAGCCTAATTTCTCTAAGGAAAAAGATGCTGAGTTAAGTTCCGACAACGATTGAATGAAAACAATGGTTTTGTCGATTTGATAAGACAACAACCAAACATCCTTCTCAATAAAAGAGAACCACCTATTTAGTGCCATACAAGCAGCATCTAGTTCTAGGTACGTTTGATCTGGATTCTCTTGAACACAAAGAACTACTTTGTGATCTCCGAAGTTATCCACTTCGCGATGCACGGTCTCCCAGAGATTCTGACTTTCCACCACTTTGACTTGACCTTGACTCCAAGCCTTTTTGGCAAAAGGACACTCAGCCAAGCCAGTCTCCGTATTCGGCTCAGATAGTTTGTACACCCAATCTTTTATCCAATCAGTCACTTGATTGGACCTCCGTACAACCATGCTCTACAGGTACGATCTGCGGCGCATTTGAAAGCAAAAAGTTGGCAGTATCCAAGATCTGCAGACTCTAGGGTTCTAGAGCGATTCTCTGCCATGTCCTCTGCAGATTCGTAATCGTCATCCAAACCAAGGTGATTTTGAATACAGGCTAACATTTTAGGAGTTTGAATGAAGGCAGCACAGTTTCCACATCGGGAAGTCTTGGCTTCAGAAATAGAAATGCCCCATAAATCCGCAATGCCTTTCCAAAATTTTGGATTTGATTCACCGGGATTCATGGGACCATATCCGCGCTCTTTGATGGCAATGTTTCTATTCTTGATATTTAAGGAAATATCAACGGTTGCAACAGGACATACATCACCATCCTTGTAATCTCTTACAAGAGCCTGACCTACCGCTTTGTTGCCACGAGCCATACAAAGGCACTTTAAGAATTACTTCTTACCTTTCTTTATGGGTTTCCCACGAGCCATCTTGCTCATGCCACCACGACCCATTTTCATAGTGTCTCCACCACGACCCATTTTCATGGTGTCTCCACCACGACCCATCTTTTTCTCTGTCTTGCCTTTCATTAAGATCTCCTATGATTTGTAACCACCGCCCTTCTCCTTGTATCTTTTTGCAAGGAGTTGAGCCTTTCTTGCAGACCACTGACCCGCCGCCGTGCCTTGGACTGCAGAACTTTTAATCTGGTTGAATAGACGTTTACGCATTTCAGGTTTTGTGTAATTCCCTGAGGCGTTTACTTTGCTTTTGGATTTAGGCATGACGTTCTCCAGAAAAGATGTTGGTTGCTATTCGATCAATCTTTTGTTCCAGTCGATCTAAACGATCTATGAGTGCTTTGTTATCGTCTCTGACCTCAGAGCGAGTAACATGATCTCTAGCAACTTCCTCGCGGGTCTTATTGAGGAGAATGCCAAGTCGCTGAATTTCTGAGAATTTCTCTTTCACAACCCAACCCAAAACAGCGACAAAGAATGTCAATAACGCATTCCAAACCATAATTTCCATGATTCAGCAGTTCCATGCTTTCAGGGACAACGCTTTTCGCGTTGGTCGTCCTTTCTCATCTTTCATAGGACCGGGCATACCAGACATTCTGGCGCAGAAAGATTTACGTCTTGCCGCATCTTTCTTGGTCTTTGGATGAGGTGCAGGAGGCTTTAAGCCCGGTTTACCGGGATTAGCCCGATTGTAAGAAGCCCTGCCTTTAGCGTTTAAACCACCAGCAGGGTTCTTACCTTCTTTCCTTTGCCATGCTGGGGTTTTAGCCATAAATTACCCGCAAAGAACAGTAACTTTAGAAACTTGTTCCAACGTCAAAGTCGCAAAATCATTGTTGCCACTTTTGGTTGTCAAGATCCCTTCGGGAGGAATCATGACATCGTTCGCGGTGTTGTCGGCTGGGGTGAACACCTTGAGCAAAGTGGTGTTGTTGGGCTTTGCGGTAAAGACAATGGAACCGGCTGTGCCAGTAGCAATGTAAAGCAAACCCTTGATGCGGGTGCGAGGAAACGCCAAGTCCCCACCGAAGCCAATTTTTATGCCGCCCGTGGAGGCTGCACTGATGCTGATGCTGTTGACGCGGGTGTAGTAATTGGTCGAATAAACCACGCTTGCGCTGGGTCCAGTCACCGTTTCTGTGGCAACTCCGCTGTATCCGGTGGAGCCAACCTGAACGCCTGTGATGGTGAAGGTCTTATCAGAGTCTGCACCGTTTGAGGTGATGGAAACCTGATAGCCGGTCCCATATTGACCTACCTCATTTGCAAGAAGAGCGATGTTCCCGGACGATGCAATCGTTGCAGAAGCGCGGAAATAATCATCGTCGCTGGTCGGATTGACCGCCCAGATATCGTACTGTGCTGCCATGGAGAATCCTCCGTTTAAGGGTTAAACGGTGACGCTCTTGTGCAATGCGATGTAAGCAGTCGTAGCGCCAACTAGAACCTGAATGAAGCCCTGTTGAGCCGACACTGTGCCTGAAGCCGCATTGATCACTACGCCAATTTTGGTGCTACCCACCGTTAGCGAAGTGCAAAGGAGATTAGTGATCGTGCCGGAAGAGGCAGTCAGGACGGTGCCTGATACGTTTCCAACGAAACCGTTAGTTGAAACTACTGGGCCTGAAAATTTTGTCTGAGCCATGTTAAAACCTCGTATGCGAGTTGCCCATCAGTCTGCATACCGTCAGCCGGGTCTGTCTGATGGGCTAAATTGTCCCGGTAATCCGATTAAACACCACAAGTATACGAAAAGAAAGGGGGACTTTCGCCCCCCTTGCTTTGCCTTGTGGGCTATCAGGTCGAACCCGGTGACCCATAAACTCCAAGCGGGTCAGAGACACCGAAGGAGTAACGCTCACGAGCCTTGTACCGCACGTTTCCGGTATCGAAATCCCCATCCATGGAAGTCGAGAGCGGGGTACGCACAAAGTGCTTCATACCGTTCGGGACATCCGTGATGAGGAAGAAGGCATTCGTGTCAGTCAGGAAGTGATTGACCGAATAACCCTCCGGAATCGCGCCCATATTTCGGATCGCGTTGATGTCGTTGTCAGCGGTTGCCGTGCGGAGAGTGGTCTCCATCAGGCGCTCTGCCACGAACATCAGGTTTGAGGGAACAACGAGACGACGAGGACGAGCGGCAATCAGAAGCCCACGCTCATCCACATAGTTCGCAATCGCGATGATTGCGTCTTCCAACGAGGTTTCGTTGAGGTCTGCGCCGACCGCCGGACGATTGGCATTGGTGCCACCGTTGACGAGCGGGTGAGCCGTGTTGAACAGCGTGACACCGTCTCCCGATTGGAAGGTGGTGAAGCCGTTGTTCAAAAGGGCTGCAGCCTTAACCTGCTTCGTATTTGCCATACCACGGGCAAGTGCTTTGGTATAACGAGCAGAGAGTTGGTCATAGAGGTTGTCCTCCATGGCTTCCTCAGTGATCGAAAAGCCCATAGCAATCGTTTCGTGGTTGTAACGAGCAGTCCAAGCCTCCTGCGCGTTGTCGTAGGCAATGGCTTGACCTTCCTGTTTGACAGGGGCTGTGCCAAAACCAGACAACTTGACTTCCTCTTCGAAAGCCTTTTCAGAGTTCTCGGTCTCATAAATGAGCGTATGCTCATCTTCGTACTTCTGGTACTCCAAGCCAAAAAGGGCATTAAGCCCCGGCAGGAGTTCCTTCAGCATTTGTGCGCGTGAAATAGCCATTTCTTAGAACTCCTAATTAAGCGGTTACGCTACTGTAATAGCCGTGGGTCAGAACATTAAGTTTGACCAACAACTCACGGTAGATCGTGAAGATGATCGTTGACGATGCCGGAATAGCCGTGACCGAACCCGGCACATCAATGGCCGCGTTGATCGTGACCGAAGTAGCACCCGCAGCGGCAGCAGCCGTTACGAACGAACCCGTCTCAATCACCTGACCATTGCTGGCATAGTAAGCCACACTGGTTCCTACAGGGATAGCCGAAGCAAGACCCGAACCCGTGAGGGTGATGGTCGTGCTTGAAGACGAACCTGTTGCCGTGCTGGAGACTGAAGTCTCCGGGACCACCCCGACACAACGCAACGGCAGAATCGAAGTCACAGGGGTCGCCGTTGGCGCGAGAATCGCGTTTTTGGAGTTGCCTGTGCTAGTGCTGCCAGTGTTGTCGATGCAGGAGAGGTTGGTTCCGACCATCGCGTAAGCGCCAGAAGCCATCACCGTCGTTGCCGAGCAGACCGCCGCCTTGAAGACAGCATCCGGATCGTCAACCACATAGGCCACTGCGTCACCAGCCAAAGTCGAAGCAGGATAGTATTGGCTAAACCGCTTCGTCTTCGTGACCGGATCAGTATAGGAGCAACCAAAGAAAACACCCGTGATGGCATTCGATGCCGTGGTGGCACCGATTGTTGCACGAGTCACTGAACCTCTAACAACTTTGACGAAATCACCGTAGAAGATGTCCGTTGCAAAGCCGTATTGGATTGGGTACATGCGAGTAGAACCCGCAAATACTTGACCGCCGATGAGGTTAATCGGCAGGAACCCATAGGGTACCGTAACGTCAGTTCCTGAAGCCATTTAAGTTACCTCTAAAAGTGAAAAGAAAGGAATTATCCTCGCCCAAAACTAGTGCGCGTTGAACGCTCCGGGTTAAGGAGCGGCATACGCGGATCGTTTTCCCGTAAATAACTACGGTCCACACCTTCAATCTGGCGGTCAGAAAGTTCTTGGTAATACTTTTGGCGTTGCATCATCTTCTCAAGAGGGGCTTTGCATAAGAGCAAACCACCGACTTCGACGTTGCCTTTGAACTGAGAATTTATGTCAGACCTGATCTTCAACTCAGGATGATCTTCTGCCTTAACAGGTTCCCAGCCCTCACGCATTTGACGAGAGACGTTGGTGTTATCCGAACGTCCCAAAGAAGAAGTGCGAATCCAACGGAATACCCAACCATCTAATGGTTCCGGGATTGGAAGTGCGGATTGCGGCAACCAAGAGTCGCTGGGACGCGATTCGGCTGCACGGTCAATACGAATTTTGCGCTCATCAGCCATTTGAACTCTCCTTGATGAGTTGTTTGGCGTACTGCTCGGGGGTGATGCCAAGTCTCTTAGCGAGAGAAACTTGTGAAGCAGTCAACTGGATTTTGCGTGGTTTGGCTCCGTTGTTACGATTTGCAGAAGCGACCACGGTTGCTGGGGTGCGTTGAGTTGGCAAAGGGACCGATTGGGTTTCCTCGTCCTTCTCAAAGTATTCAGGGAAACGCTGTTTCATGGCAGCGTCGATCTTCTGATAGTACTCATCGGTGTCAGGTTCAACGCCCTCTTCACGGATGAGTGTCTCATGAATGCCGTAAGCCAAAGCAGTCATGGAGCGGTTACCTTGAGGTCCGAACCATGGATTGTTTTTGGTCCACTCCAAAGCCTTTTTACTAGGCTGTGGAACCTGCGGCTGGACATAGTTCTGTGGAGCAAGTTGAGGTGCAGCCTGCGTTGCTTGCTGAGGGCGACGAGACTGAAGCACTCGTTCGTGCTTTTCGGCTTCACGGAACTCTGTCTGAGCGTTTAAGAGTTTTTCTTGGGCATTGATGATTTGTTCTGGATCACCGGCCTCATAAGCAGTTTTGTAAAGAGACTTTGCTTGATCCACGGCTAACGATGCACGGGCTTTGATCTGGGAAACTAAGGCTCCCTCCCCGCGTTGGATCAAGGATTCGTATTGTTGATTTTTGGCAACAACTTGTTGTGCGAATCGGATTGCCTCTTCACGCATCCTTTCAGCGGCTTCCCGCTGACGATTGGCTTCATGATGTTCGAATTTGACTTTGGCGATGCGTTTGCGAACTTTTTCGCCATAACTCATCAACTCATCATCATCTTCGGGTTTAGCAGGTTTCTTTGGAGAATCATCAATGATCTCTAATTCAAATTGCTCTGCAGGACTTTCCTGTGCTTTGACAGGCTCCTTGTCAGGGATTTGCAGCGGGGTGGTTACCCCGAAGAATTTATCTTCACGAGACAATTCAGAGGCTTCTGCGCTCATACTTTTTCCACTCCACGCGGGTCTTCGACAACGGCTTCGACACTATCGTCATTGATAAGTCGAAACTCTTTACCATGAATCTTAAAACGAGTTCCGGAATAGGAACGCATCATGATCCAGTCTCCTTTTTTACAAAAGGGACCAGAGGGAAAACGGTCAGTGGATTTATAGGCATCAGGTCCAATCGCAAGAACAAAGCCCACGATGCTGCCAACTTCTTCGGCTTCCAATGTTGCAGAAGCCTTGAGGATGCCACCTTCTGTTTTCTCTTCTGGATCGGGGAGAGCGATGAGCAGTTTGTACCCGGTAGGTCTGGGTAACTGACTGGCGACTTTTGAGTCGTTCTCTGACATATCTTCCTGCACCTGTCGGTGTTTGCACCTTGTTGAAGGGTGTTTGCGCCCCATCGGGGCGGTTGCACTGTTTACACAGTGTGTTTGTTAAGCCGTTTAATCATCATCAATTTGTTTTGTGAGGTCAAGCAGTTCCCGTTCTGCACGGGCTAACCCCTCTATGACACCACAACACCTCTTGTACTCAGGGAAGTCCTGACAGCCGCCGCCTGCGATATGGTCAGCCATGTCGTTCATCTGCTGACGCAGGGACTTTCTAAGGTATTCGCCTAGATTATTGCTGGCTATCGTCATTGTTATTCTGCTTACGCTGCTGGGAATTCAGAAGATTTCGAGCGATTTCGACCCCCAGTTTTGCCCCGGAGACCTTGTCTTTGGAGGCAATCTCCTTGGTACGCAGTTCGTTGTCGGTGTTGGTGGTGGCGATTTGGACCCCCAACCGAGCGCCTTCGATGCGTTCTTGGGCCTTGATGCGGTCCTTTTCGGTCTGCATCCGCATCTGCGCTTTTTGCATGTCCGCTTGGACTTTTGCCATGTCGGCTTGGGCTTTTTGCTGGATTTCCTGAGCGCGAAGTTGCAGTTTCTGCATTTCCATTTGAAGCACCGGGTCTTGAGATTGTTGCTGTTGTTGCAGCATTTGGGCTTCTTGTTGGGCTTTGCCCAGCACCTGTGCGGCTGCAGGGGCGACCAGTTCCGAAATACGGTATTCGATGTCCTCCGGGAGGGGTTCCCCCGGAGGAGGTAGTTTCATGCCCAACTGCTTTTCGATCTGTTGACGGTAAGCGAACGCCAGATGTTCCGACACATGGGCGGTGAGCGCGGCTTGCAGGGCTTGGGCGGCTTGAGGAGCCTGTTGGAGCATCCCCTGCAAACGGGGGTCTTGTCCGAAAGAGACATGCGTTTGGATGTGGGCTTCGTGGTCTTGGTAGAGAAAAGCCTTGATGGGCTTCATCTGTAGGGCGTTCATGTTCTCTGTGACGGGGTCCGTGGGCGGGATGTCCGTTTTGTCCGGGAGAACTTCCTGAGCATCCGCGATGCCCAGTGCATCGATCATCTGACGATGCAAGATCGGCAGATCGTATAACTGGGGGGCTTGGGCGGCTAACTGCAATGCAGCCTGATATTTCATGATCCGCTGGGCCATGGTGCCAGCGTTGGGATCAGACACCGGAATGATATCGATGCGGTCATCGAAATCTTCCTTGGTCAGTTCTTTACCCGGAATATCATAGGGATACTCGCTCGGGCCGTAGTCGTAGACCAACTGAGAAAGAAGTTTCAGTTCTTTCTTCATGGAGGCGTGTAAACGGGCTTGCACCGCTGACATGACCTTCATGGACCGTTCGATGATGGCAAGCGTGGTGCCGACCGGAGCCTCGGCGTTCATGTCGGCAATCTTCATGTCGGCTTGCGAAGCAAACCGTCTGCCTTCATCCACGATGTTGCCGAGCAACTGATACAAGGTACCGGAGGGTTCCTTGTAGGGCAGGAACGTAATGTTCTCGCGTAGGGTTCCAGAGGGGATGTCCACATCCCGGAACTCACCGGGCATGATGGGGGTATCGTCGCCCTTGATCCGCAGTCCGCGAGTTTTCAATCCGCCGGGAAGATTGGAAAGGGTTCCCGCGTCCACCAACTGTCTCAAGATGGACGTTGAAGATTTAGCCAATCCACCGACAAGGTGAACGAGTCCGAATCCATAAAACCCTAATCCGGGGATATAGGTGTATTGGACGAAATGCTGACGGCGCTTCTTGAGCAGATCATCTTCGTACCAATTGCGTCGAATGGCGAGAATGTTGCGTGAAGATTTATCAAGGGTAATCACATACGGCAAGGCGATGCCGGTGGGATTGCCCTCTGCATCGGTGTCTTCGAAACCCGGCAGGTCGTAATCCACGACCATTTCCAAAAGGGTGTAGCGCGAATCAAGGTCCATGCCCTTTGATTCACCGTTCAATTTGTCGTAAGACTTTTGAATGTCTGTGATGTCGGGCGACGGAGGAGGCAGTTCGATGTCGGCGTAAAAGCCTGAAACCTGCAACTTTCTTATTTCGTTGTAGGTTTTCTTCATCACATGGGTGGCACGTTCGCAGGTGATTAAATCACTTGCTCCGTAAGAAACCACGAAATCCTCTGCTGGAACGAAGAGCGAGGCGGGTCTACCCAAAGACGGATCGTAATAAACCTTTCTGAATGCCGCACCACACAACGCCAAAGAGAACAATAACTTTTCAGTCTCTGAGCGGTATTCGCTCATTTTCTCAGTCAAAAGATAGTTTAAATATTCTTGTACCCGCTGGGCTTGTTGGGTTCTTTCGGTGGTGGTTTCACCTAAGATCTTGGTTTGAACAGGACCACGAGCCGGGAATATTTCTTGAATAGATTGGGCTTGGAAACGAACTATCGCTTCGGAGAGCATGGGATGGAAAACTCCACAAGCCCCTTCCCATGGTTGGGTTCGATCTTCAATCTTCAGACCTAGAAGATCCAATCCTTTGATGTAGGTGGTTTCCCATTCTTTGCGGGAATCTTTGTCGGCTTCAAAGAGGGTGGAGAGTTCCGACCCGATATTCATCAAGGTCGAATCATCAATAAATTCTGCGAGGTTGTCGTGGTGATTGGAGGCAGGGAGGGGTTCCGGGGCGAGATTGATCTCCATTCCGCCGTCCGGCAACTCCACCACCACTGACTCTTCTGACGGTAAAGATACATCCATGGTTTGCCCTCTAAAATTTGAGGGCATCAAAGCGCGATCCACCGCCATGAGTTTCTCCGTTATAAGTCAGTAAAACGACCGCCCTTTAAAGCAGCGCCCATACCACGGGCGGTGCCTTGGGTGCCTAGAGTTCGACCACCCTCGTACAGGCTCTTCTTACGCATGGCACCGCCGACCATCACGGGTTTACCCATGCCGTTCATCTTGCCCTTGAGTTTGTCTTTAGGTTGTTTGCGAGACTTTGGGGCTTCCATCATCTCAGTCTTAGACGTTCTGCCTTTCATCGTTTAAATCCTCAATAGAAAGACGCTTTGCGCTTATATATCGGTTGATCCTTGTAATCGGACTGCAGGGTTACAAACCCGCCGCGTCTGTAACGCAGCAGAGCCTGTGTCCCGGAGTCCACATAGTCATCATGCTCTCCAGCGGGAAAAGACGCAAACTCCTCCATGACTTCTTCGGCAAAACGATTGTTGGGTCGCCAGATCTTGCCGTTGGAGAAAAGGTCTGCGATGGCGTTCACACGGGCAACTTTATCGTTCCCACGGGAGGGGGTGTATTCGGCAACCGGAATGCCCATGGAGCGAAGTTCGAAGATCAATGGAGTACCTGCCGCCTTAGCCTCTACGATCAGGGAGTCCGGTTTCCAGTAGTTGTAGAGTTCATAGGCTCTTTTCTTCAGAGTGGGGAACTCCATCTTTTCCCGGTGAGCATCCATGAGAATGACGTTGGGCTGCAAGATTCCAGAACCATCGGGGTGAAAAAACACCCCCCAAGTGGTGCAGGCGGAGTAGTCCGAACGCTCTTTTTTGAGAAAAGCGGTGTCCCATGACTGGATCAGGAACTGACATTTCGGGGGTTTCTCTTGTTCCCAGACCTTCCACCACTCGCGTTTAATCAATGCGCCTTCTTCGGAGGTGGGATTTTGCTGGTACTGGGCTTGCCATTTGTGGGTAGGGATTTCCTCGCGGATGGCTTCCAGTTCTTCCAGAGGCCAGAACTCAGGCCAGAGGGGTTTGCCAGAGGGCATGATGGCGGGGAACTCAATGACCTCCCATTCATCGCCACCTCGTTGGGCGGAAGCCTTCAAGACCTGTCCCACGAGATCCCTTTTGGACCAACGGGTACAAATAATCACAATCGCTCCACCCGGCTGGAGTCTTTGCCGGGGTCCGGAGGTGTACCACTCATAAGCATGATCGAAGATGGCAGGATCAGCCGACTGACCCTCTTGTTCATCATGGGGATCATCAATCACAAGGATGTCAGCGCCCTTTCCGGTCACGGCTCCGCCGATTCCGATGGCAAAATACTCCCCCCCTCTGGAGGTGGACCATCGTCCTGCAGCCTTACTGTCTGCCCGGAGAGAAACATCCGGGAATACCTTCCTATAATCCTCTGAGTCCACAAGGTTTCGAACCTTACGACCAAAGCCCACCGCCAGTTCTGCGGTGTGGGAGGACTGGATCACCTTCTTCTGAGGGTATTTCCCTAAAAACCATGCCGGGAACAGGTATGACCCAAACTCCGACTTGGTATGACGGGGCGGCATACAGATGATCAGCCTCTTCAACTTCCCCGAGGCGATCTCCTCAAACTTCTCCCCCATCACCTTGTGATGACGACCCGAAATGAATCCGGGCCACATCCTCTGAACAAAAGGAATGAACTTCTCTTGAGCCAACTCTCGCGTCTTGGCTCTCTCATACTCTTCCAGTAACTTAAAAAACTCTTGTTGCTGATCAGCAGGTAGGGTTTTCACTAACCCCATGATCTTAGGAAGGTTTTCAGCAGTGATTTGCAAAAGAAAGAGCCTCAAAATACAGGGAAAATAGTCCCCGTTTCATCACAAGCAACGAACTCTTTCCATCCTACCTACTTAACCTTACTTCTATCCTTCAACCTTGCGGAACACCCACCCTCTGGAGTGGGTGTTACGCTATGGTATATACGTTATTTACTTATAAGTAGTTTTACTTTTTTTTATTTTACGTTTCACTAGCGATTTTATCACAAGTTTTGTGAAAAGTCAATACTTTTTTGAAAATTTTTGTAGAAATTTTTTCTAAACCTCCCCTATCCTAACCTATCCTAGGAAAAATCTAGAAAAAACATAGCAAAATCCTGCACTTAGCCACATTTAACCCCCTACCCCTTGGCAAAAAAATCAAAAAGTGTGGGGAAAACGCAACATATCAGGGGAAAATGAGGGAATCGTTTGAGTGGAATCGATATATACCCGCGTATGTGCGCTACAAAACCTGCGCGGGGGTGCGGGTGCGCGATTAGACCGCGCATGTGCGCGTATTTAACCCCCCACGGGTGCGCGTTTTCTACCGCGTAGGCGTGTGCGGTTCATTGCAACGTCGAACCTTCATCCCCGGCTTCATCGTCACCATCGGAATCAGCATCGGCATCAGGATCGTCCAAGTGTTTCGGATTGGGTGAAATGAGTCTGGAGAGTCGAGCCTCAAGTTCCGCCGCGATCAACTCGGTGGGACGCTCTCGATGATCCTCTAGAACGTCACGGTAAAGTCCACAAGCCTTTCCCAAGAGTTCAGCGGCTCTTAGTTGGGAACTGCTGGCAGACTCGTCACCTTTGCTCCACTTGCGGAGCAGGGTGACCAGCATATCCCGATCAGAAACCGTGACTGCCTCACTTTGCCGCCGCCTCTCCGCTGCAAGCGTCTCGACCCGTGTTGAGACCCTGTTGTCCGCCATGAGCGCCACCGCATTGCGTTGGATCGTCGCGGGTTTCATGTTTGAGCAGTCATAGGCGTTGCGGTAAGCATCTGCGAGTGAGTTTCCCGCCACGACATTTTCCGCGAATTTCCGCTGTTTTTCGGTCAATCCGAATTCGTCTGTTAGTCCTGCCATGATAAGTTCTGCCCTTGTTTTACCGTGACTTTGCAATATTTGATCTGATTCGATCTTGTTGCGGTTCCCTTTTGAGGTCTGCAAGTGATCCGAAAAGTACCTCACCGCAAAAAAAATTCCAACTAAATTCAACCGATGATCAATGACTTACGCTAGTTGTGATCATGTTAACGAAAAAACTTGTTGACTTGTTAACCCGTTATACGTAGAGTTCGCTCCATCGGCAGCGGCAACGCGGTCGGAAGCGCCCCCAGACAGCGCACCGAAAGGTAAGAGGTTCTGGTGCCGGATGAGCGCAAGCAGCCCGGTCTCCCGCGAGGGGAGTCAGCCTAAAGCATCGGTGAATCCGTAGGGTTGAAGGCGATGACCTGCAAGTACAGCAGCCGCCCGAAAGACTGACGATGCCCAACGAACTGAGTACCTCGCAAGACTTCGCAGAGTGCATTCGCAGAGTGCATTGCGTGAAGTCAACAACAGTTTAAACAGCAAAATGGAGTGCAAGCCATGAGCAAGTCATTCAAGCAGTCGATCAAGAACAGCAAGCGCGGTCGTTGGATTCTGCATCCCGTCGATGCGGTTCCGGTATGGGTTCCCGCCCGTCGCAGCCGCTGATCCACCCCTCACCTAGTCTTTGGAGCAACACGCATGAAACTTTCAAACGTAATGTTCGGCGCTTCGCTGATCACGATGGCACTTTCCGCGTCGATCCTTTTCGGGGTCAACCCAGAGCAGCAGTTCTGGGGGGAGGCGGTTTTCACGGGCTTTTTCAGCAGCGTTTTGTACATGGTTCTTAGTTCAATTTTTGACGCAATCGGTATTTAAGGGAGAACAGCATGAAACTTTCGACAGCAATGCTTTTTGGATCAATTTTAAATTTGTTCCTCACGGGTTTGATTCTGTTCGCAGGCAACCCTGCTGATGCGGGATGGGGTCAAGCGGTGTTTGCAGGGCTTCTCGCCTCAACTTTCTGCGCGGTCATGAGCGCCGTCGTTGACGCGAAAGGTCACTAAGGGAGAACACGCATGAGAAAGAAAATACGCACCCCGATTGCGGTCGCAGCGTCATGCGCTGCCTGATGAGACCAAACACAAAACAAACAGGCTGAGGTGCAAAGCATGGACATTTATCAGACGGTCACTAACCAAGTGATCGAACAGATGACAACCGCCGGGGCCAATTGGGTCAACCCTTTCAACAAGGGCAAGACCTCGCTGCGTCCCTTCAACGCTATCACTCAGAGAAACTATCGCGGCGTGAACATCTTGATGCTGAATTTCACTCCCTTCCAGAGCAATGCTTGGGCAGGGTTCCACCAATGGGCAAGCAAAGACTGCCAGATCAAAAAAGGTGCGAAGGGTCATATCGTCACCTACTTCAACATGATCAAAAAGCAGGATGCCGAGGGTAAGATTTCGGTGTTCCCGATGATCAAGTACTCGACCGTTTTCAACTCTGAGCAAGTCGAAGGTGACTTCGCTCGAAAGTTCGACGGTGAACAGACCGACACGGTCGAGGTTCAAGATCTGGATGCGGTCGAAGCATGGGTCGCCAAGACGGGCGCGGACATTCGCCACCGCCCAGAAGGCAGCGCGAGTTACTCGCCGATAGGCGACTACATCACGATGCCGATTAAGTCACTTTTCAGAGCGACCAAGTCGAGCAGCGCGACCGAATGCTATTACTCGACGCTCTTTCATGAACTTGGGCATTGGACGGGTCACGATTCACGATTGAAGCGTGGACTCTTGAATCGCTTTGGAGACAACGCTTACGCCTTTGAGGAATTGGTCGCGGAACTGAGTTCTGCCTTCATCTGCGCGGAGTTGCAGATCAGCAGTACCCCTCGACTTGATCACGCCCAGTATCTGAACAACTGGCTGCGTGTCCTGCTCGAGGACAAACGAGCAATCTTCAAGGCTGCAAGCCTCGCACGATCTGCTTCTGAATTTTTGCTTGGCAAAGAGCAGACCGCAATGCAAGAAGCCGCCTGATAACCCGGCCTGTAGCGCACCCGCTGATGGGGTGCGCTATGGGACGCGCTATTGCGTCAACTCAATTTGGAGATAACATGACTACAGTTGTCGCTTACGGCATGGGAGTCGATTCGACTGCCATGCTTGTCGGAATGCAGCAGCGTGGCGAACGTCCCGATCTGATCTTATTCGCAGAC
>Ga0194118_10004730_pt1 | contig 14672 bp, 15 predicted proteins | sample TA2MahsurfametaG_2_FD_148662 | JGI IMG/M metagenome (GOLD analysis project Ga0194118, IMG submission 148662) | Freshwater microbial communities from Lake Tanganyika, Tanzania - TA2015013 Mahale N5 surface | ecosystem: Environmental > Aquatic > Freshwater > Lake | place: Tanzania: Lake...
ATTTATCAAACACTGAGCCGGGCATATTCAACGTGATCGTTGTTTTTGATACCCCTTTTGTTTGCTCAATGGTCATAATTCCCACCATCTTACGAAAAAGTTCAAAAACATCTGACTGCAGCCTAGCATAAGAGGCTGACTGTGTAGGTGGTATAGACCAGCTTGAGCCGGCTAGAAACGTCGATGAAGCACCTTCTATAACCGCATATTCTTTGTCTTTTTGGGGGTCTTTAGATTTTTTTTGATCTTGAAGAAGAGATTGATCGGTTTTAGTAAGAGGGTTTACCGCTATTTGCTGTGTTTGCCTTGTGGCCTGATTCACTTTTACATCAGGTTGATTTTGAGTAGAACTTACGGCTTGGATCTGTTTTTGTGTATCTGCAGGATTGATGACAGCTGTTTCCTCTACAGCTTTATCTTCTTGCTTTTTAGCCTCTTGTTTTTTTGCAACTTGCTCAACTTCTTGATCTTTTGTCTTTTTTTCAACAGATGCTTTTGGTTTTACAGCAATAGACTCAGCTTGTATTTCCTCTGATTTTGCCGCATCTTGTTGTTTTATTACGCTTTGAGTAGCGATTTCCTTGGCAGATTTAGGCTTTGTAGCTTCAGGTGCGTGAGGCTCTTTTACAGAGATTTCAGCTATTGCCTGCTTTTTCTTCGAAGTGGCAGCTGTTTTTTTTGTTTCTACTGGCAAAGTCTGTTCAGAAGAGCTTTGTTTTTGATTGCTATCTGAAGAAGTAGAGGAAGATTCTTGTTTTGCAGAAACTTTTAAAAGATCTTCTTGGGTAACTGTGATTTCGTTAGACTGCGTTGTCGATTTTGTTACTGGAGTAGTTTTTTGCGGCTCATATACAGGCTGATTTGAGGCCTCTACCTCATTGTCTGAAGCTTCCATGCTTCCTTCATATGTTGGCTGAGTTCCTTCAGAAAGGTCAAAAATGGAAGTATTTGCTGAAGAGATGGTCATTAAAGAACTAAATACGCCTGCAGTAGGGGGTGGAAGAGAACTTTTTTCGCTAATTTGCTCTTCTTCAACTTCTTCTTGCTGCTTCGTTCTTTGTCTTTGTTTTCTTTGCTGGGATTCGTCAGCTTCTTCTACTTTGAGAACGCGTCTGAATTTATCGGGATCAACGTGTTCTTTATGATCTGTTTCGGCCGTTTTTTTGGTCTCAGAAGGCCTTGAAATGGGTGGTATTTCTGAAGTCATGGCTCTTTCCTTTTTCTTGAAAACATGCTCGATCCTAACTCGTCCATTTCAAGGTTTTCTTGCTGCATCATGATCAAAGCCTGCTCTTTTTCCCACTCATCACGGTGTAGACGCATCTTTTCTACTTCCTGATTTTTCTTTAGTCGATTTTCTCGAGCTTCTTCCACAGCTTTTTTCGCTCTATTGACAAGATCTTGCTGATCTTTTACTTTCTTTTCCTCTCTTTTGAGATCCTCATCAACAACTTTTTTGATGTAGCGCTCAGCCAGCTGGATTTTATCGCTTGTAGTGCCCCCTTCAAGCTCTTCTAAATGCTTGCGGATCTTCTCTTTTTTATGCTCTAAAACCTTATCTCGTTTAGCTATGCTTGTCTTGAGATTTTCTTCTTCGCGCGTGAGGAGCTCTTTGCGCTCTTTGAGCAATTTCTCCGCTTCTTCCAGTCGCTTTTGCTTAATCAAAGCTACCTGTTCGAGGGGATATTTGGGCTTTTTCATTTGAATAAGGCATTAAGTTGCTGCAAGGTCTCTTCAAAAGTGCATTTTTCATCCACTCTTTGCTTCAAAAACCTATTCACTTTTTCGATGTATTTGATGGCGTAGTCCGCTTGCTTATCAGAGCCTGGCTTGTATTCACCAATACGGATCAGAAGTTCGTTTTTCTTGTAGTTCGCAAGCACTTCTCGGATTTTACCAATCAGCATGAGATGCTCTTTATCGACCACATGGCTGATAATACGGCTTACAGAGCTAAGAACGTCGATAGCAGGGTAGTGGTATTGCCTTGCTAAGTCAGCAGATAAAATGATGTGACCATCTAAAATCGAGCGCACCTCATCAGATACCGGTTCATTCATGTCATCACCTGCAACTAAAACAGTATAAAAAGCGGTGATTGAACCTTTATCAGAATTTCCTGAGCGTTCAAGAAGGCGCGGAAGCATGGCAAATACAGAAGGGGTAAAGCCTGCTCTAGCTGGAGGCTCACCTGCCGCAAGGCCAATTTCTCTTAAAGCTCTGGCATAACGGGTTACAGAGTCCATCATAAAAAGGACTTTTTTGCCTTGATCTCGAAAGTATTCTGCAATTGCAGTTCCTACGTAAGCTGCATTTAAGCGTAGCTGCGCAGCTTGATCAGAAGTAGAGACAATCACTACAGAGCGCTTAAGCCCTTCTTCACCTAAATCATTTTCAATGAATTCTCTAACCTCGCGGCCCCTTTCGCCGATAAGCGCAATCACATTCACATCCGCTTTAGCGTAGCGGGCCATCATTCCTAATAGCGTAGATTTACCACCGCCTGCCGCTGCAAATATCCCTACCCTTTGCCCTTCGCCGCAGGTCAATACGCCATCGATACAGCGGACACCTACAGAAAGAGGCTTTTCGATTTTTTTTCTTTTTAGGGGGTCTGGGGGAGGGTTGATAACAGCGTATGTTTCGTCTAATTCAAGTGGTCCATTCGTTTCTTCATCAAGAGGCTCGCCCATTCCGTTGAGCACTCTGCCTAACATGTTTTTGCCTACTTTGATGTGAAGCCTTGTCTTCATAGGGATCACCTCAGAAGATGGGCCTACGCCATACATTTCTGCCATAGGGGAGAGGAAAACTTCTTCTCTAGTGAAGCCAACCACTTCAGCCAATAAAGGCCTTCCTTCTCTTTTGATCATGCAAATCTCTCCCATTTTTACATTGGGAACAATCGCCTTGATGAGCATGCCGACAACTTCCGTGATCCGTCCGTGAACTGTTGTTAGTTCTAGATCCTCTAATTTGTCGATCAGTTTGTCAAAAGATTCATCGAGCATGCGTTAAATTTGTACGTTAAAGAGTGTTTTGATCACATCTACAGCTTTACCAAGAATGACTGAAGTATAGTCTAATTCCTGCTGCGCTTTTTGCAATTTGACTTGAACCAATAGCAATTTGGCCGGATTGATTTCTTGACCTGAAGCATTAAGCGAACTCACAAGATTTGCCGCGTTAGTAAGCTGCTGCTGACCGTCAGAAACAAGGGTCAAAAATTTTGCGATCGGATTTTTCTTAGTTCTAAGATTGACAGGATCGCCAGCATCGCCGCCTAGTTTTTCTACAGCTCCTCGAATATTGTCATTTGCGTTTTCGAGCTTACTTCTCAGTAAGTACTTTTGGGATTGCTTGAGTTTGAGGTTTTGGGTGTTTAGCTGGTTGTTAATATCGCCAAGAGAGCTAGAAGCTGTCGTGATTTGCGAGCGCACAGAATCGACAGTCGGCATAGTTTGACTAGTTTGTGCCGCGGGGTTAATTTCGGCAATCTGCATAGGACCTGGACCCTTAGGAGCAGAAACGTTTGGATTTTCTTGCATGTAGGAAGCGAATTTTCCAGCTTCAGTGATGTTTTGCTGATCGCTTGCTCCTATGGCCGCCGTACGGTCAATTTTGGTTGCATCTTCGATGCTTTTAGCTCTTATTTCGTCACTCATGATTTCGAAGTTCTTTTCGCTTTTTTAGGTGTTTGAAGTTCTGCTGGAGATGGGTGTTTTTGCTTCCATTTTACGTGCTGATCTAAAAAGTCAATTGCTGTTCCACAAAGCTGCTTGATCCCTTGATCAGAAGAGTGCGTTGCAACTTCTGTGAGAATTTTTTCCCCTTTTCCCATTTCTGGAGGATTGAAGCTGTAGACAATCCCTAAAAAGGTTTTTGCCATTTCATTGTTAGGCTCTTTTTCTAGTACGCGATTGAACATAGTTGCCGCTTGTTTTAGCTCTAATTTGCATAAGTGCATGTAGCCAAAACCAATAAGAGGGAATGTGCTCTCTGGCTTTAATAATTCACAAGCGCGAAATAGCTTAATAGCAGAGTCTTCGTCTGTATTTTTGATCGCTATGAAGCCCCCTTCTAACAAGAAGAAGAAGTCTTCTGTATATTTTTCTAACCCCTTTTTCATAAACTTCTACCTTTATCTCATTATTGAGTTCTTTGGTTTTTAATAGCGTTACTAATCACAGAGTTTACCTGTGCGATCAAGTTCGAGATCGAGTCTCCGATCTGTGTTACCTGAGACATAGCAAACTGCAAAAGCAAGAACTTACCGGGAGTAGCGGCACTGATCTTACTTGCGCAATCTCTTGTCATCGAAATAACAGCACTTTGTAGGTTTCCGTAATTGACGATTAGCGTCCAGAAGGTGATTGTGCAATATCCTGATGTACCTTTCATGAAGACCCCTTAGCTTTTATTTTTATTTGTTTTGATTAACACTTTATGAAGAGAAGAGTATCCATGCAATAAAACACCTAGGTCATTGAACTCTTCTGAGTTAGCTCCGCTTCTAAGCTTATCTTTGATTTCTTGGATCCTGTGGTCTACTTTATGAACCAGCTCTTCACCTTTTTTTGGATCTTCTAAATCTTTTTCTAAATCGAAATCGAAGAGCCCTTTTTTCTTAGTTTCTTTTTTAAGTCCGAACATAAATACTCCAGCTACTTTATTTTTTGATAAGACTTATTGATTATTGAAGTCAATCTTATATTTTATTCCGTCTTTTTCTAAATTAATTCTGTAAGAATCTATACTCGTAATTCTCATTCCATCAAGGATATCCCCATCAGAAAGAATTCTGCCGTTGATCAAAACAAATTGGCTTACATCGCCATATTTCGATGTCCCCATCACGGTATAATTTTTAGAAAGATCGATCTTCGAAGAGCTCTCACCTGTAAAAATGACAAAATTTCGTACAACTCTTACACCTGGAACGGCTTCGAGGATGGAGACAGCCTTGTTAAAGGCCGATTCTTCACCTGCATTGGCTCTACCTGAAACAATTAGTTCGCCACTTGAAAACTGGAATGTGACGTTAGTAAACCCTTCAGAAATCAAAATATTCTGCACTTCAATCTGTAAGTTGTTCTCTACCACGACTTCGTTTGAGAGCTTACTCAAATAAGAAAAATTGCGGTTTACATATTCTGCAAGTTCAGCCACGTCCTCCATCGTCTCGAGATAGCCCCTCATCACGAAATTGCCAGGCTTAGGAGCTGTGACAAGGATGCTGCGCCATTTTGGATTCTTTGAGATGAGAGCGTTGAGATTTGTCCAAATAAACTCGTCTATAACAGTGTTATCTTCAATGGATTGAATAAAAGGAAGCGTGCCTAAAAGATAGAAAAGTTCACTCTTATCGATTTCTGTAAGTAGATGGCCTACAAGAAATAAAGTCCCTTCAGATTCATTGAATGAAAATTCTATAGTAGGGAATTTTTTCACAATAGCTTGGATTTCTTTTGCTTCATCCCGAGAGGAAATAGTAACAGGCTGTACTCTAAATAACGAAACCATGCTCGCTATCCCCAATAGAGCCGTAATAGAAAAAATAGAGGCAAATACCAAATGCCGCTTAGGGATAAAAAGCTCTTTCCAGTTTCTTGGAGCTGCTGCTTCTTCTTCTTTTTGTTTTTTTAGCTCTTCTTTTTCCGGCTTTACTAAACCGGTAAAGGCAGCTGCAGGAGAGTAGATCGTTTCTCTTGTCTGCTCACGGTCAATCACTAAAAAGGAAGTTGTCCCTAAAGAAACTAAATCTTGGGATTCAAGGGCTAAAGATCCTTCAACCTTGGCTCCGTTTACAAAAACGCCGTTTTTCGATCCCAAGTCTTCAATGAAGATCAGACCATTTTCATCGCTAAAAATCTTTGCATGGTACCTTGAAACGCTAAGATCTTGAAAAACAATATCTGCTGCGTCAGGATCTTTTCCTAAAACGAACGATTCATTGGGTTTAATGCCAAATTCTGCTCCCGAATTAGGCCCTGCGATCACTTTAACCAGCCAGCGCGAATCATCAGAAGAAGTTAAAGTAAGCTGCGGTAAAACATCGTTGAGCTCTTTAAATCCTTCTTCTTTAGGAGTAGCATCTTTTTTCGGCAGATGCAGAGTGAATTTAAGTGTATTATTTCCAATCTCGATAATGTCTTCTTCTTGCAATTGGGTAGGAGCTGTTACTTCTTCGCCATTAACAAGCAAGGGATTGATTGTTGAGAGATTTTCTAAGTAATAGGAGCCATCATCTAAGAAGATGCGGGCATGTTTTCTAGAGACGGTGGGATCGCTTAAAGCAAATGTATTTGCTTCAGGATCACGGCCAAACGTCCACTCTTGTCCTTCTTCTAAAGAGAATATGCTCTCTTTGTAAGGACCTTTTTGTACAATAAGATAAGCTATCATCGCGAATGAGTGTACCTGATTATCTATTTATTTGCTTGTTGTTCTAATCGCTCAACTTCTTCTCGCCAATAACTTAGGTAATTGACAAATTCTTCGAGCTTGTCTTTAAACATTCTGTAATTCATGTCGTAGACGATAGACAATGAAAGAGTCAAGAAGTTTTCATTGCTATCCAATCCTATTGCAGCGCCGCCTGTCCCTTGACCTAGGTAATTGGCTTGCATGAAATAGATGAAAAGATCTTCTTTATTTCCCTGAGGCATAGGTGCAATGAGCGCACTAAATCTAACACCCTCATTGAGCGGCTCTAATGTAACAAGAAGACGATCAGATAGATCTACATGCCATTTTTTACCTTCAAGCTTAACGCTAACCCCTAAAAATTTTTCAAGATCCTTAACCAAAGACTCTAGCATACAAGCTCCAATTTGATCGTTGCCATTATTTCTTTTTATTCATTAAACAAGAATTATGAGCGATGAATTTGAAAAAATCATGGAGTTTTTATCCCTAGCTTCTTCAGAAAAAGAGGCTAAGCTTGATGACATTTTTCAAAATTCAATCGAATTCTTCGACCACTTCAAACATGTACAGCAAACAGGAAGCAAAGAAGAAGTGGAAAAAATGAAGATTAAGCTTGAGAAAATGTATGAAAAAATACAAGAAGAATCGAGAAAAGCCAAAGAAAAATCAGGTTTGAGTTCTGAAGAGATCAAAGAACTTGCATCCAACCCTCAGCACTTTACCAAAAAACAGTGGGAATTTCTCCAAGAAGCTAGAGCTAAGCTTGAAATACAAAATAAAGAGCTTTTAGCTCAGACAGAAAAAGCCAAGTCACAAAGAATGCAAAATCTTAGCAAAACTAAAAAAACGCACAAAACAAGAAAAAAAGATTGGCTTCGCTCTTAATCAAAAAAAACTCGCTTTACCTTACACAAGAGTCCATATGGAAGAAAATCAAGATCCTTCACACACACCATTTAAGAAGAGCGGATTAAAAGAGACAAAAAATGAAGATGCCATTCATGAACTTCTTCCACTCATCAAGAAATTCTACGAAAATCTCTCCTTTGTAATGAAACACGGCAGTGTTGGACAAAAAAGGGTTGCAGCGGAGATGTTCAACAATTTGCAAGAAAAAATGCGGCAAGGACTTCAAGCTGCATCCAACCAGAAGATCGACTTAAAGGAAATAGAAAAGCTTATGCATTATCCAGAGATGGAATCTTCGGAAAAGTTTAGAGAAATTCGTGAAGAGCTCCAAGATATTCAGAAAAAATTTCCCCACCTGAAAAAAAATGAAAGTAAAACAACCACTAAAAAATCAGCAACCGCCAAACGAAGAAGAATGGAAAAAAATATCAGGTCAAAATTATGAGCTTTTCAGATTCCATTCATCTTTTTAATGAAGCATTCCAAAAACTCGACCATTTCATTGCATCAGCTACAAAACACTCCCAAAAAGAGCATCGCCTATTGATGGCCCACTTCATTCATTATTACAAAGTCTTTAACGATCTATTTATCAAAGCCTCTGAAGAGGATCAAAAAGAGCTATATGGGCTTTTTGCTTCCCATATTGAACATTTTAAGCCTATTAGGGACCGTTTAGCTCTATCTAAAGAGAAGCACCCGCTTATCAAGCAAACAAAAGTAGATGCATTACTATCGCAAGCGCTCCAATTTGAGCTAGATAGGCTAACTAAAGAGCTGCGCTACTACAAAAAAGGTTCAAAGCCCAAAAAAAAGCGGCTTAGCAGCCAATTTTATCAAAAGATCTAGTCTATTTTAAATACAACACCTAATTTACTGTAGCTAAGGCATATCGTAATCATCAATAAACGTTTTATAACGCTAAATTTTATAGCAAACTTTCGCTAAAATCACGCTATCACTCTTTTGTTCAGCATTTTATGTCTAAACAGCCAACTTGAGCAATAAGTCTATGACCATGATATAGATAGAAGAAAGCATTGAGTGGCAATCTCTTAATAATTTTTTAATATATTAAATTTTATTAACGTGTAATTATCAACGAATAAAAGTATAAATTAAAAATTAAAGCTTGAAAACTTAAATTAATTGTTATATAATAATTGTAAGCGAAAATATAAATACAAGGTTAAATATGACTACTAATACATATCAGAATGCAGCTAATCAAGATTACGTAGATATGATGTCTTACAGCGATTACATGGGATCATTAGCTGGTCAGCCGGATTATAATGGTGGTTGTACGAGCTGGATGGAAATGAGTTTGATGTTCATGATGCTCGCTTTTGAAGGTGATAGCATCGGAGCAGAAGCGTTTATTGATAAGCAGATCAATGATATTAAGTATCAAACAGACACGCTTACACAAGATCTAAATGCAGGAAAATCGAACCCTAACGACTATGACTTGGCTGCTGATGGTACTACCAAAATGTATTACACCATGATTGATGGGAAAAAGTATTACACAAATGCTCGCGATGTGGGAACGACAACCCAATCTGGGTATACAGTGCAACAGTCAGATACGCTTCAGTCCAAAATAGACAAAGATGTAGAGGATCTTAAGAAGTCAATCAATAGCTGTGACTATTTTACAACACAAAACCCGACAGCGGGTACACAGATGATTGATACACTTGATTCGTTTCAGACAAGTATCGATCATCAATATGACGGCAATATTCAACAGCTTTGGCAAGATACGGATCCGGCATTTTATAATCCTGACACTACACAGTTAGGTGATCCATCAAGCATACAAGCTTTAACAAATGATTTGAGTGAAGTGCAGTCGCAGTGTACTACTGCAGACAGCGTCATGCAGGAAGTGATCAAGCAGATGACCTCTACGTATCAAGCAATAGAGGGGTTAATGAACTCATTTAGTGATTCAGTAAGCCAAATGGAAACGTATGCAATGCAGAAAGTAACTATCTAATAACAGATATTATTCACGAGACAAAAGGAGATAAGTATGACAATAACTACAGCGCAAACAGGATATGAGTTAGATACTACTTCAGCGATTACGACAACTTCTTCAGATGCAAATAACGATACAGACGGATTACTTTTTGCGCTGATGGTAATGATCGATGCGCAAAATACAGATCAGCTTTGCATGCAAGATACATCGATATTGTTAGATAACATTTCAGAAGCAGGATCTGACAACGTTGACACTGGAACCGACATGTTAGACAAGGATAATCAAGCTGTGATAGATGCCGGAAGTGATGGCGAAAAGAGCCGTATAGCTCAGTCTCAGCAGCAGACTGACAACACGAAAGTAAATAATGCAAATCAGCAGTTTTCAGCATTGCAGCAGTCTCTTGAAACTTGGGAAAATTTGTTATCCAACTCTGATCAGAGTGAGACAGACTTTATCCGCAGTTTCTTACAGGTATACGACTATACAGCGAATATACTCGCTTAATATTCATATACAATAGGTTAAGTAAAAGGCTCTCCTGGTTTTCAAGAGAGCCTTTTTTATTTTGCTGTGGATCAATATTTTATATAATTAAGATTCGTTTTTTATTCTTTTTTAATTATAAAATTCTATTTTTTAATTGAATTTTTAATAAAAACCATGTATAATAGTAGGTAAGGAACCCACTGACAAGGAGAAAGTAGTATGACATACAACGTACAAGATGCATATGATGTAAAAAATGCAAAAGCTCTTTACGATCAACAAGACAAAGCTAGCACGTCAGCTACTTTACCTGCTTCTTTAGAAGAGCTTAAACAGCTATTAGGATCCTTGCTAGCAGGGGTTACTCCAGATGTATCAAATGATGCGCAAGAAGCTATTGATAAGCTGATTTTAGAACTAGCTAAGCAGTTTCGCATTCTCTTTGCAAGTGATCCGAGAGTGGCAGGAGAAATGATTGCGGAGTTCATCCCTTTATTTGATATGATCTCGCAAAAAGATACTTTGGCGTTCAATAAGATCATGGCTTCACTGGGCGATCTTTTTAATGAGTTCGCGAAAGCAAATAAAAACAACAACCAGAAGCTGCACGCTTTCATTATGGGGTTGGGAAATAAAATTCTTTCTTCTCCAGAGTTTAAAGCAAAAAATAGCGAAATGGCAACGACCCTAGCTTCATCGCCATCATCTGAAGAAAGTTCGACAGCAAGCACTTCAACGACATTGAACTTTGATAGCCTTTTCAATGCCGATGGTTTAACAATGTCTTTAACCGATATCGCAGTGCTTTTAGGTCTTTGCATGCAGACATTCCAAAATGACATCATGCAGCAAGAAGCAAAAAACAACTCAACTTTGAGTGAACAAGGTATAGCATTAGTATCAGTTGCGCAAAAAGACTATGATGATCTCATTAAGCAGATCCAAAAAGAACACGATGCAGCAAGAAAAGCCAGAAAAGCGAAAAAAAATGGCTTTTGGATCAAAATCGGTGTTGCTGTTGCCGGCGCCGCGGTTACAATGCTTACAATGGGGGCAGCAGCTTGTGTTGTAGTAATGGCCATGACTGCCATCATGATGAGCCCGCTATTTGATCAAGCAGTGAATAAACTTTCTCAGTCTTTACAAGAAGCTGGAATGGGTAGTCACCAAGCAGATATGCTGGCAAAAGTCATCGTCATCCTAGCTGTAGTTGCACTAAGTGGAACGGCTGTGGCTGCTGAAGGGATGGCTTTAGCCGCTGAAGAAACTGCTGCTGTTGCTACTGAAGAGGCTGCTACCGCTGCTGTTGAAGATACTGGAATAGAAATGACAGAGATATCTGCAAGTGAACCTGGAGCTGATGCAGCAAGTGAACCCGGAGCTGAAGAAGCGGCGAATGGTGCCGCAAAGACGTCAGCATTGTCAAGAGCAAAGACTTTTGCACTAATTCAAGGATTATCGACTTTTGCAGCTTTAAATCCTTTAGATGACGTCTTAAGAGAATTTCATGCTTCTGACGATGCTCTACTTGCGTGTGATATTATCGTAACAGTAGCTTGTGTGTTTGCACTGTTACTTGGCCCTACATCAAGTATGATGAATGCATCACAAGAAGCTCCAACACTTGCTCGTATGGGAGCTGAAAGTTTGAATATGGAAGAATTTTTCTTAAGAGCTTACACACCTGTTTCGCAGGGCTTGCGATTTACAGAAGCGACTTTGAGTGGAGCTGCTGCTATATTCCAAGGAGAGCAGGCGGCGTATCAGTATGAAATGGCTGATTGCGAAGGCAAAGAAGCTGATCTGATTGCAGATAGCCAGATGGCGCAGTTTTATATGAACTTAGCCAACTCGCTCCAAAAATCTAACGCTGACTCACTTGATGGGATCGTTAGTGGAATGCAAAGCGCTCTTAATCTGGTTAATCAAGATGCTGGTATGGAGATGGGGGCAGCTGCAAGAGCGATCGCTAGCACCTAATCTTCTGCTTTAGCAGGCGCTTGATGTTAAGGGGGTTCAAAACCCCCTTTTTTTATTTATTAGTTTTTAGTAGTTTAAGATTTAAAAGGCATAAGAAATTAATCATCATATGTTTAAACAATTTTAACTAAATATGCAATTATTAATTATTGATTCGTAATTAAAATTATGATATAATAATTACAGAGCGAATTACAAACCTAATCATAATAGACAGTTCTTTCAAATTTTAGCTCAAAAGATACAAGTTAATAAAAAGATTTATCAATATATACATCGAGGTGTTTATGGCAGAAGCAACAACAACTACAACAAGCACTACCAAGACAACAACAACGCCTAGCATATACGGCGGCTCTTACTGGGCAGCTTCTCCTATGTCAGTGTGCTGGCAAGCGATGATTGAAGCAATGCAAAACCAGATAGAATCAATGAATGCATATGCGCTTTATGAGATGGATCTTTGGGACAATTCTAAAGGTAAAGATGGCTTAAGCACCATGATGTACATGTCCAAAACAGAGTACGATCAAATGCGAAAAGCGGGAGAGGAACAGAAAAAAGCAACGCAAGAAGAAGCTAACAAGAATATCGCAGGATGCGTTGGATCAGCTACATCAGCGGTAGCTAGCGTCGCTGTACCTAAGATGAATGACCAGACGCAAAAGTCAGAAGCTCAGATCCAAAACGCAACCAATACGAAGACAGGATTGCAGAATCTTCGAAACGGAGCAAGTCAGAATAAAAGTGGTACAGGTGAAGCGCCAGCAGCAGCAAAAGGTGAAGCACTGCCAGAAGCAGATGCTCAAGGGTATAGAAATGCGGTTAAGCAGCATTCAACCTTGGATGTGGGCAACAATAATCAAGCAACAAAATTTGATGAGATTCAAGTTACTGCTCCTGGAAAACCTTCTAAGCCTATGCGTGATGTTCTTAACGCAGCAGGCGAAGATGAACTACTTGATAACAAGATTGTTCAGACTAACGAGGAACTCAAAACTGCGTATGGCAACCGCAATCAGGCAGAGCAGCAGAATCAGTACATGGTTCAAATGGCGACAAACGTTGTCCAGATGGCTCAGCAAGCAGCGACAGCTGGCTTTGGTTACAATGAAGCAGAGCATCAAGAAAAGCAAGCAGAGCATAACTCTGAGGCGCAGTTCGGAAGAACTGGCAAATCGACTTACGATGAGATGGATAGAACATACGAAGGGGGCAATCAGAACGCTCAAAGTAATGCAAGTAAGACACTTGACATCTTGTCTCGCCTGGCTTCCGGGGCATAATCCTCTAACAGCAAAAGGCCTTCGATTTCTTCGAAGGTCTTTTATTTTCAACGATTTAAATACTTAATTATCTATTGAAATAGATTTCAAATTATGTTATAATATTTCTAAAGGAGATTATTTCATTATGCTTTCGTCTACTTCTAGTGTTAGTTCTGGTCCAAGTGTTGATATATTAGGTAGAATTCACGAACACGTCGATCACGAACACGTCGATATAGTGCTAACTCAAAACTCAGATACTCACATGACAGCAGAAATAGGGGAGCCGGAGTCGATAGTTGGGGATGATTTTGTGATGCACTCAATGTCAGCAAATGAAGCAGTAATCTTTCTTAAAGAAGATAAAGAGAATGAAGCAGAGATCAAAGAGTGCTTTGGTAAGATTAAAGCTAAGGCTTTTGAGAAGCTTGGACCTCCTTGCGCAATCAAAGATTTCAAACTTTTCATCTATAACGATAGAACGGGAAGCTATGTTTATAAAAATTATTTAGGAAATGAGGTAAAAGGGGTAATCGACTTTACAGAAGCGCCTTTTAAATGCGATGAAATAGATCTAGAATATGCTAAGCTTGATGGGACAGCTTTTCTTCGTTCTAACCGAGGAACGCAAGGGGGCGGGGCTTATCGCGCCGGATATATGGCAGATCCGCTTTCTCCAAGTGGTCTTGTTATGCACCCTTCAACAGCTAAATTTATGCCAAAAAGCATGGGCGAATTTTGTGATAAGCACATGCAAAGGGCAATGAAACCAGGAGCGAATGACGAGGACTATAAACAAGCTTTATCTAAAATGGTAGCAATTGACTTGTATCGTAAAAAAATTCGTAAGAAAGTAAGAGAAGAAATCGCTACGCTTAATCGTGATATAGGTTGTTTAGAGGGGACTGCTGCAAATGCAGAACGGATTAGAGCAAAAAACAATGATAAGGCGCACCTCAATGCCATTTTGGCCAATATTGAAAATAGCGATCACTTTGCAGCTAATTTTGTTTGCTGTAGAGATGATTTGCGAGCTGTTTCATTAGGGGATCATCCAGATCACGAACAAGCGATCATTGAGGCTTCAAATTTAGATCGAGCAGCTAGAAATCACATTGAGGGGACCACTGATGGGGGTTGGTTCGGCATGTTTGGTCAAAAAAATTTACAGCTACAACCAGAAGATGAAAAATACTGCGCTCTTCTAGGCTCACTCGCTCTTTCAAATAGAGCAAATCAGTACAACCCTTACTGCGTAAAAGCGATACCAACTAAAGGCAACACCGCTATCGAGTACAACCTCTTCTTGAAAAACGCCGAGCATATCGTTAATGGGACTGATGAAACAGCTTTAAATGGACTCGAAATGTTCGACGGCTTAGAAGATGAAAAGATAAAACTTCGCATACAAACAGCTTTTGAAGATGCTGATAATGATGTAAATGAGGTATTAAGAAGCATTAATATACAAGCTATAGGAAGAAATACAGATTTCAATGCCGCACTAAACGTTTTTAGAGAAGATTATGCCGCTGGATGGAATGATTTGGATTTAGATGAGGTAGATGATTCGGTTTTATCTATGGGTAGCTCTTCTGTTA
>Ga0194118_10004732_pt1 | contig 14671 bp, 2 predicted proteins | sample TA2MahsurfametaG_2_FD_148662 | JGI IMG/M metagenome (GOLD analysis project Ga0194118, IMG submission 148662) | Freshwater microbial communities from Lake Tanganyika, Tanzania - TA2015013 Mahale N5 surface | ecosystem: Environmental > Aquatic > Freshwater > Lake | place: Tanzania: Lake Tanganyika...
CTCGGGCAATGGTGTCTCGCCGCGTGGGCAGTCGATAGAACTGCACAAGCATCGTGAGGCATGCTGCAAAGACATCGCGCTGACTGGAGGCCCGCACAACGCTAAAGCCGTCATCGGTCGTGGGTGCTTGATCGGCCTGAAATTCAGGTGAAATAGGCAGGGAAGTCCGAAGCCCATCCAGTGAATCAGCATCCGCTTCACCAGGCTGAGCGATGGGAATGTTTGCTGCCGAGCGGTTTGGCAGCTGCTGTGGAAGACGGATTGCTGCTAAGCGAGGCCAGGTAGCAACTCCAAAAAAGGTTTGACAGATCTGAGGCGTGATGATCTGGCCGTAGGAGAAACCTTCGGAGGGTCGATCAAGATAAGTAATAGCTTCGCCCTGATCAAACTCGTTACAGGGCAGCAATCGACAGGATTGCCGAAAGTCGTGAAGACTTTTCCAGTCACCAGGCGAAACGGACTGTGATTTGATCAGAATAGATAACAGAAAAGCACATTCAGATTCAGATATGCGATGCAGCAAAAGCTCTTGAACAACGGCATGCTGCTTCTGGTTGAGCCCTTCAAGGTCGATCAGTCTGTACGTGCAGGACGTCAACGCCCTAACTTCTTCGATAACTGGCACGGACAACAGCTGACCAATACCAAGCAGGCAAGGCGCGTCAAGCGTGCCGAGTGTCAGGCTCCCAAAGGTACGGCCCTGGTCGATCAGACGCACCGAGCCTGTACGCAGCAAAAGCAGCTGCCCTGATGATCGCTCCGAGGAATAAAGCAGTGCCCCTGGATCAGCGAGCTCAACTGCTGCATCAAATGCCTCAGCAAGCTGAGCAATCGTCTCAAGAGGCAGACGGGAGTCGGACATTGATGTCACTATGAGTTTGGCAGGTAAGAAGAGCGCAGACTATGAGCAATCTCCTGAGATTTGGCAGAGAGAAGCAGTCCACCCAAGAATCGCTGCGTCTTCTCGTCATACTCGCTATCAAAGCGATACTCGAGGCGGATCAGGGCGTGCCATTGATCTGCCATAAATGGAGCAAACAACTGGCGAGGCTCAGCCGTCCGCAACCGGGCAGCAATTTCAGGATGAGGGGTTGTGAGATCAACAGGACCTACAATTCCCTGGGTCTTTGATTCTGGACCAATGCTATTTTGGGCAGCTGCCTCTCCAAACTCCAGATCGCCCGCCTCAATGGCATAGTAAAGAGAGTGGGCGAGGTCTTCAGAATCAACACGAATCAAACTATAGAGTACACGATCAAGTCGATCCTTATAGCGAAGGAACAACGACTCACCGTTGCCGGACAACAGGTCTAGAACAACAAGCCCCCGTTTGTAGGTATGGTGGGCGAACGTGAGAAGATCCGCATCCGCAACCAACCCATGCGCGACGCGCCAACCAGCAAATTGCTCGGCGTTAGCAAACTTATAGTCATCCCGTAGGGCCTGAATTGCCTGTTCATCCGATATACAAGCCTCGCCACTGGGAAGCTCATAGGTTGCAACCAAGTGGGCCTCGGCCTGAGCCTTCACAAGCGGATCCAGAAGGTCGTAAAGCGCGAGATCAGCAAGGAGCGAATCCAGATTAGAAGTCGCTGCTATGGGAGGAGGAATCAGTGATACCGAATCCATCTCAGACCGAGCTCCTTACACAACCCTGAGCAGAGAGACCCAGTACATTTGCACAATCCAACACTTGAGCAAGCATGACAACGTCGGCCAAGGCGGGATCATGGTCAATCGCCTGGTTCACGAGTGCAGTTAACTCTCTTAGGGCGGCTCTGGCCTGGTGGTGATCCCGATGCTTAATGGAGTGCTCACCAAAGCTGCTCTCAAACCAGGCCACCCAATTGATATCTGGAGACTGCGGCTGCATGAGCTGAAGTCGCATCACTTCCAGAGAACGCACAAATGCACCGGGCTCGCAGCACAAAACCAATGCCCGGCTTAACAAGGAGCAGCCATCACGATCGAATCCCGGCAGACAGGTGAGATCTGCATCGCCAAGATCAGCATTCCATTCATCCACGCTGAGAATGCCCTTATCACGCCGAATCAAGATTGGTGAGCCTTGGCGAGACAGCACCAGCCAACGCCCGTTGAAATTCGGATCGCGCCTCATCAGTTTCAGATTAACGTCACGATCCATGGCCTTGGCCGCTTGGGTAGCCGATCGTTCGGTGAGTAATGGGAGAAGGAGCATGCCAATGGCAGTTGCAATTGATGTTTCAGTTGGTTCCTGTAGAGGTGACAGCAAAGAACGAATTGCATCGGATGCCTGATCCCGGCGTGACGACATCCAATTCTGGAGAGTATTGATCAAGCCGCCTGAAGCAGTGGATGCACCTGATGGCTGACCTCCCTGGCCTGAGGATGGATCAAAGGGTAAAGGTTGAGACTCACCGACTTCTGAGGGCGCAGCTGGGAGATCACCGGACGCTAAACCTCGGCTATCTCCTGATTGCACTGAATCTGGAGCCACATCGGCTACACCAATACTGTCAGGCGACGCTTGTTGTGCAACAACCGATGTAGAGCCGGAGGGATCGCCGGCAGACGATCCACGAGCCGGGGTTACGGGATCTGCTAGTGGTGATGCGGCCACGGGATCTGGCATCGCCAGATCTGTGGGAACACTTGCGGGTATGGGCGGATTCGGTGTGACATCTTGAGGCGTGGAATCTGCCTCATCAGGCGTAATGGTTGGCGCGTCTTTAGGAGTAGGCAACACAGGCGGGGTTGAAGCCGAACCCGAGGCTGATCCACCACCACCTCCTCCTCCAGCTCCGCCACCACCACCGCCACCTCCTGCTGCTCGTGCAGCCGTGGCGACCGGAATCAAAGGATCACCGATGAGACCCGATACATCTTGTCGGGTATCGAACCAGCCTTGATCCACCAAGAGCATGCTCACCAGATCAATCGTGCTATCGCCATCAAGATCGATCAGGTAAGCAGCGCCATCAAGCTTTCCGATATCTGAGAGGTCGAAGAGGGAGTCATGCTCAAGCAATGCGGCCGTGAGACTGCCTTGATTAGCCGAAATATAGAGGAGTGGACTATCATCCAACGAATGAGGATCTGCTGGATCGTAGTAATACAAGCCATATTCAAGAGCCGCCAACCACTGATCCAAGGGACCGAGATCAGCCGAATAAGTGAGTAGCTCACTATGGAAGATCGATGGATTCCCATTGGCTCTTGTTTTGAAAAGAGTGTCCATCGAAACACCGCCCTCTTGCATCTGCAGTTGCACCACGCCGAAGTCACGACCCTGCGTATCAATGGTGAACTCAAGCTCGCCAAGCGGTGTATCAAGAATCTCGCGCCCCTCCAATAGTTGCCGCGAAGCTAAAAGCACTTGCGCGTCAGCCTTATCCACTGCAGCATCCACAAGCAGAGACCCAGGATTGAGTGACGCATCAATCAGCACCATTGGCCGATTTACATCCGGGTTCGCCAAAAAAGCGAGGGATCCCTCTTCCAGTTTCTGCATAAAGGCAGCGCGTTGAGCTACCTCCACATTGAGTGACTGCAGAATCGTGACAACCTGCTGTTCTGACTCGCTGCGATCCTCTGCTGGTTTATCGAACAGGGCATTCACGCCATTCAGATCTAATTGCGTAAGCAGATTCAACCCCCTCACAGCAGCCGGTGCCTCAGACGGAGCCGATACAAGCAAGCGAATCGAACCGGAGGCGATGCCTGAGGGATCGCCCAGCTGACCTGAACTATCCTTGGCACGAACAATCAGGCGGTGTGAGCCAACAGGCAAATCGACGACATCAACGACCGTGCCTGCTAAACGCACAACTCCCGTATCCACATCCAGTTCCACTAAACCCTGAAGCGCTTTTGGCACATCCAGCTCCCAGCGCAGAGACTCAGATGGATCAACATCCTGGAAGAGATCAGACAACCTGATCAGACTTTGGCCTGGGGTGTACTGATCGGCGGCAAAGAAGTCGGCATCGAGCCTTGTGATGGCTGGTGTCGTGTACACCGGCCGAGCATTCTCAAAAGGGACCCAAAGCGTGGCGCGATCCGTCATCGCCAGGTTGAACTGAGCATTGTCATCTCCCTGCACTCGGGTTTCCGACCACACTTGCAACTGGATCCCAGCCTTGAGTGTGGGGCTTAGAGCCCGGGGTAGCAACTCAAACTGATTGACCGGCAGCGTGAGCTGTAATCCATCCAAACTTCCCGCAGGTTCACCGCTGATTTGCGTTAATGCGTCGAGTCGGATCGAGAACAGAACTCCATCATCGACAACTTCACGGTCAAAGAAATCGGTTGCAACGGAATCGGCAAGGGAGAGCTGGGCCTCGGGCTGCTTCACCAAAACCTTGAACACAACCTCATCACCCTCGGGATCAGCAAGGGTGAGGGCATTCAGATCGAGAACCGACTGAAGATCGAGCGTTGCATTTTTCTGTGCTGCGCCTCCGAGTTGCACGGCCTTCAACGGCACGGCCAAATCTCCGCGCGTCAGCAGGGTGGGTTCGGCGCGTGGACTGAAGGCCACGGTGAACCAATCTGAGGCGGCAGACAGTCCAGCCGCATCGCTGGCCACAAGCTTGAACCGCTGTACGATCTCGGCCGTCAGGCCACGGGGTGGAATCAGATCAAGAACAACAGAGCCATCGGCAGCTTGCTGCAGCCTGATGCTGTCAGGTAGCAACAAGGCTTCGGCTGGTGCATCAGCAGCGCCGGGGACGAGCTCGAAACGGAGACTGTCTTGGTAGCGGAGATCGGGATCTGTAAACAGGCGGAAGGATCGGGCAGAACGATCACCTTCCGCACGCTCTTCAGCTAGCCATTGCACCAGGAGCTGCGCCTGCTGCGCACCGGAGGCATCAATTAAGGGAGCATCATTGCGGTTGGCAATCGCCAACGACAACGTCTTGCTCACCTGCGCACCGGCGAGGTCTTCAGCCTTGAGTAGCAGCTGATAGCGCCCCACCGCATCGTTATCCGGCTGGCTTGCCTCGAGGTAGATCTTGCTGGCGAAGCTGTGAATCACGCTGTTGGCCTGATCAAAAGCCTCGGCCTGCCGGCCAATCAAACCGTCGCGATTCAGGCCCTCTCCCTGACTCAGACCAATCACAATCCGCTGGCTGGGCTCATTCACCAGCACATCAAAGCTGAGGAGGGTTTCCTGGGCTTGATCACCAATAGGTGCACCGATGGCCAAGGCCCCATCTGGCAAAGAACCTGCTTCCACTCGCAGACTGCCTGCCCCTGAGGTGATCTTGCGGAACAGCGGCAGATCGGAACTGATCTGCGTACTGCCTGTCACCAGGCTGAGGGCCGAACTCCACGACACATCGAGATCAACGCCAATGAGGCCTCGGAGGGCAATCTCGCGATCGTCTGTCGCTTCGACAACCACCCGCAACGCCGTTCCAGGGGCGAGCTGGCTGATCTCACCTGGACCAATGCGAGCGCCGGTGGAGCCATCGGCTGCAATGCGATGCAGCACTGGTTCCAGCAACAACTTGCCACTGGCATCCGGTGGCACAGCCTGTTCCAGGCTCAGGCTGAGCCAATCAGGAATGGTTTCGAGGAGTTGCCCATCCTTGAGGACCGAGGTGATCGAATAGCGCAGGGCATCGCCATAGGCACTATCTGGGTCGACAAACAGCTCACTCAGTTCAAGCCGACCAGAGGCGTCCTGATCCAACTGGGGTGAACCATTGATCAGCTGGCCAAGCTCGCTGAGGTTGGGATTGGCCCGGAGCTGAGGTGCATCATTCACATTGCGCACATCGAGGCGCAGGCGATAGGTGGCCGTAGCACCAGCGTTATCAAGGGCCTGCCACTGCAGAGTTTGGATTCCCACATCACCATTGCCCGGAGTTCCGCGAAGCACCCCGCCAGTACCGGTGGTGGAGGGGGTGTAGGTGAGCCAAGCGGGCAAGCTGTTGGGCAGGATCTGATCGATGCGATCGCCGGCATCGGCGTCGCGGAACAGGCCTTCAAGATTGAGTGCCCAGTTGGCCTGCCCCTGGTTAACCACTACGGTTTCCTGCCACACGCCAGCCCTCAACAGAGCCGCCCCTTCACGGGTGACGGAGGGGGGGTCATTGATATTGCGAACCGTGAGACGCAGGTTTTGGATATTGGAAGCACCCTGTAAGTCAGTGACGCGCAACTGAAGGGCTTGAACGCCAACGTTCTCCTTACCATCAGGATGGATGGTGAGAATGCCGCCCGTGATCTGAGCAAGGCCCGTGATGGCTTGGCTCCAAGTGAGGCCATCACGACTGACGGAATAACTGAGCCGATCATTGTTGATCAAGTCTTCATCATCAAAGGCGGCCGCCAGATCCACCTGAACCTTCTGGCGTAGATCAAGAGTGCGCAGGTAGGTGATCAGGCCATTCTGATTCTGCGGCGTCCAGCCCTGCAGCGCCTGTGCATTAAACACAGGTGAGGCGTTCACATCACCAACACTCAAACTCACCCGCTGACTGGTGAGCTGACCCAGAGGATCCACTGCGGTGATTTCGAGCTGGAGCACCCCCACATCGGCATTAGCCGGCGTGCCCGTGAGCACTCCATTGGCGTCAAGGCTGAGCCAGGCCGGCAGATCCACGAGGCTTCCATCGCCCGCCACCTGTCGGGCAGTGATCCTGAGATCCGAGACGTCGTTATCAACATCCAAAAAGCGTGAACGCAGGTCCCAGGAGCCGGCTGCACCCTCATCGACTGAGACCAAATCCTGCAGATGCACTAAACGCGGGGCATCGTTCACCGCGGTGATCAGCACCTGCACCGTGCTGGGCTCGCTGCCCAGGGTTTGGCCGTTGCTGCCCACGCTGAAGGCCTGCACCTGGAAGGAGAACGAACCGGATTGATCCGTCGGCCCCTGCCAATACACCTTCTGCCACTGGGTGTAAGGCAGTCGCAGGCTGGTGACCAGTTCACCGTCGTCGTTGCGATTCAGAGCCGGGGTGAAAGCCCGAACCAATTGGTTCGCGCCCCCATCCTGCTCAGCAACCAACAACGAACCCTGCGGGAGGCCGGTGAGTTCCAGCTCCAGGGTCTGGCCGGCACCATTACCGCGGAGCTGGGCATTGATCACGCCTTCCAGCTGGCTGAGCAGCGGAATCGGTTGGTCTTCAAAGCCTTCGAGCACGCCGCTCACCTCGAGCAACGGCACCCGCACCACAGCGTTGGCCGCTACATCCACAACGGTGGCCTCGCCAACAGAGAGGGAGGCGCCATCACGAGAGCGGGGCGCAATCGCTAGGCGCAGATCGTCGGCGATTTCTCCGAGATAGAGATTCACGCCGGCGAGATCAGCCTGCTGCACAATCCAGCTGCCATCCTCCAACTGCCGGGCAGGCACGTTGAACTGAGCCTGGCTGGGCAGATCCACGGGATCACCGGAGGCATCCACGGCACGGATCACAACGCTGAGGCGCTCAGAGCCGTCGGTATCGGGTGTGCTCAGGTTGAACTGCAGGCGGCCCAGGTCCAACCAACCGTTGCTGGCGATCGTGAGGGGCTCAGCTGGTGCAGCTCTCAGAACGAGCTCTGGGATATCAGCCACCGGCGTGATGGTGAACGGCAGGCGCTGTACAGCTGTTTGCGCCGTGGTGCCCTGCCCCGGCGGCGTGCTGATCACCTGAAGATCAACCGTGAACTGACCGGCGTTGTGTTCAGCCGCCTTCAGGCGCCAGCCATCGAGGCTGGCCAGGGTGATGGGGGCGTTCTGCGGCACCGCCTGCACCACACCCTGGGCATCCACCAGGGTCAAACCTGCGGCCAGCCCAGACAGGCGGTAGCTGAGCACATCACCAGCCTGGGAAGCAGTGGCCTGGAGCAACGCCGTGAGAGCGATGCCGCCGTCGTCTTCCAGCGCAGTGGGAGCCGCCGGCAGGGTGAGGGTGGCTGGGCGAGCCTGACGATCAAACGCCAGGTTGAACTGGAGGGTTGAGCTGCGGGCCTGATCACCCGTGCTGACTTCACGACTGATCCGGGTCACCGACAGCTGCAGGCTTTCAGGAGCCAGCGCCGCCTGACGCACACCGAGATCAGCCAAGTGCAACGTTGCGACATCGGCTGCGCTGATCACCACAACCCGACTGCCATCCGCCAAGGTCTTGGCGCTGAGGGGCGCCCATGCAGGGTTGGCCTGGTTTTGCAGGCGTAAACCAACGGGCAGGGTGAACTCCAGCCGGAGCTGCTCAGAATCATCGGTATCCGTAAGACCGGCAGTGGCGTTGGGCTGCTGGATCAGATCGGCGAGGAGAACGCTCTGCCTCTCCACCAAGGCAGGGGGCACAGCCACCAGCTCAGGGGCCTGAGGCGCATCAGCGACGGCACGCACATTGATAACCACAGTGCGAATCGTGGTGGCAGTGGCGCCATTGCTGATTTCCCGAGACACTGCGTGCCACTGGAAGCTCATCTGCCCAGCGAGATCAGGCGGAGGCACAAACTCGAACTCGACTGTCTCCAGCTCCAAATCAGCGGGATCAATCCGATAGACCCCGCTGTCGGAAGGTTGGAGCACAGTCACCACTCCATCGCTGCGGCGCTCAATGCGTGCACCAGCCGGCAGTCCATGCAGCTCGAAACTCAGTGTCTCGGAACCGTCGGCATCGGTGATGGCCGCACGGCCCAGCACGGTTGTGAGGGCAAGGGGCACGTCTTCGAGGATGGTGGCTGTGTTCAGCTGCAGCAACGGTGCATCCGCCACGGCCTCCACATCCAGCGCCAGGCTGGTGAGAGCTGAGCTGAGCAGCGTGCCATCGGCCTGCAGCTGACTGATCAGCAGCTGCAGGTTGACTCCGCCGCTCCAGTCACGGCTGGTGAAGATCTCGAGCTGTCCGCCATTGGCGTTCAGATCAGCCCAGGTGAACAGCCAATCGCCGCGGGAATCCTTCACCCCGAGGGAGGGAAGCAGGTCGACGGGAAGCCCCGAAAGGCGCACCAGGGTGAGCGCATCTTGCCCCTCTGCCCATTGATCACTTCCATCGCTGGTGAGTTGCAAGGTGACCGGATCACCGTTCTCCTGCAATTGCAGAGGCCCCGTGACACTCAGCGGCAGCGGTGCAGCACCGGCTGGGGCCACCTGCAAACCGATGTCGTAAAGATCGAGGCTGGCGGATGGATCCTCCAAATCCGCGCCGCTGAGGCGGCGCAGGACGGCATTGCCGGCAGCCCAGGTGGGCTGCTCGCTGAGGGTTTCAAGCGAGCCGAGATCGATGGAGGTGAGCACATCGGCGATGGCCACAAGTTCGCCCGCTTCGCTCACGGCATCGCCGTCGTCAAACCAGAGCATGAGCTCGCTCCAGGCCTGATCATTGGCATCAAGGAGCTGATCAGCATTGCTGTTCAGGCTGGCCAGGGCTGCGCTACCGGAGGCGTAGCTGCGCAGGCGCGTTTCAGCTTGGAAATACTCCGAGAGCAGCTCGGTAATCGAGCTGATGGTGACGTCACCATCTGAGCCGTCGTTGCTTGTGTCGTTGAACACAAGGAGCGCAGCGGAACGCTGGTCTGGAGCATTGGCCCCAGGGCTGAGCCAGGCCGTTGGCACAGCTGGAGCCTGAGGGAGCATGGCGAACATGACCCCCTGCTCCAGGCTTGTAAGGGCCAAGCCTTCACCACTGAGATCAAGAATCAGCGGGTCAACCACCTGCGGATCAACCACTGGCTGGTTGTTGAGCCGCGGAGGCGGCCCGCCGCTGAAGGGAGCCAGGCTCAGCTGGCGGGTGGCAGCCGCGGAGCGCGAATCGCCTCCAGGCTGATCACTGATGCGGGCGGTGATCGACAGGCTCAACGCTTCCTCCCCCGTGAGCGGAGGAGGGTTGTCGTCGAGGCTCACCAGATAAAGATTGTGAGCGTTCAGCCGCTTGAAAGCCCCCATCGCTTCGGGGGTGGCGTCTGGGGCCTCAGCCGGCAAGGTGAACAGGGTCATCGTGCCGAAGGCATCGGTGGCTCCAACCGCCTGGTAGAGCCCACCATTCACCCGCTCGGCGAGGGTGTAGCCGGCCGGAATATTGCGCACCGAGAGGGTGAGCGCCTCAGCCGGATTGCGGTAGCCGGAGCTGCTGCTGCCGCGGCGCAGATCAATCTGCAGGGCACCGTTGAGTGGATTGAAGCTCAGATCAGCGTCCGAGCCGAATTCAGGTGTTTGCGCCACTTGAGCCACATCCCAGCTGAAGCTGATCGGTTCCAGCCGGCGCGCCAGCGCTGAAGCGCGATCAGCAGCGAGATCCTCTGCAGAGAGGCCAGCTGCCGGCAAGGATGCACGCACAGAGCTGAGCAGTTGGAGGCTTCCCTCGAACGTGCCGCGGAAAATCTCCGGACTGGCCACCTCGAGAGTGAGTTCGCTGGGAAGCGGCTGATCGTCATCAGCCTGAAGGGTGAACACAAAGCGCTGCAGACGCGAGCCATCCGGGGCTTCCACCTCGCTTTGCTGAACGGCATAACCCTCCAGGGCAACAACACTGCCGAGGGGCAGATCGATATGCAGCTGGCCGCTGCGGGCCACCTCAGGCCAGGCCAACGCCAGGCTGATCTGAGTTGTTTCGTTGGAGCGCTGCACCCCATCGGGAGTGATCAACACAGCTTGGGGATCGCTGAGCAACCGTGGGGTTGGCGTCCAAACCACGTTCAGCGGGCTGCCGGCAGCCTGCAATCCATTGGAGGGTTCTCTGCTGAAGGCGCGCACCTGCAACGCCACAGGCTGCGGATCAGCTCCATCGCTGCGCAGCAAGGCTTCGGCCCACTGCTCAGGAGTGAGCAGAACCTGTTGGCCCTCGCGGATACCAATGAGATCACCGGCGCGATCGGTGATCAGCAGATCAAGGGCGGTTTCCGGAAGCTCAACCGCATACAGCAGCTGTTCTCGTGGATCCACCAACGCAGCAGCGAGGAAGTCGGCAAAGGTGTTGAGGGCGAAAGGATCCAGGGCTCCCTCGGCGCTCTGCTGCGACCAGACCGGCGCCGTGGCAACAGGATCCAGGTTGAAGCTGATCTCGGTAGTGACCAGCTCCGAGCGCAGACCTGTCAAACCCAGCTTGGTGCTGGCGGTGGCGCGCAAGGCAAAGCTGCCGATGGCATGGGCGTCATCAGGCACCACCAAGCTCAGCTCAGCGAGCTGAGCGGTGACCTCCTCAGCGGTGCCGTGGAGCAACCAGCCCCCATCCAGCTGGGGCGCCACGGGTTGATCCAGAGCATCGAGCAGCGTCAAGGGCTGGGGATCGCTGTCAAGACGCTCCAGGAACAGCTCGAGCAGCTCACCGGGTCTTGAGGTGAGACTGAGATCCAGAAGATCAGCCAAGGGCACCGCACTGCCCTCATCCCAACGAGCCAGCTCGGGGGCGATCAGGGCTGTGAGTCCCGGAGCCGCAGCCGTGCGCTGAAGCACCAGCTCCAGATCAAAGGCCGCTGTTTCACCAGCAGCGTCGGCCACGATCAACTGCGCGGTCCAGCTGGCACGACCGCCGGCGACATCCAGAGCCAGACCAGCGGTATGGCCGGTGATGCTCAGGCTCTCGGGATCGAAGCTAAAGGGAAGCGCCTGAAGAGCTTGAAGGGAATAGGTGAGCCGCTCGGCCGGATCGATGCTCAGATCGATATCGCTGTAGAGGGCGTCCGGAAGCTCGATGCGGAAGGAAGCATCTTCAGCCAGCTCGAGCTGCAGGCCCGTGAGCTGCCCCTCACGCAGCTGAGGTGCAGCGGAAAGCACCCCTTCGAACTGGGAAGCGTTCAACAACGCCTCTGATGAGGTGATCTGCTGGAACGGCGCGCTGTTGCGATGACGCACCAGCAAGGGCACAAGTGCTGAAGCGCTCAGCCCCGCGGCATCCGTGGCACGCACGCGCAGGAAATGCTCACCGATCTGCTCCACCGATGGCGACAGGCTGAGCAAACCGGAGGCTGGATCCCACTGCAACCAACTGGGAGCAGCATCGGCGTGAGCGAGATCGATCAAGCTGCCGGTGCCTGGGTCGAGGGAGACCGTCAGCGACAGCCGCTCACCTGGATCTACAGCGAGATCTGGATCAGTGAACCAGGGCCTGAGATCGATTGTGCGCTCCAGACCGCTGAACAGGGCAAAAGGGTGGTCTTCACTAGGGGGCTCAGCGCCTTCAGCGGTGGGCTGCTGCAGCGCGAGAAAATCCCTGAGCGCTGCAGTGCGCCCTGGGGCATCGTTCACGTTGGCCACCGTGAGCACAACAGCCTGATCAACAAACAGGCCGCCGCGGTCGGTGGCACGCACGATGAAGCGGCTGTCGCCCACGTCCGCTGGTCCGGCGGTACCGCTGAGGGTGCCGGTGCTGGCATCCAGCTTGATCCAGCTTGGAGGTAACTGCGCAGCGCCTATGGGCAGCAGGGAATAGGTGAGCCGCTCGGTGGGATCCACCAGAAGGTCGGGATCACGAAACACACCGCTGGGAATGCGGTAGGTGAAGCTTTGGCCCTGAAAGAGATCGGGGGGCTGCAGAGCAACAGGGCCGAGCACGGGGCTGTCGTTCACATTGAGCACCGCGAGGCGCAGGGTCTGGGTCGCCAGACCGCCTCGACCATCCGATGCCTGAACCGTGATCGTGTGCTCACCCACCTCTGCATTGCCGGGTTGGCCGGTCAGCACACCGGTGGTGCGGTCAACTTGCAGCCAATCAGGGGCGTTCTTAAGGGTGTAGGTGAGCGCGGGATCGTCTTGATCGCTGAAGAAAGCAGCGATGGGATGGGTCAGCGCACTGTCTTGTTGGAGTACAATCTGGAGGTCTTCAGGTTTCACCTGCACCAGCTGTGGTGCATCGTTGACCTCGCGAACGGCGACGGCAAGGTGATGGTGCTCGGCGGAATCACCACTGCCACGGCTGAGGGTGAACGCATGGCTGCCCACATGGTCCTGATCGGGTGTGGCGCGGAGCACCCACACCGAAGCACTGCTGTCATCGAGCACCAGCAGATCGTCTGGAGAAAGGCTCACGCCTCCTGCAGCAGGAGTGAGCGTGGGGGTGAGGCGCAAATCAATCGCCGTCAGCGGGTTCTCACGGCGAAACGCCAAACGAGCAAAAAGGGTTTGGCCGCCGGCTTCTTCGCTTAAACCGAGGGCTAAGCCCTGGCCGGCCCTCGGCAAGGCTGCGGCACCTAAACCTTGAAGCGATTCACGCCCATCGGCAGAGGAGCGTTCGCCAAGATTTTGGAACAGGGGTAAGTGATCGGCATTGAACACTTCATCGGCGTAGAAGTGGTCGGTGCGGAGCTCGAGCGCTGAAGCATTCCATTCGAGGTCAATTTCCAGGCCAACGAGACCCAGTCCGTTGGGACGCCTGTCCTGCACCGACAATTCCAACCAGAGAAGGGCTGGATCGATGGAATCAACAACGAAGGAGTGGTTGATCACCAGACGCCCATCGCCCACCAGCTCCGGAGTCGGCGGCAACTCCAGCAACTCCAGCCAGTCAGGCAAAGGAGGCCGGGGAGATCCCGGCAGGGCAAAAGCACTCAAATGCCATGGACCGGCAGCTTCAGATGCGGGGTCGGGGGGATAGGTGCCTACAGGCCAAAGGCTGACGGCATCCTCCTGCCACTCAGCCACTGAGAATGCGATGGGATGAAGTAGTAAAGGTTGACCCGCTGAATCAAGAGGCGTCCATCGAAGCTGCTCGAGACCGAGATACCGAGACACATCAGGCTGATCGCCCCTGGATACAACCCTGGCTTGATCAAACCCATCGGCGAAGTCGACAAGCAGTGATGGATGTTCACTGGCGAGATGGAGAACATCGTCAGCAGCCCCTAGACTGAGAAGGTCAATCCCCTTAAGCAGGTCAACCTGCGGCCCAGACGAAGACTCAGGTGATGCATAGTTTTTATAAACGAGTAAATCATCAGCTGCAAAGTCTTCAGCGATCAGGGGAGGGAGATTATTGGCAACAAGCGGCAGATGGTCTGGGTGATCAGCGATAAAGATACCCGACAGCGCATCACCCCGCAATGGGCTGTAATCAAGCCGATCGAGTTGAGCTGTTCCCTGATAGCGATCGGAGCCCTCGGTAGCCAAGAAGGCAACCGCGAGCTCAGCGGGATCGGAGTCGGGCCGACTGGCCACGATGAACTGGTCGTTCCCGGCGCTGCCGCGCAGAACAAGTAGCGAGTCGAAGGGAGTTGGGGAGTTCGGATCGGCGGCTTGCAGGCCGGGTTGTGCGCCGGCCAGCTCGGCGACCGTGCGATCGAGGTCGGTGTGGTCAAGGCTGAGTCTGCTGCCATCTGACCAGTGAACCAATAGCGAGGAAGCCCCTGGATCAAGGACAGCACTAACAGAAACCGTTTCCGCGGCTGGGTCCAGAGAAACGTACGAGAGCTCAGGCTGAGCAACAGGCTCAGAGGCAAGCTCGAGGACGACGTCCAAAGACGGAGCTGGGCTTTCGAGTAATGACTCGGGTGTACTCATCAATTCTCACCCCGGTACAGCCTACGACACACAGAGTTCAAGCCCCCATCTATGCACTCTGCGCATAGATGGGGGCTGTGCCTTAGGCCGCAACGGGATCCTGGAAGTAGGTGCCAGTGATGTCTGAATTAGCCGTGCTGCTGTCGCCATCGGCACCAATCACACCCACAGCAGCTGGGCTTTCCAGGGATCCCACATAACCGGCCGCTGCTTCCACGGCATTTTGATCCTTGAAACTGCCGTTATCCC
>Ga0194118_10004734_pt1 | contig 14665 bp, 13 predicted proteins | sample TA2MahsurfametaG_2_FD_148662 | JGI IMG/M metagenome (GOLD analysis project Ga0194118, IMG submission 148662) | Freshwater microbial communities from Lake Tanganyika, Tanzania - TA2015013 Mahale N5 surface | ecosystem: Environmental > Aquatic > Freshwater > Lake | place: Tanzania: Lake...
CACCATGGACGACATCGTGGAGGCCTATGTGAACCCCGATCTGCCCCCCGAGGAGTGGGACCTGGATCGGCTCGTGGCCAAGGTGCAGGAGTTTGTGTATCTCCTGGAAGATCTCAAGCCCGAACAGTTGCGGGGCCTCTCCATGGAGGAGCTCAAGGCCTTCCTGCAGGAGCAGCTGCGCAATGCCTACGACATCAAGGAGGGGCAGATCGAGCAGCAGCGCCCCGGGCTGATGCGGGAGGCGGAGCGCTTCTTCATCCTGCAGCAGATCGACACCCTCTGGCGAGAGCATCTGCAGGCCATGGACGCCCTGCGTGAATCCGTGGGCCTGCGCGGTTACGGCCAGAAGGATCCGCTGATCGAATACAAGAACGAGGGCTACGACATGTTCCTGGAGATGATGACCCAGATGCGCCGCAACGTGATCTATTCGATGTTTATGTTCCAGCCAAGCACTTAATTGACAATATTGTCACATCAGCCCGTTTAACCGCTCTATAATTTTACTCTTTTTGACCGGCTCGTTGCCCAGATTTTCAACATTTAAGCTTGCCACAATGCTTCCAAGTGCTACACTTTCCCTCATTGTTAGTTTATTTAAGAATCCATAAACTACAGAGGCCAATAAAGAGTCACCCGCACCAGCTACGTCTATTGCATTTACACTAAGAGCAGGTAGTTGAAAACGTTTCTGAGATCCGCGCTCGAAAAGAATGAGTCCCTCTTCACCAAGCTTGAGAACACAATATTGTGAGTTACATAAATGTAAGACATCTTGACCAAGATGCTCTACGTCTACTTGAGCATCTAATATAGTGCTTCTTGCCTCTCTTTCAGTAGGAAAAATAGCAAAGCAGGAACTGAGTTTGTTAATTTTGCCAACTTGTGAGCTGCACTGGACATCAACAAATATTTTTTTGTTATACTTTATTGATAGTAGTTCAAGTCGTGCAGTTAATTTTTCACTGAGCACACCATATTGAAAGTCACTAAGCACAATAGTATCACATTCTTGTATAAGTAGGTCAAGTTTCTCTACTAATTTGTTTTCGATGCTGGAAGATAGACTTGACTTTGAAAGGCGACTGACTCGTAGTAGTTTAGTATAACCTGATATATATCTACGTTTATACACGGTTGGCCTTGTAGGATCTTCTATCAGCGTAGACTTGATTTTAAATGCACTGAGGTTATGATCTATAAATTTAGCTTCCTTGTCAACACCTACTACACTTATAAGTGAAACATCTGCTCCAAGTGCCGATAAGTGCTTTGCCACTACACCAGCACCTCCTACATATTTTCGTGACTGCACTTCTCTAACAACAATGACAGGGGCTTCGGCACTAATTCCTAGTGGCTCAGTTACAACATAATCATCGACAATAAGATCTCCAATTACTAAAATCTTCGTGGGTTTATTTGCTTCTAGCACATTAGTAATTTTGCTAAGATCTATGGAGCCATTCTTACATCTAAACTTAAATTCTTCAATATGCTTTGATGATAGTTCTTCTGTTGAGTAGGTAAGAGCTTCAAAAAGCTTCCCTTCGTCCCCTTCTAAAAGTATTAGTTTTGAGTTGACTCCTTCCAGCAGATTTCTTAGCTCTACCTCAGAGATGTCAGCACTAGAGAGGCTAGCCTTACCGAGAACCAAATCACATTTGTATAATTTCTCAATAAGGTCACGAAGCGAATTCTGTCGGCAAATAACGAAATTCTTAATATCACAAATCTTTTTCAGTAGCTTGATCCGATCGTCGATAACAAAAGCTGAACCAGATCTATCACTGGGTCCAGAGGTTATAACCACACATACACCTTTGTCGTTATTTGATGCATAGTTAAAGTACCTTATATGCCCTGCATGAAGATAAGAGAAATGACCGAAGCAAACAACCTTATTGTGGATGCTTCCTTCTTTTAGATCTTCTAGATTGACTATCATTAGTCAGAAAAGTTAGTGCTTGCTATCTTATTAATGTAGCGTTCTTGCCAAGATCTATTCAATCCTATCTCACCTATCATATTTTTATGACACTGGACCTGTGCTAGTGAAACTGGAGTACCTATATCGACATGAATTCCGCTTGCTTCAAAAAGAAATAAATGCTCTACAATCGAAGGTAAAATGTCCTTGCAGAAGTCACCCCCACTTGAAGGCCTTAGAGCTTTCTCTAATAACTCCCTTGTCATCATGAAAATAGCACCATTTGCTATCCCGTTAACACGATAACCCGGTTTTTCAATAAAATTGCGGATTCTACCACTTTGTTTCGAATATTTAAAAAAGCCGCAGCCATCGTAATCTGCAGATTGAAAACCAAGCGCAACCCCTGTAAGTCGATCATTAGACACTTTATCCTGAAAGACTGTGTACATTAGCGGAAAATCCTGCAGAGAAAAATTGTCTGCATGTATAATCAAGAACTCATTGCATCTTGATTGATTTAATGCATATCTTATGCTCTCCACGGTTCCACGAATACAAGGTTCTATGATTAATTCGATACCTATGTCAAAATAATTTTCTAAGATGAACTCTTGCACTTGATTATATAAGTAATGAGCATTAATATACACATTTGATAAAAACTTCAGCTTGGAAAGCTGATCTAGCCAAATAGCAAGGAGAGGAATATTGCCAATAGGTGCTAAGCATTTGGGAACGTGATCTGTAAGTGGTCTAAGTCTGGTGCCGAAACCAGCACAAAGAAGAAGAACTTCCATAGCTAGGCAAGATACTTAAACCAGCTTTTAGTTGCACTCGCAATCGAATGAGCATTCCATACAGGCGCATCTTTCCAGTAATCAATATTATCTAACATTAACTCTATGCCATGTTCGATGGAAATCTTTGGTTTCCAGCTTGTGTCAGTGACGACTTTAGTGATATCGGCAAAAGTACAGTCTGGCTCTCCTGGCCTTTTGGGTATATATATGTAATCTCCACCAAGAAGTTGAACAATTCTATTGATAGAAACAGTATTGCCGCTTCCTATATTGTAAATATTATTGGTAACGCCCTGATTTCCTACAGTCACAATCGCATGGGCGACATCGGTAACGTAAGTAAAGTCTCTAGTCTGACTTCCATCTCCGACAACTGTGTAAGGCACTCCGGCTAGCTTTTGTGCCAAAAATACACCAAATACAGCCCCATATGTTCCTGAGGTCCGCGCCCTTGTTCCATATACGTTGAAAAAACGAAGCGAAATCGTTCGAATACCATAAACCATACCCCAATGCAAAACAATCTCTTCCCCTAATCTTTTTGTTAACGCGTATGGGTACTGAGGTCTTATTTCCGCATTCTCAACAGTGGGAAATGAATCGGGTATTCCGTAACAAGAAGAAGAGGCTGCGTAGACGATTGAATTAACCCCGGCTATACGCGACGCTTGACAAACATTTAAAGTACCAGTTACATTTACTTCATAGTATCTCTGAGGCAGCTCTATACTTGGCACGATATCTGCGCGCGCAGCAAGATGATAGACTGTATCTACATCTTTTAATGCACGTACTAATAAATCAGGCTGAGCAGCAATATCGATGTGAAAAAATACAAACCTGCTGGATTCTGGGAGATTCCTTTCTCGTCCAACTTCAAAATTATCTATTCCTACAACATCGTGACCTTGTGACAGTAGCAACTCTACTAAATGGCTTCCTATAAAACCAGCTGCTCCGGTGACAGCTACTCTCATACCACAGAATCGAACATTACTCAACTTAGCATGACCACTCTCATCATAGCTGACCGCGATGGCACTCTAATTGAAGATAAGCATTATCTCTCTTCACCGGACATGGTCTCAGTCATACCCGGTGTTATTTCTGCAGTGAAACTCTTAGAGGAGTCGAAAATTGACCTAATAGTAGCCACTAATCAGTCTGGGGTCGGTCGCGGTTATTTCGACGAGAAATCTGTCATTGAGGTTAATAATCGCTGCCAATCTCTCATTGACCCACATCGAAAAGTACTAAAGCATTTTTTCTACTGCATTCATAGTCCAATTGACCACTGCGATTGTCGTAAGCCACTCACGGGTATGGTTGATCAGTTTCTCATTAGCAATGCACTAAATTACGATAGTATATATGTTGTTGGAGATAGGATGTCGGACATTGAACTAGGCGCTAACTTAAAAGCGCTTCCTATATTAGTGCTTACAGGGAAAGGGAGGCAAACACATTCTTCATTAGTAAGGCCAAATCTTAAATCTAACTATTTAGTTGCCGAGACATTTAGGAAGGCCGTTGAGTTAATACTAGAAATTGAAACTTATAGATCTAATTTGCCCTAGCGTTGGCCATCTTGTTCAAGCACTGAACAAGATAATGACCTATTATTAACTGTATATCTTCACATATCTGCATGTCATTGCAGTTAATATGTATAACTACATCTGCAAGATCCCTTGCTTGTCCTCCATCAAAACCAAGGATTGCAAATGATGTACAGCCAAGCCTTTTTGATTCTTTAAGTGCATTTATAATGTTAGGAGAGTTACCTGAACCCGAGAAAATAATTACTACATCACCCCTTTTAGCTTTACAGCTTAATTGGTACGAGTAAATATTCTCATAACCTATGTCGTTGGCAAGGCAAGTTAAAATAGCAGAATTTGCAGATAGCGAATCGACAGCTAATCCATACCGTTTTGGATAACCCGCTCCAAAGATGAAATCATTTGCCAAATGTGATGCATTTCCAGCACTACCCCCATTTCCACACAAGAACAATGTCCCCTTTCTGCTCCATATTTCTATTAGAGCAAGTTCTAGGGCTTGCAAATCTTCTTCCAGAACTGTAGCGAGGCAGTTAGACAGCCTTTGAACATATTCACTAAAACTATTCATAGGAAGTTGTGATGTAATGGCAAATTTGATCAGCAGATGCTTCTACTATTTTTTCATTCGTATGCTTGTGTCTCCATAGAGCGACGTTAAAATAGTGATGAGTAGTCAGGCTACCCAGGCTCGAAATGTTACCTATACTATAGGCAACCCCCTAGACCATCTTGAGAGTGAACTAATTCAACGTCCGTGAACGCTCTTACTGCTGCTTTAATCATAGTAAAACGTATAACCCCTTTACATTATCACAAGTTTGAGAGCCCGACAGCAACGTATCCTGTGCTATAGTCATAATATTATAACTGCAAAAAACTTGGACCGCTTCGCCATCGATTTCCATAAAGCTTCTTTTCACGCCCATTCAGTCTCTGTAGTCAAGCACTTTGCATTAGACGGCACTAAAGAAGCTTCTATTGCATTCAGAGACCTCCATCCAGTTTATGTAGAAGTTTCACCTGTTGGTGCTTGTAATCATAGGTGTACATTCTGTGCCGTAGATTATATTGGATATAAGAGTCAATTTCTCGATACGGCCAAACTTTGTGAATCCCTTACTCTTATGGGTAGGAACGGTGTTAAAAGTGTTATGTATGCTGGAGAGGGAGAACCACTTCTGCACAAAGATATGTCCTGTATCGTTAATCATGCTAAAGATTCCGGAATCGATAATGCATTTACCACTAATGGTGTTCACCTAACTGATAGTTTCCTTCGGAACTGTGGTAGCTCTATTAGTTGGATCAAGGTAAGTTTTAATTCAGGACAACGTGACACATACGCCAAAATTCACAGAACCCAACCCAAGGACTTTGATCGAGTAATAGATAATCTTCGCAATGCAGTAGCGTGGAAGAGAGCTAACAATCATGATATTGCTATTGGCATTCAGTCACTGCTGTTGCCCGAGAACGCTCATACAATGGAGGACCTAGTGTTATTATCAAAAGAGCTTGGCCTTGACTATGTAGTTATCAAGCCTTATTCGCAACATAAATATTCAAACACGCAAATTTACAAGGATATTGACTATAAGCCATATTTAGACCTAGGGATGCGGTTATCCCTTCATAATGATGATAATTTTAATGTGGTCTTTAGGATAAATACTATCAATAACTGGTTGAATCAGAATCAAGATCGATATTGCAAATGCTTGGCAACACCATCTATGTGGGGATATATTATGGCTGATGGATCCGTTTATAGTTGCAGTGCTTACCTTCTCGATGATCGATTCAAACTAGGTAACATAAATGAGGATACCTTTAGCTCTATCTGGACTTCAGACCGAAAGATGCAAAACGCGACTTTCGTTGCCAATGAACTTGATATCTCCGAGTGTCGTGTAAATTGTCGCATGGATCAGGTTAATCGCTATCTAGATGTTGTAGTGAACGAAACAGCTCCGCACTTTAATTTTATATGACCGTCGAAACTGATATTATTAGCCATGCCTCATGGCTTCGAGGTGTTCAAACTGCTATCGCTGACTCTTATAGTCGACAACTTATGCGTTGTCCAGTTCACTTAAGTATAGGCCAAGAACTTCTCTGGGCTTCAATTAAGCAATATTCTTCCTATGAGTTTAAAATATTCAGCTCTCATCGCGGACATCTCCCTTATTTAACCCTTGATGGAGACCTACTCGCTTATGTTGCTGAACTTCATCTTCATGAAGATGGTACATCTAGTGGAAATCTCGGCAGTATGCATCTAAAATCACCGAGTAAAGGGCATATTACCTCTGTACCTATTGTCGGCAGTTCTATCCCACTTGCTCTGGGTGCCGCTTACGCCGCAAAACATCTTTCCGAGTCCTGGATCTCAGTAGCACATTTCGGAGATGGTGCGTGTGAGGAGGGTATTTTGCATGAGTCTCTTAACTTGGCTGCTGTTAAAAATCTACCTGTCTTATTTCTTTGCGAGAATAATCGTTATTCTTGTACAACTTCCCTCACCGCACGTCAGCCTTCTGCCTGCATGGCACGTTTTGCTGCAGCAGCTACTGTGCAAAGCGACTCAGTAAGCACTAGTAATTTGCGGGATCTTCACTCTAGTGTAGGCAAAGCACTGTCTTATATTTCTTCGTCACAACTACCATTTTTTCTTGAGGTTGAGTGTTACAGACTAGTGGAGCATTGTGGCCCGTCCATAGACAAACAGATGGGAGATCGTACTTTCCAGGAATTTTCTAATGCACTTGCCTGTGATCTTTTGTCACACTCATTAGACCAAGCCTCCTATGACCGAGGTTATTCAGATTGCTTGCAATTCGTTGATTATTACACTCATATTAACCTCTCAAGAAAAGTAAAGGGTTTTTCGTGATTAACTCATCCTTAATTAAAGCCTCTTTGACAACTCTCTTGGATGGTGATCCTTCTGCTCGTTTGTTCTGTGAGGGACTAAAAGACGGTTTTTACCAGACGATACCCTTAGCTAGTGATATTTTAAGACCAGACCAACTCGAAGAGTTGCCCATTAGTGAAGCTGCCGCTATTGGGATGGTTACGGGCGCATCAATGTTTGGTATTAAGCCTATTATTTGTTTTCAGAGAGTTGAGTTCGGACTACTCGCACTCGACCAGCTAGTTACAAATGCTTCAAAGACAAAATACCTTTCTGGTGGCAAACTCACCTCGCCATTTCTTCTTAGGATGGTCATAGGTCGTGGATGGGGGCAGGGTCCTTGCCACTCCCAAAGCTTCGAGTCTCTCTGGCATTCAATTCCTGGACTTAGAGTTTTCATGCCCGCCTGCTCGTCAGATTATAATGACGTATTTAACCAAATTGCTCTTACAGACTCGCCCGTTATTACTCTTGAGCATCGCTGGACGCACGGAATCCCAATCGAAACTACTGTCGGTTGCAAGCACTCCATCCCCGATGCAACTATTTTCAGTTACTCATACAATTCTATAATTGCAACGCGTGTCTCTCGTCTCTTGAGTCAGCACGGTGTCAACGTCGACGTAGTTAATTCCCCCCACTTCTTATCAGCTATCGAAACTGTTCGCGACTCTTTATTGTTGTCAGGAAGACTTTTGGCAATGGACCTGGGGCCTAGCTTTTTGGGTCTATCTGGTGAGCTAATTACACAAATGGTGGAACAGGGCATTGTGTTTAAGTGCAAGCCATTGCGTATTGGCACACCTTTTGAGCCTGCGAGCGCCTGCCCTGAAAAAGCCCAATTGCATTTCCCGACTGCATCAAATTTGTTCGATTCTCTCGAGGCGTTGCTCCCCCATCTTAGTGATCAAATTACGCGTGCACGCTCTGTTTTCCAGCAATCTTGTATGGGTCAATATAGCGACGTCCCAGGTGATTTCTTTAAGGGTCCTTTCTAGAACCCGTGCTACGTTCTTCTATGCTTTAAACCATGACTGTTTTGATTGAGATTCTAGAGCTTGGCTGGTCTTGCCTATGATCTAAATGTTTTCAGCTACTTTGCCTCTATCTTCTGCTCTCTCGGAGTTGTAGTCGTTTTCAGTTCCTTCTGCTCTTCATTTATTGGAAGTCCGCCCTATTTGCTTTTTGCTTTGGCGCAAGGTGTTTGGATCAATTGATATAGCCCCGCACATCTGTCTAAGTTGATTGACATTGATCATTCGGTCAGAATTGGCTGTGGTCTCACTACGAAACGCATCAAGCGCTTTGCTCAGTAGATCTACCGCAAGCTCACACCCACTGATCAGCTGATCGCCCAGTGCAGAACCATCGTTCAGGTCTGCTGTGTAAACGAATCGATCCAGTCCACTTGCGACACCTGTTAGCACTACTACGGCGCCATGCAGGCTATGGAAGCCAGGTGGTTCTGTCATCTCTAGCAGGACATCTCCCGGCTCTAGGTGCTTCTCGCAGAGATCCAGCCCCAGAAGGCGATGCTTTAGCCGCAGGCCCGGCTAAGACTTAGGGTCTCGCCGAAGACAACTTCTGAGCCCCGAACGCTACCGCGTTGCCTTCAAGTTTCTGCAGGATCGTTTCTGGGCTACTGAACTCTTTCCCTGTCGGGTGGCCGGGCAGCACACAGCGTCATTCCGGCATGGTTGTCGACTGGATGGGGCCAGGCTCAGATTTCGCATTCAGGAGATTATTGCTGTGAACATCCTGTGGGGCCGGCGGATGCTTTTTCTGCTGCACAGTGAGGGCCTGATTGTCAATTGCCAACGAGTGCATTCGTTTTGGCGGGAGGAAGGGCTGCAGATCCCCACTCTGCTTAAGCGACAACGGGCACAGCCCCGGAGAGCACGGTAGGCCTCCCTGGGCTTAACAGACCCACTAGGTATGGGCCATGGACTTCATTTCGAAACCACGGTTGACGGCTCCAGACCCAAGTTCCTAATAGTCGTCGAAGTTTAGAGCCACTTCTGCCTTGGGATCAAGTTTGCACGTCACTGCATGGTCAAGGATGTGATGGCCGTGCTCAATTAGTTCATCAGCCTCTACGCGGTACCAGCGTTCATCAGGAAGCACATAGAAGCGAAGGTCATTGCTCAGCCCTTGGTTGCTGGTGTAAGGCCAACACCACTAGCTGAGTTTTCTCAGCAGGTCATTCAGTAGTTCGCAGCAGGGCGAGCTGCTCAAAGGGTGCGGTCCGCCAAGGCCATGTGCAACCTGCGACGGTAATTGGTCATCAGGTAGCGGCCCAGCCAGCTATTGCGCTCAGCTGCGCTCTGGAAGCTTATGCCATAGGCGATCGTTTTGCAGAGTCTCGATGAACCTTCCTGCCTTGCCTTGGTTCGGGGTGCGTAGTGCCTGTTGCGGTTGGGTTTCAGCCTTAATGCCTTACAGGCCAGCCTTCAGGCTTTGAGTGGAACACGATGCCGTTTTCTGAGTTCACCTTATGGCACCCTATCCCTTGGCTGATAAAGCAGGCTACTGCTCTCATCAGAAACCCGACAGTTATGCTCTGCCTTACATCGGGCAAAATCTCGGCATAGGCAAGCCCTGTCTCATCGTAGATGGTGACTCGTTTTTTTCGTATCCCGCACTACCCGAACGCCACAACCGGCGATTTCCCGTGATCCGGTGGCCGATGCGGTCAAACCGAGCCAACTTTCTTATGTCCATAAGGATTTTTGTCGCCAGTATGGTCCCACTTTTCTCTACGTACCAGAGCAGGCGGCTGTTGATACGCGAGACGTTCCAGGCCCATGGCCTAGAGGGTTCGCCCCACGGTTGAGAGCGGTGCCGCCAGCAGCCTGGAGATGCGTTTTAGGGTGCAGCACAGATGACGCAGGGCCACGGCTTGCACCACTTGCTGTTGATCGCGCGTCTGCAGCTGGTTGCGGCGCCCGCTGTATCGATTCACTAAGGCAGCGCGGGGCCGTCAGAGCGATAGCGAGCCAGCCACTTGTAGGAGGTGCGCAGGCGGATCCCAGCCTGCGCCGCTAGATCACCGAGGGGCTCAGCGTCCTTAATGTGTCGGCGTACAAGTCGTTCCCGACTAACTGCTGTCAACCGGGCATTGGGGTGGGTATGTATCGGCTGAGAGATCAGCGATTTGGAGGTGGCAACCGGACCATGATGACCCCATACCTCCTTGTCATCTGAACAATCTGCTGGCACTAGACAACTAGCACGACTTAAGTCGAGCCAAGAGCGGCATGGGACAACGGATTCGCGGAATCGTTAAGTGCTCATTTACGGCATGAAAGCCCTAACATAGGGTTGTTCACAACAGCTCTTCCAGCAAAGATCGAGGCCGAGCTTAGGTTCTGGCCTCAAAACTCACTCAGACCGCACTCGGCCCTTCAGGGGCCGACGCCTGGTAGCATATTTTGAGTGAGTTGCCGTATGAAAACACCTATCCACACTCATAAGTCCTGGCCCGACGAAGGTGATCACGTCTCGGCAATTCATCTTTTTTAGGGCGATCCCTTCCCTTTAACTCCACCCTGTTGGCGTGGCGCTTGCTCTTTCGCAGGAGCCCCGATTAGTTGCGGGGCTTTACTTCAGTGGTTATCGACTGGGCGCTTCCAGAAAAGCCAGTGAACCTAACGAACTCACTGCGAGAATCATATTCATATTATCTATTTCACCACTCCCGCAACCCGAAATATCTTTCTTTATGCTTTCTGCTGGCTTTATAGGCCAGGCGCGGGTTCCCGTGTTCCACGAGGTTAGAACTCCCTTGATGTCACTGTATCTACTTATTGAATTCTTGAGCTACGCTGTTATCACTGTTCATAGCACTGCATTATAAATATTCTCTTTTTTGATCGGCTCAACATTGTCAACTAATTATTCTCCTGAGATGAGCCATAACCAAAATAAGTGACTTTCCGTCCGTTGATTCTAAGGCGAAAACAACAGTCACGCCTTGTTAATGTCGTCTGTAAAGTAACAGAGTTGCTCACCCTGTTCCCATCTTTCACCTTTTGGTTATAATGATGAAATTAGCCTACAACGAATCTCTTGTCTCCGTAATCAGAAACTACCGTTAGTATGTTGATGATGTCAATTGTTTGTCAAAGACTATCTTGTTCCTTTGCTGTTGATCAATTGATTGTATTGCTTCCGATTATTGTTGGCTTCGTTGCATCATGGTTGCTTCTCAGACTGCTCTTGCCATTTCTGAGTGTGCGACTCCCCGATCATCCTAATATTCGAAGTTCTCATAATCAGCCCACGCCTCGAGGTGGCGGTCTTTCTTTCGTCATTGTTAGCTTAATCGCAAGCATCTTTTCCATTCTTATTCAGGACGTATCAACCTCGGCTCTACTTATTTTGGCATCAATTCCTTTGGCGGCTGTTGGCTTGGTTGATGACCGCTATAATATACCCTCATCGTATCGTCTTATTGTCCAAATTATTACCGCAATTATCATTTGCTCGCTTTCTTCGCTTCTTCCTCGCTTATGCTTATTAGCCAACTTAATTCCCTCGATTTCGTTACCATTCTGCTTTCTGCTGTTGGCTGTTGCTGTTGTTGTTGTTGTTGCTGTTATTAATTTCATCAACTTTATGGATGGTGTTGATGGTTTGGTGGCTGGGTCCATATCCATTGGCATTGGTGCGTTGCTTTTCGCATTAGAACACCCATGGCCGATGTGGGTACTAGTCGGTTCATTAGTTGCATTTATAACCTATAACTGGTCCCCTTCTAAGGTGTTCATGGGTGATGTAGGTAGCACTTTTCTAGGTGCTGTCTTCGCGGGTCTCTTGTTACAGGCGTCAAGCTTGCAAACGTCCATTGGATTCCTTTTAGTGCTGTTTCCATTGCTTTCTGATGCATGCTTGTGTCTACTTCGTCGTCTTCTACTTGGACAGAGGATTTTCCAGCCTCATCGTCTTCACCTTTATCAGCGTCTGCATCAGGCAGGATGGTCCCACGCCAGAGTTTCTTGCGCCTATATGTTTGCCACTGCATTGCTTTCAGTAAGTTTATTGTGTGGCGGCATCAAATGGGTTTTTCTAGTAGCCTTCGCCGAGCTCATAATCGGATTCTGGCTTGATCGGTCTATAGCAGTTCCATTTAACTATGCCTCTAAAAGAGATTGCTAATCTAAACGATAGCTTGTATGGCTACATCTATCTGTTAATCTCTCACTTTTATCTTGATGAGTCGCTTCTTTCTCTTCCTGCTGCAAACGAATATCTTTCCTCGACCTTTCGTAGCATATTGACTAAGGCTGTGGAGTTTGAACTGCATGACTTAGCTACGATGTTTGTAGCATAGTCAGGCTTTGAAATTGCAACTATATTGGCCAAAAGAAATTGGCTTATGCGGCAGATGCCATGAACTAGCGTACTGGCCAAGACATGATTGATAACATGCATTGCAATGTGTTTGGAATCTCGCCGAAGCAGGAATCTATTTCTGCTATCGGATTTAACCCAGGTGATATCTCAAGTCAAGTAATTCACAGCTGCGGCCTTAGTCTTTGTGTTAAGGCCTCGACCGGACATCCTTAGTCTGAGTGCGAATATGGCCCGATTGTATTTCGTATTTTTCATTGTGATGATACACCTCGATCCCCTACAATGACTCGGGTCCTATGTCATGTCAAATCATCGGCCTGCTTATCGATTGCTAGTTTAGAAGTGTGTTCAATCACGTCATGGTGGCCACTTTTCCTTGTCTGCAGGCAGCTTATTGGTCCTAGCCGTGATGTAATTACGTGCTTTTTACTACGTAGGTCTTGCCCGCGCCAGCGTCATCCCAGGTTTGGGGATCAGGGTTTGTTCTCAATGTCGACCTTATTGGGGGTTCTGCCTCTCAGTGAGCTGTGCTTCTATGCATGTAAGTACCTCCCCATTAAGCGGGTCTGTCTTATTTCTGCACCCCACATCCCTGTAGGCATTTCGGTATATCTCCTCGTACCTCACATAGCGCCACAGACCCTTCAACATGATTCTGTTTTAGCACCCCTTCCTGCCTGACCACCTGACATGGATCTTCTCGGGCTGCTTTCTGGCCACTATGTCAACAAAGGTGAAATAGTAGTTCTTATTGGTGTAGATGATTTCTGGCCTGCGTATACCTAGTATCCCTATCCCCATGGTATCCAGGTAGAACTCTATGGCTTCTCCTTTTATGAGCTTTATCTTTAGGACTTATTGGAGTACTGATCAATGATCCCTATTTGATAGCGGTATCCCTTCTGCATCTGTATGTAGGTGATTCTGGCATCCTAGACTCGACTTACAGCCTTGATCAGCCGGAGGCCTTGCATGCAAGGCAGCGTTCCGATGTCTCACCTGAAATCGTCGCGCGATGCTTTTGCTAGATCGCCTGTGCTAGGTGGCCCCTTCGACTGTCCAGGCCTTTAATGGCGTCTCAGTGTCGTAATGCAGCAGCTCAATCAGCCGCTGCATATCTATTACACTCCTTGTGCCTAGTTTAACGAACGGATTACATCAGTTTACCGTTCTGTTTGCTTTTGGGTAGTTGGTTTTGATCAAAGCCAATTGTGCGTGCCATGGGACAATCGCATCCATCTCAGGCGTAAATTTCTCCCGTCTGATCTATTCCTTGTATGTTGTACGCTCTACTTCCGACAAGACGAGCGGCTTGCCTCCCATCACAGAAGTCCTTACCTGTAAATAGTTCCATTCCCAAACGACTTTCCTAGCTTTTCAGAATCACCTCTGTTCGGCCTGTGTTGGATATCCATGCGTGACGAGATTAGAGATGTGTATTCTACTTCTTTAAGCATTATTGGGCAATTACGGCTTCATCAATACTACTCAACAGTGTATCTAGCCTTTTGCTGATACTCCTCGGCTTTATTCATGCACCTTAGATCCCACTTCAAATCTGCCTGATGCAAGCATGTCTGAGATCACAACAGCTAAAAGTTTAACGTGTATTCCAATGCTTTCCTATTTATCAATGTATCCATCATTGTCTCCAGGCTTCTCGCCTAGAATTTCAAGGATCTCCTTGTCCTTGAGGTTCTGGGCGGCACCGCGGCAGGGTTCCAGCAGCGGCCGGCCCGCCGCCAGCTCCCGCAGGCAGGCCTGGGTGCGGGCCAGCTCCCCCTCCAGTTGGTCGATGCGCTCCATCAGGTTGCGGATCACCCGCGCTTCGGCATCGGGCAGGGCGGAGTGGGCCAGAGGATCCACCCGCACCCCGCTCTGGTGAATCACGCGGCCAGGAATGCCCACGACCGTGCTGTCCGCCTCCACATCGCGCAGCAGCACCGAGCCGGCACCGATACGGGTGTTGGCTCCCACGGTGATCGCCCCCAGCACCTTGGCGCCGGCCCCCACCACCACGTTCTCCGCCAGGGTGGGGTGGCGCTTGCCGTGGGCCTTGCCGGTGCCCCCCAGGGTGACCCCCTGGTAGAGCAGGCAG
>Ga0194118_10004746_pt1 | contig 14640 bp, 14 predicted proteins | sample TA2MahsurfametaG_2_FD_148662 | JGI IMG/M metagenome (GOLD analysis project Ga0194118, IMG submission 148662) | Freshwater microbial communities from Lake Tanganyika, Tanzania - TA2015013 Mahale N5 surface | ecosystem: Environmental > Aquatic > Freshwater > Lake | place: Tanzania: Lake...
TTGGCCTCAGAGGCACTCACAACAGAGCGATCGGGAACCAATGGAAGCAAGTAGTGATTTTCACTACTTTAGCCCGCTATCGCCTGAGGCGTCGCGCCGCAGCTTTGTGGCCGGGACTCAAAGAGAAGCCGTGCAGCACCAAACGTGTCGTCACCACCAAAGTTAAGGTGGGGCTTCCTTTCCTGGCCCTGCCGACTCCTACGACGTGGTTTGCGAGAACGGCGTAATCGTGCGCGCCCGCTTGCAGGAGCTCGGCATCACCGAAGCGGATGTAGCCGATGCGGTGACCTGGGCGCGTCAAGCGTGAGCGCCCTGCGTGTGGTGCTGGACACCAATGTGTGGTGTCTGCTCTGCTCTTTGAGCGTGGGTCGCTCGCCTCGACTGCTCTCAAAAGGCGTCAAGTTCCAGTCCAGCGCTTGAGCCGATCCAGCATCCGCCGCAGCGGTCCCATCAGCCGCCAACTCCAGGAGGCCTGCAAAGCCAGGCGCTGGTGCTCGCTGGAGGCGTAGGCGGCGCGCACATCCTCCAGTTCCATGGACCGCTGAGCCAACTGATCTCGAAGCGCATCACCGGCCTGCTGCTCTTGCTGCAGCTGCAGCGTTAACAACCTTGGGCTGCGTTCGTCCCAGAACAAGGCATCGCCCTCCGCTGCCAAGGCTCGCTGCCACAGCGGCGGGAACGGGGCAAAAGCCTCCACAAACGCGGCGGTGGGAACAACACCAGAGGCCCGCGCAACCTGCTCCAGTGCCTGCGCCATGGTCTGGCTCCACTCCAGCAGCCGCGGATCCAGTTGCTGCAAGAGAGCCTGATCCTGATGGGCCGCAGCGGAGCGCTGCAAACCAGGCTTCACCTGTTCGCTCAACAGATCCTTCAACAGTGTGGGCTCCACGGAAAGCTGCAACGGCTGCGCCAGCCAAGGTGCGAGAGCCTTCGCAGCCACATCCTGCCCCTCAACCTCCAACAGAGGTGCATAAGCCACCACCGCATCAGCGGGCTGCAGGGCGAGGGCCAGATGGTGGTTATAAAGAAACCACAGGCACAAGGCCCAATTCAGCTCGATCCCGTCACGCACGTGTAGCGACACCGCCACTTCCAGTGGATCGCGCAACACAGCGAGCACAGGCACCCGCTTCAGCAGCAGGTGCTGATAGAGCGGCAGGGTGATGCAGAGCCGCGGATCTTTGTCAATCCAGTGCTGCTCCAGCGCGTAGCGGCGCAGTTGCGGCCGCCAGTGCTGAATCAATCCTTGCCAATGGGGCTCACCCGGCTGAATCGGCAGCAAAGGCGGATGACGCCAGTCGCACACGATCTGCTCAAGCGCCTGATCATTGAGCTGATTAAGCAGCTGCGACTCAAAAAAGCCGGCTGGGTTATCCAGCGCAGGCGGCAAATCCTCAAAGGCCTCTGTGGCCGCACTGGCCCCACTGTGCTGCTGCAGCAAACCGCTCACAACGCCCGCCACCAGTGACGTGCCCGAGCGGTGGCAACCGGCCACAAACATCAGCTTTCAGCTGCTGGCGCCATGGTACGCAACGCAAACCCAGCAAGCCCAGTGCCATCAGTGCCGTGGTTGCACGGATGCGCAGGGTGCTCCCAACGGCCAACGATCGAAGCAGGACCCTCAAGAACCGCCGCTACGCTGATGGGAGCACAACCGTTTCTTGATCGCCCAGCCATCGCAGCCCTCCTCGCAGGCAGCTTGCTGATTGCTATCTCGTTCCTCACCAACTACGGCCATGGAGCCTTCCTCCACTTCAACAACCTCCCGCTGGATGACCAGATCGGAGTATGTCTCCACACTGCCGCTCTGGCGGCGCTGTTTGGCGATGTTGAACTGGCGACCCGTTTACGACATCGAGCAAGAAGCATTGAGACTAAGCGAAATCAACTCCAGACTCTATGCCTTGTTGCGGGATTCAGACTCCTCCTCGCTGACACCCCGCAAAACAGACGCCAACTCATCGAATCTGTAGATGTACTCCTCGAGCAGGTTGAGCTATCGATGAACCAGTGAGTGAACTTTTCGCTTCGTAAAACCAGTGTGTCACCTGTCAGATTTCTGATCGCCGGCACCCAGAAAGGCGGCACAACAGCCCTGGCCGATTACCTGCGGCAGCACCCAGGCCTGTTCATCCCAGCCGTGAAGGAGCTGCACTTCTTCGATAACGAAAACCTGAATTGGCAACAGCCCCAGGAGCTTTACGCGGGCTATCACGCTCAATTCACCGGAGCCACGCCTGGCAGCCTCTGGGGCGATGCCACCCCGATCTACAGCTATTGGTGGCCTGCCATGGCACGCATCTGGGCTTACAACCCGGCCATGCGCCTGATCCTCTGCCTGCGCAACCCCGTGGAGCGGGCCTATTCGCACTGGGCCATGGAAACCGGCCGCCAATGGGATTCCGTATCCTTCCCGGAAGCGATCGCCTCAGAGGCCGAGCGTTGCCGTACCGCACTGCCGCATCAACACCGCGTGTTCTCCTACGTGAGCCGTGGCTTCTACAGCGAGCAGCTACGCCGCCTGTGGAGCTTCTTTCCACGCGAGCAAACGCTGATCCTGCGCCAGGAAGAGCTCCTGCAAGATCCCAGCAATACCCTCAGCCGGGTGCATCGCTTTCTGGGCGTCGACCCACTGCCGCCTGCGCAGCCCTTGCGAGCCAACAGTGGCCGGTACACCAGCCCGATGGACCCTGTTACGAGAAGCCAACTGCAGCAGCTCTTCGACCCGGAGATCAGCCAGCTGGAACAACTGCTGGGCTGGGACCTGAGCCACTGGCAAGCTGACCCGACTTAGTCGACTAGACTAAGGAGTGGCGGCACGGGGATCATGCAACACGTGAATATGCACGAGGCCAAGACACATCTCTCGCGCCTCGTGGATGAAGCCGCAGCTGGCAAGAGCTTTGTGATCTGCAAAGCCGGCAAACCAATGGTGCAGCTGACGCCCCTGGAGTCCTCGCAATCAGTCCCAACAGCGAAGCGCCGGCTGGGCCTGCTGCGGGGGCAGTGCTTTGTGCCGGATGATTTCGATCAGATCGGCAGCAACGAACTTGCCGATCTGTTTGAGGGTGCCTGAACACCCATGCACCTACTCCTCGACACCCACCTGCTGGTCTGGGCCATGGGGTCGCCGGAACGACTACCAGATGGCCTAGTCGACATGCTGGAAGATCCTGGCCATATCCCGGTTTTCAGCGTGGCAAGCCTTTGGGAGCTGGTGATCAAAAGCGCACTGAACCGGCCGGATTTCAGCGTGCAACCAGGCCTGCTCCGGCGAACGCTCCTTGAATCGGGATGGGAGGAGCTCCCCGTTCAGGCCCATCACGTGTTCAACGTTGCCGATCTGCCTCCATTGCACCGAGATCCTTTCGATCGGCTGCTGTTGGCCCAGGCTAAAGCCGAAGGCTTGCTGCTGATCACTGCGGATCAACAGCTCGCGGCTTACCCCGGGCCAATCCGCTGGATGACGTGAGAAGAACCTGGCCGTTCCGGATCAAGACTCCCAGCGCTCAACCCGAGCCGGCCAAGCGAGAGAAAAATTCGAATCAGCAAACGTGAGATTGGGGTTGTAGTAAGGATCGTTCTGAAGCTGTTCGCCCCAGCGTTCATGCATCCAGGCCTCCTCGCGCTGGAAGCGCTCCACTTTCTCCGGGGCCAGATCATCACCCCGGCTCACCGATTCGTGATGCAGCAGCACCGCAAATGGGGTGTAAATGATGCGATGGCCAGCCTCACGCAGGCGCAAACAGAAATCCACATCGTTGAACGCCACAGCTAGGTGTTCGGCATCGAGGCCGCCCACCTGCTCCCAGGCGCTGCGGCGCACCAGCAGGCAGGCTGCCGTCACCGCAGACACCTCCTGAGCCAGGTTCGCCCGCCCGAAATACCCGCGCTCGCCGCCATCAAAGCCGCGGTGGCCATGGGCGGCCACCCCGCCGAGCCCCAGAAACACGCCGGCATGTTGCACCTTGCGGTTGGGGAACAGCAGCTTGGCTCCCACCGCCGCAACACCAGGCCGCTGCAACTGACTCACCATCTCCTCGAGCCAGTCGGGCTGAATCACCTCAATGTCGTTATTGAGCAAACAGATCAGCTCTCCCTTCGCCTCGGTCACCGCCAGGTTGTTGAGCGCTGAGTAATTGAACGGGCTGGGGTCTTGGAGCACCCGCACCCGCTGCTCACGCTGTTGCAGATCCTCCAGGAATCGCAAGGTGGCGGGATCGTCGGAGCCGTTATCCACCACCAGCACCTCCAAAGCGCTGTAGTGGGTTTTCATCAGCAGGCTGTTCAAACAGGGTTTGAGCACCGACAAGCCATTGCGAGTGGGAATCACCACACTCACGAAGGGCAACGGATCCGGCGGCTGCAGCTGCGCTCTAAAGCCCTGAGGCAGGCAGCTGAGTTGCTTCAACGGCAACCCGCAGCGCTCAAAGTGATCGGCGAGGGCTCGTTCGGCCGCGATCTGGGCGTAGGGCTTGGCCTTCGAGCCAGCGGCCGTGCTCTCAGCATGCACACGCCAGTGATACAGCACCCTGGGAATGCGCACGATCTGATCCGGCCGCAGCCGATCGCTGCAGCGCAGCACCAGGTCGTAATCCTGCGATCCCTCGTAACCCTCCCGGAAGCCGCCCACCTGACGCATCAGCTCGGTGGCATACACACCCAGATGGGAGAACATATTTTGCCCCTCCATCAGTACAGGATTCCAGCCGCTCTTGAAGTAGGGGCCAGAGCGCTTGCCATTCGGGTCGAGCTTGTCTTCGTCGGAATACAACAAACGAGCATCAGGGTGCTCTTGAATCGCCTGGGCAACCCAAATCAGGGCATCGTCGGGCAGTAGATCATCGTGATCGAGCAAGGCCACCCATGGGGCTTGCACCAACTCCAAAGCTGAGTTGGAACTGGCTGAGATATGGCCATTGCGCTCCCGAAACACCACCTGGATACGTGAATCTGCCGCCATCGCTGCTTCCAACAGCGACCGGATATTGGGATCACTCGAGCAGTCGTCGGCGATGCAAAGCTGCCAGTGGGGATACAGCTGCTGGCACACGGAATCGATCGCCTGCTGCAGCCACTCCGGGCGTGGGTTGTACACCGGCATCACCACAGCGATCCGGGGCGGATCCGGCAACGCCTGAGCCCAGGCCGCCATCGCTACTTTCTCCTCGGCCGTGGTGGCGAACGCGGACAGCCAAGCCTCGTAATCGACGGAGAAGCGCAGTGGATCACTGATGCGCCGCAACCGATCCAAACTGGCCCGAGGCCCCTCCCTCAGGCTTCGCAACACAAACCGCGGCGCCCGCAGCACCACCCCCGGATCGCCGCGCAACACCTGGGCCGAAGTACGCAGGCGGCGCAGGAGCGTGGAGAGCTTCATCGGGGCAGGCAAGCCAGCAGACCGTAAAGCCCCAACGTGCGCAAGGGCCCATGTTTCCAGGGGCGTTGGTCACTCGGGAGCTGCAGCAACGCCAGCCAGCGCTGCCGCCGCGGCAACTGCAGCAGCGGTGGCAAAACCGAGATCGGCCGGCCGTAACGCCGCGCAAACAGCGCCGCCTGCTGCAGCGCCGCGCGGGTGTGGCCGCCGGCGGCCGGATCCGCCAACAGGCTCCGCAACCGCTGCCGCCAGTAGCGAAGACCCAGACCCTGAGCGCCGAGCACATTGGCGCCGTGCTGGCGGTAGAGCACCCCCGGCTGATCCACCAGAGCGATCTGCCCGAAGACGCTGGCCACCAGCGCCAACCACCAGTCGTGCATCAAGGCCTCAGCCGGGATCGGAAGAGCCTGCATCAGCAGAGCCCGGTTGAGCAGAGCCGTGCAACCGGTCACCACATTGGTGAGCGCCAGATCCACCGGATCGGTGCGCTCTGGATCCAGCCTCTGGCGCTGCAGATAGCGGCAGCCCAGGGGCTGCGCCTGGCCATCCACCAGCTCCAGATCGCTGTGCACCAGCAGGGGCGTGCTCACCCCGTGGCGAGCCTCAAGCTGCTGCATCCGTGCCAGGGCCTGCTCGAGCTTGTGGGGCAGCCAGAGATCATCCTGATCCGCCAGAGCCACGTAGGGCGCCGTGGTGGCCTGCAGCAGGCGGTTCACATTGGCGGTGCAGCCCAGGTTGCCGTCGGCGGGCAACACCTGCAGCCAGGCGCCGTAGCGCTCCTGCAGCTGTGCGATTAGGGCTGGAGTGCCATCACTGGAGCCATCGTCGCGGAGCAGCACTCGGGCCGGCCGCAGGATCTGGGCCTCGATCGAGGCCAGCTGGGCCTCGAGATAGGGAGCTCCGTTGTAGGTGGGGAGCACCACCTCGATCGATGCCGGCGGCGGCTGAAGCGATTGCACACCGCTAATCGCTTCATCAGATGAAGCGATTAGGCTGGCAGCATGGTCATGCACTGGATCTGGGAGCAGCCGGACTGGCCCCAGTTTCGCTGGGATGCCGAGCAGCTTCTGCCAGCTCTGCGCAGCGCCCATGCGCAGAGGCTTGCGCTGCAACAGCTCCTCAACCAGCTGGACTCCAACCTGCGGGAGGAAGCCTCAGCAGCGCTGCTCAGCCGCGAGAGCCTCAGCACTGCAGGCATCGAAGGTGAGCAGCTGGATCCCGCCGAAGTGCGCTCCTCCGTAGCCCGCCGCCTGCAGCTCCCGCTGGAGCCGCAACAACCACGGCCGAGCGCCAAGGTGGACGGCCTGGTGCAAACGCTGCTCACAGCCACGTCCGATCTCGAGGCGCCACTGAGCCTGAACAGCCTGAACACGTGGCACCGCTCCCTGTTCGCCGCGGGCCCGGATGGGTTGCGCGCCATCCGGATCGGCGAGCTGCGTGGCGATGAACCGATGCAGGTGGTGTCCGGGCCGATCGGGCGAGAAACGCTGCTCTTCCAGGCGCCACCCCGCCAGAGTCTTGAAACTGCATTGCAGCAGCTGATCGACTGGTTCAACGCACCGCCAGAAGGCCTCGATGGATTGATCCGGGCGGGTCTGAGCCATCTCTGGTTGGTCACGCTTCACCCCTATGACGACGGCAATGGCCGCCTGGCGCGGGCCCTCACCGACCGCGCGCTGGCCCAGCTGGCGCCCAAGGGCCTTCAGGTGCAGCACGCCCTCAGCCTGTCGGCGCAGATCCAGCTGCAGAGGCAGCAGTACTACGTGCAACTGGAGCGCTGCCAGAAGGGAACGCTGGACGTCAGCAACTGGCTGCTCTGGTTGCTGGAGCAGCTAGGCGCTAGCGCCGAACGCAACAGCCTTGTGGTGCAGGCCGTCCGTGCCAAAGCCCTGTTCTGGTGGAGTCATCGCCACCACAGCTTCAATCCACGCCAACAGAAGCTGCTCAACCGGCTACTGGATGCCGAACCGGAAGGATTCGAAGGAGGCCTCACCCTGCGCAAGGCCATCGGGCTCACCCAAACGAGCCGTGCCACAGCCTGGCGTGATCTGAGCGAACTGGTGGAGCTGCAGGCGCTCGAGCCCATGGGCGCCGGACGCAGCAGCGCCTACCGGATCCGCTGGCCCGGCTCTCACCAGAGCGCCCAGCCCCACTTGCGGAAGTAGTGCCAGGCGCTGGCCAGGTTCACCGCCATCAACCCCAGGTTGCGGTAATTACCCCGGCCCCAGCCGTGCACCACGCCGGCCACCGGTAAATGCACACAGCGGCCGTCGCGGGCCAGGCTGCGGGTGAGATCAGCGTCTTCCAGATAGAGGAAATAGCGCTCATCGAAACCGCCAGTGCGGCGGAACGCCTCACTGCGGATCAGCATGCAGCAGCCGCTCAGATAGGGCGCATCAAACACCTCCTGGTAGTTCTGATCGGCCATCACATACCAGCGGTCGTAGCGCTTCAGCCAGGTGGGCTTGAGCCAGTCGGGCAGGAAGCGGCGGCTGAACAACCCCAGCACCGTGGGATGGTGCTTGCACAGCTTCTGAGGCGTGCCGGCTTCATCGAGGATCTGCGGCACCGCCAGGTTCACCTGCGGATGCTGTTGCAACCAGCCGAGCAGCTGCTCGAAGCTGCCCGGCTGCCAGGAGAGATCGGTGTTGAGCACACCGATGTAAGGCGGCAGCTGCCCGAGCCGCACCACCAAGCGGTTCACAGCGCGGCCGTAGCCGGGGTTGTCGCGATTGGTGAGAAACAGATCCGCGCCGGCCGCCAGCTGCTCCACCGGCTCTCCCGGCTGGTGGTCGTTCACCACCACCGCATAACCCACCTCCGGCGAGAGGTCCGCCAGGCAGGCCTGCAACTGCTCCACCTCCAGGGGTGAAGGGTGGTAGGCCACGAGCAGAAGCAGCAACTGACGCTGCGGCATGCCGCCCGCCTCGGCTTTGGGGGCATCGAGCCTCGAGTGCCGCCGAACCACCGGGGATCGTGCCAGCCGCAAAGCGGCCTGGCGCCGCGCCAGCGGCTGCAACCAGCGCCGCGTCAGCAGACCCCAGAACGCCAGAACCAGACCCAGAATCAGCAGGGTGCTGCGGTGAAACCACACCGCGGTGAGCGCCGCATTCAGCAGCCAACCCGCCAGCACCGCCAAGGCCAGGGCAGCGCCCACCACGAGCAGCCAACGCTGCACCAACTGCCGGTAGGGCATCCAGGGCCAGCGCAGGAAGGAATACCCCCCCAGGAACCAGGCCAGCAGCAGAAAACCCAGGCCAAACACCAGACCATCGGCCTGGAGGATCAGCGCAGGGTTGTGATGGCGCAGCTGGGCTGCCAGCAGAGCCCCCAGCAACACTCCGAACAGATCCAGCCCCACGCAGAGCCAGAGGAACGGCCAGGCCTGCTTCATCCAGCCGCCATGGCCGGGGCCTGCGTGCCGATGCGCTCGCCGCTGTAGCCGGCCCGCTCACGCACCTGCTGGCACCAGTCGAGGTGATCGAGATACCAGCGCACGGTGGCCTCGAGCCCCTGCTCGAAGCTGTGGCGGGGGGTCCAGCCCAATTCAGCGGTGATCTTGGCCGCATCGATCGCGTAGCGCCGGTCGTGGCCCGGGCGATCGCTCACGCGCGTGATCAGGCGGGCGTGGGGGGCACCCTGGGGCCGCAGCTGATCCATCAGAGCGCAGATGGTTTCCACCACATCGCGATTGGTGCGCTCGCTGGGGCTGCCGTGATCACCAGCGCCGCCCACGCAATAGCTCTCGCCCAGCCGGCCGCGGGTGGCCGCCAGCAGCAGCGCCTCCACATGGTCTTCCACGTAGAGCCAGTCGCGCACGTTGGCGCCATCGCCGTAGAGGGGGATCGGCTCACCGGCCACCGCCTTGAGGATCACCACCGGAATCAGCTTCTCGGGGAACTGCCAGGGGCCGTAGTTGTTGGAGCAGTTGGTGAGCACCACCGGCAGGCCGTAGGTGTGGTGCCAGGCGCTCACCAGGTGATCGCTGGCCGCCTTGCTGGCGGAATAGGGGCTGCGGGGGTCGTAGGGGGTGGTTTCCGAAAAACGGCCTGTGGGGCCCAGTGAACCGAACACCTCATCCGTACTGATGTGATGGAAGCGGAAGCGCTCGCGGCGCTCCGCCGGCAACTGCTCCCAATGGCTCCGCACCGCCTGCAGCAGGTTGAAGGTGCCTGTCACATTGCTCTCCATGAAGGCACCAGGGCCATCAATGGAGCGATCCACGTGGCTCTCGGCCGCGAGGTGCATCACGAGATCGGGATCGGCCTCACGCACAGCCCCGGCCGTGGCGGCGGCATCGGCCAGATCAACCTGCAGCAGATGATGGCGAGGCTGCTCACCGATGCTGGTGAGATCGCTGGCGTAGCCGAGCTTGTCGAGGTTGAAGACCTGTGCCGGGCTGTCGGCAAGCAAGCGCCGCACCAAGGCGCCACCGATAAAACCTGCTCCCCCGGTCACCAACACCCGCGCGGTGCTCTGCGGCAAAAGTTCCTGCACCGATGCGGTCTCTGAGCTGGGGTGAGCGTAGGGGAGGCGGCGCCAATGGAATCCAGCGCAGTCATCTAAAGCGAGGTGGTGCCTTGGGGGCCACCCGTACAGTGCCCACAAAGCCAGCAGCAGCGTGAACGTTCTATTTGTTCACCAAGGGTTCCCCGGTCAATACCTCCACATCTGCCGCGCTCTCGCCAAACAGGGAGGTCACCAACTGGTGGCTCTAGGTATGAATCCTGCTCGTGCCCCACTGCCGAAAGGTGTGCAATACGTGGTGTACGGGGCCGCCCGTGGCAATGGACAAGATGTTCATCCGCTTGCCTTGGAGACAGAAACCAAGGTGATTCGCGCCGAAGCCTGTGCAGCAGCTGCAGAACAACTCAAGCAGAAGGGCTTCAAACCTGACATCATCTGCGGCCATCCAGGCTGGGGCGAAGTGCTTTTTCTCCCATACGTGTGGCCGAAAACGCCCATTCTGCTCTACCAAGAATTTTATTATCAAATTCACGGCTTTGATTACGATTTTGATCCCGAGTTTCAATCGATAACATCTTGGCAAAAATGTGCCAAAGCGCACATGAAGAACGCCAATACATTGCTCAACCTAGAATCTGCAACCTGGAACATCGCACCAACCGCATTCCAGCGCAGCAGTTTCCCAGAGCGATTTCATCACCGTATTTCAGTGATTCATGACGGCATCGACCCAAATGCCGCTCCCGCTAAATCCAAGAGTGGGCTCATGCTCAAACTCAGAGACGGATATGAGTTAAAGCAAGGTACACCAATCGTAACCTTCGTCAATCGCACAATCGAGCCCTATCGAGGCTGCCACTCCTTCATACGCTCGATTCCACACATCCAGGAAAGAAATCCCGATGCTCAGATCGTGATCGTGGGTGAGGAAAAAGGGGTCAGCTATGGATCGATTTGTCCTGAGGGCGAGTGGAAGGATGTCTTCCTCAAGGAAATTGAAGGTAGCTATGACCCCTCACGCCTGCACTTTGCCGGCAGCCTTGGCTACGCCGACTTCCTCATCCTGCTGAAGCTCAGCCAGGCACATGTGTATCTCACCTATCCCTTCGTGCTCAGTTGGAGCCTGCTGGAAGCGATGAGCACGGCCTGTCCAATCGTGGGTTCAGCCACCGCTCCGGTAATGGAGGTGATTCAGGATGGTCATAACGGTCTGCTAGTGGATTTCTTCAGCCCCAGGGGGATCGCCGAAGCGGTGGATCAGTTACTGAGCGACCGCAAGCTTGCCAAGAAATTGGGAGAACAAGCTCGCAACGATGCATTGGCGCGCTACAGCCTTGAGCGCTGCCTGCCGCGTCAGCTGGAACTGATCGACCTGGTGGCCAGTGGAGCTCTGGGGCAGTAAATCCTGTGCAGAAGCAGCCTTCGCCTCAGCCAAAGCTCTTAAGCAAGCAACCCGCAGCTCTACTGATCTTGGGCCTGCTGATAGCAGGAATCATCCATGGACTCGGCCAAATCCTGGAGCTAGCGCAAGCCCACTGGCTGGAGCCCAACCTATTTGGCGATAGCTTCGTCTTCGTGCAACGCGAAGGATCCCATAATCCTCTGGGCTGGCTCCTGGCTCAACACAACGAGCACCGGATTGTTTGGGCCAAAGCAATCAGTCTGGTGGAAACCAATGTGTTCCAGCTGCCACCAGGCCAGAGCGCCCTGTATCAAAACCTGGCACTGATCCTGGGGTGTGCTGGTCTGTGGTGTTGGCTGAGCCAGCGGCTGCTGCAAAGGCCTGATCTTCGTTTAATCACAGCCCTCGCCGGCTGGCTGCTGCTGGTTAACCCTTGGCAATACGAAAACCTGGGCTGGGAATTTCAAACACCCTGGTTTCTGATCAATGCTCTCGTTCTCGCCGGCGCCCTGCTGCTGAGCAGCCCAGCTCATGGCGCATCCATGCCGAGCCGGCGACGAACCGAGCTACTGGCCGCCATACTCCCATGGGCCGCCCTCACCAGCACAGGCCAAGGGCTGGCGGTGGTGGTGGCGTTCAGTATCTGCGCCTGTTTGCACAGCCGCCGGTTGGGGGGGGTTGTGTGCGGCTCCACGGTTCTTGCGATCGTGTCGTTCTTCGTTCTGCTGCCTTACAGCAAGCCGGCAGGTCATCCCGAGTTCAGCTTCCAGCTGAACTACTTCCTGAGGGCCTGGCTGGGGGGACCCTGGCAGGGCCTGACACTGATCACACTGGTGATCGCTGCTGTGCTGGTCGCTCGTCGTCGATCGATCCCGCGAGAGATCTGGCCAGCCCTACTCATGCCTGGTCTATTCAGCCTGCTGTTCGCGGGAATGATCACCCTCTCCAGATCTGGCTTCGGCCTGGAGCAGGCACAGTCATCGCGCTACATCACCCACAGCCTGATGCTGGGTTTGTGTGCCCTGATGGCACTCGCCCTGATCGACGATCACAACGCCCGGCACACCACTCCGCTACTCGGTGGCTTTTTAGCGTTGGTTGCCACCCTGGGCTCGTTGCCGCAGGGGCTGCAAGCCAGCGGAATGAGCTACGCAGGGGCCTGGGCCGAAGGCCAGCGCTGGGCAGAGGCCAAACGCAATCGGTTTCTCTGCCATGCCCAGCAAGCCTCGCTTGCAACCGGTGGGATTCGACTATTGAAGCCGTGTGAGGAGATCCATCCGGATCTCTCTCAGGTGAAGCACTACTTCCAGGGACAATCGCCCGTGAAGCCCCTCGGTTGGCATCGGGACCTTCTGAAGCCAGCCACTCCAGTCAAAGGGTCTGGCATCAGCCACCAACTCGATCGACACAGCCTGTCAACCGATTCAATTCAGGTACGGGGCTGGGCATTCTTATCCGGTGATCCACGGCAAAGCCTGCTGATGGTTGGTGACTACGGCATCTCAAACCAGCTGGGTGCCCCTTTGGACGAACCCAGACCCGATGTGAAGCGTGCTCACCAGCTTCCTCATCAATATGTGGGTTTTAACGCTGTCTTTCCCAGAACCTATCAGGGTCAACCACTTCGTGCGGTTCTAATCGTCGGACCCAATCAGTCCGTGCAGATCTGGAAGGATCCCAATGCCAATGGCTGAGCGACCCGGTGTGATCCAAGCTCTGATCGCGGCCGGCCGGCCCCGGCAGTGGACCAAGAACCTGCTGGTGTATGCCTCAGCGCTGTTCTCGTTTCAGTTGCACCCCCAGATCTGGTGGCACTCCACGGAAGCTCTGCTGTCCTTCTGCCTGATCTCCAGCGCTGTCTATCTGCTCAACGATGTGATCGATCGCGAAGCCGATCGCGCCCATCCGAGCAAGTGCCGCCGCCCGATCGCCTCCGGGGCCCTGCCAGTGCCCACCGCCTTGGTGGCCGCTGCGCTGATTGCTGCCCTGAGCCTTGTTCTCAGCGCTTCGGTAGCCCCGGGCCTGGTGGCTGTGATCGCGGGCTATGCGCTGATTCAGATCGCCTACTGCCTGGGGCTCAAGCGCCAACCCCTGCTGGATCTGTTCTGCATCGCCTCGGGTTTTCTGCTGCGGGCACTGGCTGGCCTGGTGGCCACAGGCCTGGGCGCCTCCCCCTGGTTTCTGCTCACCATCGGCCTGCTGGCGCTGTTTCTGGCGGTGGAGAAGCGCAAGGCCGAGCTCCGGATCTCCCTGGATCGCGGCGTGGTGACCCGCCAGGTGCTGCTGCGCTACTCGCTGCCACTGCTGCAGCGACTGGAATCGCTGGTTGCCAGCAGTGCCTTCATGGCCTATGCCCTCTGGAGCGGCGGCCCCACCCTGCGCGGCGCCTCCACCAGCTGGATGCTGCTCACGGTGCCCTTCGTGATCGCGGGGATCTTCCGCTACCAGCTGCTCAGCGACCCGGAGGAAACCGAGCGCCGCTGCGCCCGCTACCCGGATCGCAACTGCGAGAAACCCGAGGAAATCCTGCTGGGAGATCGCGGCATTCAGCTCACCCTGCTGGGCTGGCTGGCCACAGCAATCGTGGTAGGCATGGGCCATCGTTTGGGCTGGTTGGCATGACAGCAATGAACCGCTCAACCATCCGCTCCGCCTGGGTGCTCGGTAGCACCAGCACCGTGGCCAGCGCCATCTGCCGCGGTCTGGCGGAGCGCGGTTGCCGCCGTTTTCATCTGCTGGCCCGTAATCCGGAACGCAACCAGACCCTGGCCAGCGAACTGCGCGAGCGCTACAGAGCTGAGGTGAGCTGCGAAAGCGTGGATCTGCTCGCCACACACCAGAGCCCGCCCCAGCTCAACGAATCCTTTGACCTTTACCTCGTGGCCGCCGGCAGTCTGGGCGATGCCGAGCGGGCCCGCAGCGATGCCGCCGAGGCCCAGGCGATCACCCAGGCCAACTACACCGGCCTGATCCCCTGGCTCACGGCGATCGTTTCACCCGGGCGCATCCAACAGCCCGGTGCGCTGTGGGTGTTTTCGTCGGTGGCTGCTGATCGCGGCCGCCCCTCCAACTATCACTACGGCGCTGCCAAAGCCGGCCTGCTGCGCTTCTGCGAAGGCCTGCTGCTGCGCTGCCACGGCACGCCCTTCGCCGTGCGCATCCTTAAGGCTGGCTTCATCGCTAGCCCGATGACGGATGGCAAGGCGCCACCCCTGCTCTGCGCCAAACCCGAACAGATCGCTCGCGATCTGCTGCGCAAGCCCTTCCGCCGTGGCATCGAAACGATCCCCTGGTGGTGGACGCCGCTGATGGCCCTGGTGCGCCGCCTGCCAGCACGCGTTGCCGCCAAGCTCTGAGGCCATGACTACAACCCTCAGCAACCACAGCACAACGC
>Ga0194118_10004753_pt1 | contig 14625 bp, 35 predicted proteins | sample TA2MahsurfametaG_2_FD_148662 | JGI IMG/M metagenome (GOLD analysis project Ga0194118, IMG submission 148662) | Freshwater microbial communities from Lake Tanganyika, Tanzania - TA2015013 Mahale N5 surface | ecosystem: Environmental > Aquatic > Freshwater > Lake | place: Tanzania: Lake...
AGCGGTCGTTTTCTCACGACGTTCTTTCGTCCATTTTTGTTTCGGACGCCCACGCCCAGCGGTTCCTCCCAGTTTTCCCACTTTGGAGCGAGAGTTTGGACGAACACATTTCGCCGCGTGGGACTGATGTTCGGAGGAGAATTGGGACGCATCCCACTTCTTTCGAAGGTTTTCGAAGAACTCGGGGAGAACGCCAGCGGGGACGAAGGCGAAACACTTTCGCCCCCACACTTCACTCTGAATAACTCCTGCTTTCCAGTGCTGGAGGAGAGAGAGAGGTTGTGAGTTCAATGGTGTGAGTTCACCACCTTCACATTGAGGGATGTCGACGTGATGAAGTTCGCACCCGAACCACTCCCAGTCATCAGGCGTGAGTTTCCTGTTCGCCAGGTGGCAGTCCATTAGATAGGCGTCGTAGAGTTTCCTCCACCCACAGTCGGTGGACATCGTCAAGTTTTCCTCGTTCTCGAACCTTTCCCTCAGTGTAGAAAGTTTCATGTCAAAGAAACCTCACATTGTCCACCACTCGCCATTTTCTAGAAGCGCCTCAATGTAGGCGCTCTGCGAAGTCGTCCCAGCCGTTTTTGCCGCCACACCATCGGGAGTAGCGGTCGTTGCCGTGACGTTCTCTCTCCGCAAGAATTTTATCCGCGCGGGGATCGGTGATAAGGAATTTAGAGCCAGTGGTTTCCCTCATAAGATTGGGGACAGTTTCAGTTCGTTGAATAGCCATAGCAATCTGATGCGAACATCAGAACGGTTTTAAGGAGCGTTGCTACCTCCAGAAGCGGGTGTCCGCATCTTGGAAAGTTTTACCCGTTTGGGGATGTTTGATCATCATGTAGCCACCTTGCGTCTTATCGCGGTAGTAGCCAAGCCGCTCATAGAATGGTGCTGTGGTTCTACTCGCCCAAATCGTGAGGCGATCGCCACATCCATTCTCGATCCACTTTACCGCAGCAGTGCCAACTCCAGTCCGCCTCCACTTCGGGAAGAGGTACAGCGACTCGAGTGCCGCTCCCTCCTCCCATTCGAAGATTTCCGCAAAACCGGCGTAAACGTGGTAGTAATCTTCAGGCACGGTGATGCCCCACAGTTTCGCTCCCTCAGCGACAGCACCGACCAAGTATTCGTACCAATGCTCACCGCGCTGGAATTCTTTCTCGTGAGCCCACAACACGGTGGCCGCGCCTTTGCCAAGGTATGTCAGTTCGATCGGACCATGATAACTTTCGACCCGAACATTTGCCTCATTTTGAGGTTGAACGGAATCATCTCGTCCTTCTTGCGAGCAGCTTCGTCCCATGATGCTTTGTCTTTCCACCAGATTTTGTTTGTTGCGAGGCCACCCCCACAGTCGATTTGCTTGTGAAGGAAACCACGTTGTTGCTTCAGCCAAGGAAGCCAAACGTCATCCTCGAACTTCAACCACTCGTCCTTCACTGACGGATGAACGGCAAATGTAAGTTGTTCAAGAATCATAGCTAAAAGGAGGGATTCAAATTGAAGGAAACACTTGCTCTACACTTTTTAGTAGGGGCGACCCAATGAACTAGTCTAGCAGGGAACAAGAGAACGTCACCTTCTTTTGCGTCTGGTGCAAATTGAACCTCACCACCACCGTTAGGGTGCAGAGAGAATGGATTCACATACAAGAAATTGAGCGGGCAAGCCTCAGACTGCTCGAGCAAGTAGACACCTGCTAAACTCCCATCGTGCACATGCGCTGGGGCCGATGCGCCTGGTGGATATCGGTTCCACCAAATTGCCCTCAAAGAGAAATTACTGGGGATCTTGCCAAGATTTAAACCGTCTTTCAACATCTCTCGAATTGGCTGCCAAACCATCGCATCGATGTCCGTTTCGGCAAAATACTCGAAGACTCTTTCTTTAGCGCCCCAATTAGACCGAGTCAGAGATGGATCATTTGCAGCCCATCCCCAGTCAGGATCACCTTCTTTGTCCTCAGAAGTTTCTATAATCTTGGGCAAAAGACGGGCCTTAATCTCTTCATGATTGGGCACTGAACATTTGTAGACAAATGCCCCAGGAAAGTACAATGTTTCGCCGACTAATTGTTTGTCAAGCATCGCGGGTCCATTCTGTCCATTTGTCAATTGGACATCTCATATTGGCCATTGTAGTTTTTAGCGGCATGAAGCAACCACAAATTTCACAAGTTTGTTTGTCTTGGCTATAACGATCGCAAGCCTTACAGACCCCCATACGTGACAAAGTGACTTGCCGAGGAGCCACAGTCGGATCCTCAAGCAGTCGCTTGGCAGTATCTTTGATGGAGGCCGCAAAACTGCGACGACAGCATTCAGGAGAGTCAGTCATAGTCGATGAGATCCACATCGCATCTCTCCACTTTTGTTTGAAGATGCCATTTATTTTGAGTATCAAGCAGCATCCAATTAACCTGGCAAAGACCGGGCGAAAACTCGACTTTCCCCGCTATGAATGCAGCCACCACAAGTTCCACCATTAGTCCCAATACGATTGAATGGTTTCAAGGTGTTTGAGAACGATCTCCTCGTCCGTGGTCCTGTAAATGGACTTCACGCTTCCTTCTGTCTGGTAAAGACGAAGTTCCTGTAGTGCAGCTCTTACCACACTGCAGTCAGCGACCCACTCACGGAAGTGAAACACGTCGAACTTCTCTCTGTGGTGCCAGAGCGGGTCATCGTAAGTCCACACTTTGGGCTTGGGTGGTTGGCGGTTGATATAGTCGACCCAACCAGCCAAAGCGTTGATGCCCTCGTCACTCTCACGAGCGATCATGTGCTCCTCAAGGGTAGCCTGAAAGTCACGCTCTTCCTCTTCGGGGCTGCCTGTGACGATCACCTGCTTGTATTCCTGAGCACGACCCATGGCTTTGTCGCGGTAGTAACCAGGGTCACAGCGAAAGACGCAGTTGACGATGAGATAGGGGACGCTAGGATAGCGCCAAAACCCATTCTCAGTAAGTTGACCTCCGCCGGAGGAACGAGCCCTCCAGCTCAGATCAAGGATGTGGACTTCATTCGCCATCTTTCTTCACCTTACCAAGGCAAGCTCGAAAGAATGCTTCGAGACTCGGGGGATGATCAGAGGCTACACCATACTTCTCGGCGAAGTCTCGCAGAGCTTGACGCGATGGATCCCATCGAACCGTCTTGTTGTTCAGCTCTAAGTACGGAAGGTGGGCAAGAAATGAGTTAACCACGACGTCATAGAGGGCAGCCATGTCCTCTTCCGAGAGGTTAACAGTCCGGGTTGTTGGTGCCAAGCTGGTGTACTGTACTTGAAGAGCCATTGGAGGTTTGGGTTGCTAGGCGGTGTGAAAAAGAAGACCGGAAGAGGAGAGTCAGTGGCTTCAATGAAGTCGTATGCTCTCTTGAAATCATGAGGACGGAGGGGGCAACTCATTTGGATTTCGTATGAATTTCATTTGGAAGGACGTATGGTAACACGTCCTGGAGCCCATGTGAGGAAAAGTGCGAACTGTACTCACGCCCAGTCAGTGGGGGCCGTAGCCCCCAGACAAGGGCCTCAGCCCTAGGCCGCAGCCGCGGTCAAGACCTGAAGGGCCCGCTGGTTGAGGCGATTCCCCGAACCGAAGTTCACGTACTGGAACTGAGTCTTGGCGGACTTCCGTGCCACATTGGAGGTGAAATCAGTCACCGCATTGAAAGCATCGTAGAACGACACACCCTCATTGCCGCGACCGCGAGTGAAGAGCTCGTCGAGTTTCTCGATTTGCTTGATCTCGCTGACACGCTTCTGGAAGATTTGCTCGAGCGATTGGTGGAATTCGCCTTTCGAGCAACGACGATTCGCCATCCGCTCGACATGCTTAGTGTACTTCTGCATGCAGACGCCGACGTAGTCGGAGACGGCCTTCGACTCGAGCACACGATCGTTCACGCCAATGGTGTGACGGAACTTCTCGCTGATGTCCGCATAAGCCATGGCGAAGGTGTTGCCACAGATGACGCGATAAGCAGAAGTGCCGATAGCGACGGACTTGTTGCCAACGTGACCATTGAGGAACGTCACGTAGGAGTTGTAGCTCTCACCAATGACTTGGAATTCCGCATTGATTTTTGCTTGCACGAACACGGAAGCGCCGTGCTGCAGATGACCAATGTTCTCGATGGTGATCAGACCTTCGCCTTCGAGAGGACGGATGAGCGACAGCAGAGTCTCGTTTTGCACGATCTCGTAGTCAGGAGAGACGGTGCCAAGACCCCGGTCGTTGTCATCGCGGACGATAGCAACTTTTTCGGTCCACTGCACGGGCTTGCCGTCAGTGCCAGTGAAGAAGAGAGGACGCTTGGAGACGGTCCAATCGAGGTTGTCGGTTACAGCGAAAGCAGGCATGTTGTTTGTGAGTTGTTTGTTCTGGATCTAGTATACTGGATTTTCGGCCCGAGAAACCAGGCCTTGTGCCAGTTCAGGAATTGGTCAAAGAGGCGGCGCCTTCGGTGAGAGCATCAACCTTCGTTTTGAATTCAGGAGTTTCAACAAACTGATTGAAGCGAGGCTGTCCGCAAGTCTTCACAAAGGCATACTTCGTGTCATTGATGGCTTTGCTAGTGTTCTCCACTTCAGTCTGCAGAGGGAGCATTTCGCCAATCAAGCCGAAAGCGGCAAAAGGATTTTCATTGACCACATTCATGATGCTCTGAGATTTCTCCACGAGTCCAAGCATGGTCGTCACGTGCTCAGTCGATTGACGCTCGTAGGAGAGGCAATTTTGTTCGTGGATGGAAGCAGCACGAATGGCAGAACCGAGACCAATGACGGCGAGGGTGCCAACAACAGCAGCGGCAGCAGTTTGAATTTGAGTGAGTTTCATGGTTTGTTTGAGGGAAAGGGGGATTAACTTAACTTCTGTATCGACGTGAAAACCTCAGTAGCGAATGCGCTCAGGGTCGAAATCAGAGCACTTCATGTCAAGAGCTTTCTGCTTCAGAGCATCAGCCTCGCTGCGGAGCTTGTAGTACTCGTCAGAGCCACGGCCAAAATTCACATAATATTGGCTAACGTCATCGGCTTTAACGAGAAGCTCTTCACGGACTTTCTCACAAGGAGTGGTGGCGACCTTCTCTTCAACAACTTCCGTGGAGGCGGGAGTTGCGGGAGTGGCGATCTGGTCCACCTTACGACTGAGGTCGTTGCAAGCAAAAGCTCCAAAAAGGATAGCTCCTCCAACAATGAAGGGGCTGAGCTTGATCAAGGCGTTAGCAACGAGGATGTCGTGGAGTTTCATGTTTCTTGAAAAAGTGGTTTTGTGAAAAAGTCAGTCAGTTGGTGATGGGGCAGATGGCTACTTGATAGCCACCACCAGTGGAGCGGAGGCACTCTTTGTTGCGAACGCCAAGGGTCCAGCCATTGCCACGGGAGTAAGTGCCGTAGGAGGTGTTGATCCAGTTGACGTAACCGTCACTTGCGAACTTGACAACACAGGGGAAAGTGGCAGTCGCTTGGTTATTCTCCCACTGACGGCATTGAGTCTGGAAGGCCGTCTGAGCTTTCGTGGGACCCCCAGGGAGGGCGATCGCGAGAGCGGCGAGAGTCGTGGTGAAGAGTTTCATGTGGTTTTCTTTCATAGGTCTATCCTCCCATAAGCCCGTGCCTTTTGACACTGGGCCCTGTGCCTCTTTCCGAGCTGGCCACCGAAGGTTCATCTCGTTACTCAGAACACATCGTTAGGCTCGAATTCGGAGTGCCAAGTGTAAGGCTCGTTCTCTCTGTACAACAAACAGAAGAACAGATCGGCGAGGCCCTCAACGTCAGCTTGAGAGAGTCCCTCAAGGCTAAAGGCGAGCTCGCCGTGGCCGATAGAGACGGAGTATGTCTCTCCGTCAAAAGAACCGCAGGATTGAATACTCATTGATTGCGCAGCGTCTCTACAGCTTTTACCAACAGATCAAACTCCTTGAAGTCCAGGCGGATCTCGTTCCCTTCGGAGTCGATGATCATTAAGAACGGACCGCCACCCTCGTCGTCAATGCGAACTTCCGTGCCGAGGAAGTGCTTGTCATCTTGACGAGTGATGGAGATCGAGTGGATCTGTGACTTGTATTTTACCTCAGAGGTCACGGGTGCTTTGGTCTTTTCCATGGCGAGTTTGCGAATCCCAGTTATAAAGTAGCCGTAGTCACGAGTCTCGGTGACAGAGACGTCCTCCGCCCCGCACACGTCGCAGGTGCCAGTCCAATAGGTGCTACTCGCGGCGCTGTAAACGCCATACTTGTCGCCGCAGGTTTTGCAGCACTTATAGGCGTTATGGAGTTTGTTGAGTAGGTTGATTTTTTCCAGTTTAGAGCTTACCACTGACAGTGCCCTCGTAGGTTGATGAGTTGAGGGAGTTCCAGCCCTCCTGCTTGCCCTTCAGGTAGAAGCGCGTAGCGTCGACACAGAGTTGCTCATTCAGAGCAGTAATGATCCCCTTACCGTCTGCACCGATGGAGCGGTATGTTCCCCAGCGGGTTTTCTCGATCGCGAACGCGTCATCGTAGTAGTGAAGTGTGGTTTCAGTGAGTTCAGTCATCAAAGGGAGGCCGTGTCGATGGCGAAAAAGTTCTGTTCGCTGTCGTAAGCCTCAGCGAGCTCCAGACCTTCGTTGCGAAGGAGCTGAGCAGATTTGTGGTCGCCAATGAGAATGAGCCACTCCACGCGTTCTGCGAGGTGCTCGAGGCGATCAGTGACGAGGAGTTGAAGGCGTTCAGAAGGAGTTTGCATGTGTTTGAAGAAGTGATTTTAGTATAGCAGCGAACTCAGTCGCGGGGAGACGAGGTCCAGCCGTCGTCAACACCTTCGAAATGAGCGACCGAACCAGCAACGCCGTCTTCGCTGAGTGCGAACTGAACGGGGTTGCCGTTGAGCACGATTTGATAGGTGACTTCGTCACGCCAGAGTTGCTGGCCGTTTTCGAAGTAGGCACGGCGACCGTGCTTGGGGACGACCAAATACTCGACGCCCGTGCGAGGGGAGACGAAGGTCGTGAGAGGCAGAGTGTCTTTTTCCATATTGGTATCATCCCATAAAACGAGGTCCTTGAACACAGGGGGTTGTGCCAGTTCGTGAAGTGGCCACTGGGTGTTCATCCCGTTACACGTCCCACTCTCGGGCCTCCCAGTCCATGAGGGCCATCCGCTCCCTCTCAGACACGCTGAAGTTCTCGTAGGCGTAATCACGACACTGCTCTTCGGTCCCCTCAAAGAGAACATCAAAGGAAGGACCTCCCTCAGGCTGATATTCGATGAGAGACCATTGATCGTAACAGTCAGGGAAGAGGGGAGCCATAGCTAATTGTTTTAGTCCTTGTTCGTTTTCAGTGTAGAGACGGTCAAGCGCGTCAAGCGCCATCCGCTCAGGCGTCTTCGTCATCATATTCATCTTCATCTTCGACATCATACTCGTCGTCATCAGGAGCATCAGCGGTGTAGATGGCGAGTGAACCGAAGTAGAGAGTGCCGTTCTCATTGACAACGTCACATGCCAAGGAGTATGGGAACTCGACGATATGGCCGAGACCACGCTCAACGGCGTCTTTCAGTTTCTCCGAACCGCGGAGATATTCGACGGGGATGGCACCAATGGTGCCGCTATCCACACAGTACGCATTGCCATCGCTGCCTCCATAGACACCATCACCATGAGCAGTCGACATAATGTAGAACTCACGGCCATCTCTGAGAGTCAAGAGGTCGCCTTCCTTATTGTCAGGGTCGAAGGAAAGGTCACACACTTCCATCCAATTGTCGTCTTCGATAACATAGCAGAGGTCACCGATGTAGTACTTGTGCATTGTCACTTCGTTGGTTACGAGAGTCATTTGGAAATCTTGCATGCGGTCTTGAATGGACATTGGTTCAGCCACCTCCGTAGACGTAGGATACCACGCCGCCTTCGTCGAGGCCGACATTTTCGATGACGGTGAAGATGCCGTACTCATCGAAGTCGTCAGCGTGGTATTCGCCGAATTCTGCGATGAAATACTCGCGAGCTTCGTCTTTCGACCGTGCCGCGATAACGGCCATGCCAGAAGTGTAGTCAGAGAGGACTTCGTTGATGATGAACAGTTTCATGTTGGTTTCTTTCATAGTCCTAGTATCCCATAAAACCCCGCCCTTTGACACAGGGGGTTGGGCCAGCTCGTGGACTGGCCCGCGGCCCTCCAAAACATGAAAAACCCCAGTCAAGGGCGTGTGGTAACACGTCCCTGAGCTGGGGTGCGAAAAAGTGCGAACTGTACGAAACCCGGTTCAGTGCCCCTCGTGGTCCTGGGTGGACCCAGGAGATGAGCCAGAAGGGGGATCTGGAAAGGTGTCAAGGAGGACGTAGTATGCTTCAAGGGCTGAGTATGTCGGTGGAAGTGCTCCCATCTTTGCAAGCAACTTGTCGCGGAAATCGAGCGCTCCCTTCGAATAGTAGTAACCGAAGGTTGTCTCAAGCTCCGCGTCTGTTTCTTGCTTGGTGGAGTCGGCCATCTTCATCAACTCCAATGAGATGACTCTGAGGTCATTCGACAAGCTCACTTGGCACCTCCACTTGGAACATTTCAGCCTCCATCAGAAGATCTCCATCGTCCATGAGAATGTACTCATCAAGGTACATGTCGTAGACGAGGCGCTCGAGTGTTTCCACATCGATGTCCTTCATCATCGCGTCAGCGAGTCGCTCAGCGAGGAGAGCCCGCTGCATGTCATTTAGTTTCATTCGCCTTCGTCGCGCATCACGACGCAGAGTTGGTGGAAGGTTATCTCGCCCTTAACATAGTGGTTGAAAGCTGTAAGTAAAACCTCAGTCGGTTCGTATCCCGCAAGCTCCATCTGACGGCGAGTGGACTCACACCACTCCCTCTTGGCTTCTGTCATACTCCGCGGCATCTTCAAGCTCCTGGTTGATTTTATCAAGGTCATACTGTGTGTATTTGGTGTCGCCCTCAACAGCATCGTAAAGCAGATTGTGCAGGTCCATGTAACGAGCTTCCATGCCGAGAACGTAAGCCTCAGGACCCCAGCCGAACACATCGTAGAGGACGCCACGATAAGATCGCCGCTTCATCACATCGCCTTCGTAAATAAGGCGACAGACATTGTAGAAAGCTCGTTGTTGATCCTCAGTAGGAAGGTTCTCCCACCACTCCTCCATCTCCGTTTTCCACTGTTCCGTGGCCTCGTTCCACTGTCGAGACATCTCCAACCACTCCTGACTGTCCAAGAAGCTCGTCGGGGACTTTGGTGATTCGGATGGAGTCTCCGATAACTGTCCAGTCGAGGACTGTTCCTTCGTCCCATCCGAGGGTTTCCCAAATGGGGTCGGGGATCTCGAAAAAGAGTTCTCCGTCATTGGTCTCCTGCAATTTCACTGTTTGGTCCATGGACATGCGTTTTCGTATCCTTGAAAAATGGTCGCGTGGCCGGAGAGGAACATCTCACGAGAGAGATCCTTTCCGTCAGGCGTGTACAATTTGGCAACAGTGCGGCCGTAAAAGTCAGTGGTCACACGATCGACTGTAAGATCGTAGTCCTTCACGAGGGACTTGAGATACTCACGTGCGGCGATGGCTGCGGGCTTGTCCGCTTTCTTTTTCGCGGTGTTTCGCATCTCAGGCGTGTCAATACACGCAAGACGAATCTTCTCGCCGGTGGAGAGTGTCAAAGTGTCGCCGTCATACACGGACTTCACTGTCTCAGATTTGGCAGCTCTGGTACCAGCGATTAGAATCGCGAGAAAGGCTGCCCAAAGGAAAAGTGGGTTTTTCACAAACGGACTCCGTGTTCGATGATGTCAAGTAAGCGTGTTGAATCAACCATGAGAAGATCATTCCTCATTCGATTCAGTTTGTCACGGCCTTTTGGTGTTGCTTTTTGTGTCGCAAGGATGACAGCGTCTTTGCCAACATACTCGATGAGTCTGATCTCATTAGGCGCACTCCACATAGCTCTCCACCACAAACGGATCTTCGATGATTGACACACAGTCGATGTCCTCTCCAGCTTCCTGAAGAGTCCTTTGGGCGGCTGCCACAGTCAGAAACCGACGTGTGTTTTTCCAGCCCCAAGACTGACCTTCCCAAGCCAGTCCATACTCATTGAGAATGATGTACATAGGTCCCCCTCACCCACGTAGACACAGTGTAACTGGATTCTTACCTTTGTACACCACGCCTTTGGTCGAACCTTGCCACAGACGGCTGGCGTCCATTGAGTGCTTGTCGGCGAAGCCATTGGCGTGCTTCTCCGCAAAGCCCTTGATGAATTGGCGTACTTCATCGTATGACACATTGAGGTCATCCTCGACACGCCACACGAGACGATACGAGTAGTGGAGGTTCGTCTCGCTGTCGCTAAAGGTGCGATACGTGAACCACGGCTCGTAACCACGGGCGGTGAAGTGTTCTGACATGGTCAGTGGACCAACAGGACACTTGTCGAAGTCGAGAGCGACAATTGTCTGCTGACGCCAACAGTTCTTTTGGTGGCCGTCGGCCTCGGTGAGGAGGTCATGGCCATTGAACAGACACGAATAGAATGGCGTCCCTTGATTTGAGACGAGATCAATGAACTCTTCTTGGTCGAGGTAGACCCATGGAGATTGAATCATCACGTCTCGGAGTTGACCATATTCCTGAAGAGTTTGTGGCTTTGCCACGCGCGGCTTTCCAAGTTGGCAGAGAACTTTTGTCATTTGGTGAATTGTCCGTTGTTGTTTCGTTTGATTTTAGAGGCAACTTGACTCATTCTTTCTGAGAGTTGTTGACGCTGATCTTCATTGAGGTCTTTTGGTTTTCTCAACGCCGCTTTGTGATCTTCTGACTTGGGTTTGCCTTTCAGAGCATCTCGAAGTTTTTGACGAGTTTCGTCTGAGACAACTCTCCCTTTCTTTGAAGGATTGTTTGTCTTGTTTCGTTCAACAAGATCGGGGCGTTTGATCCCGATTCTTCCAGCGCTTGGCCCGCATGTTCGCTTGGTTTTTGACATCCACCACTCGCCCATGAACTCTTGAAGTTTCCATTCGAGAGTGTCAGGATCCAAGAACAAGCACCAATCTCCGGGATTTTCGGGGATTGATCCAATCTCTCCGACAGTCACGCGCCACGGCAAGAATCGATTTGATTTTTGAATGTTCAGTCTTGTGTCGCGTTCAGCGAAGTTCAATGGAGTGTCAAGTCCGCAAATGAGTTGATATTTTCGCCCTTTTTTCCAAGAAGGGTCAATGTGATCGATGTCTTTCATGTCCCTATTGTCCCACACCAGAAGGCCCTTGAACACTAGGCCTTGTGCCAGTTCTCGAACTGTCACGTGTCACCTCGTTGGGCCCAGAACTCCTCGTTGCCTTCCACTTGGATGGCGTCAATACCGAGGTCACGAGCCACGGCAACATTGAACGGCGAATCATCGAAGAAAGTGATGATCTCCCACGTCTTCATGATGTCAGTGAGCATGTCACGCTTCGCGTCAGAAGATGACTGAGTGGAATCACTATTTCGATGATAAGCGGCGCTCACCTCGAGGCCTTGCGCTTCCAACCAACGCCACGTCTTCCACTGGTGGAACGACTTCCGAGCGGTGGCGACAACGATGTCACAACCATCACGTTTCGCCATCTTGGCGAGTTCCACGTACTCAGTTTTTGGCTCGAATGTGTGAGCGTCACGCAAAGTGACTTCAGGGTCATAATGACACAGAACATCATCCATGTCGAAGACGAAACAGTAACGCGAAGTGGGCTTGAAGCCAGTACGACGGAAGGTCAATTGACTGCCTCCACGAAAGCGGCAGTTCCAGACTTCTGGAACTGATCTTCTGCGTAACGCCACGCCTCCTCATAGGTGCGGACGAACTTCCGATTGGCTGGGGTGAACCAGACGATGTAGCCTTTTGTTTTTTCCATAAGACCATATAACCACAAAAGCCCCGGCTTTGACACCGGGGCTAGTGCCAGCTCGTGAACTGGCCACTCATTGTTCGTCTCGTTACAATCCTTGGTAGTGCTCCTCAATCAGTGACACAAGCGTATCGGCATTGAAATTGGTCACCCAACCCTTACTGATCAGCTTCTCACGAAGAAGCTCTCTCCTCTCAATCGCCGCCAAGTCTCGAAGACCTCGATCATTCTCAGCATAGAAACGCTCCACTGCGTCCCACGCTGCTTTTACATGCGGATCCATGACCATCAGTGACCAAGGTTTGACTGAAGTAAGTATTGTGTCTGAAGCATCGTTTGTAAACCACCCTGAAGCATGTCCCCGAAGCCATAAAGACGGGCGTCGTCAGCTTCCTCGCTGTACTCGAAGGCAGTGGTAAACACCGCTTGAACCGCCATCAAGTAGTCCAGGCACAACTCAGAGAGAGTTTGGGTGTCGTACGCAGGGACTTCGATGCCAGGGCCACTCAGCTCTTGGAAGGTAGGATTATGCCCGAGTGCTCTCAGCTGTTCAATCATGGGGTCCATGAGTTCTCCGAGGTCGTTGTAGACACGCTCGAAGAGCAAGTGGTACTGGTAAAAGTCGGTGCCCCTGACCGTCCAATGAGCCACGCGAGCCATCATGATGGCATTATTGAGATGCTTCACCAAACGTGAAGAAATTACTCCGAACTGTTCGGGTTCGTTATCAATTATGAGCGCCATAATTCACCCTCCTCAGTGCGTCGGCGGCGAAGGCCCTCTTCGAAGGAAGAACCAGGATTACGATACTTGAGTAGTGTTGTGGGCACATTAGCCCAGTTCTTGTCCCTCAGGTCGCGTGTGATGGATCCGAAGTTGTCCATGTCACCGTAGAAGTTGGCGCCGAGGTTGTAAGCGAAACTGATGAGGGCGGAACGTTTGCCGTCTGACATCTCGCCCCAATGTGGAATCTTCTCCAAACTTGGGAGGAAGCTTTTTTCTACTGTTTGCTTCAGTATCCGTTCAGCATCGTCCCGACTGATTGGGACATCGGTCATCTTCACCTTAGTCCCATCCGGGTAGAAGGTGTTTCCATAGCCGATGGTCGGAACGCCCGCTGGACAAATGTAAGGGCTGGCGCGGAAACCCTCGTACTTCTTGAGGATGTCGAGAGCCTCTTGAGGTACGCGAGCACCGCTATTTTTGGGGGCGGATTTAGTACGAAATAGCTTGACCCACTCAGCCCCATCGTTCATCACACCGGGCACTTGGGACTGCAGCTTGTCAATTGCTGCCAAGTGGTTTGGGTTCTTGGGGTCAAAGTTGGCGAAGAAATCGCGGAGTTTCTGTGTTGTCCAGTCGTTCATGGTTCCATTTGGCGGTAGCATTCAATTGTCACAGTGTCTCCATGCTGTCGACAGAGGACGTACTCTGTATCTGGATTGGTGTTTGACATGGAGTGGATAAGTTTGTCCTCAAATTCCACGTGAGATGGATTCTCTCTGTCTTTCATCCGATTGCAGAACTCGATCACCATGTGCCAAGGCACAAACTCGCAGTGCTCACCGTCGTAGAAGTGAACTCCCCGCATTCCATTCTGTTGTTGGAAACTCCGAATGAGGGCGATATTCATGGCAATCTCTTCGGAAGAGGGACCGTCGCCCCATTGGGAAGTCTCATCCGAGGCCATACAACACCTTCTGAGCGTAGTGGTGCATTTCGAAAGGAAACCTTATCACCATTGAGGTCTGACCCCTCACAAGGAGTGTTGGTCTGCAGTTTTTGCTCCTCATGCTCACTCTGTGGCATTTGTTTCCTCTTTTTGCAATTTTACCCTATGGGGCCGTCTTCAACAGTTCTTGCTTGTATTTCTTTGCCAAGTCCAAATACTCCTCGTTGGTCATAGCACCACTGTCTACTAAGTGTTCAGCCAATTCCAAAGCATTTTGCATGTTTTGGGTTTTGACTGCTTTATCACACATTTCCCTCTTTGGAGAGTATAGCGGCAAAATCAACGCGATACCACCTCTTACGCCTTGGTGACGATAATCACTGTAGTCTATCGCACCCTGATCGGCAAACACAACCAAACCGGGAACATCTCCTGCGTCCACCTTGCAATTGAACCCTGATGGAAACTGAAAGTCAATCTTGTCGCCTTTTGGGGGTTTAATAAGGTCGAGTGTGCTTCCGCCAACTACGGGGTTGCCATAGAACTGTGCTTGGGCAGGAGAGTGAAGAAACGACAGAAGCGAAACTGCACAAGCAATTGACTTGATTCTGATGAGGTTGGTTTTGCATCTTCTCTCCACAGACATAGCGCCAACGGGGTTTCCAATGGGGCACTGCCTGGAATTACCGCTACGAATGTTCGTGTGGAGTTAGCTCGTGCCGTAATGACATTTGGTCGAAGACTCACGCCTTCAACTGGTTTATCGACCGTCATTTCTTTTGTCGTGGTGAAGATGCCGTAGCGAAGTTTTGTAATATCGTAAGTGGGATGGACTTGACCTCTAAGGATGTAGAAACCGCCAAAGCCTTGCTTCACTTGCGTCGGCATTGTCAGGCCATTGGCTAATGCTGAGCCGCTTGATAAAGCGAAAAAGGCGAGAAGCAGTAACAGTCTCACTGTACTATGCAGTCAAGAGTGACTGAGCCAGTGTAAGTACCAGGCTTCATAGTGCCGGAACTTGGTTCAACTTGCATGCGCAAATTGAAAGTCTGAACCGATGCAAGACC
>Ga0194118_10004754_pt1 | contig 14625 bp, 11 predicted proteins | sample TA2MahsurfametaG_2_FD_148662 | JGI IMG/M metagenome (GOLD analysis project Ga0194118, IMG submission 148662) | Freshwater microbial communities from Lake Tanganyika, Tanzania - TA2015013 Mahale N5 surface | ecosystem: Environmental > Aquatic > Freshwater > Lake | place: Tanzania: Lake...
GCGTGCAACTCACCAAGCTTGCTGGCTGGACGGCGCAACGGCAACGGAACGCTCAGTTCCTCAACAGCCATCTAAAGAACGTGGTGGTTCCCCCGGTGATGCCCGGCGCCGTGCACGTCTGGCACCAGTACACCATCCAGCTTCCTGATCTCAACAGAGACCGATTCGCAGAAGAGCTCGCCAAACGAGGTGTCGGCTCTGGCGTGTATTACCCAACACCCATTCACCGACTCCCGTCATTTCAACTCTCCCTTGACCTCACGAATACAGAGAAAATTGCATCAAGTTGTCTCTCATTGCCGGTGCACCCCGCACTTCGCCAGCGCGACCTCAACACGATTGTTCAAGCAGTCAACGATCTCGCGTTAACTGGATCATGACCGTGCTGCGCGCTGGCATCGTCGGACTCGGCGTCATGGGGCGCAACCACCTGCGAGTTCTCAAGGACCTTGACGGGGTTGAATTGACTGGTGTCTACGATCCGTCGCTTTCAGGCACCAACAACCTACCGGGCTTACGTGTACACACATCATTGACCTCACTTCTCGAGAGCAATCTTGACTACTGCGTCGTCGCTTCGCCCACCGCCTTTCATCTTGACATTGGATTACAGTTAGCAGAGCGTGGAATTCATGCTCTGATTGAGAAACCTCTCGCTGCTGATGTCGCGTCTGCAGAAAAGTTAGTCACTGCTTTCTCCACCCGAGGTCTTATCGGTGGTGTGGGTCATATCGAACGTTTCAATCCCGCTATTCAAGCGATGCGAAGCAAGATCTCAGATGGATTGCTCGGAAACGTGTACCAGATTCTGACTCGACGACAAGGGCCCTACCCGGCACGAATCACGGATGTTGGAGTTGTCAAGGATCTTGCGACACACGACATTGATCTCGCCATGTGGGTAACGCAGAGCTCTTACACGAGCATCTCTGCTCGCACGGCAATGCGCAGTGGTCGACCTCACGAGGACATGGTGATTGCTGTGGGCACTATGGAAAACGGTGTGATTGTCGGCCACATTGTGAACTGGATGTCTCCGTTCAAGGAGCGAACATCGACGGTTATCGGTGACAACGGTGCTCTCGTTGCAGATACTTTGACTGGCGACCTCACTTACTATGCGAATGGTCGTTTGAACTCGACTTGGGATCAAGTATCGGTCTTCCGTGGTGTGTCAGAAGGAGACATAACACGATTCGCACTCAGGAAGGTTGAACCACTCCTGACCGAACACATCTCGTTTCGAGATGCCATCCTTGCTAGATCAACCAAAGGCATCGTTTGTTTGAGCGATGGTGTCTCGGCCGTGCGTGTTGCCGAACAGATGCTTTCGCAAGCCTAAGACTCAACGCAATCACGCATCTTGTCTTGATGTCTATTGATACAAGTTTGTATGAGCGTGCTGTTGTCTCTCGTCCATTGCACAGTTTCCGCAATACCATCCTCTAGTGAAATCTCTGAGTTGAAGCCAAGTCGCAAGCGAGACTTTTCTGTCGCTCCAAATCGGCGACCAGAGGCATCCCAATCACGCGATCCGACCAACTCGAGTTGTGAGCTGCTGCCGGTCTCTTTTCTGATGAGTTGTGCAAGATCAATAATCAATGTCTCACGACCTGATGCAAGGTTGTAGGACTCTCCCGGTTCTCCTTCAAGTGCGCAGAGCACGAGCCCTCGGCAGACATCTCGCACATGAATGAAGTCCCTGCCCACCTGACCGTGATGGTCAAGGCGCAGCGTCATGTTCTGCAAGGCTCTCCAAACAAAGGTTGGGATGACGTTACGCCAGACGGTGGCAGGTGTCCCACGCCACTTGCCTGCTCCCAATACTTCTCCGGGGCCGTATACGTTCTGGAATCTTGCCTTCACGAAGTTAAGGCCAGTTCTTTTGAAGAAGTAGTTCCCATACAGCTCACCGACAATCTTGGAAATTGAATATGGACTGTCATGAAACATCGTGACAGGAGCATCTTCGGAAGTCGCTGCAGGTGCAGCAAAGGTCTTCTCTGCGACTGCACACCCAGCTGCCGCGTATACAACTTTCTGGGGGTTTTGTTTCATTGACAAGTAATGAAACAGCTTTAGCGATGTCAACAAGTTGTTCGCATGATCCGAGAGCGGATCAGCAATTGACGACTGATTGCCGTGAAAACATGCTAAGTGCCAAACAAAGTCGAGCCCTTCAGGGATTTTCTGCAGTGTTGAGTCATCCGAGATTGAACCTTCAATCAGAATCAGACGTGGGTCATTCGGCAGATTGGACCGCTCAGATGAGAGGAAATTATCTACAACCGTGACATGTTGCACTCCTGAATCGAGCAGCAATCTCACTAGGTTTCCCCCCACGAAACCCGCCCCGCCGACTACAAGGGTCGTCGATTCCTCAAGATGACTGGTCATCGTGGGCTCTTGAGATGGCTGTAGACGTCAGCAACGCCGTATTCGTCGTACCACGCAAGAATCGCGCGGACCGACTCCTCAAAACTAATCCTTGAACGCCACCCAAGTAGTTGTTGGGTCACGCTTGGGTCGAGGACCACAGTTGGTATGTCATCATCCGATGGTGGAATTACCTGATCCGGTTTTCGATCTACCAACTTAAGGTGATCAGCCACGATGTGAAACACCTCCGCAACGGAGTGACCCTCTCCCGAAGCGACATTGAGAACACCATTCACTTCGCGACGTTCGATTACGAGCATTAGACATTGAATGAAGTCACGAAAATCAAGAAAGTCACGTGTGGACTCGGTAACAGTGCACTTCTCGCCCGACCTCAGTCGCTTATAGAAAGCAGGTATTGGTCCAACGGAAAGACGCGGTGCCACAACGTTTGAGATTCTCAACGAAACATGCGACAGGTCGGACTGCAGCACAAAGGCCTCTCCGGCCGCTTTCGTGATTCCATAGCTTGTAATGGGGGTGACTTGGTGGTCTACCGGTATCGGAGTCGTTCGGGGAATTCCATAGCAGAGTGCTGTTTGTAGATTCACGAGGCGGTGTACCGACCAGCGCTCACATGCGCGGATGATCTCTATCGTGCCGAGGACATTCGTTGTGGCATCATCAACCCAGTTGTGGGGATCTTTGTACGACGCTGCGCCGTGTACAACAACTTCTGGTCTGAATCGACTGAAGATCTTCTCCACCAGAGCACTATCGGCTACAGAGCCTTCAACGACATCAAGATTTGAAGCGACTGGTAGCGACATTGCCTTGCTAGTTGCAAAGTTGTCAAGAACGACAATTTTCTCAACTGTGGGCAAGAAGTGCTCAACGATGTTGCTTCCCAAGCAACCTGCACCACCTGTGATGAGCATCCTCATGAGCTGGTGATTTTGAGATGAGTGTACTCGCCAGTGACACCGTAGGTCCTGTAGTACCGCACGGCCTCCTCTACTGTCTCTTCCAACGACGTAAACTCAATCATTCCAAAGTCGCGAAACGTGCGAGCAGGATCGAGGAGAATCGACGGCGCATCGTCGACACTGAGAGGTCGCAACTCAGGCTCTGGCGCGGTCGTCATGCCGAGACTTGATGCCACTGCACTGTAGAGATCTTTCACGGCGACATCGGCTCCACTTGAGAAGTGGTACGCACCTTCGCCCTGTCCATCGACGGCCTTTATCACAGTTCGAACCAGATCACCCACGAACACAAAATCACGCCTTGCTGGAGTAACAAAACACTGCTTTCCGCTTGTTAGTCGCTGATAGAAGATGGGCAGAGGCCCAGATACGTTCCTGGGTCCAATCACGTTTGCTAGCCGAAAAGTTACGTGATTCAGTGCTGAAAGATTTAGGTAATCCTCGGCAACACCCTTGGATATTGCATAACTTGAGTTGTCAATTCGTCGAGGATGATCGAGTGGAACTGGATTGATTTGTGGCTTGACTCCGTAGATCAGTGCTGTTTGAAAGTAGATGAGTCGACGCGTTCCGTTCGACTTAGAACCCTCGATGAGATTCGTCATGCCACAGATGTTTGTCGAGATATCACCAATCCAGTCCTCGGGATCCTTGTACGATGCCGCGGTGTGAACCACGACTTCTGGTCCGAACTCTTCGAAACAACGCCGAATCAGCGTTTGATCGGATATCGAGCCGTGGACAAATTGATAATTCTCTGCCTGAGAACGAACATGTTCAGGTCGTCCTGTAGCGAAGTTGTCAATTCCCAGAACCTGGTCGCCGCGCTCAACCAGTCTGTCAACTGTGTGTGAACCTACTTGACCAGCTGCACCGGTGACAAGTACACGCATGGCTGAAGCCTATTTCAAAAGGCCGCGATATCTCTCCGCTTGATCATGGAATTCTTGCTGCCAAATCTCGAGTGAAAGGAGCGCCCAGGTCTTCCGTGAGAACTTTCCGCCAGTCTTAAAGTTACGCATCACGGCGCTGTGATTGACGTGTTCACGCCGACGTGATCGGCCTTCAGACATAACTTCTTGGACAAAACCTTCAAGCTCGCCGTTAAACCATTCGCGTAACGGGACCGGGAACCCCATCTTGTCACGCCTTCCAAGAATCTCAACTGGTACTTCATCAACATATGCGACTTTCAGGAGGTTCTTCAGCCTCCCCGCTTGAAATTTCACGTCTGCAGGTACGGTCGCCATGAACTCCACCAAGGGGTGATCGAGGAAGGGTACCCTGCTCTCGAGACCGTGAGCCATGCTCATGCGGTCCTCAACATGCAGCAAAGCTGGCAGGAGAGTCTTGAATTCAAAGTGGGTCATGCTGTCGAAGTAAGCCTCTTTCGCGACACTTGAGCGGTTGTTGAAAATCTCAAGAAATCGATCCTTCACGCCCACGGTGTCGAGGCTTGGCCAATCGATTTCGTCGATAACGTCGGACGATCGGTCGACGAGCCGAAAGAATCGTTCGTCTAGTGGGCCGAATAAGCCCTCTTTCCAGAATTCTTGTAACAATGGCGTGTACTCGCGAAGAACGCCGAGGTTTGGAATTATCGACTCAATCGTGACCACATAGTTGCCATTCTTGTAGGTACCGTCGATCGCCGCCTTAATGCACTGCTCGAGGTATGCCACGAGATACCGGGCGTATCCACCAAAGATCTCATCGCCTCCTTGGCCACCCAGGACGACCTTGACTTCCTTCGCCGCCATTTCCGAGACCATGAACTGGGGGAATGAGCCGGGGCCGGCGACTGGGTAATCAAGGTGGTAGATCACGCGTCGGAGATTGGCCTCAAAGTCCGCAGCTGTGATGTCCCGAACGGCGAGAGAGCTCGCACTAGCAACTGCGGCATGTCCGGCAAACTCGCTCTCGTCGTAGCCCGGGAATTCAGTAAAGCGACCGTGGAACCCTCGTCCGGAGTAACCGCCTTTCTTCGAAGCAAGAACAGCAATCAGCGATGAATCTATTCCACCCGACATATATGCGCCCACCCCGACATCGCTTACGAGGTGGAGACCCACCGAATCATCTACACGCGCTCGAAGTCCCTCAACCCAGTGTTCGAGCGGCCTACCAAACTCCACTTCATATCGGACATCCCAGTATTTCTCGATTGTGATACCTGACGATGAAACGACCGCAAAGTGTCCAGGCATCAGTTGAAAAATCCCCTCAAAGAGCGTCTCTCTACCGATCGTGTACTGAAATGTGAGATACTCCGCAAGTGCAGTGTGATTCGTTGATATTGCGGGGAGAAAGGGAAGTAAGGCTTTTGCCTCAGATGCGAAGTAGAAGACTCCATTCTGAATCGTGTAATACAAAGGTTTGATACCGAATCGATCCCTTGCCAAGACAAGCCGCTTTCGTCTTTCGTCCCAGATGGCATAGGCGAACATTCCTCTCAGAAGGTCCAGACACTCAGTGCCCATCTCCTCATAGGCAGCGAGTATGACCTCGGTGTCGGACCGCGTTCTGAATACTCTCCCTTTTTGTGAGAAGTTTTCTCGGAGATGTGCGTAGTTGTAGATCTCACCGTTGAACAGGATGGTCGACCCATCCTCGCCGGTCATCGGCTGGGCAGCGTGGTCGGAGAGATCGATAATTGCGAGGCGCTGGTGGCACAATCCGACCCGGCCGTCCGGACTCCTCCACTCACCCCGGCCGTCGGGTCCGCGGTGGGCCAGGAGCTCCGACATCGCACCCAGCGCACGTTCCGGTGCTCGTCCACCTCCGTCCGTGAGGCATACGTAGCCAGCTATGCCACACATACGGGCAACACTACGTTCAATCAGGAGTCCGGAGATTACCCACGAACGAGATTGATAAGTCGGTGGAGGAAACTCGCGAATGACCGAACGCGAGGTCTCTGTCGAATCACACCGAACACGGGACCCAGCACGAGTGAGAGAATGGCCGACGGCCACCGAGCTTCAACGCATCTTCGAAGGGGAGGTAAACATTGCGGCTTCGGTGGCATCGAGTGAAGTGTGCGTCCAATCTCGTCCATCAGCGGACCCGACGAGACTTCCCAGTTCATCACCTCGCGGAATACCGCCTCTGTCGTGCCACGTAACCTCCCAGATGCCGCCAAGCCAGCCATCTCTTCGACGGCATCAACGAACGTGCCGGGTATCGTCCAGTCAAAGACCGTTCCAAGCGAGTGTGTGAGAACCTGCTGCGAGACAAATCCACTGCCATTTGAGATCACTGATAATCCCGCCGCAACGTATTCCCCAAACTTGTTCGGTGAAGCTTCGGAGTACGGCGGAGGGTACTCGTATGGGATCACGCCGACGTCATAGGACGCCAGCACCGTCGGGATGCGGGCCGGGTCGACCGGGTCTCTGAACACGGGTCCTGCATGGCTCCTCCGAGCCTTGTTCGAGAGCGTACGGAGCCGACCCTTGTAGGGCGATTCCGTGATGTACAGATCCAATGTTGCCTTCGCCGGGTCGAAGTCCCAGAACGACACCAGATGTTCGAGCCCTCGTAAGGGGTCCGCGCGCCCTACGAAGACGAATCGAACTGGCCCCGTACTGGAATCCGTGTGCCCATGCTCCCGTCGCAGATTGAGTGGCACATAGTTGGGGATGACCCACGGAAGCACGCCCGTATATTCCCGCATAAAATTGGCAATCCCAGGCGACACCGCAACCGTCGCGAACGCAGTCCTGACTACGTCGCGCTCGACTTCCTTCCAGTAGAGACGTTCCACATCGGAGAGTGGTGTTGTGTCCAACATGTCGAATGACTCAACGAAGACTTCATGGGCGTCATAGACCACCTTCAGGTCCCCACATCGCGCGACGATATTTCGTGCAACGAGGAGATCGATCGCTACAACCATGGCAGCATGAGAAAGAGTGGGTGCGAGCAGACCCACCGCCTCGGCGATAGCTCTGTTCGTCGAATCCAGATATCTGCCCGTGGATGTCAGGATTGGTGGGCGCAGTGGCGCAACTGCCGTCGCGAATCGATTGACGGCAATTGTCCAGCGGTCACCCCTCACCGACATTGACGCACGGAGCCGCGCAGGGCATCCATCGTCAACGATCTCTGCTTCAATGACATCACACCCGACCTTCCTGAGTGAATCGGACCAGTACGAATGGCGCGGATCGGCATCAAATCTCCCCTGTGAGACAACAAATACGGGCTGCCTTGGGTTGCTCACGATTCATACCATAATCTTCGGAGGCGTATGCAGAAACCAGAGCAAGGATTACCCGTGGAGTCGGTCTTCGTCCGACGCCACAAGAAAGTAACGGTCACCCAGAGCGGGATCATCGCGGGTAACGCGTTCTACAACGATCTGATAATCAATGGTTCAACTCTGATGACCGCGCCATTCAAAGCCTCGGCGAACGGAATAGTTCACGCGATCTCTATGCCAGCGTGGGACGTTCTCGAACTGAGCGCCGAGGATGTCGGCTCGATTGATCTACCGACATGGACGTTCGAGGCATACGGAATCAACTCGAGGCATGTCAGCCGTCGAAACACACCATGGAATATTGCCCTAACGTCTCGGCGATCGACGGATGAAACCACGAGGCCAAGCCCATCTCACACTTCAAGTTCTCCATCACAACCCCAAAATAGTTCCGATACTGGTCGAGAATTGCCCAGGACCACGGGGCTCTCCTTTGAAGAGAAGGTCACTTGGTGGTTGTACGGACAATTGATGCGGTTTCGCGTCGGCACCGACACTCTCGCATTGATTCGACGCGCATCAAGACAAGTCATTCAGTTGGCCGGATGGATCATCACCTCATTGCGCATCCGGCCGAAGGGGCCGTGGGTTCACATCTCGAACGGGGCCATGCAGCTCCCATTCATGAATCCCAGACGATGGGGAGCGATCAATGTGCTCCTTGAGCACGGTACGGTGAGATGGAGTTCAGGTAATCCGATCGGCGATGCCCGTGAACGCCTTGCTTACCGCGAGATGTGCAAAGAGGCCGACCACATCTGGGTGACCAATCTTGACCAGCGGACTTTGGAACTCGTCGACGAACTCGCTCCCGACAGGTGGTCTGCGCTACCGCATCCATACCACCTCGATCCCGTCGCACCGTACCCTGAAATCCAGGGCGAGCGCGATCGACTGAAGTCTGCTCTCGATGCAGACTTCGTGGTCTTCTCTGGTTCGAGTTTGAGTCTCGAGGGCGACCAGAACAAGGGTATGAATTACCTAATCGAGGCTCTTCGCGACCTCGTCAATGACGGGAGGGAATCATTGGGACTGGTCGTCACACATTGGGGAAAAGACATCGAGGCTGTCAAGTCGCTACTCGCAGAGTTCGGCATCGAGAGACGGGTGCTCATGGTGCCGCCGATGTCGCGCATACGACTCCAGATGATGATGGCGGCATGCGATCTTGTTTCCGATCAATTCCACCTAGACGCTTTCGGCGGGCTCGCCATCAGAGCACTCGAACAGGGAATGCCCGTCTTGACCCGAAGGCTCGGCGACACTGCAGGCTCGCTGATCGGCGAACCCCCGCCATTCATCGGTGCACGCGACACGGACACTATTCGAATCCAGATCGCAGCGCAGATGAGGCAACGCGAAAGCACGGGACACGAAGAGTACGTGAGAATGCACCGGCAGCGTTCCCGTGGATGGCTCCTGAGGAGGCATCATCACGATTTCACCGCGAGACTTCAGGAGGAGAGGTATGCGCAACTGACGTCGCGCCGGCCGATTCCGGCATTGCCGAACGCATGGGCCTTGCTGCCAGATCGAGACCCATCGATATGACACGCACCGCAGTCAGAGTATGGAAGGAGTTCGTCGCTGCGGCGAAAGAGCCGATTGTAGTTCACCTCCCGAGAAATCTCGGCGGGAACACGTCCATGCTTAGCGATGCCATGAAGGAACTTGGGGCATCATCAATCTCGATCAGTTTTGAGGACGATCCGTACGGTTTCCAATCGGACATCATCATCTGTGCAGCAGGTGATTCGCTTCTCAGGAAGGAATTTCGACGCCTCGCCTGGATCGTTCGGGTCCTTAGGTCTGCCGACATCCTCCACTTCAATTCGGGTACCACACTCGCGATGCCCTCCGACGGCACGGTCCGGATGCCTGGAAGACACTCCGCCTGGTGGCGCGGACTCCGTACCCTCCACGCCAGATACTCCGACATGCTCCAGGTTCTCGAGCTCCACATTGCTCAACTCCTTGGCAGAAAGACATACATGACTTTCCAAGGCGATGATCTCCGTCAAGGGGACGAGTCTCTCGCCCGCTTCGACATCTCAATCGCACAGCACGTTGGTCTTGACTACTACAACTCCAATTCGGATCAGAGAAAGCGACAATTGCTCTCTCGCTACAAGAAACACAAGATCCGATTCTTCTACCTGAACCCCGATCTCAATTGGTTCCTTGATGGAGACGGTACCTTTCTGCCATACAGCAATGCAATTGGCGCGCGTGCCACCGTCAAAAGATCCTCACCAAAGGACCGTGCGATACGGATTGTCCATGCTCCATCTCATCGCTTGGCTAAAGGTACAACCACAATCATAAACACTTTGTCCCATCTTCAAGACATTGGCTTCCAATTCGAGTTCGAGATTGTGGAGAACCTCGACAATGTTGAGGTCGCGTCTCGTATTGCCGGAGCCGATCTCCTCATCGACCAGCTTTTTGCGGGCTGGTATGGCGGTGTTGCGGTAGAAGCAATGGCTGCCGGCGTCGTGGTCATGTCGTATATCCGCCAACAAGACCTTGTCCACATTCCGACGGAGATGCGGAATGGACTCCCGATCGTTTCAGTTGACTTAGCGACTCTCTCGGCACGAATCAAGTGGTTTCTTGAACTCTCGGAATTCGAGCGAGGCCTCCTCTCTGAACGTAGTATCGAATATGCCAATCGGTGGCATTCCCCTCACTTTGTTGCGAGGCAACTACTCGCAGATTATGGAGTTTCTCAAGAGCCGTAGTTCTTATGTACGCTCGAGATTCGGTCATGAAGATTCTGCTAACGGGTGGTCTTGGTCATCTAGCCAAAGCATTTATCCGCTTGTTTGGAACGGAGCATGAACTAACGGCAACGATTCGAAAAGCAGATGCCCGGGCAAAAGGAACTGCCAAGTATGTCGTGGCTCCGGATGCTATTGCGCTCGCAGCTCTTCTTGATGATGAGAGCTTTGATGCGATTGTTCATCTTGCCCAAACCCGGCATGCCGCCATGGACTCGATCAACAACCTCGACGCTATTTCTCAAGAGGCAGCTTTGTTTTCTGTCATCCTCAATCGAGCAATATCTGGCTCTATTGATCGACTCTTTGTGGCATCAACTGGTGGGCTCTATGCCGATAAACCTGGCTCATTAAAAGAAACTGACCTTCTCTTGCAGCCACCAAATCTCGATACCTATTACGCGTCAAAACTGATGCTTGAATCAATGGTCTCACCACATTTCGGTGACCTCGATGTGACAATCGGGCGATTTTTCTTTATTTATGGTCCAGATCAAGACTCATCGAAACTAATCACACGTCTCATTGATTCTGTTAAATCGAAAAGGGTGGTGAGGGTGAGTCCTTCCGGCGGTGTAAAGCTCAATCCCATCTTCGTGGACGATGCTGCGCGAGCAATTCAATGTTGTCTTGGGTTACATGGAGCCCGAATTCTCAACGTGGCAGGACCAGAAACATCCTCAATTCGTGACCTTACGCAACGAATCGGTGATCTACTCCAGGTCGACCCCGACTTTGAACTCAATGGAGATGACAGGAATTTAGTAGCAGATATTTCGACATTGGAATCAATCGGCGTAGGAAAACTCACCGGACTCGATGATGGTTTGAAACAGACGATTTCATGGGCTGGACGCTGAGTGCACTGCGGTATCATGCACTTGAGGGGTCCCGATCATGCGAAACAAAGCGAGTGCTTCACAAACGAAGAATAGTTTCGCCCAGAAGTGGTCCCACTCACGCGACTTTCAGGTTGGTCCAGAAACGCTGGACTCTGACACTCTGAGTTGGATTCTAAATCGCAATGGTTTCTCATCTCTAGCTCAACTAAAGAACTTTCTCTCAACTCGCAGCCGGATCTTGGACGCAGGCTGCGGCAACGGGAGGATTCTGAATCTTCTTGCCTCCCACGCATCTGCTGAATCAACTTTGGTTGGGGTAGATCTAGCAGCATCAGAGATTGCGGCCAAAAATTTGATTCATCAATCAAACGTTGAGGTGCATCCTCATGACCTACTGCTACCGCTTCCTGACAACCTTAAGCCCTTTGACTTCATCTACTGCCAAGAGGTACTCCACCACACGGGTGATCCAGAAACCGCATTCAGGAATCTCTGTGAAGCTCTTGCCGAAGACGGAGTTATTGCCATCTACGTCTACAAACGCAAGGGGCCGATTCGGGAATTCTCCGACGACTATCTCCACGAGCAAGTAAAGAACCTAAGTTATGACGAAGCTGAACCGCATATGAGATCACTGCAGATCTTGGGTCGTAAGCTATCGGAGCTAAGAACTGAGGTTATTCTTCCCGAAATCCCGCTTCTTGGAATTCCCGCCGGGAAGCATGACGTCCAGCGCTTGGTGTACAACTATTTCCTAAAGTGCTACTGGAATCCAGAGTTGAGCGAGGATGCGAACACCATGATCAATTTTGACTGGTATCACCCCAGTTATTCATCACGACACACCCTCGACGAAGTTCAGGAATGGTTCCGAAAAGTGGATTTGAGAATCACACACGCGAAGGTTGATCCGTATGGCATTACGGTTCATGGAGTACGTTCTACGGGAGCCTAGTAAACAGGCCGACAGCGTACTCCCAAGTATGGTATATTCGATGAAGAAACATCAAGCACGCGCTGAGGGACTCTTACAAGTGTGAAGATTGCCCATTACGGAAACACCGCTGGAAATGGATACCACAATTGGCGAATTCTTGGTGAAGTTTCCGACGTCACATCTGAACGAGTGCTTTCCTATTCCGATCATTGTTTGTCCTCTGCCGCGTGGGAGCGACTTGATTTTGAACTGCCTGATGCACTGTTCTTTGAGAAAGCTGATTGGAGTCGTATTGATGAAGCGAACGAGCTAGAGGCGTGGGCTATGGATAGGAGGTTGCTGACAGGAGAACTGCCGACAACCGATCGCGCTGAGGAGACACGGAACCAACGAATCGAAAGGTATCAATTTTGGAAGCGGAAGGCAGGGCGGACCCCGAATCAGCTTTCTCAAGATAACTGTGCCGATATTCATATTGCATACGGGTTCCCTGTCCAACAAGTTCGCAATCCAAGCCGAGGACATTTTGTTGCACTTGAACACGGAACTCTTCGCTGGATTTCGCGAGGCCTTGAAAGTGATTCGGCTATGCGCCAGGACTACCGCAATTGGTTATCTACCGTCGACCATCTCTGGGTTACGAATCTTGATGATGAGACCGTTGCTTTAGCTGAGGAAATACTTCCCGATCGCTGGACGGCGATTCCACATCCCTACTACATGGACCAATCGGCTCCATACGACGAGGATGAAGTGTTGCGAAGATACCTACTCCAGCAAACCCAAAGTGAGTTCCTACTCCTGATGCCATCTTCGATCAACTTCATGCCCGACCATGACAAAGGCACACTCATAGCTCTTGAGGCATTCACTGAGCTCAGGAGTCAGGGACACCCAGTCGGACTCATTTGCATAGAGTGGGGACGTCAAGTAGACGATCTAAAAGAAATGCTAAAGTTTCACGGATTAGATAAATATGTCACGTGGACCTTGCCCATGCCCCGGGTCAAACTACAACGGTTTATGGCATCGGTAGATGTCGTACTCGACCAGTTTCGACTGAAAGCATTTGGTGGAATCGCGTTTAAAGCAATGGAGCAAGGAGCTCCTCTCATTTCGCGAGGCGTCACGGCGACAGCGTCGGTAATCATCGGCTCAGTCCCGCCGTACATGTCGGCAGGTACGGCTGATGAGATCGTCCGACATGTTGAAACGCTTCTCACTGTCACCAATTCATTCGGTAGGGACGAAACCAGACTTCGCTATGGTTCTCCTCTAAGAGAATGGTTTTGCAAATACCATCACCATGGCATATGCAGGGAAATCCAGCTTGCCACGTACCGGACGATGATTGCTGGCAACAAAACTGACCCCACTCCCTCATGGTCGGGACTGGTAGGTCAATTTGGTTGAGCTGGAATTCACTTCCAGCTAACTCGTAAACACAAGACAGGAGTTGTGATACTGCTCTTCTTCTTCGGTTATCGGTGCTCTCAGTGGGTTTTGAAGATCTGACGGAAGTTTGTCTCCACTGGCGGCGAGCTGTAACAGAGCGAGAAGAAGTGGAGCGGTCTTGGATTCCCCGTGATGTTTCAGGACCCAAGCTCTCATTGACTCACCTATCTCAATCAGTGCTTCGGGCTTGTTGGCCAGTTCCGCCAACATTGGCACGACACCTGTCGAACTCACGTTCACCAACGGAGCACTTTCGCCTTTGTAAAGCGGATTGTATTGATCTCGGCGAATAAACATGAGCACTGGCTTCCCCACGGAAGCCGCCTCAAGCGCAGTGGCTCCGTAGTAGCCATAAACAAGCTGGTCCAGGACGAGATCGCACGAACGGTAGTAGTCAATGAGGCGCTCCTTTCCGACTGCCGGCAGCAGCAGCGCTCTTGTTGCGATACCTGCAGCAACAAGTTCCCGCCGTAAGAGATCGGCGTTTTCGCCCCAGTCCGTAAACACAAGTCGGAGGCGTGGCTCGCGATGGAGGAGCTGTAGGAGTTCACGAATCAGATCCCCATCAAAACCCTTGACAGCAGCATCGACTCGGGAAGTAACGAGAACAAAGAGACCATCTCCGGCACGGGCAACCCACTCCGAACGAGACCGCCCGTATCCGGGGGAGTAGCGGCCGGTATCCATCGGGTAAGGAAGATAGAGACCATTGATTAACCCGAGTCGCCGTGAATGTCCCAGAGTGTGAGGGTTAGAAAGCATCAGGAACCTTGCGGCAGCAAATGCCAGTACCATCTGAGTTCCGTGGTCGGTAGAAGATCCACAATCACTCTGCAAGTCCCCGCCCACTGAAAAGGCACAGTATGGGATACCACTTGCATATGCCGCAACGGGATTGCTTGCGGCATAGCAAACCTTGTGTCGCGAGATTTCTGCTACAAGGTTGAAATAGGACAGTATTTCTGGAAATCTTCGAAGGGTT